>Ga0070664_100000048_pt1 | contig 72617 bp, 77 predicted proteins | sample KBSC73metaG_FD_65863 | JGI IMG/M metagenome (GOLD analysis project Ga0070664, IMG submission 65863) | Corn rhizosphere microbial communities from Kellogg Biological Station, Michigan, USA - KBS C7-3 metaG | ecosystem: Host-associated > Plants > Roots > Rhizosphere > Soil ... | reverse complement strand
CGACGCGGTAGTGCTCTTCGCCGACGACTTCCGGGGCGAGCGCCTTGGAGGTCGAGGCGAGCGGGTCGACGGCCGGGAAGAGGGCCTGCTCGGCGAGGGAGCGCTCGAGCACGACGGTCGCGTCAAGGTGGGCGAAGGTGTTCGCCGGGGCCGGGTCGGTCAAGTCGTCCGCCGGCACGTAGACCGCCTGGATCGAGGTGATGGAGCCCTTGTTGGTGGAGGTGATGCGCTCCTGGAGACCGGCCATTTCCTCGGAGAGGGTCGGCTGGTAGCCCACCGCGGACGGGGTGCGGCCGAGAAGGGCGGACACCTCGGAACCGGCCTGCGAGAAGCGGAAGATGTTGTCGACGAACAGCAGCACGTCCTGGTTGTCTTCGTCGCGGAAGTGCTCGGCCATGGTGAGGGCCGAAAGGGCGACGCGGAGACGGGCGCCGGGCGGCTCGTTCATCTGGCCGTAGCAAAGGGCGACCTTGGAGCCTTCGGTGAGGACCGGGTTGCCCTTGTCGTCGAGCTTCACGTGGCCCTTCTCGTCCTTCTCGGTGGCGATAACGCCGGACTCGATCATTTCCCAGTAGAGGTCGTTGCCCTCGCGGGTGCGCTCACCGACGCCGGCGAACACGGAGAAACCACCGTGCGCCTTGGCGATGTTGTTGATGAGCTCCATGATGACGACGGTCTTGCCGACGCCGGCGCCACCGAACATGCCGCCCTTGCCGCCCTTGAGCAGCGGGCAGATGAGGTCGATCACCTTGATGCCGGTCGGGAGAATCTCGGTCTCGCTGGACTGCTCGGTCAGCGACGGGGCGTTGCGGTGGATCGGCGAGCGGAAGCCGGCGTCCGGGAGCGGAACGTTCTCGTCGACGAGGTCGCCGGTGACGTTGAAGATACGGCCGAGGACCTGCTTGCCGACCGGCACGGCGATCGCCTTGCCGGTGTCGGTGAGGACGAGGCCGCGCTTCAGACCATCGGAGGTCGACATGGCGACCGCGCGCACCCAGCCGTCGCCGAGGTGCTGCTGGACTTCGAGCACCAGCTTGGTGTCGACGCCGTTGAGCGGGTAGGTGACCTCAAGCGCGTTGTAAATCTCGGGCAGCTTGGCGGCCTTCGAGAAGTCGGCGTCAACGACGGCGCCGATGACCTGGACGATGGTTCCGGTGTTGGACATGGCAGGAGTGATCAGTAATCTGTGTTTAGAATTGGGACAAAAGCGGGGCCGAAAGAGGGATCACTGATCACCGATCACTGATCACTCGGCGCTTTGTTACTCCATCGCCTTCATGGCGGTGGTGATCTCGAGCAGCTCGGAGGTGATGGCCGCCTGGCGGAGCTTGTTGTACTCGAGGGTGAGTTCCTTGATGAACTTCTTGGCGTTGTCGGTGGCGCCCTTCATGGCGACCATTCGCGCGGAGTGCTCGGAAGCGCGGCTCTCGACCAGCATCTGGTAGACCTGGAAGTTGATGTAGAGCGGCAGCAACGAGTCGAGCACGGCCTTGCCGCTCGGCTCGAAGAGGTAGTCCTTCGAAAGAGCGGCGGCGTGGTCGGTCGGCTTGACCCCTTCCTCGTAGCTCAGCTTTTCGCCCAGCGAATCAGCCGTGATCGGCAGGAGCTGCACGATGGTCGGCTCCTGGCGGAGGGTGCTGACGAAGTTGTTGAAGGCGACGCTGACCTTGCTGTAGCCGCCTTCGAGGAAGGCCTTGGTCAGGAACTTGGCGATCGGGCGGGCTTCGGCGAACGGCACCGGGTCCTTCACCTCGAAGTCGGCGACGAGCTCGCGGCCGGCCTTGCCGAGCTGCATGCGCAGCTTGCGGCCGACGGTGACGATCTCGGCGTCGGCGGGCACCTCGGCGCGGATCTTCTTGCCGAGGTTGGTGTTGAGCGCGCCGCAGAGGCCCTTGTCGGTCGAGATGACCAGCACCAGTTCCTTGCCCTCGCGCTGCTGGAGCAGCTCGTGGGTTTCCTCGCCGCCGGCGGTGTTTTCCTTGAGGTTGACGAGAACCTGGTTGAGCAGGTCGGCGTAGTCGCGTCCGGCCAGCGCCTGGTCCTGCGCCTTCTTCATCTTGGCGGCGGCGACAAGCTGCATCGCGCGGGTGATCTGCGCGGTGTTCTTGACCGACTTGATGCGTCGTCGGATGTCGCGGAGGTTTGCCATATCAGCGGGGTGTCAGGAGCAGAGCGTGGGAAACGGAGGAAACGGCGGGCGGAATTACTTCCAGGACGACTTGAAGTCGTTGAGCGACTGCTTCACGGCCTCGACGGCGGCGGCGTCCTTCTTGAGGTCCGGCTTTTCGTTGCGGATCTTGTCGAGGAGCTCGGCCTTGCGGGTGGTGAAGTATTCGCCCATGGCCTCTTGGCAGCGCTTCACGTCGGACACGGCGACGTCGTCGAAGTAGCCGTTCTGCATCGCGAAGAGGTAGACCGACTCCATCTCCATCGGGATCGGGGAGTACTGGTTCTGCTTGAAGAGCTCGACGATGCGCTGGCCGCGCTCGAGCTTCTTCTTGGTCGAGGCGTCGAGGTCCGAGCCGAACTGGGCGAAGGCCTGGAGTTCGCGGAACTGGGCGAGGTCGAGCTTGGTCGTGCCGGCGACGGACTTGATCGTCTTGGTCTGGGCGGCGGAACCGACGCGGGACACCGAGAGACCGACGGAGATCGCCGGGCGGATGCCTTGGTAGAAGAGGTCGGTTTCGAGGTAGATCTGGCCGTCGGTGATCGAGATCACGTTGGTCGGAATGTAGGCGGACACGTCACCGGCCTGCGTTTCGATGATCGGCAGCGCGGTGAGCGAACCGCCGCCCGCGGCGTCGGAAAGACGGGCGGAGCGCTCGAGCAGGCGGGAGTGGAGGTAGAACACGTCACCCGGATACGCTTCGCGGCCGGACGGGCGCTTGAGGATGAGCGACACCTGGCGATAGGCGACGGCGTGCTTGGAAAGGTCGTCGAACACGATCAGGACGTCTTCGCCCTGGTCCATGAGGTATTCGGCGATGGCGCAACCGGCGTAAGGCGCCAGGAACTGCATCGCGGCGGCGTCCGAAGCGGTGGCGGAAACGATGGTGGTGTATTCCATCGCGCCGGCTTCCTCGAGGGTCTTCTGGATGCGGGCGACGTTGGAGAGCTTCTGGCCGACCGCGACGTAGATGCAGTAGAGCGGCTTGAAGTTCTGGAGCTTGCCCTGCTCGGCCAGCTTGTTCTGCTTGGCCTGGGAAATGATGGTGTCGACGGCGATGGTGGTTTTGCCGGTCGAGCGGTCGCCGATGATGAGCTCGCGCTGGCCGCGGCCGACGGGGATCATGGCGTCGATGGCCATGATGCCGGTCTGGACCGGGACGGAGACCGACTTGCGCTTGATGATGCCCGGCGCGATTTTCTCCATCGGGTAGTGGGCGGAGGCGGCGATCGGGCCCTTGCCGTCGATCGGGTTGCCGATGGCGTCGACGACGCGGCCGAGGGTGGCGCGGCCGACCGGCACGGAGAGCAGCTTGCCGGTGGCGGAGCACTCGTCGCCTTCGCCGATGGCGGCGTAGTCGCCGAGGAGCACGACGCCGACTTCGCTTTCTTCCAGGTTGAGCGCGATGCCGGTGACGCCGCCCGGGAACGAGATCATCTCGTTGAGCATCACATCGGACAGGCCTTCCACGCGTGCCACGCCGTCACCGACCTGGCGGACGATGCCGACGTTGGTTTTGTTCACGGAGGTCGCGACGTTGGCGATTTCCTTTTCGAGTTCCTGCAGGATGCTGCTCATGGGAAGTGGCGTGTTTGAGAGTTGGAAAGGTTGGGCGAAGGAAGGCGGATCAGAAGGCTTGGACGAGGCGGTCGAGGCGGCCCTGGACCGAGCCGTCGAACACGTCGTTGCCGACGCGGATTTTCAGGCCGCCGAGGAGGGCCGGGGTGACACGGTATTCGAAGGACAGGTCGCTGCCGTATTTGGCGATGACGCCGGCGGCGACGCGCTCGCGCGAGGCGGCGTCGAGGCCCTCCGCGCTTTCGACGGTGACGTGGCGGCGCTCGAGGTCGAGGCGCACGAGGCGCTTCAGGCCGTGGAGGATGCCGCGGTAGTCGCGCGGCTGGCTGGCCGCGAGCTCGCGGACGGCGCCGGCGAGCTTCGCCTCGTCGAGGCGGCCGTCGATCTGGCAGCTGCGGAAAATCCGGCGGGCGGCGAGGGTGGCGGTCTTCGAGATCTTCATGGCGAGGCGAAGGAAGGGGGGAAACTCAGGCTTCGACGGAGGCGAGCGCTTCGTTGTTGATGCGCTGCTGGTCGTCGGCGGTCAGCACCTTGCCGGTGACCTGGGCGGTGGTGGCGGCAACGAGGCGGCCGAATTCCTGCTTGAGCTCGGCCTTGATGGCGGCGCGCTCGGCCTGGGCGGCGGTTTCGGCCTTGGCGAGGATCTGCTGGGCGGCGGCGATCGCCTCCTGCGATTTCTGCTCGGAGAAGCTGGCGGCGCTGTCCTTGGCCTCGGTGATGAGGCGGAGCGCTTCGGCGTTGGCCTTGGCGATGGCCTCGGCGGTGTGCTTCTCGGAGTCGGCGAGCTGCTGCTCGATCTGCTTCAGCTTGGCTTCGCCTTCCGCGATGCGGGCGCGGCGCTGTTCGAGCATCGCCTGGATCGGGCCGAAGGCGAACTTCTTGAGCAGGAAGGCCACGATCAGGAAGCTGACGACCTGGCTGAAGAAGAACTGCTTCTCGACGTGGAAGTTCTTGAGGATTTCACCCACGCCGCCTTCTTGACCTTCGGCATGAGAAGTCGCGGTTGCGAGAATCGTGAAAAGGGAGCTCATGGGATGCTGCGGAGGACGGGAAACGGGATGAAATCAGGAGAAAAAGGGGTGGCGCGGAGGCGCATGGCCTCCGCGCCGGAATCGATTACTTAACGAGGAAGATCGAGAAGAAGACGATACCTTCGATAAGCGCCGCGAGAATGATCGACAGCGTGAGGATGTTGCCGGCGGCACCCGGGTTGCGGCCGGTGGCTTCGGCGGCCTTGGAGCCGAGGAGACCGATGCCGATGGCGGCGGCGAGGGCGGCGGCGGCGACGTGCAGGTTGCCGGCGATTTCAGCAAGGATGTTCATCTTTGGAATGGTGTGTGTGTTGTGTGGGTTCGCCGCCCCCCACGGTCTGCGCCATGGTCGGAGCGGGAAAGGGGTTCTCAGTGGGCGTGGTCCTCGTCGTGATGATCGCCGTGATCGCAGATCAGCTTGAGGAACACCGAGGTGAGGAGCATGAACACGAGGGCCTGGATCAGGCCGACGAGCAGCTCGAGGAAGTAGAACGGGATCGGCGGCAGCCAGGAAAGATACCGGCCGATGCCTTCGCTGCCGGTGACGGCCATCATGTTTTCGAGGATGTTCTCACCCGCGAAGATGTTGCCGAAGAGACGGAAGGTGAGGGCGACCGGGCGGAAGCCGATCGAAACCAGCTCGAGCACGCCGACGAAGCCGAATACGAGGATCATGAACACGCCCATCAGGCCGCCGAACTTGCCCTTCGGCGCGAAGATGTGGGCGAGGAAGCCTTTCAGGCCGTTCTCGGCGATCGCCCAGTAGAACCACAGCAGGGCGAAGGTGAAGGCCATCGCGGCCGTCATGTTGAGGTCGGCGTTGCCGCCGCGCAGGAACGGACGGAAGGTGTCGTGCGGATCGACGCCCGCGCCGCTGAGCTCCCAGCCGACGGTGCCGACGCCCGGGATGAGGCCGAACCAGTTGGTGAACAGGATCAGCACGAAGATCGTGGCGAAGAACCAGAAGGTGCGCTTCACGAGATGCGTGCCGAGGATGCCTTCGAGGAAGGTGTAGAGGCTTTCGACGAGCCACTCGACGAAGTTCTGCAGGCCGACCGGGATCAGGCTGAGTTTCCGGGTGGAAAGCTGGGCGACCAAGATCAGGAAGGCCGCCACGACCCAGATCATGACCATCGAGTTGGTGATGATGAAGGGTCCGATTTTGCCGATCTGTTCGGCATACGCCGGCAGGTGATCGTGGGCCGCTTCGTGGGCGCCTTCCGAAGCCGCGAAGGCGGAAGCGAAGCCAAGGAGCCAGACAGCCAGTGTGGAAGTGATCGAGCGCATGCGAAAGGGTCCGCGGAGCGGCGGGGCGCGCGGTCATTAGCCGAACGCGCAAGTTCCGGGCAAGTTCTATTTGTGAAAAATTTCACAAGCTATGCGGATCTTTTGATAATCCGTGGCTTGTGACGATTTGGAGGACCGCTTGGAATGGCCGGGACGTCCGGCCCCGGCTTGCCCGCGGCGCGGGCCTCCGGCCCGCCGGGACGCCGCCGGACTAACAGAATCTAACGAGCCCAGCCGCGCCCCCGCAGCCCCCGCCGGAACGCGATCCGGGGCACCCTAGCAGAACCCCGCGGGCCGCGAAGTCAAGACGTCCGTAGGGATTTTTCGCCCCGCATTCCCCCGAAATTCGCTTGCAAACGCCTGCGGGCGCTCGCAGAAACTGCGTCGCCATGAATAAAGCTGAACTCGTTGAAGCCATCCAAGCCGCCCTCGGCAAAGACGCGACCAAGCGCGCCGCCGAAGAATCCCTCGACGCCGTCCTCACCGCCCTCCAGAAGGGCATCAAGAAGGACAAGAAGGTCCAAATCATCGGTTTCGGCACCTTCGAGGTGAAGAAGCGCGCCGCCCGCCAGGGCCGCAACCCGAAGACCGGCGAGTCGATGAAGATCGCGGCCTCCAAGACCGTCGGTTTCAAGGCTTCGTCCACCCTCAAGGGCATCCTGTGAGTTCGCTTGGCCGCTAGCCGGCCGGAAAAAACTCCAAACGCCCAAAAACCCGAAAAGACCCCGGCCTCGCGGCCGGGGTCTTCTTTTTTCCGGGAGCGCGGACGGGCGTCCGCGGCTCAGAACCAGCCCTTGCGGCCGGTCAGGTAGGTGCGCTCGAATTCCTCGTCCGACTTCGTCAGGTAGAGGATGCCCTCGATCAGGCCGATCGGGCTCATGACGATCGCGCCGATGCCGCAGGTGAGCACCGACACCAGCAGCATGATGAGCCCCTCTTTCTGGTAGCCGAGGTAGAATTTGTGGACGCCGAGGCCGTTGAGCAGGATGCCGAGCAGCCCGGCGACGAGTTTCTGCTCCGACACGGGCTTCCCCGGCGGGAAGGCGGGTGGTTCGGTGGTCATGGCATCCCGCTTCTAACCAATCCGGCGGCTCCGGGCAAGCGACCGTGTCGTTTCAGGACGCGAAAGCGCCGGAGAGCTTCTGCTGGATGAGTTCGCCGACGACCGGCACCGGCTTTTCGCGGCCGTTGATGGCGTCGATCAGGCCGAGCACGAACAGGATCAGCATGCCAAGGGTGAAGAGATTGGACCCGAGGCCGACGATCCGGCCGAGGAAACCCGGCAGGATGAGGGAAACCGCGACCAGCGCGACCATGCCGACAATGTGGACCAAGAAGAGTCCGAGCGCCTGGCGGAGGTGGAAGCAGCCGAGGCGGTTTTTCTTTTCGCCGCTGTTGAGCACCAGCGCGACGATGAAGCCGATCAGCGTCACGTAGCTCAGGATCGCGACGGTTTTATCGACGGATGCGGCGGGGGCGGATTCCGACAGGGCGGGCGGCGAGGAAGGATCGGTGGACATACGGATCGCCTTATACTATCGCCCTTGCGAAGCCGCAAGATCCTCCGCCCCATGAAGCCACGCATCGTTCTCGCCGAAACCACCCTGCCCGACGGCTCCCCGCTCGAACTCCAGGAGCACGACGGCCGCCACTCGCTGGTGGTGCACGGCCAGCAGCTCGCCGGTCCGGCGACGCGCGCGACCGAGGAGGAATGCGCGCGCCTCGCCTGCGCGCCGTACCGTCCGGCGCGCCAGCCGAAGCTGTGGTTCTGCGGCCTCGGCCTCGGCCAGGCGCTGGCCGCCGCCTGCGAGACGCTGCCGCAGAAGCGCGGGACGTTTTTCGTCGCCGAGCCGCTGGCGGCGCTGCCGGAGTGGCACCGCGCGCACCTGCCGGAAGGCGCGTTCGTGACCGACTCGCGCGTGCGGCTGGAGAAGGATGCGGGCGCGAGCGGGCTGGCCGCCCATGCCGGCACGCTGCATGCGATCGTGCTGCATCTCGATTTCGCCCCGGGCGGGGAAAACGGCCGCACGGTGGTGGAGGACCGCCGCTGGCTGACCGCCGCCTTCGACGCGCTGCAACCGGGCGGCATGCTGGCGATCGCCGGCTCGAAACCGTTCAGCGCGCTGCCGCGGCTGCTCGCGCGGGCCGGCTTCTCCGTCGCCGAGCACGCGGTGCCGTCGTCGCCCGCCGCCAAGCGCCCGCGCATGCTGCCGGTGTGGCTCGCCCGCAAGCCGGGCCGCGGCGACGAGAATTCCTGACGCTCCCCTACCCTTCCATCCGGAACAGCACCTTGCCGTGGCGGCCGGTTTCGGCGGCGCGGGCGAGGGCGGCCGGGAACGCCTCCAGCGGAAACACGGCGTCGACCGGCTGGACCAGCTCGCCCGCCAGCGCGTGGGCGGCGAGACGGGTGTAGACGTCCGCCACCTCGGCGGCGGGCGCGTCCTCGATCCAGCGGGTGATCCACAGCCCGCGCAGTTCGAGGTTTTTGAAAATGAGCAGGCCGTTCGGCACGGTGAGCGGGCGGCGGGCCATCGCTCCGTAGGTGACGTGGACGCCGCCGGCCGCGAGCAGGTTCATCAGACGCAGCGCGCTTTCGCCGCCGACCGCGTTGCAAGCGATCGCCGCGCCGGGCGGGCCGACGATCTCCTTCGCCTCGCGCAGACCGTCGTCGCCGTCGAGCACGACGTGGTCCGCGCCGAGCGCCTTCAGTTCGGCGATCAATTCCGGGCGACGGACGAAATTCATCGTGCGCAGGCCGAGCGTGCGGGCGAGCTGGATCACGCAGCGGCCGACCCCGGAGTTCGCCGCGTTCTGAGCGATCCAGGTGCCGGGCTCGGGCGGGCGGAAGCCGGTGAGCAGCCGCCAGGCGGTGGCCGGGTTCACCTTGAGCATCGCCGCCTGGAGCGGGTCGAGCCCGGGCGGGAGCTTGAACAGGATGTCGCCCGCCACCGTGGTTTCCTCCGCCCAGGTGTCCGCCCGCTTGAGGAAGATCGCGCGATCGCCCGGTGCGAAGCGCAGATCGCGGCTCTCCACCACCTCGCCGCAACCCTCGATGCCGGGCACGGCGGGCAGTTCCGGTTTCACGCCGTAGGTGCCCTCGATGTAATTCAGGTCGGCCGGATTGACCGGTGAGGCGAGGAGTTTCAGGCGCACGTCGCCCGGTGCCAGCGGCGCGGGCTCGCCCGGCTCCATGCCAAGCACCTCCGCGGGCGGTCCGAAGCGCTGAAAGACGAGGCGTTTCATGGGGCGATCAAACGATACGCCCGACGCGGCATCAAGGAAACAGCCCGCGCTGCGCCTTGGCGTCGGCCACGGTCCGGATCGCGATCGCCTGGGCCGCCACGCGGTTCGACACGCCGTGGCGGGCGGCGAAGCCGGTGACTTTTTCAAACGCCTTCTGGAGCTGCGTTTCCAGCTTGGTCAGCACCTCGCGCTCGGTCCACTGGAAGCGCTGGAGGTTCTGCACCCACTCGAAATACGAAACGGTGACGCCGCCCGCGTTGCACAGCACGTCCGGCAGCACGAACACGTCGCCGCGCGCGTCGAGAATGGCATCGGCCTCCGGCGTGGTCGGCCCGTTCGCCCCCTCCGCCAGCACCCGGCAGCGGAGCCTGGCGGCGTTGTCGCCGGTGATCACGCGGTCGAGCGCGGCCGGCGCGAGGATGTCGCACGGCTGGCAGAGCAGTTCTTCCGGGTCGATCGGCTCGGATTCCGCGAAACCGACCACCGAACCGCCGCGGGCGACGTGCTCGCGGAGCTTCGCGATGTCGAGGCCGCCGTCGTTCCAGATCGCGCCGTTCACGTCCGAGACGCCGGCGATTTTCACGCCGTAGTAGGACAGGGTGAACGCAGTGTAAGAGCCGACGTTGCCGAAGCCCTGGACCACCGCGCGGGCGCCTTCGACCGGCAGGCCGAGCTTGTGCAGCGCGCTGGAGGCGAGGAAGGCGACGCCGTGGCCGGTCGCCTGGATGCGACCGGCGGACCCTTGCAGTCCGATCGGTTTGCCCGTGACGATCGAGGGCACGTAGTAGCCGGCGTGCGTCGAGTAGGTGTCGGCGATCCACGCCATCGTCTGCTCGTTGGTGCCCATGTCGGGCGCCATCACATCGATGTCCGGGCCGATGAACGGCAGGATCTCCATGGTGAAGCGCCGCGTCAGCCGCTCGAGCTCGCCCGCGCTCATCGCCCGCGGGTCGCAGGTGATGCCGCCCTTGCCGCCGCCGTAGGGCAGGTCCATCAGCGCGCATTTCCACGTCATCCACATCGCCAGCGCGACCACCTCGCCGAGGTTGACCGCCGGGTGGTAGCGCAGCCCGCCTTTCACCGGGCCGCGCGTCAGATGGTGCTGGACGCGGTGGCCGAAGAACACGCGCACCTCGCCGGAGTCGAGCCGCACCGGCATGGTCACGCTGATCATGCGCTTCGGCCACTTGCAGCGCTCGCGCAGCTCGTCGCTCAGGTCGAGGAAATCGGCGACGCGGTCGAACTGCGTGGCCGCCATCGCGAACATCGGATTCTGCAACAGTTCCTGGCGCATGGGTTTGCCGGAAGGAATCGGTTGGAACGGATCAATTCTCCTCCTTGTGCATCATCCGGCGGGCGCGCGCCTCGGGGCCTTCGTCCTGGATCATGAGCAGCGCCTTGAAGATGTCGATGATGCCGCCGGTGCGGTACTTGTCGCGCTGGAACTGCTGGAACGCCCGCTCGTATTCCTCGGTGAACTTGGCGGCCTCCTCGATCGTCGCGTCGGCGGGCAGGTGGCTGAGGATCTCCTGGCGCAACCGTTCGGATTCCGGCGTGCCGTGCTTGCGGCGCATTTCGATGCGGACGCGGGTGGCGGCGAGGTAGGCGCGGATGACGTCGAGCTGGGCCTGCAGCGAGTCGTAGAGGTCCAGCCAGTCCTCGCGGTCGGCCGGGGTCACGAGCCGGCCGATCGTGTCGCAGACTTCCTCCAGCTTCTGGTGCAGGAGGGTGTCGCGGGCGACGACCACGTCGAAGGCGGCGAGCGGCGAGGAGGCCTGGCTTTCCATCTCCTCGCGCATGCGCAGGGTGTAGAGCCGGATCTCGTCCAGCAGCCCGCTGATCGTCAGCCACGCGTCGGTCCATTTCGGGTCGGTGGTCAGGCCGTCGAAGCGTTCGCCGAAGCGCTGCAGGTCGTGCAGCATCGCCTGCAGCTCGCCATCCGCCTCCGCGAGATGTTGGAAGTCCGCGCGCAGGGCCTTGTTGACCCGCGAGAGGATGTAGACGTTGGAAGTGGGCAGGTTCATGGCGGCAAATGGGTTTGGGGCGGGACGGCGGAAACGGCCTTCCAGCCATGTTGCACCCTAGCCGCTTCGCCCGCCGGATGCAATCTTCCGGCAGGATGTTGGAAAAATCGCGGCCGCTTGAATAAAGCCGCGGGCCGGCCGTCGAAGCAGGCGAATTCCCGATCCACCACGGTCATGAAACGCCTCGCCCTGCCGCTCGCCGTCGCCGCCCTCGCCTGGGCCGGTTTCGCCCCGCAAGCCTCCGCCCGCCCGCACCGCGACGGCTGCGGCACGTCCGTTTCCGTCTGCCGCTACGCGCGCTGCGGCTGCCCGGTTTACGTCCGCCGTTACATCGCGTTCTACGATGAGGACGGCTGCCCGGTGTGGCGCACCCGCGAGCTGCCGGTCGAGCACCGCTGCGACTGCGAGCTCGCCCATCCGCGCGAGGTCGAATACCGCGAGGTCTACCGCGTCGAGCGCCGGCCGCTGCCGCCTCCGCCGGTCGTTTCCGGCAGCCTCACGATCGAAACCTCCTGGTAAGCGAAGAGGTTCGCCCGCCGCCCCGGTTCAGTCCGTGGCGGCGTTTGCGTTTCAGCCGATCCGCGCCCGCAGCCGCACGTCGTCGCCGATGCGCGTGAACACCGGATCCACGAGCTTCAGCGGCGCGGGCAAACCGAGGCCGCCGAGCGCGGGCACGTCGCCGCCGCAAAGCATCGGCGCGAGGTAAACGACCGCTTCATCGACCAGCCCGGCCTCCACCAGCGCGGCGGAGAACACGCCGCCGGCCTCGACCAACACGCTGAGAACGCCTTGCTCGGCCGCCAGCCGGCGCAGCATGCCGGACAAATCGTCCGCCGGGCGGACCAACGTGCGGTCGCGCCACGCATCGGTGAACAGCGGGGCGTCCGCAGGCAGCGACTCCGGCCGGTCCGTCACCACCACCCGCCACGGCTGCGTCCGCCCTTCGAGCAGCTCCGGCTCGCGGATCGTGAGCTGCGGCAAATCGCGCCGCACCGTTTCGCCCGAGGTCAGCATCGCGTCGACCTCGGCGCGTAGCCGCTGGACGTCGGCGCGCGAATCCGGGTGGCTCAACCAGCGTCCTTCGCCCGGCGGCCGGGTCAGCTTGCCGTCCAGGCTCATCGCCGTTTTCCAGATCACCCACGGCAGCCCGGTTTCCTGGACTTTGAAAAACGGTCGCAGGATCGCCGCCGCCTCGTCCGCCAGCACGCCCGGCGTCACCTCGATCCCGGCCGCGCGCAGCAGCGCGTCCGCCCGCCCGACGTGCGACGGGTTGCGGTCGGTCGCGGCGTAAACGACCCGCTTCACGCCCGCCTCGATCAGCCCGTCGGTGCACGGTGGCGTGCGGCCGTGGGTCGAGCATGGTTCCAGCGTGACATAGGCCGTCGCCCCGCGCACCGCGTCGCGGCCGTGGCGGGCGAACGCGTCGGCCAGCGCCTCGCGCTCGGCGTGCGGGCGGCCCGCCGCGCGGTGCCAGCCGCGGCCGAGCACGACGCCGTCCTTCACCAGCACCGCGCCCACCGGCGGGTTCGGCGCGGTCCGGCCCACGCCCTTGCGCGCCTCGTCCAGTGCCAGCCGCATCGCCCGTTCGTCGTCCACGCGTCCAGCGTGCGCGATCACCGGCGAAGCGCAAGCCGGGGAATCCGGTTGATCCCGGCGCTAGCCAAGGCATGATGTCATGACCGTATCTCCCGAGATGAAAACCCGTCCCCTTCTCCTGTCGCTCACCCTGCTGGCCGCGCCCGCGTTCGCCGAAACCCCGGCCGCCCTGCCCTCGGCCGACGTCTTTTACCGGAAAGGCCTCGAAGCCATCCAAGCCGGCGACGTCGACTTCGCCCGCTCCAGCTTCGAACAGGCGCTGCGGCTCGACCCGAACCACGCCAACGCCCGCTATCAGCTCGCCGAGCTGAACCGCACCGCGCCGCGCGTCGCCGCCAAGGGCCGCGAGGCGAAATTCGGCGCCGTGATGCTGCCGCAGATCCAGTTCACCGACGCCGAGCTCGCCGATGCGCTCGTCGCCCTCGGCCAGATGGTCGAAAAGGAAAGCAAAGGCGGCGTCACCGCGAACTTCATCGTCGAGGACCCGAGGGGCAAACTGGCGGGCAAAAAAATCACCCTCCAGCTCAAGAACCTCCCCGCCAAGGCCGTGCTGAACTACCTTCTCGGCCAGGCCGGGGCGAAGGCGCGCTTCGACGAGCACGCCATCGTCGTGCAGCCGCTGTGACCGGCGCGCGGTCGATTCGCCCCCAACAAAAAACGCCCGCAGCCATCCGGCCGCGGGCGCTTGGGAAACGTTCGGGAAGCGACGCGCTTCAGAAGTGGATCGCGTGGCCTTCGGCGGCGAGGGTCGCCTCGTGGATCACCTCGCTCATCGTCGGATGGGCGTGGATCGTGGCGTGGATTTCCTCGGCGGTGAGCTCCTGGTCGAGCGCCAGGCCCATCTCGGCGATGAGTTCGGTGGCGTTGTCACCGATGATGTGCGCGCCGAGCAGTTCGCCGTGCTTCTTGCCGTAGAGCAGTTTGGCGAAGCCGTCGGGCTCGCCGGCGGCGATGGCCTTGCCGATGGCGACGAAGGGGATCTTGCCGACGACGTATTCGACGCCTTCGGCCTTCAGCGCGCGCTCGGTCTTGCCGACGGAGGCGACCTGCGGGTGGCAGTAGGTGCAGCCCGGGAAGTTCGTCACCTTGCGCGGCTTGTGGCCGGGAACGAACAGGCCTTCGACGGCTTGGATCGCTTCGAACGACGCGGTGTGGGCGAGGAGCGGCGGGCCGGTGATGTCGCCGATGGCGTAGACGCCGGGGAGCGAGGTTTCGTAGCGGTCGCCGACTTCGATGAAGCCGCGGTCGGTGAGCTTCGGCTGCTGGCCGCCCGGCAGCACCGGCTGGACGCCGATGGCGACGAGCACGACGTCGGCCTTGAGCACGCCTTTTTCCTTCGGGCCGTCGACGGTGACTTCGACGTGGGTGCCCTTGTCGGCGGTGGCGGTGATCTTGGTGTTGGTCAGGCTGCGGATGCCCTGCTTGGTGAAGGATTTCTCGAGCGCGTCGCCGATCTCGTCGTCCTCGACCGGGAGGAGATGCGGCAGCATTTCGATCATCGTCACCTTGGTGCCGAACGCGTTGTAGACGTAGGCGAACTCCGCGCCGATGGCGCCGGCGCCGATGATGATCATGCTTTCCGGCTGCTTCTGGAGGGTCATGGCCTCGCGCGAGCCGATGACGGTGGTGCCGTTGAAGGGCAGCGGCGGCAGCGGGCGGGACTTCGCGCCGGTGGCGATGAGGATGTTGGCGCCTTCGAGCACCGACTTGGTGCCGTCGGCGGCGGTGACGCCGACCTTGCCCTGGCCTTCGATCGCGCCGAGGCCGCGGACGTAGTCGACCTTGTTCTTCTTGAAGAGGAACTCGATGCCGCCGGCGAGCTTGTCGGAGACCTTGCGGGAGCGGCCGACGACGGCGGACCAGTCGTAGGTGAGATTGTCGAACTTCAGGCCGAACTCGGACGCCTTCTTGGTCAGCGTCTGGTAGATTTCGGCGTTCTTGAGGAGCGCCTTGGTCGGAATGCAGCCCCAGTTGAGGCAGGTGCCGCCGGCACGGTCGGCTTCGACGCAGGCGACTTTTTTGCCGAGTTGGGCGGCGCGGATGGCGGCGACGTAGCCGGCCGGGCCGCCACCGATGACGATGAGATCGTAGGCCATGGGGTCAGATTGGGGTTGCGGGCGGCAGGGTGGGTGGCGCGGCGGAGCTTGTCAAAGGGCAATGGCGGGCTCCGGCGGCGGCGGGTTCATGCCGGCATGAACGGGAATTTTCCGGGCGGACGAAGGGAATCGCGAATCGGGCGAATCCCGCGAATCAGAAAGAAAATGAATCAGGAAAGCAGGAAACAGTCCGGTCAGGTCCTTTTGCTTCTTCCTGAAATTCCTGCCTTCCTCATTTCAATCAGATGGATTCGCAAGATTCGCGGCTCCTTCCTGATTGGCGAATCCGTCACCGGCGCGCGCTGGCGAAAAGCGGCTGGTTTTTTCTAACGATTTCGGCGATGGCTTCGGACGATTCCGAAACCAAATGATCCCCATGTTCAAAGAATTCCGCGATTTCATTCTCAAGGGCAACATGCTGGACCTCGCCATCGGCGTGATCCTCGGCGCATCCTTCGGCAACGTGGTGAAAAGTTTCACCGACATCCTGCTCGGCATCATCGGCAAGGTCGGCGGCCAGCCGGATTTCAGCCAGTTCAAGCCCGAGGGCGTGCCGGTCGGCGTGTTCCTCAACTCGATCATCAGCCTGCTGATCGTCGGCTTCGCGCTGTTCCTCATCGTGAAAGCCTACAACACGGCGCGGAAGCGCTTCGAGAAACCGGTGACCCCGGTCGTGGCCGAGCCGCCGGCGGACGTGAAGCTGCTCACGGAGATCCGTGACCTGCTGAAGAACAAAGCCTGAATGTCCGACGCGCCGCGCCCCTCGCCCTTTCTCGATGCCTCGTCGGCCCTGCCGGCGCTGGCGGGCGACGGCTGGCGCGGCGGGCTGCGGCGCTTCGTTGAAGCCGCCCTCGGAATCGCCCGGGCGCGGGCGGTTTTCGAGCAAGCCGCGCGGGAGGATCACCCGGCGGAGGCCCTGCTCGCGGGCTTCGGGCTGACCCTCGACGCCGCGGGCGTGCACGAGGCGATCCCGGCGGCGGGCGCGGCGCTGGTCGTCTCGAACCACCCGTTCGGCGGTGCCGACGCGTTCGCCCAGATCGCGCTGTGCCTGCGGCGGCGGCGCGATTTTTTGATTCTAGCGAACGAAATGGCGGCGGTCGCCCCCGGCATCGGCCGGTATTGCCTGCCGCTGTCGATCCTCGGCGGTCGCGACGCGGCGCGGAAGAACGCGGCGACGCTGAAGGCGGCGCTCGACCACCTGCGCGGCGGCGGCTTGCTGTCGGTCTTTCCCGCCGGCGAGGTCTCGACGTGGCGGCCGCGGCTCGGCCGCGTGGCGGACGGCCCGTGGTCGCCGCATGTCGCGGCGCTGGCGGTGAAAGCGGCCGCGCCGGTGCTGCCGCTGCGGTTTTTCGGCCAAAACCCGCCGTGGTTCCACCTCGTCGGAGCGCTGCATCCGTTCATCCGCACCGCCCTGCTGCCGCACGCGCTGCTGGCGGCCGGCGGGCGGACGATCGTCTGCCGGGCGGGCGAACCGATCGCGCCGGATGAACTGGCGGCCCGGCCGGCGGACGAACGCATCACGTTCCTGCGCCGGTGTCTGGATGCGGTGCCGTTTCCGTGACGGAACCGCCCCGTGACGGAATCGTCGGTCACGGACGATGGATTCGCCCGGCGCGGCGGACAGGGTGGAGGCGTCGTCCGATGAACTCTTTCCTCATTGAACCGGCCGTGCCTTTCCGAGGCATTTCACCCGCTCCCGAACTGATCGCCGCCCCGGCCGATCCCGCCGCCGTCGCCGCGGAGATCGCCCGGCTCGACAGCCCGCTCGCCTCGCAAGGCCGCTTCGACGTGTTCCTCGCGCCGGCCGACGCGATCCCGCAGGTGCTGCACGAGATCGGCCGCCTGCGCGAGGTGAGCTTCCGCGCCGTCGGCGAAGGCAGTGGCAAGGCGCTCGATCTCGACGCGTTCGACCGCACCTACCTGCACCTGTTCCTGTGGGACCGGGACGCGCGGGCGATCGCCGGCGCCTACCGCCTCGGCCGCACCGACACGCTGCTGGCGGAGTTCGGCGCGGACGGTCTCTACACCTCCACCCTGTTCCAGCTGGGCGAACCGTTCCTCGACCACCTGACGCCCGGGCTCGAGCTCGGCCGCTCGTTCGTCGCGCCGGATTACCAGAAATCGATCCACCCGCTCGGGCTGCTGTGGCGCGGCATCGGCCGGTTCGTCGTCCGCTACCCGCGCTACGCCCGGCTGTTCGGGCCGGTCAGCATTTCCGACGACTACAGCCCGATCTCGCAGGAGCTGATCGTGCGCTTCCTGCGGGAAAGCCGGCGCGACGCGCGCTTCGCCGACTCGGTCCGCCCGCGGAATCCCTACCCCGGCGGCCTGCCCGCGCCCGGCGACATCAGCGCGCGGCTCGGTTCGATCGAGGAAGTTTCCGCCGCGGTCGCCCGGATCGAACCCGACGGCAAGGGCGTGCCGGTGCTGCTGCGCCAGTATTTGAAACTCAACGCCACGCTGCTGGAGTTCAACGTCGACCCGGACTTCGCCAACGTGCTCGACGCGCTGGTGTTGGTCGACCTGCGCGACGCGCCGGACGAAGTGCTGATCCGCTACATGGGGGCAGACGGCCTGGCGGCGTTCCGCGCGGCAACGGCCTGTTCATTTCCGGAGTGACCGCCGCCACCGCGCCGTGCCACGCTCCGGCATGGTGGTCGTGAAACGCTGCGGGACGCTGGAAGATGCCTACCTTTGCCGGAACCTGCTGGCCGAGGCCGGCATCGAGTCCGACGTGCTCGACGAGGCGACCGCCACCACCGCGCCCTACCTGCTGGCCAACACCGGCATCCGCCTGGCCGTCGCCGACGAGGACGCCGACCGCGCCTGCGAAACGCTCGGCGTGCCGCGGCGCGAACCGGCCGCCACGCCCCGCCGCGGCGGATTGCCCGTGTGGGTCGCCCTGGTCGTCGGCGCGGCCGCGATCAGCGTGGTGGTCGCCGGCATGAAGCAATCGCGCGGCACTGGCACCGGCGGACGCGAGGATTTCGACCGCAACGGCGACGGCCGGCCCGACCTGCGGGTGATCTGCGACGCCGACGGGCGGACGACCGAGCGCTGGCTCGACCAGAATTTCGACGGCCGCTGGGACGTCCAGGAGCATTGGGCCAACGGCCAGCCCGCCGTGATCGAGCAGGACGTCGATTTCGACGGCAGCTACGACCGCCGCGGCGAATACCGCCAGGGCGTGCTGGTTTCGGAAACGATCACCCCGGGCGGCAGCGGCAACCCGTTGTCCCGACTTGAGTTCCGCAACGGCGTGCTGACCGCCTCGTGGTCGGACCCGGAACGCGACGGCAAGTGGAACGAGCGCGTCGAATACGATCCGATGGGCCGCGAAACCGGCCGCACCACCCTGAAATGAAACAGGCGGCCGGTCGAAACCGTGCCGCCTGCGGAGCTTCGGGAGCGCGGCGTGGCCCTCACTTGGCCTTCACCGTCATCGTGCCCTGCATCACGGCGAAGTGGCCGGGGAAGGTGCAGAGGAACGGGTAGCTGCCCGCGGCCGGCGCGGTGAAAGTGATGGTGTCGGACTCGCCGCCGCCGATCAGCTTGGTGTGGGCGACGATCTTCGCCTGCGACTCGGCGTCCTGCGGAATGTAGTCGTGGTCCTTGGCGGTGGAGGCCTTCATCGCGAAGTCCGGCAAGGGCGTGGCCGCCTGCAGGATCACCACGTTGTGCCCCATCGCCACCTTCGGCAGCTGGCCGATGTGCTTGAAAGTCAGCGTCACCTTGTCGCCCGCGGTCACCTCGAACGTCTTCAGGTTGTACTGCATCTGGTCGTTGCTGGTGAGCTCAACCTTGGCATCCTCGGCCAGGGCGAACGGAGCGAGCAGGGCGGCGAGCGCGAAGATCGTTTTTTTCATGGGAAAGGGATACGGGAACCTAGCGAAGATGAGCCAACTTCCCAACGGGCGCAACCGGCATTCGACCGGCCGGATTCGTGGCTCCGCCAATGAGTTTCCTCTCGTCAAGAGACGCCGCCGACTCTATCAAGAAAGCACGTCTAGGTGAAACTTGGCTGAAATTTGCCGCCTCAACTTGGCACGGGTTTTGCTCATAGCCGATACCAATCCGCCGGAACCATGAAAAAAATCGAAGCGATCATCAAACCGTTCAAGCTGGAAGAAGTGAAGGAGGCGCTCGCCGAAGTCGGCGTCCAAGGCATGACCGTCACGGAAGTCAAAGGTTTCGGCCGCCAGAAAGGTCACACCGAAATCTATCGCGGCTCCGAGTACACCGTCGACTTCCTGCCGAAGGTGAAAATCGAGATCGTGGTCGATGACGCACAGGCCGGCGGCGTGGCGGAAGCCATCGTCAAGAGCGCCAACACCGGCAAAATCGGCGACGGCAAGGTGTTCATCTCCTCCGTCGAAGAAGCCATCCGCATCCGCACCGGCGAGACCGGTTCGTCCGCGGTGGCCGTGAACTGATCCGTTCCACCCACCCCTTTCAGCCGACGAGCTCCCCGGAGATCGTCGGCTTTTTCATGTTCCAACCGACGGCAACGCCGCCGCATCCGCCGATGAACTGGTTCCACTGGGCTCTGCTTTCGGCCGTGTTCGCCGCGTTGACGACGATTTTCGCCAAGATCGGCCTGCACGGCGTCGATTCGGACTTCGCCACGCTGATCCGCACCGCGGTGATCGCCCTGGTGCTCGCCGCGCTGGTCGTCGCGACGGGCAAATGGAGCGATCCGTTCGCCCTGTCCGCGAAAACCTGGACGTTCCTGGTCCTCTCCGCCCTGGCCACCGGTGCCTCGTGGGTATGCTATTTTCGCGCGCTGAAAACCGGCCCGGCGGCGCAGGTCGCGCCGGTGGACAAATCGAGCCTGCTGCTCGTCGCCCTGTTCGCCTTCCTGTTCCTCAAGGAACGCCCCTCGCCGCGCGAATGGGCCGGCATCGCGCTGGTCGGCGCGGGCGTGCTCGTGCTCGGACTCAAAAGGTAGCCAGCGCCGCCTTCACCGCGGCGACGTGGGCGGCGACGCGGGCGGCCAGCGGCGCGCCGCTCGGCGTTTCGAAGGTGAACGACAGGCCGCAGCCGCTTTTCGCCAGGAAGATCGCCTCCGGCCAGTGGTCGGGCAGGTCCGCCTCGGCGGCATGGTAGATCCAGCCGGGCTCGCGGATCTCGTGGTCGTCGATCAGCGGCGACGGCTCGGGCGGGAACCACGGCGACACCGCCTCGAAAATCGCCTTCGCCCGCTCCGGCCGGTCAGTCCCGCAGTTGATCTCGTAGAAATAGAAGCCGGTGGTTTCCCAGTCCTCGTGCAGCGATAGGAACCGCTCGGGCAAGCCGGTCTCGTGCAGCCAGGCGACGTGGCTGCCGACCTCGCGCGTTTTTCTCACCCAGTAATCGCGGTTGAGGTCCTCGCCGTCGGCGTTGCCACGGGTGCCGGCGGCCAGCCCGGTCGGGTTGAGCGCGGGGCATAGCAGCCAGTGCGCCCGCGGGCCGAACGCGCCGGAGCGCACCAGTTCGAGCAGGGCGAGCGGGCCGGCCGGCTCGTCGCCGTGAATGCCGGCGGACAGGTAGATCCGCGGGCCGTCGCCCGGCTTTTCCCAGCCGGTCAGATCGCCCGCGCCGGTCGTGCCGAAGGCCGTGCCGCGAAAGCCGGCCGCCTCCGCCGCCATGGCGAACGCTTCCAGAAATCCGTCCCAAACGAACCGCTCGATCACCCGCGCACGATGGCGGGATCGCCGGGCGGACGCAACCACGCGGAAACGGTTCAGCCGCGATTCGCGGTCGATTCGCCCGCGTGTTCGGATCGGTCGGCTTGCTCCAGGATTTCCAGCGCGTGCTCGACCTCCTCGGTCGGCGGCGGCGTTTCGCTCGACTTGAGCAGCAGGCGGAACGGCGCGAACAGCCCGCCGAATACCGCGCCCAGCACCAGGTCGTAGGCGCGCAGCGGTCCGTGGGATGCCCGGAACAACGGGCGCAGCGCGGCCTGCACGCCCGGTTTTTTCGCGTACCAGATCGAAACGGCGATGATGGAGGCGATGCCGGCGAATTTCACCCAGGTCGGGATGTCGACGTGCGCCGCGATTTCCACCACCAGCAACAGACCGACGTAGCCGATCAGCAGGAAGGCGGTGTGCTCGAGCACCGGGAAGCGCTCGATCAGCTTGATGCAGTGGCCGGCGACGAAACGCAGCGCCAGGATGCCGATGAACACGCCGGTGCAGACGACCCACATCTTGTCGCTGAGGGCGACCGCCGCGACCACGTTGTCGACGCCGAGGCTGAGGTCCATCAGCTCGATCGAGATCACCGTCGCCCAGAAGCCCTTTTTCAGCGCCCTGCCGAAGCTGGGATCTTCCTCCATCGCCGGATGGCGCGTGGCGAAATGATGCGCCATCAGGTGGAGCAGGTAGGCGGCGCCGGCGAGCTTGAGCCACCAGAACTCCATGATGTAGCGGGCGAACAGCAGCGCCAGACCGCGGAACAGGTAGGCGCCGAGAATGCCGACCCGCAGCGCCAGGATCTTCTGTTTGCCCGGCAAATGGGACGCCATCGCGGCGATCGCCAGCGCGTTATCGACCGACAGCAGGCCTTCGATGATGATGAGGGAGGCGATGACCGGCAGGGCGTCGACGAGGATCGGCCAGAGTTCGGAAACGGTGAGGGCGGCGAGCATGGGCGAACAGGGACCATCGCCCCGCGCCGCGCCGCTGGCAAGGCCCGCCGCCGTCGGGGCAAATTGCCCGCATGCCGCAATTGGACACCGGTCCCGACCCGGCCTAACATGGCCGGGTATGAACAAAACCATCCTCGCCACGCTGGCGCTCGGGGCGGCCGCGCTCACGAGCTGCGTCTACGACCCCTATGCCGGCGCGCCGGGCGGACCGCCGCCCTACCACCAGCCCGGCTACGGCGCGAACGCCTACAACGACGGCTACCGCGACGGCTACCGCGACGGCCAGCACGACAACCGCAACGGCCGCCCGTACAACCCGAGCCGCCAGTATTCCTACGCTCCGGCGCTGCGCGAGCAGTACCGCGCCGGCTACGCCTCCGGCTACCGCCATTCCGGCGGCGGCTCGGCCGAGCGGAACTACGCGCGCGAAGGCTTCCACCATGGCCAGCAGGACCGCCGCAACGGATTGGCCTACAACCCGTCGCGCTACTTCGGCAGCGTCCCGGGCTACGCCCGCGAGGACTTCAAGCGCGGTTATTCCCGTGGCTGGGAAAACTGGCGCTGAAGCCGCTCAAACGGCCTCCGGTTCCTATGAGACGGGGCGCCGGGTCGCGGCCGCCGCGATCCGGCGCCCTCCGGGGAACCACTTTCACTCCGCCATTGGACGCGGCCCCCGATCCGACCGAACATGTCGGATATGAACAAGACCCTCCCCGCCATGCTCTCGCTCGGGGTGGCCACGCTCACGAGTTGCGTCTACAACCCCTATTACGACGCCTACGGCGCGCCGCCGCCCTACAACCGTCCCGGCCTCCGTTCCCAAGTCCACGAGGACGGCTACCGTGACGGCCAGCACGACAGCCGCAGCGGCAGCGCGTACGCCCAGGACTGCCAGTATGCCTACGCCCCGCGGCTGCGCGGCGAATACCTCGCCGGCTACGACACCGGCTACAGCAACCCGGACGAAGGCTACGATTCGTCGCGGAATTATTACCGGGTCGGCTTCGGGGCCGGACGCCACGACCACCGCGACAGTCTGTCCTACAGCGCCTGGCGCCACTACCTCGACGTGCCGAAACACGCCCGCGACGATTTCAGCCTCGGCTATTCCGAGGGCTGGGCAAGCTGGCGCTGAGGGCGGTCACACGACCGCGTCCGGCTCAATAGACCGGGGCACCGGATTGCGACTGCTGCGATCCGCCGCCTCCGTTCGCCTTGTTGCGCACCGAGGATTCCATGTTTTCGCCGAGCAGGCGGAGGTCGCGACCGAAGCCGATGGCGGTGTTGCAGGAAGAAAGGACCAACCCAGCGACGGCGGTGGCGAGCAGAAGCAACGCTTTCATGAAATTTCCCATAGCGAGGATCGCTCCCCGCGCAATCATTAACTTTGCTTAAGATCGCGCCGCAGCTCGACGATGCCGTCGCGCAGTTGGAAGACGGATTGCCGCAGCTGCCCGAGACCGTTTTTCTGCGCCTCGTCGATCTCTTGGTCGTAGAGCGCCTGGCACGCGGCCATCGCCTCGTTGAGCCAGTTGAGGCAGCGCTTGAGCACGGCGAGCACGAAGCCGGTTTCCATCCGCGAGTCGGACCCGTGGCCGTTGAGCGCGCCGGCGAGCTTGGCGCTGACCTGCAACAGGTTGGAAACCATGCAGTGGGCGGCCATGTCCGCCGCCCCGCCGCGCGGCACCAGATCGATCGATTTCAGCGCGATGTCGTAGGACAAAGCCTGCAGCGGGTGGCGTTCGGCCTCTTCGTCGAACCCGTCGCCCGCCTGCCAGGAGCTCCCGCCTTCCTCCTCGCCGTCCTCGGCTTCCTCGTCCTCGACCCCGTCGGTCTCGTCGCGCTCAGCCAAGGCGTCGAGCAACCCGTCCCAGCCCATGGCGAAGGCCTCCTTCCGCTCGGCGTCGGGGTCGTCCATGTACTTCTCCAGCACCTCCTGATAGGCATCGGCCAGGCGGTCGGATTCCTTCAGCCGCTCCTCCCACTCGTATTCGTCCGGCTCGTCAATGGCGTCCTTCGGCTCGCGCCGCTGGATCACGGTGGCCATGAAATCGCGCATCGCGTTGAGATTGGCCAGCTGCTGCGCCTGCTCCTCGTCCTCGTCCATGCCCCACGCGTGCTCGGACACGACGAGCTGGTAATCGGTCGTCTCGATCAACACCCGGCCGGCCGGGTGGCTGAACCATTCGAGGTAAAACAACGTCTTCCACTCGTGCGGGATCTCCTCGCCCGCCTCGTGCAGCTCTTCCAGCTCGTCGTCGTCGACGGTGGCCACCCGCGCCTTGCGCGAGGCGGTGATGTCGCCGACCACCCCGGTCTGGTCCGCCAGCAGCCGGTCGGTTTCCGGATCCGCCTTCGGCTCCGGGTTGGTGAAAACGAGGCGCGTCCCCGCCAGATCCCGCCAGCAATCGCCTTCCAGATCCAACATCAGCGGCTCCTCCCTCCCCTGCAGCCAAATACGGCCCGTCACGCGGCCTTCGACCGTATTGTCGATCTCGCCGCGCACCACCGCCTCTTCGATCCGGAATGCCATGTTTCGAAATTTCGGCAGCATCCGGGCGGAACGTCAATCCACTTGATGCAGAGGGTTCCGGGGCTAGGCTACGCCTGAAAATCACCCTCATGCCCGATTTCGCCAAGCTCCTCCACGTCGTCCTGCTCGTCGGCGTGGTCCTGATTTCCTTCAACCTCATCATCTTCGTCCACGAACTCGGCCACTTCCTCGCGGCGAAATGGCGCGGCCTGAAGGTCGAGCGCTTCCAGATCTGGTTCGGTCGCCCGATCTGGAAAAAAACCATCGGCGGCGTGCAATACGGCCTCGGCTGGATCCCCGCCGGCGGCTTCGTCGCCCTGCCGCAGATGGCGCCGATGGAGGCCATCGAGGGCGGCAACACCGGCACCGAACCGCTGCCGCCGGTCAAACCGCTCGACAAGATCATCGTCGCCTTCGCCGGCCCGCTGTTCTCGCTGCTGCTCGCCCTGCTCGCCGCCACCATCGTCTGGCAGATCGGCAAACCGGCGGACGTCTGGCCGTCGCAGGTCATCGGCACCGTCGAAAAAGACAGCCCGGGCGAAAAGGCCGGCCTCAAGGAGGGAGACAAGATCCTCACGATCAATGGCAACGACGTCCACGGCTTCCGCGGCCGGCTCGACGCCGTGTTCGAACAAATCGTGCTGAGCGAGGGCGACTCGATCATCTTCACCGTCGAGCGCCCGGGCGAACCGCAGCCCCTGATGCTCACCTCGACCTTCGAAATCGAGCCGACCAAGTGGTTCCAGCGCCGCGCCCTGCGCCGCGTCGGCATCGGCCCGGAGGTCACCGGCGTCACCGTCGCCCTGGTCATGCCCGGCAGCCCGGCGGAAAAAGCCGGCCTCAAGGCGGGCGACCGCCTGCTGCGCGCCGACGGCCAGCCGGTGCCGAACAGCCGCGTGTTCCTCGACCGGGTCAAAGCCGCCGGCACCCGCCCGTTCGCCATCGATTACGAGCGCGGCGGCCAGCCCGCCAGCCTTACCGTCGAAGCCAAGGTGCCGGTCTCGCCCGCCGGCAAAGGCCCGATGATCGGCATCGCGCCGAGCGACGAAACCTACGTCGACGAAACCCTGCTCCACCCCGGCCCGCTCGCCCAGATCCGCGACAGCCTGAACACGATGTGGGTGACCATCACCCGCCTCGTTTCGCCGAAATCCAACATCGGCATCGACCACCTCAGCGGCCCGATCGGCATCGGCATCGTGAAATACGCGATGCTGGAGATGGACCACCCGCTCAACCGCCTGCTCGGCTTCTTCGTCCTGTTCAACGTCAACCTCGCCGTCTTCAACCTGCTGCCCTTCCCGGTGCTCGACGGCGGCCACATCACGCTGGCGCTGGCCGAATCGATCGCCCGCCGCCCGGTCCGCGCCCGTTTCCTCGAATGGCTGCAAACCGGCTGCGCCGTGCTGCTGATGAGCGTGATGCTCTACGTCACCAGCAAGGACATCGGCGACCGCTTCGGCGGCGGCGGCCAAGGCGAACCGATCGTCTTCCCGCAGAGCTGAACGCCTGAGTGGCCAGGGGTTAGAAGCCAGCGGTCCGTGGAAGAGAGCCTCCATTGGAGACGCGAAATTCATTCCGCCTCTTCGCCCGGCGGCGGGCTGAAGCCCGCGGTCCAATTGAAAACCGTTTCCTGCAAACGGAACTCTCCCCTAATGCCTAGCCCCCGGCACCTGGCCCCTCCATCTTACCAATCCACGCCCTGCTGCCGCACCGCTTCGTAAAGCGTGATGGCGATGGCGGTGGAGAGGTTCAGGCTGCGGGTCGACCCCGGCTTCATCGGGATGCGCAGCCCGCGCTCGCCCGCTTGGGCGACGATTTCCTCAGGCAGCCCCGCCGTTTCCCGGCCGAAGACGAGGTAGTCGCCCGGTTGGAACTCCGCCGTCCACGGCGAGCGCGTCGCCTTGGTGCTCAGATACCAGAACCGCGCGTCCGCTCCGGCCGCGGCCAGCAACTCGTCGAACGACTCCCACACCCGGACGTCGACGTCCTGCCAGTAGTCGAGCCCGGTGCGGCGGACATACTTATCCTCCAACGAAAATCCGAGCGGCTTCACCAGATGCAGCGTGGCGCCCGTGGCCAGGGCGAGGCGGCCCGCCGCCCCGGCGTTGTGCGGGATTTCCGGCGCGACCATGACGAGGTGGAACATGCCGCCCGTCTAGCCTTCGCGGCCTCCGCCGGCAAGGACGCCGCGCCGTTTGGAATTTTAAACTTCACAAAGCGCTCAAACTAAGGGAGATTCTTCCAGGACCACTCCCCCGGTCCGATTCCCCCCTCCCCCCCCATGAACGTCAAAATCGCAGCATGCGCTGCGGCGGCGGTTCTCCCCGTTGGCTTCTTGGTCAAGCCATCCGGCACGGAATCCGCAGCCCAGCATCAACCTCCAGGTGTTTCCAGCTTCTTCAGCGGTCTGATCGACAAGCTGACGAATCGCAATGACGCGTCCGAAGGCGAGAGCTCGCAGACGCTTATTCCCATCAAGCTCCGCGACGAGGCGGAGGAAGCCCAATTCGCCCGCTACACCAACCAGCCGGGCAAACTCGTCGTGGTGATCTTCAACGCCGACTGGTGCGCCTCCTCGCGCCGCCTGAAGCCGGTGATGGACACCGTCGCGGCGGAATTCCCCGACGTCGCCATCGGCCGCATCGACATCGATCGCGCCCAAGCGCTGAGCTACAGCCACCACGTGGGCCGCATCCCGGACGTCCGTTTCTACCGCGACGGCGAGGAAGTCGGCTCGTTCGTCGGCTACGCTCCGGTCGACAAAGTGCGCGCCCGGGTGCAAAGCGCCCTCAGCCACGCCGAACCGACCCACCCGCTCGTCAGCGCCGTCGCGCCGAACAAGGCGCTGGCCGTCGCCGCCCATCAGCAGGAAGGCGGCAGCCTCGAGCGGATGAGCAGGGACTGGCGGCCGGCCGGCCTGGAAAAACAAAAACGCTGACGCGCCGCCCGTTTCCGGCGCCTGACGAAACCGCCGACGCCCGACCTGGGCGGACGGCGGTTCGCGCGTACCCCTCGGGCACGGCAGAGCGGGCGGATGGCAAAATCCCTTTCATCCAACCCTTTACAAGTGCGGGCGGGGATGCCAAACCCCTCGAAATTTAGCCCTTGCGCGCCCTAGCCGGCTCGCTGCTCCACACGCGCCATGCCCAAAGACACCTCGATCCGCAAAATTCTCGTCATCGGTTCCGGTCCCATCGTCATCGGACAAGGCTGCGAATTCGACTACTCCGGCGTCCAGGCCTGCAAGGCGCTGCGCGAGGAAGGCTACACGGTGGTGCTGGTGAACTCGAACCCGGCCACGATCATGACCGATCCGGAGTTCGCCCACCGGACGTACATCGAACCGATCACGCCCGAAGTCGTCGAAAAGATCATCGCCCGCGAGAAGCCGGACGCCCTCCTGCCGACCCTCGGCGGCCAGACCGCGCTCAACACCTCGATGTCGCTGTTCAAGAGCGGCGTGCTCGACAAATACAACGTCAAGATGATCGGCGCCAACGCCGACGCCATCGACAAGGGCGAGGACCGCTACCGCTTCAAGCAGGCGATGCTCAAGATCGGCCTCGACGTGCCGCAGTCCGGCGTCGCCCACACGATGGAGGAAGCCCGCGCCGTGGCGGCCGAGATCGGCCGCTTCCCGCTGATCATCCGCCCCGCCTTCACCCTCGGCGGCACCGGCGGCGGCATCGCCTACAACCGCGACGAGTTCGAGGAAATCGCCTTCTCCGGCATCGACCTCTCGCCCGTCTCCGAAATCCTCATCGAGGAATCCCTGCTCGGTTGGAAGGAATTCGAAATGGAGGTGATGCGCGACCGCGCCGACAACTGCGTGGTCATCTGTTCGATCGAGAACCTCGACCCGATGGGCGTGCACACCGGCGACTCGATCACCGTCGCGCCGATCCAGACGCTCACCGACCGCGAATACCAGATCATGCGCGACGCCTCGTTCGCCGTGATCCGCGAGATCGGCGTGGAAACCGGCGGCTCGAACATCCAGTTCGCCACCGACCCGAAGACCGGCCGCATGATCGTGATCGAGATGAACCCGCGCGTCTCCCGATCCTCCGCCCTCGCCTCGAAGGCCACCGGTTTCCCGATCGCCAAAATCGCCGCCAAGCTCGCCGTCGGCTACACGCTCGACGAGCTGAAGAACGACATCACCCGCGAGACGCCCGCCTCGTTCGAGCCGACGATCGACTACGTCGTCACCAAGCTGCCGCGCTTCACCTTCGAGAAATTCCCGAAGGCCAACCCGGTGCTCACCACCGCGATGAAGTCCGTCGGCGAAGCGATGTCGATCGGCCGCACCTTCAAGGAGTCGATGCAGAAGGCGCTGCGCTCGCTCGAAACCGGCCGCTGGGGTTTCGGCTTCGACGCCAAGGAGCCACACGGCCCGTCCCGCGAGGAAATCGAGCGCAAGCTGCGCGTGCCGAACGCCGAGCGCATCTTCTGGCTCCAGACCGCCTTCGTGAACGGCTTCACGCTGGAGGAAGTTTTCGACCTCACCGCGATCGACCCGTGGTTCCTCGGCCACCTGCAGGAAATCGCCCGTGAAGGCGAGAACCTCGACACGCTCGATCTGAAGCGCGCCAAGAAGCTCGGCTTCTCCGACCGCCAGATCGCCCGCGCCCGCGCCCACTCGAAGGCGATCCACGACGCGTCGATCCACGGCGAAAAGGACATGGGCCCGCTCGCCGAAGCCCGCGCCGAGCCGGAAGGCGCCGTCGCCGACGTGCCGACCGAGGACACGATCCGCGCCGAGCGCAAGGCGAAGGGCATCATCCCGACCTACCGCCTCGTCGACACCTGCGCGGCCGAGTTCGAGGCCTACACGCCGTATTTCTACTCGACCTACGGCGACGAAAACGAAGCCCGTCCGTCCGACAAGAAGAAGATCATCATCCTCGGCGGCGGTCCGAACCGCATCGGCCAGGGCATCGAGTTCGACTACTGCTGCGTCCACGCCGCCTTCGCCCTGAAGGACCTCGGCTACGAGACGATCATGGTGAACTCCAACCCGGAGACCGTTTCGACCGACTACGACACGTCCGACAAGCTGTTCTTCGAACCGCTCACGCTCGAGGACGTCCTCAACATCTGCGACCAGGAAAAACCGGACGGCGTGATCGTCCAGTTCGGCGGCCAGACGCCGCTCAACCTCGCCGCCGACCTCAAGCGCCACGGCGTGCCGATCATCGGCACCTCGCCGGAAAACATCGAGCTCGCCGAGGACCGCAAGCACTTCTCCGCCCTGCTCGATCGCATCGGCCTGAAGCAAGCCGAAGCCGGCACCGCCACCAACGAGGCGGAAGCCGTCGCCACCGCCGAACGCATCGGCTATCCGGTGCTCGTCCGCCCGTCGTTCGTCCTCGGCGGCCGCGCGATGATGATCGTTTACTGCGAGGAGGAACTCCGCCGCTACATGCGCGAAGCCGTCACCGCTTCGCCCGAGCGCCCGGTGCTCGTCGACCGCTTCCTCGACGGCGCGACCGAAGTCGACGTCGACTGCATTTCCGACGGCAAGATCGCCGTCGTCGGCGCGATCATGCAGCACATCGAGCAGGCCGGCATCCACTCCGGCGACTCCGCCTGCGTGATCCCCGCGTTCTCGCTCTCCGAGCCGATCAAGGCCGAGATCACCCGCGCGGCGAAGGACCTCGCCCGCGAGCTCAACGTCAAAGGCCTGATGAACATCCAGTTCGCCGTGAAGGACGAACAACTCTACGTCATCGAGGTCAACCCGCGCGCCTCCCGCACCGTGCCCTTCGTCTCGAAGGCGATCGGCGTGTCGCTCGCCAAGCTCGCCGCCAAGATCATGGTCGGCAAGACGCTCGAGGAGCTCGGTTTCACCGAAACGATCATCCCGCCGCACTACTGCGTGAAGGAAGCCGTGTTCCCGTGGAACCGCTTCCCCGGCATCGACATCGTGCTCGGCCCGGAAATGCGCTCGACCGGCGAGGTCATGGGCATCGACGCCGACCGCGGCATGGCCTACGCCAAATCGCAGATCAGCGCCTTCAACCCGCTGCCGACCCAGGGCAACGTCTTCCTCTCCGTCGCCGACCGCGACAAGGAACGCGCCGTCGCCATCGCCCGCGATCTGGTGGAGCTCGGCTTCGAGATCTTCTCGACCGGCGGCACCCAGGCCCGCCTCGTGCAGGAAGGCATCCCGTGCAAGCGCCTCTACAAGCTCTACGAACAGGCCCGCCCGACGGTGATCGACGCGATGAAGAACGGCGACATCCACTTCGTCATCAACACCCCGAGCAGCCACGAATCCCGCGAGGACGAGGTGAAGATCCGCGCCGGCGCCATCGCCAACAAGATCTCCCACGCCACCAACCTCTCCGCCGCCGAGGCTTCGGTGGAAGCCATTCGCTCGCTCAAACAACGCGAACTCACGGTCCAGAGCATCCAGGAATACCACGCGTAAGGTAGCACAAGCATTCCTGCTTGTGTCTTCCTCTTCGAAAAAGCACCCGGTCGCCCGGGTGCTTTTTTCATTTCGTGCGCCCTTCCCCCGCGTCCCACCGGGACGCCTCATCACAGCCAGGGGTGAAACCCCTGGGGAGATCATCCCCGCGGAACCGGTGGTTTGTCATCATACCGCGTCCTAAAGGGACGCCTCATGCGGTTACGTGCCGATCAATCCCAAAGGTAACGCTCGTCCGGCGTGACCCCGTATTTGGCGAGCAACCCGCGATATTCGTCTTGGAACGAAAGCCGGCGATGGTGCTCCTCCTGCCGGTCGATGTAATCGGTCAGCTTCGAAAGCTGGGACTGGCCCAGCGAAAACACCCCGTAACCCGCCTGCCACTCGAAGCCGGAATGCCGCATCGACCGCCGCTTCAGCCAGACATTGCTGGTTTGCTTCACCTTCTTGACGAAGTCCGCCGTGGTCAGCGTTCGGCTCAGATCGACCGCGAGGTGGACGTGGTCGGCCACGCCTCCGACGCGGAAAACCTCGCAGCCGAGATCGCGGCCGACTTCTGCCATGTAGGCGAAAAGCGGCGGGCGCAAAGGGCCGTCGAGCCATGGTTCGCGGTGCTTGGTGGAGAAAACGATGTGCACCAGCAGACGCGACAACGATTGGGACATACGCCCCTATAACATATGTTTTCACCGCATGAAGCGTCCTTTCAGGACGCTATGATTTCAACCGACGAGGCCCCGGGGATTCTCCCCGGGCTTTGATGAGGCGTCCCGGCGGGACGCGGCCGAGCGAACCCCGCCCTAGAGCGCATTCCACCTGACCGACCGCACCCGAATGGCCCGCGTCCTGCAAGGACGCCTCATACCAGCCCGGGGAGAATCCCCGGGAAACCGATCCCCCGAAATGGATCGCGTCCTGAAGGGACGCCTCATGCGGCGGGAGAAAATAGGGAAGAATGCTACCCATAGTCTGTCGTCTGATAGTGTGTCCCGCGTGCATGATCGCCCATGCACAAAAAAGACCCCTTCAGCGTCGCCTTTGGTCATCGTTTGCGCCAGCTGAGGGAGCAAATCGGGATCTCTCAGGAAGAGCTTTCCCTTCGTTCTGGCTTTGAGCGAACAGAGGAACGATTAGCTCGCGGCGCGAAATTCTTCGAATCGAAATGCCAAAGCGTCGCGATCGGGCTTGCAGTCCAACATCTTCGGGAATCGCATTTTCGTGCCGTGCAGGGCTTTCAGCCCCAATTCGAGGAGCGGCCCATCGTGCTCATCAAACACCCGGTCCGAAACCGCAATGCCGCCGTCCGGATCGATACCGATCAAATTGGAATCGTAGGCCACGTGATGGAGCGTCGAAAGCGCAAGGCCGTTGGTGACCGAGGCGACACCCTTCTCATGCCCGTCCGGATAAATATGAGCAGCGTTCAGAAGCGCACGGATGGGCAACCCGCTTAGCGCACAGCGAGAATCGTACGCATCTAAGACCATTTCACGGAATGCCACTTGGTGGATGCGCTGCTTGGCGAGCCTCGTCCGGTAATTACGCTCTTCTTCCCGCACTGCGGAGGTGAAGGAGGGCATCACCTGTGCTTCACCGATCTCAATCTCAACCCTTAGCTCCTCGGGCATCCATCTTGACACGTAGGCAGGAAACAGCGCTGCGTACCTCGCCTCTGCAATGCCGTGCAGATAAATGAACGGCGTTTGATCGAAATACGCCTCCTTCAATCGCTGATTGTCGTGATTCCCTTCGCTATCCCCTTGGAACGCATAAAGAAATGCTGAGTCGTTCCGACGATCGATAATGTAACGTCGTTTCCGGCCCTCACGGGGCAACGTCGTTTTCACGCTGAGAACACCCCTTCTCATTTGGCGCGGCTTAAAAATTCCGCGTGCCCGGTTTGTGAGATAGATTTCCTCACCTTGGACATGAAAAGTTTCGATTAGCTGTGAGGACGTCAGGACGGATCCATGGAGCGCGATTCTACGTTTCAACTCTTCGAATGCGGCCAGACGAATGCGTGTGTCATCGAGTTCCATGGGGGCTGAACGAGGTTGCCGAATAAATCATAGAATTCCAGCTTGCGTTACCTTCTCCGCCTGGCCAGGTGATCTTGGCGATGAACGATCGCCAAACCTCCAACGAACTCCCCGATCCCGCGGCGGTGTTTGCCGCCGCGACATCCCTGCGGAACGCCTGCGATGGCGCGGTCACCGCCGACCCCTCCCTGAACTTGAGCGAAGCCTACCACGGCTACGACCAATTCATACGGGAGGTCATGCGCATCGGCACGATGTTCGAAGCATGGGCCTGCAAGCATGTGGTGTTCGAGGCATTGGGCGAATGCTGGCCCTACTTTCTCGAAGATCATTTCGGCGAAGCGTGTCTAGCGGTGCGCTCCCCTGAATCCATGAACCGATTCGACGAAACGGATTGCCTGCACGTGGCGATGGAACTGCGGCTGCCCGTCTGGCTCGACGGCGAACTTCGGGCGGTGATGCACGAGCGGGTCATGCGCCAATCAACCTTCCCAACCGCCCCTCCAGCCAAATCCTCCCCGCCCGGGTCTTCACCGCGCAGGCCCAGATGGTGACGACGTGCCAACCCATGGCGCGGAGGGCGGCTTCGACGCGGCGGTCGCGGGCTTGGTTGCCGGCGATCTTGGCGGCCCACCAGTCAGAGCGGCTCTTGGGCAGGCGGAAGTCGGGGCAATTTTCATGGCCGTGCCAGAAGCAGCCGTGGACGAAGACGACGGTGCGGTATTTCGGCAGGACGAGGTCGGGCCGACCGGGCAGGGTGCGGTTGAGCGGGCCGTGGACGGTGAACCGGTAGCCGGCGCGGTGCAGCAACGAGCGGACGACGCGCTCCGGGCCGGTGTCGCCGCCGCGGATGCGGGCCATCACCGCGGAGCGTTTCTCGGGCGTGAAGACGTCGGCCATGGGGGAAGCGTCCGCTTTGCGGGCGCATTCTCAAGCATTGGCATTGGAACCGGTCCCGACGCCGAGGCGCAAAAAACGGCCGCTCCCCGGAGGAAGCGGCCGCTGGCTTACACAACAAATACCCGGGAAATTCAGTTGGCGTTGGCCGGAGCGGGAGGTTCGGCCAGCGGGCCTTGGCCGCGGCGGATGACGCGGCCGGCCGCCTGCCAGGCGGTGACGAAGGCGTCGCCCTCCGGCGTGCCGGCGAACTGGAGCGCGAGGTCGTCGAGCTGGTCGAAGAGCGCGGCCACTTCGCGGGACTTCGGATTGAGCGAGGCCGTCAGCACATGGCGCTCGGAAATGGCCCGGCGCGGGGTGGCCACCAAGGCCTGGTAATCGTCCGTCTCGCTCGCCAGCGCGGCCACCGCGGCGGCGGTCAGGCCGTAGTCCTCGGATTCCGAAATGCCGAGCAGGGCGGTGGCGTCGGCTTCAAGCTGCCGGGCTTTGCCGATCAGCGCTTCGTCGCGCAGGCGCCGCCAGCCGCTCAGAGTGATGTCGTATTTTTCGGCGGTGACGGCGTCGCCGCGGTCGCTGCAGAAACTCACCACCGCGCGGCCGATCCGGTGGGCGGCGTCCTCCAGCTCGGCCTCCTCCTTGCGCTTCTCCGCGGCGTTGCCGGTGGTCGGCGCGGATTGGCGGCCGGCCATGTCGACGAGTTCCGCCATCGCGGTCCGCACGGCGCCGGCCTTTTCGGTGAACTTCAGCGGCGGCCGGTTGCTCCAGACGGCCACATGTTCCGGCTTGTCCAAGCAGTTAAGGCGTTCGCGATAACTGTCCATTCGGTTGTTGATAAGGTCATTCATGATGACACTAACAGGCGTGACTCGCCGCGGCGAAAACAACAAGTCGGAAGTTGAGTCATTTGCAAACGATTGGAAATGATCCGCTTGGGCGGGCCGGCGCGCGCGCACGGCGCCAGCAAGCGCCCGTTGTCGGATCTCGCGGACGGGTTGCAGCGCCTTGCGGGCGATGGCAACGGGGCGAATGCGGCGCTTGCGACGGTTCGCGGGCCGGTTGCGGCCGCGGGCGGACGGCTGGTCCGCGCCCGCCGGGCTCTTGCACGCGCGAAGCCGCCCGTTGCGAAGCGTTCGCGTTCAAATGGCGGACGGCGGCGCGCCCGTTGTCGCGCCCCGCGGGTCCGTTGTCGCCGTTCGCGCGTGCGTTGCGAGGGCTGGCGACGGCGTTTTATCCGAATGGGACCGCGATGTCTCGGCGCGCTCCCGCCTCGCCATCCAACCAAGGCTTATCTTGACGGTCCCACCCGCGGTATCGGACGGCTCACTCCGCGGACCAGGCGACGCGGAAGCCGAGGTCCGGGCGGCGCAAGGCGCGGCTTTCGACCCATTCGCGGGCGAGCGCGCCGTTGACGGGCTTGAGGTAGGAACCGCCGGCGATCACCCACAGCTTGCGGCCGAGCGGGTTGGCCGGGTTGGCGCTCTGGCTGGCGGTCCATTCGGCGACCGAGCCGGCCATGCCAGCGAGGCCGGCGGGCGTCTCGTCGGGCGTCTCGGCGGTGACCGGCAGCCAGTTCGACGGCTTGATGCCCTCGGGCCGGATGGCACCGGCGCTGAGGGCGGCGAACCATTCCTCCTGCGTCGGCAGGCGGCCCTGCTTCCACTCGCAGTAGGCGGCGGCGTCCCACCAGTCGACGCCGACGACGGGCGTGTCGAGCGTCACCGGATGGCCTCGCCAAGCGCCCTCCGTCTTGGCGGCGGCGTAGAGGCTGTCCCAATCGTCGGGCTGGTGGCCGGTTTTCTCGTTCGGCTGCGAGACGTGGTCGAAGGTCTTTTCGCGGCGGTCGCGGGCGAGCACGGCCAGGCTGTCGAGAAACGCGGCGTACTGGCGGATGGTCACCTCGTGCGAGGCCATGTGGAAGGCCGGGAGCGTCATCGTGCCGCCCGCGTACGCCGGGTGGCTGCCGGCGGCGACGAACACCCGCTCCGGGCCGGACGGCTTGATCGGGAAAAGGCGGTTTCCAAACTGCGGCTGCCGCAGCATGACGACGCCGGTCGCCAGCGCCGCGAGCACGATGACGCCGCCGCCCGCGACGAGCAGCGGGCGGGAGCGCCGCGCGGCCGGGGACTTCGACGACGTGCTCGAGGAGAGCTGCCGTTCGATCTGCCCGGCGTAGGTCAGCACCTGACGCCACGTCAGCGGCCGCTCGAGTTCCTCGCCGCGCATCCACCGCAGCAGGGTTTGCAAACGGCTGGCTCCGGGCTGGCCGGTCGTGACCAGCGGCGGCAGCGCCGCGCCGAGGGCGGTGATGTCGCGGACGGACTCGTCCTCGCCGCGCTTGCCGGCGAGCGCGAGATTGGTCAGGCGGGTCACGCCCTGGTCGTCGAGATGGATGGCGCCAGGACCGAGCCGCGCCGCGGCGAGCCCGCGTTCTTCCAGATACAGATTGGCCTCCGCCACCCGCCGCAAGGCGTGGGCCAGCTGGAGCGAGGGCAGGGTTTCACCGGCGAGCAGGCGCTCCTCCAGCGTGCGGCCGGGCAGCCGCTCGCGCGCGGAAAAGCAGCCCTGACCGTCGGACACGGCTTCGTAGACGGACCCGATCTGCGGGTGGTCGACCGAGGCCTGCGCCCGGACGCCGGCGAGAAACGACGTCCGCGCGTCCGGGGCGTCGTCCATCAGCCGCTCGATCAGCACGCTGCGCCGCACGGAAATCTGCTCGGCCAGCCATGTCCGCGTCCGCGGCCCCTCCGCCAGCAGTTCGGTCAGCCGGTAATCGCCGAGGCGGTGGTCGTCGTGGACGTCATCCATGCGGGAAAAATAGCGCGCGGTCAGCGGTTCGGTTTGGCCGGCAGCAGCGGCGCGCCCGGGTTGAAATCGGGCGGCAGCGTGTCCTGGTTGAGGAACTCCGGCGGCAGGTCGTCCGCCTGCTGCTGCTGGGGCGACGGGCGGAGCTGCGGCTGCTGGGTTTTCGCCGCCAGATCGCGCGGCCACGCCTGCAGGTCGATCAGGTCGTTCTTGTAGGTCAGCTCGACGACCTGGCCGTAGTAGGCGCGCTCGCCGAACAAATGCGTCTGGGCGACCTCCTGCTTCGGCAGGATGTACGTGACGCGCAGGAGTTCCTCGCCGCCGGCCCAGTCGATCGCGCCGCTGACCCACTGGTAGTCGGTGCGGCAGGTCGTTTCCGACGCGGGGGCGATCTCCTTGCCGCGCAGGGTGTCGAAAAAGCGCACGGTCACGCTGAAGTCGTCGGGCGAGACCTTGGTGCCGGGCGCGGCCTGCACCGGGATGGTGACGACGACACGCTCGCCGCCGCTGAAGTTCATGTCCTTGAAGATGCGGACGCGGCCGAGTGAGAGCTTGCCGCGCAGGTCCTCGTTCTGGCTGAAGCCGTCGCGCAGCTTCGCGGCGGCCATCTCGTAGAGCACGCCGGCGCGGCCGATGCCCATCTGGAACACCTTCTGGTAGTGCTGCGAGGCGGTGTCGAACACGCCCATCGCCTCGTGGACCTGGCCGAGCTCGAACTCGACGTTCGGCTCGTCGGGCTCCTTGGCGCTGGCTTCCTCCAGCTTGACGATGGCGTGCGCCATGTCCTCGGCGACGCGGAATTTCCGGGCCTCGGTGACGAGTTTCTCGACCACCGGATCGGCGATCGGCGGTGTGGCCAAGGGCGTCGGCGCGGGCGCGGCCGGCACCACCGGCGGTGGCGGGACGAACGGCGGCGTTTCCCGCGTCACCGGCGGCATGGCCGGCGCAACAGGCGGAGAAACGGGCGGCGCGGCAACCGGCGGGCGGGCGGCGACGGACGGTTCGCCCGCGGCGGGCGTGACCACCGGTGGCACGGGGCGGACGGGCGCCGGCGCCTCGCGGACCACCTCGCGCTCGACCACCCGGAGCTCGCGGCCCTTTTCCATCCGCACGGCCAGCGCGACGGCGGCCGTCATGACCTCGCCGAAAGCCACGAGCGCGCATCCCCAGCACGCCAGCCGGAAGACCAGCGTGCGTGGAGCTTCCGGGGTCTCGGACGCGCTCTCTGCCATGAAGCGCACACACTGCGAAAGCCCCCCGGACCTGTCAATCCGCCGCCCGGCGGGGTTCCGCTTGCCAGCGCCAGCCGGGAGCCCTTTCCTCCCCCTCGTATGGCCGACCCGCAGACGCGCCCCGCCATCCGCCGCCAACCGTCGCTCGACGGGCTGACGCCGGCGGACGTCGCCGCGCGCCTGCGCCACCTCGACGGCCTGGCGTTCTTCGACACCGTCGGCAACCTGCCCGACAGCGCCGCGCTGCCGCTTTCCGTCATCGCCGCCCGCCCGGTGGAGCTGCTGGAGGGCGACCTCCATTCGCCCGCCGACCGCGGCCGCCTGCGCGCCGCGCTGGCCGCCCGTGCCTGTGCCGCGCCCGACCTCGGCCTCCCGCCCGGCGGCCTCTGCGGCTGGGTCGGCTACGACGGGCGATTCGTCTTCGGCGTGTTTCCCGAAATGCTCGTCCACGTCCACGACCGCGGCGAATGGTGGGAAACCGGCGAGCTGTCCGCCGCCCTGCGGGAAACCGCGGCCGAGCCGGTGACCATCGGCCCGTTCGCCGCGGAGATGAGCCACGACGCCTACCTCGCCGCCGTCCGCCGCGCGCAGGAATGGATCGCCGCGGGCGATATCTACCAGGTGAACCTCTCCCAGCGCTTCAGCGCGCCGGTCGCCGGCGGCTCGCTGTTTCCGCTCTACGAACGCCTGCGCGAGGCCTCGCCCGCGCCGATGGCCGCCTGGCTGTCGCTCGGCGGCACCGAGGTGCTGTGCTCCTCGCCGGAAACCTTCCTCAAACTCTCCGGCCGCGGCATCGAGACCCGCCCGATCAAGGGCACCCGCCCGCGTCACGCCGAGGCCGAGGCCGACCGCCGCTCGGCCTACGAGCTGCAAACCTCCGCCAAGGAGATTGCCGAGCTGGTGATGATCACCGACCTGCTCCGCAACGACCTCGGCCAGGTCTGCGAGTTCGGCAGCGTGCGCGTTTCCGAAATGCTCAAGCTGGAGACGCTCGAACAAGTCCACCACCTCGTCTCGACCGTCACCGGCACGTTGCGCGAGGGCGTCGACGCGCTCGATGCGCTGGCCGCCTGCCACCCCGGCGGCAGCATCACCGGCGCGCCGAAGAAGCGGGCGATGGAGATCATCGAGGCGCTGGAAACCCGGCCGCGCGGGATCTACTGCGGTGCGATCGGCTGGCTCGGCTTCAACGGCGAAAGCCAGTTCAACATCGCCATCCGCACCCTCGTCCGCCGCGGCGGCACGCTCAGCTACGACGTCGGCGGCGGCATCGTCGCCGATTCCGATCCCGAGCTGGAATACCAGGAAACGCTGCACAAGGCGGCGGGCATCCGCCTGGCGATCGAGCGCTGGCAGGCGCAAGCCTGAGGGGCCAGGGGCCGGGGGTTAGGGGTCAGGGGAAGAAGACGCGAGCGAATCGAGAAATTCGGGCGACGCGCCCTTGAGCCAGAACTCGCCGTCGCGGTGGCGAACGGCGATCAAGGGCTGCGGATACACCCGGGTGATTCCTATTCCTCCCATCAGCAACGGGATGCCGGGAAAAATCAGCCACCATCAGTCGCCGCCCATCTCCTCCATCCCAATACCGAAACACACCAATCCGACCACCCGCGCCAGCCAGATCCAGTTCATGTTCCGTCGCGCCGTGCGCCGCTTCGTCGGCTCCAAACCGTAGCTCAATTTTGCCTTCCAGCTGAAGACATAGTCGGCGGCCACCCCCATCGCGTACCAAGCCTCAAGGAATGGCGACGTGGGGATTTTCGGGAACCACGCATGACCAACATTAAGAAGCATCACTGCCAAGAACAGGATCCAGCCTCGCGTGAAGCGCATGGTTTCCACCTGCATTTCACTTCCACTCTCCACCGGCTGATTCGTCCGCACGCACCTCGCCGGCAACACCGCGCCATCGCGCACGACGAGGAATTCGCCTTCGCGGTGATACAAAGCGGGAGCGGCGGCTGCGGACATCGCGCGGAGTTAAGCTATCCTCGCCGTCGCGGACAAGAGCTTCACTGGCCCCCGGCCCCTAATCCCCGGCCCCTCGGAAGCCGACCGGCCCTTCCGGCGACTTGGCGAGCCGGGGCGAGTTTGGCAACTCGCGGTCCCAGCGCCGGCCGCTTCACGGCGCTCACCGCCGCTGCCCGCGGAAGCGGTTGCGCGGGTCGTTTTCCGGCGCCTGCTGCGGGGTTGGCTGGGGCTTCGGCTCGTCGCGGTAGCGCAGGATGCCGCGCTCGCGGAGGTTGCGGATGAACGTGCGCATGTCGGTGCCGACCTCCTTGTCGTAGGCCAGCGTGCCGAGGAAACCCTCGCTTTTCTCGGCCTTCTCGACGGCATGGCCGATCTTGTCGGCGGCGCCGCCGATCGAGGCGACCGCCTTGGGCATCTCTTTGAAGGCGGGCTTGATCTCGGTGATGGTCTTGTCGGCGTTCTCCGACGCCTTGCGGAACGCCTGGGCGGCGGAGCGGGCCTCCTGGAGGGTCGATTGCAGATCGGCGCTGGCCTTTTTCCAGTCGGCGGTAGTCGCCTCGAAATTGGCGATGGTGGCGTCGAGGCTGGTGAGGTTCTTGGCGGAGAGGATCGAGGTGTTGACCTTCTCGATCGTGTCGCCGAGGCGGCCGGTGACGGCCCGCAGGTCGTCGACCGCGGCGTCGATCTTGATGAGCGTTCCCTCGGACGACTGCATCAGGCGGCGGACGTCGCGGGTCACCTGCTCGGCGTTGTTCTGGATCGCGCTGAGGCCGGCGGGCGCGCCGCCGGCGACCATCTGGCCGGGCTGGAGGAACTCGCCGGATTTCTGCTCGGGCGGGGTGATGACGATCAGCTTGTCGCCGAGCAGCGAGGCGGAGTCGATCTGGATGTTCGAGCCGGCCGGGATCCGGATGCGGTCGTCGACCGAGAGGACGACCTGCACTTTCACCGCCTCGTTGAGTTCGGGCGGCTCGGCCACCTTGCCGATGCGGGCGCCGCCCATGCGGACTTCCGAGCCCTTGATCAGGCCGGAGGCGTCGTCGAACACCACGGTGAGCGAGTAGTGGTGGCGCAGGCGGTCGCCGAAACGCCCGAACTGGATGATCAGGGCACCGAGCAGGATCAACCCGATGAACAGGAAGAGGCCGACGAGAAGTGCGGTGCGACGTTCGGAGGTGGCCATGGCGACAAGTGCGGGAGCAGCTTAACGTTGAAAATCGAAACGGGAAGCCTCACTCCCACGGCTCGCCGGAATCGCCCTCGACGAAGGCGCGCAGCTCGGGGTCCTCGGTCGCCTGCAGCTCGTCCGGCGTGCCGGTCCAGGTGACGATGCCTTCCTTGAGAAAGACGATGCGGTCGGCGATGCGGAACACGCTGCGCATCTCGTGGGTGATGACGACGTTGGTCATCCCGTGGTGGTGCTGGAGGTCTTTGATCAGGTGGTCGATCGAGTCGGCGGTGACCGGGTCGAGGCCGGCGTGCGGCTCGTCGTAAAGGACGCATGCCGGGCGGGCGACCACGGCGCGGGCGAGGGCGACGCGCTTGCGCATGCCGCCGGAAAGGTCGGACGGCATCTTCTTTTCCTGGCCGGGCAGGCGGACGATTTCGAGCGCTTCGGCGACGAGCCGGGCGATTTCCTTGTCGTCCTTCATCCCCTGCTCGCGCAGCGGGAAGGCGACGTTCTGCGCGACGTCGAACGAGTCGAACAACGCGCCGCCCTGGAACATCATGCCGATCTTGCGGCGGACCGGCCCGAGCTGGCGCTCCTTCAGCCGGGAAATGTCCTGGCCGTCGACCTCCACGGTGCCCGAGCGCGGTTGCAGCAGGCCGGGCAAGTGCTTCAACAGCACCGATTTGCCGCCGCCCGAGCCACCGAGCAGCACCAGCGTTTCGCCGCGGAAAACATCGAGGTCCACCCCGCGCAGCACCCGCTGGCTGCCAAAACGTTGTTCCAGCCCGCGGACGCGGATGAAGGGCTCGGTGGACATGGCCGCACGATGCACGGCCGGGCCGGAGCGCTCAACCCGCGTTTCCACGTTTCAAAAAAACGCCGCCAGTTTGGCCGGTTCGCCCGCCGTGAGCAGGACGAAGGCGGTGTCGCCCTCGCACCACGCCGCCGCCGCCCACGCGCCGGATTGCGAGATCCGCGGGTGCTTCGAACACGGCAGATCGCCTTCGATGTCGTCGCGGCGGAAAAGGATCAGGTGGACGATGCCGTCCGGGCCGAGGTCGAAGCAGACCAGCGAGCCCTTGTGGCCGTCGATCTCGAGCTCGCGGCAGCCGAGCGCGGGCACGTCGCGCAGGCCCTTCGGAATGCCGCCGCAGTCGCCGCACGGCAGGTCCCGCTGGTGCAGGTGCTCGAACAGCTCGGCGTGGTCGCGGTTCTTGTGCTCCAGCGTGAAACCCGGCGCCTCTAAGGTCCGGACAAAGCCGGCCTGCACCACGTTGACCGGCAGGCGGGAAGCGGACTCCGCCAGCGCCGGGCGAACGGAGGACGGCGGGACGAACGGGCGATCAATGGCGAAGGCGAACACGATGCCCGCCGCCGCCGCGAGCGGGGCGCCAAGGCGCAGCCACGTCAGCGGTTTCGCCTTGGCCGCGGGCACGGCCGCGCCGCGCTCCATCGCCCGCAGGATTTCGCCGCGCAACGCGGCGGGCGGCGCGATCGACGCCAGCGCGCCGATGAATGAACCGTCGTCCGGGTGCGCTTCGCCGCCCCATTCGCCGCGCTGGGCGGCCAGCCCGGTCAGGATTTCGTCGCGCAGGCCGTCCGGCACCGGCGCGGCCTGCAGCGCGCGGGCAAACTCCGCGTCGTCCGCGCGCTCGCGCGCCAGCCATTCGCCCAGCTCGCGGTCGGCCGCGGCCAGCTGGAGCGCCGCGGCGAAGTCCGGCTGCGCGGCGTCCGCGCCGTCCGGCCGGAAGCAACGGAGGATGAATCGGGCGTGTTCCTTATCCATGGCGGTGGTGGCGCAAGGCGTCGGGGTCGAGTTGCAAAATATTCTTCGGCGCGCTGGCCGGGCCGGCGGTCATCCGGCGGCGGAGCAGGTCCTTGCCGCGGGCGATCCGCGACATCACCGTGCCGATCGGGATTTCCAAAATCTCGGCGATCTCCTTGTAGCTGTGCTGCTGCAGGTAAAAGAGCACCAAGGGCGCGCGGAACGTCTCGTCCAGCGCACCGAGCAGCTCCATCGCCCGCTGGCCGTCCATCTGCCGCTCCGGATCGTCGCCCGCCGTCGCAGGAATCCGCTCGGCCGCGTACTCGACCGGCTCGTCCGAGTAGCGGGACGAACGCCGCGCCTGGGCGAGGAACTCGCGGTGCAGCGTGGTGAACAGCCAGGTTTTCGCCTTCGAGCGGTCGCGCAGCTGGCCGTTCTTCTCCGCCCAGATGCAGAACGTCTCCTGCACGAGATCCGCCGCGCGGTCCGCGTCGCGCGTCAACGACAGCGCGAAGCGGTACAGCGCCTGGTAATGGGCATCCACCAATTCCTGGAACTCGCTCATCGGCAGGGGTTCGATGGCGGAAGCGTGGCGTTTATTCCCGGAAAAATCCACCGGCATCGCCTCCGCCGTGGGAAACGGCGCGGATTTCGGATACGGGAGGCTTGCCCGGGGAGATGTAACGAGACTACTTTTTCCGGGTGCGTTCCCCCGGCATGTTTTATCTCCTGCTCGTCGTTAGCCTGACGGCCGCGGCATGCCAGAGAAAAGGTGACGCGATCGCCTCCGACCCGGAGTGGATCCGGATGGAGGGCGACCGGATCGAGCGGCAACACCGGCTGGAACTGCTCCAACTGCGGGCCGCCCGCATCGAGAACGGCCATCTTTCCAGCACCTCCATCGACACCGAGCTCGAGTCGGGACGTGCCTGCCTCGCAACCCTGCGGCAAACGCGTGACGAGCTGAGACAGGACATCGCCGGCATGGAGCGGCGGAACGAAGCCCTGCGCCAGCAGGGGCTGCGCGCCGCACGGGCGAGCGCCGCGGGACGACGCCTGCCCGAACTCAAGCTGGCTTCCGGCCGGGTCTTCCGAGACGTCACGATCGTCCGCGTCTCGGAAATCGGCCTCGAAATCCGCCATGCGAGCGGCGTCGCCCGCATCGGCGACGGCGAGCTGAGCCTCGCCCAGCGCGAGGAGTTCGGCATCGATCCGGAACTCGCCGCGACCGCCGCCGCCCGGGAACAGGCCGACGCAAGGAGCTACGAGGCACACATCGACCGGCAGCTGGCGGCCAAAGCCGCGCTTGAACAAAAGGCGACCCGGCCAGCGCCCCCTCGCGAGGACGCGCTTGCGGCCGCCCCGGCGCGCGTCGCTTCCACCGAGGTCCCGGTCTCGCCGCTGCACGAAACTCCGCGCTACTTCGGCGGAGTCCGGTCCAGTTACTATAGGACCCGGACCGTTTACTACGACTATCCCGTCTACCGGACCACCACCTACGGGACGATCTGGCAGCCGCCCGTCTCCAATCCGACCCGCCCGGAACCGCCCTGCCCGCGGCCTTCGTCCCCCGATTCCCCTTCCGATCCATGAACTTACGCTCCGCCTGTCATTGGCTACCGCTTCTCGCGCTGACGCTCGGCTCCTGCCGGGAAAACCCCGAACTCGTCCGTAAACGCGAGGAGCAACGCAGCGAAATCAAGCGCCTCGAAGGTGAAATCGCACTCATCCAGGAAAAGATGAAGGATTTCCCCGCCAGCCTCGACTCGGACGTCGCGGACGCCCGCAAGACGCTCGACAGCCAGAGCGTGGAAATCGCCCGTCTCGAGCAGGAGATCCCGGCGTTGGAAAACCGCAAGCGCGCGCTGGAAAAGGAATTCGCCAGCTATCGGGCGAAGTACCGCGTGAAAAACGACTAACCGACCACCACCATGGGAACGTTTGATGAAATGATGTCCAGCGCGCGCGGCCCCGGCGTGATCGGCACGCTGATGGCGTTGATCGTGCTCGTCGGTTTTGGCGCGCTCTATTTCTGCGTCTTCGACGATAGCATGCAGGGCGGCCCCAAATCCATCGAGTCCGTCATCCGCAACCAAGCCAAGGAAATCGACTCGCTCAACGGCCAGATCGAGCCGGGGCAGAAAACCCTGGAACACGCGCAAAGCGCGGCCAAGGAATACGCCGCCCTGCAGCGTCGCGTCGCCACGACCCAGTCGAGCTTGGACGGCCTGAAGGCTTCGAAGGAAACCCTCGACAACGGCATCGACACGCTGCAGCGGGATTTCGAAGCGTATCGCGACCGCTACCGCACCCAGGTGCGAGGCGGGGCGGCGGGCACGCAGTACGCGGAGTTGATCACCAGCTCGGGCAAGACCTACCGGAAGGTCGTCGTGAAGAAAGTCGACGCCGTCGGCATGAACTTCCTGCACGAAAACGGAACCGGGCGTGCGGATTTCGACGATCTGCCGGCGGAGGTGCAGGATTACTTCCAGTACGATCCGAAGCAAAAGGAAGAGGCGAAGCGACAGGAAGCCGCCGCCCACAGGCAATTGGAGCAGCAGGTGGTCGTCGCCCAGGCCAGCTACTCCAAGCAACAGCAGGAGCAGGCGGCGCGCGAGAAGGAAGCCCTGTACCAAAAGAACACCGCCGAAATCCAATCGCTGCAATCGCTGGTCGCCCAGCTCGACGGCCAAATCAGCAACGAACTGCGCAGCCTGGAGAACGAAAGGCGATCGGTTCAGAAAAACGGCGGGGTATTCAACGCCGCCATGTATCAAACCCGCCTTTCCAACCTTCGCACCCGCAAGGCGCAGGCGACCCAGCAAATCGCCGACCTGACGCGGGCCATCGGCGGCTGATCCATGGCGGGAGAATCCGGCACCGGCACGATCCTGTTCGGACTGTGCGCGCTCGTCCTTTCCGGTGTCGGGCTTTCGTCGTTGGTCCACCACCGCGCCGAATTCTTCGCGGCGAACCAAGGCGCGAGGCAGGAATCGACCGACAGCGAAGATCGCCGCATGGCGCTTCTCTCCCGCAAACAGCGGCTGCAGGATGAATTCGACGCACTCAGCTCTCAGGCAGAAACTTTCCGAGAGCTCCATCGCCGCGCGAGGGACAACGCCGTGCGGGTGGCCGGTTTGCGCGGACGCTCCGACGAACTGGAGCGCGCCTGCGGCCAGTTGGCCCGGGAATTCGCCGACTATCGCGCCCGCGCCCGCGACCAGACGTGGCGGCGCGCCGCGGGCGAACGCATCGGCACGCTGGCGCTACCGAACGGCCGGCAGTTCACCGGCGTGACGATCGTCCGCATCACCGAACAGGGCATGGAAATCAGCCATGACGACGGGCGCGCGCGTCTTCCACGCGCCGCCCTGGGTCCCGCATGGCAGGAACGCTTCCAATGGCAGGACCAACCTGAGGCCGGAACCGGTCCGCGCTGACCGGTGGACAGCCGCCCGGCGGACGGCTATGGTCCCCGCAAGTGACGCTGCGTGAACTCGGATGGACGGATTTTTTCGAGCAAGCCTTCGCCCCCTTCCGGGCGAAAGGCTGGGTGCCCGCGCGCCTGATCCGCGAGACGCCGATCAATTTCAGCGCGTTCCTGGCGGACGACGAGAATGAGGAGGCGGCCGAGGAACTCGAAGAGATCGATTTGGTGCTCTCCGGCAAGGTCTGGCACGAGGCGACCAGCGACGCGGAATTGCCCGCCGTGGGCGACTGGGTCGCGGTCGAGCTCGGCGGCGAGAACGAGGACCACGTGATCCGCGCGCGGTTGCCCCGCCGCACCTGCTTTTCCCGCAAGATGCCGGGCAAGAGCTGCGAGGAGCAGGTCATCGGCGCCAACGTCGACGTGGTCGCGGTGGTCACCGACGCCGGCCCGGACTTCAACCCGCGGCGGATGGAGCGCTATTTCACGCTGATCGGCCGCAGCGGCGCGAAACCCGTCGTCCTCATCAATAAGTCCGATCTGTTTCCGAAGAAGCAGAACATCGAAGCCGCCAAGGAAATCGCCGCGCTGTGCCCGGCCGCCGACGTCCACGTCACCTGTGCGCTCAAGCGCCACGGACTGAAAGTGCTGAAGTCCTATCTCAAGGAAGGCGTGACGATGTGCGTCGTCGGTTCGAGCGGCGTCGGTAAATCGACCCTCGTCAACCAGCTCTACGGCGACGACTGGCAGTGGACCGGCGAAGTCAACGACGTGACCGGCAAAGGCCGCCACACGACGACCTCGCGCGAGCTGGTCCCCCTGCCCAAAGGCGGCATGCTGATCGACAACCCGGGGATGCGCGAGATCCAGATGTGGACCGACGAGACCACGCTGCGCGAAAGTTTCAACGACATCGAGGCGCTGGCCGAGGGCTGCAAGTTCCGCGACTGCAAGCACCAGCGCGACGCCGGCTGCGCGATCCGCGGCGCGGTCGAAGCCGGCAAGCTCGACGAAGGCCGTTACGAAAGCTTCCTCCGCCTCGACGAGGAGATCGCCGAGCTGCGCCGCCGCGCGAAAAAGCGCCAGATGTCGATCGAGCGCTGGGCGAAGCGCAACCACCGCGTCAAGGCCCGCAACCTGGCCGACCGCATCCAGCTCGAAAAAGACGAGCGCGGCGAATGGCGCTGAGTCGCGTGGTGCGCGGCCCGCTCCGCCCGCGCTTCCTCTCCTCCCTCACCCCTGGACCATCGGCGGCACCGGCGGCGCGGCGGCGCGCAGCACCTCCTCGACGCTGGCCGCGCGCGTCACCTTGCGGCCGAGCATTTCCTCGTAGCGGCGGATGTAATCGGCGGCGGTCGTCTGGTGGTTGAAGCGCGCCTCGGACTCGCGCATCACGCGGGCGATCTGGCGTTCGCGGACGTCCTCCGGCTGGAGGCGGAATTTCATCGCCTGGTCCACCGCCCAGCGCAGTCCGGCGGCGTCGAACACGTTGAAAAGGAACCCGTTGCCCCGGTTCTGATCCACCTGCAGCGGCTCCACCGTGTCGTGCAGGCCGCCGGTGTCGTGGGCGATCGTCAGGCTTCCGTACTTCGGCGCGGTCATCTGCGGCAGACCGCAGGGCTCGAACGACGACGGCATGAAGATGAAATCGCTGGCCGCGAAACCGAGGTGGGAGAGCCCCTCGTCGAAGTCACGCACCGCCACCCGGCTGCGGATGCCGTGCAGGTCGGCGATGCGGTGGAAGTGCGGCTGGTAGGCGCCGCTGGCCACCACCGCGACCTGCAGGCCGCAGAAGGCATAGTCGGCGACCAGGCGGTAGAGGATTTCGGTCAGCAGCTGGCAGCCCTTCTGCACCGGATCGAGGCGGGACGGCCAGAACAGCAGCGGCGCGTCGGGATCGACCTTGAGCCCGAGCCGTTCCTGAAGCGCGATCTTGTTGGCGCGCTTGCCGGCGGCGTGGTCGTCGGCGTCGAAGTTGCGCACCAGGTACGAGTCGGTCGCCGGGTGGAGCGAGGAGTCGGGCGCGTTGAGGATTCCGCTGGCCTGGCCGGCGCCCCATTTCGCGCGGAGCTCGCCGCGGATCGCGTCCGGGATGAAGGCGTGGCTGCCGCCGACGATCTCGGACAGGAAGGTCGGGCTGACGGTGTTGACGTGGGAGGCCGCGAAGATCCCGCTGGCGAGCATGTCCACCGGGTTGGAACCACGGCTTTCCTCGTAGGAATGCGGCTGGCGGCGGTAGTAGAGGTGCTGCCAGAAGTCGGCGGCGTCGATCCCGCGGTCCTCGATCTGCGCCAAAGTACGATGCTCGGAGTGGATGTTGTGCACCGTGAACAGGCAGGGGATGCCGTGGCGGCGCGCAACCGCCGGGATCAGGCCTGTCATCCAGTCGTTGCAGTGGATCAGGTCCGGCCGGACCTGCGGGATCGTGTGGTTGATCACCTCGCGCTGGAAAGCGAGCGCGATGAGATGGTTCTCGCCGCCGTAGACGCTGTTGCGGTGATAGAACACGCGGTCCTCGGCGAGATGAATGCGTTGCTCGGGAAGCGAGCGGCTGACCTTCGCATACTCATGTTCGAACACGCTGGCGACATCGAGGTGGAACATCTGCCGGTAGTTCGGCAGCGCGACGTGGACGTCGGCTCCTTGATCGTAAAGCGCTTGCACCAGAGAGGCGGAGACGTCGGCGAGACCGCCCGCCTTGGCTGACATCCGCTGGGCTAGGTTCCCCATCCCCTCCGGCAGATAAGTGATCTCGGGTGTGACAACAAGAATGCGGGGGTGGGATTTGGGTTTCACGACGCGGAAAAGAACCCTCGCAGCCTAGATCTTGCCTTGTCTCAGGGCAAGAACCGTCACCGTAAAATTACGAAATTCATGGTTTTTCGCCGCGGATCGCGTCTTGCGAGGCCGCCGCGGCGGGCCGAAACTCCGCGCATGATCCGTGCTTTGGCCGCCGCGCTCCTGCTCGCCTCCCCGCTCCACGCCCAGCTGCCGATCCCCGGCCTGAAACCGGCGGGCGCGGCTCCGGCCGCCGCCGCGCCCGCGACCCCGGAGCAAACGCGCGCCCAGCTCCAACAGCAGTTGAAGACCGCCCGCGAGCGCTTCAACCGGCTCGACGAGGCCGCCAGCCGTCTGCCGGAGGGCGTCACCGCGGTCGAGCTGGCCGACCGCCGCCGCGACGCCCAGCAGGCGATCGTTTCGCTCGAACGGCAGCTCAAGATGCTCGCCGCCAAACCGCAGTCCGCCGAGCTCGCCAAAAAAGCCGCGGAGGCACGGGACGCATGGACCGGCTTCAAGGAGGCGCCGCCCTACTCGGTGCTGATGGTCGACGATCTCCGCAACCAGCGCGACGTCGCGGCGGAGAAACAGGCGACCACCCGCTCCAGCCTCCAGCTGCTCGAACGCAGCCTGGAGGAATTGCGCGGCGAGGCGAAGGCCGCCGATGACGCGCAGCGGCTGGCCGCGACCCGCGACCTGAAGGAGCCCGCCGCCGCCTGGCGGCTGGACGCCGCCGGGGAACGGGCGACCGCGATCACCGCCCGACTGGGAGCGCTGGAGACGACGATCGACCTGCAGCGCGACGCGCTGGCCGAGGCCGACGCCAAGCTCGCCCTGATCGACCGCAAACTCCAGGAAACCGCCGGTCGCCAGGAGCTGCGCGACGAGGATCTCGAAAAGGTCCGCGCCACCTCGCAGGGCCGGGAAAGCGCCGTCCGCAAGGAAATCAAGTCCGTACAGGAACGCGCCGACGCCCTCGCCAAACTGGCGGTCAAACAGGAGGCCGAAGCCGCCGCGCCGGACGCGGGCGAAGCGGCCAAGCTGCGCTACGAAACGACCCAGGAGCGCGTCGACGCGCTGACCTCGACGGTCGAATCGCTCAACCTGCTCAACCAACTGGAAAGCGCGGTGCCCGAAGCCTACGAGCACCGGCGGGTGTTGATGACCTCGGCCGACGCCAACGCGCGCGAGGACGCCGTGCTCGCCTTTCAAAAACGCCGCGAGCGGCTGCAGGCGCTGGCCGTGCTCACCACCAACGGCATCGCCTCCGCCAACGCCGAGCTCCGCGGCCTCGAAGCCCGCGCCGCCAACCTGCCCGCCGGCGATCCATCGCTCGCCGCGCTGAACGACCTGCGCGCCGACCTTTGGGACCAGCTCAATGCGACGCAACGCCTTGCCCAGACCGTCGAACTGCACCAGGGCCAGCTCGGCCACTGGCTGGAGGATTTTAACGCGCACCAGGCGAAACGCTCGGTCGGCCAGCGCTTCGGCGACGGGCTGAAAGCCACCTGGCGGCAGATCGTGGCGGTGTGGAACACGCCCATCTGGAAATTCGACGGACCTGACGGCCGGAAGGGCGTCATCAACCTCGGCACGCTGATCCGCGCGCTGCTGTTGTTCACCTTCGGTTATTGGATCGCCTCGCACTCCACCCACCGGCTCCAGCGCTACGCCGTTTCCCACCGCCACATCGCCCAAGCCCAGGCGCATACGATTCGCCGTTGGTCGATGGTGCTGCTCTCCTTCCTGCTCGCGCTCGCCACCCTGCACGTCCTGGAAATCCCATTGACGCTCTTCGCCTTCTTCGGCGGCGCGCTCGCCATCGGCATCGGTTTCGGCACCCAGACGCTGATCAAGAATTTCATCAGCGGCATCATCGTCCTGTTCGAGCGCAACATCCGCGTCGGCGACATTCTGGATATCGGCGGCGTGGTCGGCACCGTCACCGAGATCAACACCCGCTCGTCGATCCTCCGCAGCGGCGATGGCGTGGAAACGCTGATTCCGAACTCCGTTTTCCTCGAAAACAAGATCACCAACTGGACCCACAGCAACCGCCGCCTGCGCCGCACCGTCCGGGTCGGAGTCGCCTACGATTCCCCGATCCAAACGGTGGTGGAAGTCCTCGTGGAATGCGCCAAGCGCCACGGACTGGTGCTCGACGAGCCGGAACCCATGGCCCTGCTGGAAGACTTCGGGCCCACCGCGCTCGTGTTCGCCCTGAATTTCTGGGTCGAACTCGGCGAGAAAACCAACGCCGCCCTGGTCGCCAGCGACCTGCGCTACATGATCGCCAAGCGCTTCGGCGAAACCGGCATCGTCATCCCCTCGCCCGGCAGCGACATGCGGCTCGTCACCGAGGCGCCGCTGAAAGTGAGCGTGGAGCGGAGCAGGGAAAGCGACGGGTGAAATGCCCCGCCGCTTTCACCCCCGTCTTATGGAATCCGGAAGATCTTGCCGTTGGACGGGTCCTTGGCGAGCTGGCCGGACTTGAAGCCGCCGACGTCGATGACGTTGTACGGCGCGTACGGACTGAGCACCTGGTTCGGATTGCTGGTGCGCTCGGCCACCGGGTACTCGGTCCGCTTCGGCGCGGGGGCCGGAGCGGATGGCGCGGACGGGCCCGGCGCCGGCGGACCGGCCTGCTCGGGAGCGGGTGCCTCGTCGTAACGCGCGCCGTCGTCGTAGGTGGCGCCACCGTCATAGCCGTCCCCGCGGTACGAACCGGGCGCGGCCCCGTAGGGCGTGGGGTGGCGGTATGGCGGCGGCTCAGGCGGGAAGCAGGAGGCCAGCGACAGGGCACCGAGCGCGGCGGCGGACGAGAGGCGGAGGTTCATGGGATGGTTGAAGTCAACATGGCGCGGGTCCGCGCGTCAGCAAGCGTTTCGACAGGATGGCGAGCTTGCGCGCGGTGGAGATCCGGTAGCGTTTGTCGAACACCTTGAAGCCGTCGGCGCGCATTTTCGCCAGCACGGCGTGGTAGATCTCGCCCATGATCCGGGCCGGCAGGAGCGCGGCGCGGTCCTCGTCGGTCAGCGCCTCGTCGGCCTCGCGGTAGAACGCCTCCGCACGCTCCGCCTGCTCGCGCATCATCGCGAGGAAGCGCTCGTCGTAAACCCGCGCGGCGAGGTCCGCCTCGGAGTAGCCGTGGCGGGCGAGGTCGTCCAACGGCAGGTAGATGCGGCCGCCGTTTTCCAGATCCTCGCCGACGTCGCGCAGGATGTTGGTCAGCTGGAGCGCGTGTCCAAGCGCCACGGCGTAGCGCTCGGACTCGGGGCTACGGCAGCCGAAGATGCGGATCGACACCAGGCCGACCGCGCAGGCGACCTTCCAGGTGTAAACGGAAAGCTCGTCCCAGGTGCGGAACCGCTGCGGGCGGCAATCCATCCGGCAGCCGTCGATGATGGCGACCAGCAGGCCGTTGGGCAGCCCGCGGCGATCACGCAGCTCGACGACCTCGCGCTGGAAATCGTCCGGCGCGTCGAAGCCGTGGACCAGCCCGTCGCTCCATGCCGCCAGCGCCGCCTCGCGCTCGGCCGGCGGCTGGGACTCGTCGTCGGCCAGGTCGTCGATCACCCGACAGAAGGCGTAGAAGACGACCATGTCGTCGCGCCGTTCCTTCGGCAGGATGCCGAGGGCGAAGGCGAGGTTCGATTTCGCCCGGCGGGTGATTTCGGAAGCGGTGGACATGCTCAGTGAATGAATCCCCAGTGACCGGTGGTGACGGGCCAGAGCGAGAACAAGGCGGGGCCGACGAGGTTGAACTCCTTCACACTACCCCAGTAGCGCGAATCGAGCGAATTGCCGCTGTTGTCGCCCAGCGCGGCGTATTCGCGCAGGCCGTAGGGCGCCTGCGCGCGCAGATCGAGGTGTTCGCCCGGCTTGGTCAGCAGCGCGCCGCGCTTCGACCCGCTCGGATCGGCGAAGGCGTAGCCGGTCGTGACGCCAGAGCCCGAAATCTGGCGGGTCAGCGGCAGGTCGTAAACATGGGCGATGCCCGGCTCTCGGGCGATCTTCCCGTCGACCAGCAGGTGCGGCGGGGAAACCGAGAGGGAGTCGCCCGGCAGGCCGCACAGGCGCTTGATGTAGTGCGTGCTGTCGGCCTGGTCGCCGCCGGCCTGGCGGGTGCCTTCGATGCCGCGGGTGTCGAACACGAACACCTCGCCGCGCGCGGGGCGGCGGAAATGGTAGGAAACGCGGTCGACCAACACCAGGTCGCCGGAATCGATCGTGCCCTCGCATAGCACGGTGCCGGCCGGGATCAGCCCGCCGTTGAGCGCCGCCTTTTCCAGCACCTGCGACAGCCCGAGCTGGTAGATCTGGCTGGCGGGCGCGGGCATCCGCACGATCTCGCCGTCCGCGAAGTGCAGCTCCGAGCGGCTGAAGAAGTGCAAAAACTGCGTATCCCGCAGGTCCGTCATTTTCTCGCCGCGGAGCGTCACGCCGATGCGGACGTGGCGGTCGCGGTCGTTGACGACCTTCACATACTGGCGGCCGCGCAGCGCCATCTCGGCCACGCGCTGCGGCAGCGCCGGCCAGTTCTTCTCCTCGACGCGGGTGCCGATGATGCCGTTGAGCGTCGGCTGCATCGAGCCGGTCGGGATGCGGAACGGCTGGAGGAAATACGCGCGCAGGCCGAGGGCGATGACGACGGCGACGAACATCACCTCGACGTTCTCCTCGAGCCAGGTCGGCGGCTTCACCCGCAGCGAGTTCTCGCAGGTCGCGCGGAGCTGCTTGGACGCCTCGTCGGTCTTCGCGCGGTCGCCGGATTTCACCGCGGCGAGCAGGTCGTCGCGGCGGGATTCGATTTCCGCCACGCGGTCCGGCTTCAGCAGGTCGCGCTTGTAGTGGACGAACTTGCGCGCGCCTTTGGCGAGCAGCTTGGCCTCCTTCTTCCACTGCGGCGTGAAAAACATGGCCGGAGTGTCGCGGCCGCGGCGGGCGGGTGCAAGCGCGGGAATCGCCCGCGGCGGACGCGACGGCCGACCGCCCCTCACCCGCGCCAATTGACGGCGCGGATGCCTGGCAGGGCGGACAGCGCGCGGACCAGCTCCTGCGGCAAGCCCAGCGTGCCCTTGCGCCGGAATTTCACCTCGAATCGGACCTTCCGAGCGTCCGCGTCGAGATCCTCCCGCCAGTCGAGGTGCTTGATTTTCAATCCGTGGCGCTCGATGACCGCGCCGAGCTCGTCCAACGACGCAGCGGCCAGCGAACCGATGACCGTCACCTCGCCGAAACGGTCGTGGTGGATCCGCGACTCGAAGCGCGGCACCCACCACAGGGTCACCAGCGCGAGCAGGGTGACGAGCAGCCCGGCACCGTGCACTCCGGCGCCGAAGCACAGCCCGACGACGGTGGCGAACCACAGGGCGGCGGCGGTGGTCACGCCACGCGTGATGTCGCGACGCAGGTGCACGATCACCCCGGCCCCGAGAAAGCCCATGCCGGAAAGCAGACCCGCTCCTAACCGCAGCGGGTCCGGGTGCCACGTGGCGCCCGCCTCGCGGAAGCTCGCCCGGTAGTAGTGCTCGGACACGACCATCGCCAGGCAGGCGGCCAGCGTCAGCAGCAGCGTGGTGCGTAGACCGGCCGCGCGACCGCGCCGCTCGCGTTCGACGCCGAGCACCGCGCCGGCGACGAAGGATAGCCCGACCCGCCAGAGCAGGTCCGGCGCGAGGCCGTCGAGCAGGGATGCCGGGAACATGTCCTGTCATTCCAGCACAAGCCGTGGCGGCGGTCCAGTTTCCGCTCGTTCTCGGGGCCGCCCTTTTCGGTTGCACGGCGCGGACCGCCCGTGTTTGCTTCCGCCGCTGTCAGGGGCCGTGGAGGTCCGGCAGGCGAACCCCGCCAGGCCTTGATCGGAGCAACGGTAGTTTGTCCGGGCTTGCCGCGGATTCCCTGGCAGCGCTTTTTTACCTTCCCGCCCGCAGCGCGACGCCCAGAGGCGAGGGCGCAAGGTCGTCGGCCGCCGCCCCGCGCAACGCCCGCACGGTGGCCGCGGGGTCCAGCCGGTTGAGCGGCTGCTGGCCGTAACCGCCGCCGATGTCGACGCCGTCGCCGCGGCGGATTTCAAAGTGGAGATGCGCCGGATACATCCCGTGGGCGGTGCCGACGGTGGCGATCCGCCAGCCGCGGGCGACCCATTCGCCCGGCGTGACGTCGATGCGGTCGAGATGGGCGTACATCGATTGCAGGCATTCGCCCGCCGCCGTCCGGTGGTTGAGAATCACGATATTGCCCCAGCCGGGCGACGGGTCGCCGGCGTATACCACAAGGCCGTCGGCGGTGGCGAAGACCGGGTCGCCGAGATCGGTGTTCATCCCGCCGATGCCGTTCAGGTCGTCGCCGGTGTGGTGGCCGCGGCGCCGCTCGTTCATTTCCCAGAACGGCTGGGCGTTGTAGACCAACGCCGAGCTTTCGCCGCCGAGCGGCGGGTCGAAACGCGTCGCCACCGGCGTGCGCGCCAGCTGCCACGGGGTGAGCGCGCGCAGCCGCAGGTCGGGAGGCTCGCCGTCCGCCGGCATCGCGAGCGGTGCGGCGGCCGCCTGCGGGCCGGAGAAATGGATCCGCTGCGGGCCGTCGTGGGTCACCCGCCACCACGCCGCGACCACCATCCCGACGCCGCACAGCAGGGCGGCGGGGAACAACAGGTTGGCGGTGCGCGGGCTCACGGCGGGAGAAGGCGGGCGTTCAGAAATCGAGATAGATCTCGGTGCGGCGGTTGGCGCGGCGGCCCTCCGGATTGTCGGCGCCGGCGTCGGTGAAATTCGGCCGCCGCGGCTGGCTCATGCCTTTGGCCACCGTGACGATCTGATCGCCCGCGACGCCGGAAGCGACGAGGAAATCGCGAACGATGTCGGCGCGCCGCAATGACAGCCCGTCGTTGTAACCGGCGCCGCCGAGCGCGTCGGTGTGGCCGCTGATCGTGAGTTTTTTTCCGGAATCCCCGCGCAGGATGCGGGCGACGATTTCGAGCTGCCGGCGCGTGCGCGGCGCGAGTTCGGCGTCGTCGAACTCGAAGTAGAGCACCAGCGTGTCGCCGCCCTTCGGGTTGCGGATGAGCGGCGTGTAGTAGAGGTCGCCGCCGGCGTAGCGCTTGGCGAAATCGGCCAGCAGCTGGTCGAGGTTCACCTCGGCGACGCGCCACGACGCACCGCCCTGCCCCGGCTTGAGCAGCAGCGAGAACTGCGCCGCCTGCGCGTTGTCCGAGGTTTCGACGTTGACCAGATAGCCGGTCGCGTCCGGCCGCTGCAGCATGACGCGCAGCGGCTTGTACGGCCGCAGCTGGTAGCCGCCCTCCTCGAACAGGATGCACAGGCCGGCGAGCGTGGCGTCCGAGACGGTGGCGGCGTCGGCCCGGCTTTTCGCCAGTTCGAAATCCTGCCGCAGCACCGCGCGGAGGAAGGCGTCCGCCGCCAGCAGCGAGTCCTCGCCCGCGGCCTCCCCCGCCTTGGGCAGAACCAGGCGCTCGATCGACCAGCGGCCGTCCTTGCGGCGCAGGTCGAGGAAGATGCGCTCATGGCCGGGTTCGTCGCCTTCGAGTTCGATCGCCCAGCGGCTCAGCGCGTTGAGTTCCAATTCGCCCACCTCGCGCACCGCGGGCTTGCGGAGCTTCAGCGGCTTGCCGCCGGCAAAGGCATTCAGCTGCTCGGCCATCGCCGCGTCGCCGGTGAGCTTGGCGATCGCCTCGAAATCGCCGGTTTCCAACGCCTCGCCGATCCGCGCGAGCCAGCCCGCCGGGGTCGTCGGCGTGAACGACTTCGCCGCGGGCGGCGGAACCGCGGGCTCCTGCGGCCGCTCGTCGTCGTTCCCGGCGGCGGGAGGCGCTTGGGCGGGTTCGACCGGCTGCGGCACGGGTGCCGCCACCGGTTCCTTCTGGCGGAACAAGAGCCATGAGCCGGCCGACAAACCCAGCGCCAGACTGGCGAAGAACACGATCAGGGGCAGTTTGGAACGGGTGGCGGCCATGACAAAAGAGCTATAGAACGGGCGATCCGCGCGCGAAAGCGGCAATCCGGACTTCACGCGGCCGGGCGGATGGTTTCCCGATCAACGGCTCTCCGGAGCCGTTTCTTTCGGCGGCAGCGCCGGCAGCTCGATCCGCTCGACCCGCCCTTCCCGCAGCACGGTCAGCGTCGTCGGCTGGTCGGCGATCGACGCGGCGAGGTAGATGCAAAACTCGTTCGCGCTGCCGACCCCCGCCTGGTTCACCGCGCCGATCAAGTCACCGGGCTGGATTTTCCCCGCCGCCAGACCCGACGCCAGCACGCGGGTGGCGACCACGCCGCGGAACCCGCGCAGGCGCTCCTGCACGACCAGATCGCGCACCTCGATGCCGACCGCCTGCAACACCTCGTCCGGGTCGCGCGCGCGGCTTTTCGACGCGGCGGGCTCCTCGCGCGTCGCGGTCGCCGCCCCCTCGCTGATGACCGCCTTGAGCGTGAGCACCTGCCCCTTGCGCCATACCGTCAGCGGCACCTCCTGCCCGATCTTCGTACGCTGGATCAAGGCCATCAGCTGGCCCATCGACTCGATTCTCTCGCCGTTGTATTCCTGGATCACGTCCCACGGCTGCAAACCGGCGGCCTCGGCGGGCGAGCCGGCGCTGACTCCGGTCAGCGCCACGCCGTCCTTGCCCTCGTAGCCGATCGCCGCGCGCACCGAGGCGTCCAGGTCCGGCTGCACGCGCAGCCCGAGGTAGCCGTAAACGGGGCGTCCCTTCTCCAGAATCTGCACCAGCGCGTTTTTCACGTCGTTGGCCGGGATCGAGAAGCCCACGCCTTGGAAGCCCGGGTTGTCGCGGTCGGGCGAATAGATCGCCACGTTGATGCCGACGATCTCGCCGCGCAGGTTGACCAACGGTCCGCCGGAATTGCCCGGATTGATCGCCGCGTCGGTCTGGAACAGGTCGCGCTGGTTGTCGGAAATCGAGCGCTCCTTGGCGGAAATGATCCCCTGGGTGAACGTTTCGCCCAGCCCGAACGGATTGCCCACGGCGAATACGATCTGGCCGACCTCGACCTGCGCCGAGTCACCGAACTTCAGCGGCGTGAATCCGTCGCTGCCCTCGATCTTCAGCACCGCGATGTCGAGCAGCCGGTCCTCGCCGATGAGCGAAGCCGGGTAGCGCTTGCCGTTGTGCAGCGTCACCTGGATCTTCTCCTGCCCGGCGATCACGTGATGGTTCGTCACGATATGGCCCTCGCGACTGACGATCACGCCGGAGCCCTGGCCCTGGGTCGGAAACTGGCGGACGCGCGCGCGGCCCCACGCGTCGGTGAGCTGCTCGATGCGCGTGCCCGCCGTGTTGATGCTGACGACCGAGGGCACCACCGCGCGGGTCACGCGGGCGTACTCGCCGTTGAGGCGGGAAAGCAGCTCGACGTCGTCACCCTCCAGCGGCGCCTGCTCCGGCAGCGTGAAATGCTCCGGCCGGAACGTCCCCTCCTGCCCCGCCTCCGGGTTGAGCCAGGTGCGCAGCGGCGCGCCGGAGCGCCAGTGCCGCAGGATCGTGACGGCGGCGAAGGCGGTGAAAAACACCACCCCGAGGGCGAGCAAGCGGCGGATTCCGGCGTTCATGGCGGGCGGCGGGGGCTGGCCCGCAGGATGGCATCGCCCGCGGCCGGATTGGAAGGCAAATGGCGACCCGCCATTGCTACGGGAATTGACGTAGATAGCCCCTTGCCCGCCGACCCCCGCCGGCCCCCGGCGGGCGTTCCGCGCCGTCCTGGATTCGCCGCTTGGCAAGGCGGGCGCGTCCGCCTTCTCCTTGCGGCATGTCCGAGCCGCTGCCGACCTTCGAGACCCGCGAGGAAGTGATGTTTTTCGACACCGACTGCGGGGGCGTCGTCCACAACCTCGCCTACCTGCGGATGATCGAAACCTGCCGCACCCGCCTGGCCGCGCAGGAAATGGGCATGGATCTGCCGGCCATGGCATCGACCCGCCTCTTCCCGGTGCTCACCCGCACCGAGGTCGACTACAAGCGCCCCGGCAAGCTCGGCGACTGGATCGTCCTCCGCGGCCGGCTGGCCGAGGTCTCCCGCGCCCGTTTTATCTTCGAATTCTCGCTGTTCCGCGAGAGCGACGGCGAGCTGCTGGTCACCGCCCGCCAGAGCCTCGCGTTGGTCCAGATGCCCGAGGGCAAACCGGTCCGCCTGCCGGTCGAGTGGCTGGCCAAGTGGGGCTGAAGACCACCAAGACCGAAGCCCCCGGAGGCGGAACTCGGATCTTCCGTCTTAACGTCGTGAGTCTTTTTCCAGCCACACCGCCAGAATCGCCACGTCGGCCGGCGTGATGCCCGCGATGCGGGCGGCCTGGCCGAGCGTCGCCGGGCGGATGCGGGCGAAATTGACCTGCGCTTCCTTTTTCAAACCGCGCACCGCCGCGTAATCGAGGTCCGCGGGGATCCGTTTGCCCTCCTGCCGCGTCATCCGGTCGATCTGCACCTGCTGGCGGGCGAGGTGGCCTTCGTAGCGGAATTCGGTTTCGATCAGCGGCCAAAGTTCCACGTGGAACATTCCCTGCAGGTCCGCCGGCAAGGTTTCCCACGACGTCTCGCTGCGGCGGAACCAGTGGTCGAGCTTCACGCCCTCGAAATTCGTTTTCCGGCCCCACTCGAGCGCTTGCGCCAGTTGCGCCTGCTTGTCGGCGACCCGCCGCGCCCGTTCGCCCGCGACCAGCCCGGCCTCCACCCCGCGAGGCGTCAGCCGCAGGTCGGCGTTGTCCTGGCGCAGCAACAGGCGGTACTCCGCCCGCGAGGTGAACATCCGGTACGGCTCGGTGCAGCCCTTGGTCACCAGATCGTCGATCATCACGCCGAGGTAGGCCTCGTCGCGACGCAGCACGAATTCCGGCTGGCCGAGCACCTTGAGCGCGGCGTTCGCCCCGGCCAGCAGCCCCTGGCCGGCCGCCTCCTCGTAACCCGAGGTGCCGTTGATCTGCCCGGCGAAATAAAGCCCCTCGACCCGCTTGGTCTCCAGCGTCGGCTGGAGCTGGGTCGGCGGGCAGTAATCGTACTCCACCGCGTAACCCGGCCGCAGGATTTCGCAGCGCTCCAAGCCCGGAATCATCCGCAGGAACGCGAGCTGGACCTCATACGGCAGCGAGGTCGAGACGCCATTGACGTAATACTCGTGGGTATGGCGGCCTTCCGGTTCGAGGAACACCTGGTGGCGCTCCTTGTCGGCGAAACGCACGACCTTGTCTTCGATCGACGGGCAATAGCGCGGCCCGACGCCCTCGATCACCCCGCAGTACATCGGCGATTGGTCGAGATTGCCGCGGATGATGTCGTGGGTGGCAGGCGTCGTGTAGGTGATCCAGCACGGCATTTGTTCCACGTGGAACATCGGATCGCCCCACGGGTTGAGCGTGAAGAGATCGTCGGCCTCCCGTTTCAGCGTGTCGGCGAGGAAGCTGAATTTCGGCACCGGCGTGTCGCCTTCCTGCCGTTCGCACTTCGACAGATCCAGCGACCGGCCGTTCAAGCGGCAGGGCGTGCCGGTCTTGAAACGTTCGACCTCGAAGCCGAGCCGCTTGAGCGAATCCGAGACGGTGGAAATGGCATCCCCCATCCGCCCGCCCTTCTCGTTTTTGAGGCCGACGTGCATCAGCCCGCGCATGAACGTGCCGGCGGAGAGCACCACCGAACGCGCCTCGATCGCCATCCCGAGCGAGGTGACGATGCCGATGACCCGGTCGTTTTCGACCGTCAGCTCGGCGACATTGCCCTGGTGCAGGTCGATCCCCGGCGTCCCCTCCAACAGCCATTTCATCCGGAACTGGTACGCCTTCTTGTCGCACTGGGCGCGCGGCGCCCGCACCGAAGGTCCTTTCGACGCGTTGAGCATCCGCCACTGGATCGCGGTGGCGTCGGTGTTCAATCCCATCGCGCCGCCCAGGGCGTCGATCTCGCGCACCATGTGGCCTTTCGCCAATCCGCCGATCGCCGGGTTGCACGACATCTGGCCGATGGTGTCGAGGTTCTGCGTCAGCATCGCCACCTGGCAGCCGAGCCGGGCGGCCGCGAGCGCGGCTTCGACTCCGGCGTGGCCGGCGCCGATCACGAGAACGTCGTACGATTTGGGATAGCGGAACATGCGGGGCCGCCGTCTGTAGCCGAGCCGCGGCGCGGTCACAAGTCCCGCTAGAGGCCGCCGCGTGTTCCACGTGGAACATCGTCAGCCCTGAAATTTCCTCTCGCCCGCCCCTTGCCCTCCCCCCACACTGCCCGCCGCTATGAAGCGCTGGCATTTTCCCGTCCTGTTGGTGGTCGTCACCCTCGCCTTCCGTCTGCTCGGCAGCTACGGCAGCCCGCAGTGGGCGAATTTCCAGCCGCTCGCCGCGCTCTTCTTCTGCTCGGCGGTGTTCGCTCGTCCCGGTTGGCGCGCCTTCGCCCTGCCGCTGGGACTGTGGCTCGCCACCTATTTCGCCCCGCTGTGGTTCCACGCCCCCGGTTCCGAGGAAGTCTGGAACCCGGGTATCCTGATCAGCACGCTCGGCGCCTTCGGTCTGACCCACGCGCTCGGCGCCGCCTTTCATAAGCGCCCGGGATTCGCCCTGCTCGGCGCGGCCCTCGCCGCCGTCACGTTCCACCTCGTCACCTGCGGCGCCGCCTGGCTCGGCGACGTCCGCTACGCCAAAACGCTGGCCGGCCTGTGGCAATCGGTCTGGACCGGCCTGCCCGGCGATCCCTTCCCGTCCTGGCTGTTCCTGCGCAACGCGCTCGCCGGCAATCTGCTCTTCACCGGCCTGATCCAGGCGGTCCTCACCGCCCTCGCCCAGCGCCCCGTCCGCAAGCCGCTCCCCGTTGCCAGATAAGGCTTGCCAGCCCTCTTTCCCCACGCCTTAGTCCCCGCTTCCTGCCCGAATCGATCATGTCGACCGCCTCCCTTGAATCGCCCCGCCTCGATTTCGCCAGCTCCCCGATCAACCTCGAGCTGACTGCGGAACGCAAGATCGAGCTCTTCCGCCAGATGGTGCGCATCCGCCGCTTCGAGCAGGCGGCGCTGAAGTATTACAACGCCGGTAAAATGGGCGGCTTCCTCCACCTGTACATCGGCCAGGAAGCCGTCGCCGTCGGCACCATCTCGCTGCGCGGCTCGCACGACCACGTCATCACCGCCTACCGCGACCACGGCCACGCCCTGGCCGTCGGCATGAACATGAACGAGTGCATGGCGGAAATGTACGGCAAGGCCACCGGTTGTTCGAAGGGCAAGGGCGGCTCGATGCACTTCTTCGCCCCGGACAAGAACTACTGGGGCGGCCACGGCATCGTCGGCGGCCAGACGCCGCTCGGCCTCGGTCTCGCCTACGGTGAGAAATACCTCGGCCGCCAGGGCTCCTGCATGTGCTACCTCGGCGACGGCGCGGTCAACCAGGGCGCCTTCCACGAATCGCTCAATATCGCCGCCCTGTTCGACATTCCGGTCGTCTACGTGATCGAGAACAACGGCTACTCGATGGGCACCTCGCAGAAGCGCTCGTCGTCCTACAAGGGCTGCCTCGCCCAGCGCGCCGAAGGCTACGACATCGCCTGGGACGTGATCGACGGCTCCGACCTCTACGAAGTGCGCGCCAAGACCCACATCGCCCTCGAGCGCGCCCGCAAGGAGAGCAAGCCGACCGTGCTCGAAATTTCGACCTACCGCTACTACGGCCACAGCGTCGCCGACGCCAACGCCAAGAAGTACCGCACGCCGGAAGAGATCGAGAACTACAAGCAGAACCACGATCCGATCACCCTGTTCCGTCGCCGCCTGATCGCGGAAGGCGTGCTCACCGAGGAAAGCGCCGACGCGATCAACAAGGAAGCCGCCGACGAGGCCGCCGCGTCCTGCAAGTTCGCCGAGGAATCGCCGGCTCCGACGATCGCCGACATCATGACCGACGTCTATTGGGAAACGGACAACAACACCGAAGCCTCCAAGCTCGGCCGCCATTTCTTCAACGACTGATCCGCCTTCCACGGTTCTCCCGCTCCTCTGAATTCCCTTTCCCGCTGACTCTCCCATGTCCCGCATCCTGACCTACCGCGAAGCCCTCCGCGAAGGCCTCGACGAAGAACTCGCCCGCGACCCGAACGTCGTCCTAATGGGCGAGGAAGTCGCCCAGTACAACGGCGCCTACAAGGTGACCGAAGGCCTCTGGAAAAAATGGGGCGACAAGCGCATCGTCGACACCCCGATCTCCGAAGCCGGCTTCATCGGCATGGGCATCGGCGCCTCCATGCTCGGCGTGCGCCCGGTCATGGAGCTGATGTTCTGGTCGTTCCACTCGGTCGCCTTCGACCAGTTGGTCAACAACGCCGCCTGCGTCCGCTACATGTCCGGCGGCCTCTGCAACTGCCCGATCGTGATGCGCGGCCCGGCCAACGGCGGCACCAACGTCGGCGCCACCCACTCCCACATCCCCGAAGGCCTGTTCGCCGCGTTCCCCGGCCTCAAGGTCGTCGCCCCGGCCACCCCGGCCGACGCCAAGGGCCTGATCAAGGCCGCCATCCGCGACAACGACCCGGTCTACGTGATGGAAAACACCCTGCTCTACGGCATGACCGGCGAAGTGCCGGATCCCGCCGACGGCGACCACGTCGTCCCGCTCGGCGTCGCCGACCTCAAGCGCGAGGGCACCGACATCTCCCTCATCGCCCATGGCCGCTCGGTGATCCACTGCCTCGCCGCCGCGGAAACGCTGCAGAACGAGCACGGCATCTCCTGCGAAGTCCTCGACCTGCGCTCGATCCGCCCGCTCGACCAGGAGGCGATCCTCAAGACCGTCCGCAAAACCAACCGCGTCGTCCTCGTCGACGAATCGAAGGGCTTCGGCGGCGTCTCCGCCATGGTTTCCCACCTGATCCAGGAGCACGCGTTCGACTACCTCGACGCCCCGATCAAGCGCGTCACCACCCTCGACGCCCCGGCGATCTACTCGCCCCACATCGAAAACGAGCAGCTTCCGAACCCGCGCCGCATCGTCGAAAAGGTGCTCTCGCTCGGCTGAAGCGGCCTCGTTTTTCGTTGCCACCGGCGGGGGCTGGCCTAACATTTCATGTCATGACCAAACTGCTTCTCGCCGCCGCCGCCGCCGGACTCTGCCTGGCCGCGACCTCCTGCTGCTGCCTCTTCTAAAATCCCACCGCCATGAAAAACCTGCTCCTGGTACTGCCTTTGGCCGCGCTTTCGCTCGGTCTTTCCTCCTGCTGCTCGATGTTCGGCGTCTCGATGCCGATGTACAGCACGGAAAAAGTCCGCGCCTGCTGCCGCACCACCACCTGCCAGCCGGCCCAAGCGCCCGAAGGCCGCATCGTGAAGGTCCACACCAGCGGCTCCGGTTTCCGCCTCGGCCAGTACCAGCTGGAAGACGCCGCCAACCCGCAGCGCAAGGCACAGCAGGAAGCCGAGCTCGCCCGCGAATCGCAGCCGACCCGCGGCCAGCAGCGCGCCTACTACACCCCGGCGCCCACCACCGCCCAGTCCGGTGGCTACACCTACAGCGGCGGCTCCAAGGACGCCAAGGCCGTGGTCGAGCAACCGGCCCCGCAGCCGGTCAAGCAGGTCTGCTACAAGACGGTCACGCGCATCCACTACAACGGTCCCTGCGTCCGCCCGTTTTGCCCGGACAAGGTTTGCTGCGGCACCACCGGCCCGCGCACCCGCCAGCTGGCGACCGTCCAGAGCGCGACCGGCGCCCCGAACCTCGGCCTCATCCCGACGATGAAGCCGCTGGCTCCCTGAACCAATCATCCGGTTTTCCGTATCCTACGGCGGTGGCTCCCAGCCACCGCCGTTTTTGTTGAGACCGACCGGCAACGAAAAAACTGGAAATGGCCGGACATTCTCCCATCCTCCCCGCGGTTTCCATCCCTACTGTCATGCCCGTGAACATCGAAATGCCCAAACTCTCCGACACCATGACGGAGGGCACCCTCATCAAATGGCACAAGAAAGTCGGCGATCAGATCGAAATCGGCGATGTCCTCGCCGAAGTCGAAACCGACAAGGCGACGATGGAAATGGAAGCCTTCGATGAAGGCGTGCTCACCGAAATCCTGATCCAGGAAGGCGAAAAAGCCCCGGTGAACGCCGTCATCGCCGTGCTCGGAGGCGATTCCGCCGCCAGCGCGCCCGCTCCGGCCGCCGCCGCCGCACCCGCCGTCAAGGAATCCGCTCCGGCCGCTCCCGCCCCGGTTGCCGCCGCCGCCGCCGCCGCCGCCGCCGCCGCCGCTCCGGCTTCGACCTCCGGCGAACGCCTCAAGGTTTCCCCGCTCGCCCGCAAGATCGCCGCCGAGCAAGGCATCGATCTCAACGCCGTTGCCGGCTCCGGCCCGGCCGGCCGCATCGTGAAAAAGGATCTCGCCGGTGCCTCCGCCGCTCCGGCCGCCGCCAAACCCGCGGCTCCCGCCCCGGTCGCGACCGCTCCTACCGCCCCGGCTCCGGCCGCGATTCTTCCGGTGGCGAAGGACGGCGACCAGATCGTCGAGCTCTCCTCGATGCGCAAGGTGATCGCCTCCCGCCTGCTCACCTCGAAGCAGACGATCCCGCACTTCTACCTCCACGTCGAAGTCGACGCCGCCCCGCTGATGGCGCTGCGCAAGCAGGTCAACGACCAGGCGACCCAGACCCACGGCAACAAGTACACCGTCAACGACTTCATCCTCAAGGCCGTCATCAACGCCAGCCAGACCGTTCCGGCCGTGAACGCCTCGTTCGCGGGCGACAAGATCGTCAACTTCAAGCACGTCGGCCTCTCGGTCGCGATCGCCGTGGAAGACGGTCTGGTCACCCCGGTGATCAAGGAAGCGGAAACCAAGTCGCTGCTCCAGATCTCCCGCGAGGTGAAGGACTTCGCCGTCCGCGCCAAGGACAAGAAGCTCAAGCCGGCTGAATTCGACGGCGGCACGATCACCGTGTCGAACCTCGGCGCCTGGGGCATCGAATCCTTCGACGCCATCGTCAACCCGCCGCAGGCCGCCATTCTTTCGGTCGGTGCCGCGATCGAGAAGCCGGTCGTCAAGAACGGCCAGATCGTCCCCGGCCTGCGCATGAACCTCGGTCTGTCCTGCGACCACCGCGTGGTCGATGGCGCCGTCGCCGCTCAGTTCCTCAGCGAGATCAAGAAACTCGTCGAGCAACCGGCGCTCATGCTCATCTGAGCCTCGCCTCCCAGCCATTTCCGGCCGGCCTCCCACACTCCGCCTCGCGGACCGGGACGCCGGCCGTTTTGCGTACCACCGAAACGCAGGAGACCGCTCCACGCCGCGCTCACGCCGTCCGGTCGCCCGACCCTGCCCCGTTATCCGATTCCGGGCAAAGCGCGCCACAGGGCAATCCTGGCGAAAGGAACGGCCGCTCCGCCCTGCCGGGCGTTGCGGAGGAGCCGCCGGGCGAGTTTTCCACAACGCCGGGCGACCGAGTTTTCCACACGCTCTGAAGAATTCTAGATCTAGAAACTCCAAAAATTCTTCGTCTTAAGCGTGTGAACAACCCCGAATCCGGGCTGTTCCACCGCATGAAATCAAGGGTTCCACGGGAAGAATAACCTGTGAATGAATCCGTGGTACTCGTGGACCCGGAGCCGCGGCGGATCCGGAATGGGGAATTCCTCCAGCGCTTTCCCCAAGTTGTTCACAGGTTGCTTGGGGGTTGTAGGCGTCCCCGTGGCCGGTCAGTGTCGGGGCGTGGCGGGAACGATCGTCATCACCGGAGGCGAGGGTGGCTTGGCGCGAGCGTTGGCGGATGAATTCCGCCGGGCGAGCCGTGAGGTGCGGGCACCCGGACGCGCCGAACTGGACGTGACCGATCCGGCGGCGGTGCGGGCGTATTTCGCCCCCCTGGAAACCGAGCTGCTGATCTGCGCGGCGGGCGCCACCCGGGACGCACCGCTGGCCCGCATGACCGAAGCTGGTTGGGACGAGGTGCTCGCCGTGAATTTGCACGCCGCCGCTCGTTGCGCCCACGCGGTGCTGGAAGGCATGCTCGAGCGACAGCGCGGCCACATCGTCTTCGTCTCGAGTTTTTCCGCCTTGCATCCGCCCGCGGGCCAGGCGGCCTATGCGGCGGCGAAGGCGGGCCTGCTCGGGTTGACCCGCTCGCTGGCCCGCGAAACCGGCGCGGCGAACGTCCGGGTCAACGCCGTGCTGCCCGGGTTTTTGGAAACCGCGATGACCCGCGGCGTCAGCCCCGCCCGCCGCGACGAAGTGCGCGCCGCCCACACGCTCGGCCGCTTCAACACGCCCTCGGCCGTCGCCCGTTTCCTCCGCGTGCTGCACGACGAGCTGCCGCACACGTCCGGCCAGGTGTTCCAGCTCGACAGCCGGGTCGCTTGACTCCGCCGCCCGCGCCGTCATGGTGCGCGCATGAAACGGATCGCCCGCTGCCTGCTGCTCGCGTCGTGCGCGCTGTGCGCCCTGTCCCTCGCCTCCTGCGGCCTCGCCAACGGCCTCTACGACACGGCCGACCACCTCGTGCAGGCGGCTAGCCGTTCGGTGGGCGGTGGTAACTGAGCACCTCGCGCGAGCCGTCCGGCAGCAGCCGGAATTCCAGCCAGATCGCGTCCGCCGGCAGGCAGCCCGGGAATTTGTTCGCCCACTCGGCGACAATCACCGCGGTTTCCTCCAGATACTCGTCCCAGCCGAGCGCCAGCAGCTCCTGTTCGTCGCCGATCCGGTAAAAATCGAAGTGGAACACCGGCAGGCTGCCGCCCCGATACTCGTGCGCCAGCGAGAACGTCGGGCTGGTCACCTCGCCGGTGCTGCCCAGCGCCGCCGCCAGCCCCTTCGTCCAATGCGTCTTGCCCGCACCCAGGTCGCCGACCAGTGCGAACACCGTCCCGGCCCTCGCTTGTTGCGCGGCCAGACGGCCGAGGGCTTCCATCGCGGCGGGGGTGTTGGCGAGGCCGATCATCGTTAGTTCGGAAAGCTTAAGAAATGCGGTGCGTCGATTCTAAAAAAATTTCTTGCCGCTTGCCAGCCTCCGTGTTGTTGTCCCTGCCCGCCCGAAAAGGCGGCAACCCTCTCCTCTTACGGCCATGGCCTACGCAGTGATCAAAACCGGCGGCAAACAGTACCGCGTCCAGCAAGGCGACCAAATCGACGTCGAGAAGCTCGACGTGGAAGTCGATTCCGAAATCACCTTCGACGAGATCCTTCTCGTCGGCGAAGGCGAGTCCGTGCAGGTCGGTGCTCCGACCGTCGCCGGTGCTTCCGTCACCGCCAAGGTCGTCAGCCAGTTCCGCGGCCCGAAAGGCGTCGCCTTCAAGTTCAAGCGCCGCAAGGGCTTCCACAAGACCAAGGGCTTCCGTCGCCACCTGACGAAGCTTGAGATCACCGCCATCGGCCTCTAATCCCTCACCCCTTCCCGACATGGCCCATAAGAAAGGACAAGGCTCCGTCAAGAACGGTCGCGACTCGCGCAGCAAGCGCCTCGGCGTGAAGAAGTTCGGCGGCCAGGCCGTCATCGCCGGCAACATCATCGTCCGCCAGCGCGGCACGAAGTTCGTCCCCGGTCTCAACGTCGGCATCGGCCGCGACCACACCCTGTTCGCCCTCGCCGACGGCCGCGTCACCTTCGACCGCGATGGTCGCCGCGTGAACGTCGCCGCCGCGAACTAAGCCAAACGGCATTCGTTTTCCGAAAGCCGCTTTCCGCAAGGAGAGCGGCTTTTTTGCGTTTGGGAGCCGGGGAAGTCTCCTCCAAGCTGATTGCTCTTCCGTTTTGAAAACCGCGAATCCGGCGAATCTTTGAGGGAATGAGGAAAGCAGGAATTTCAGGAAGGAGAGATGCCTTTTCCTGAAATTCCTGCCTTCCTCATTCAGACTCTTCTTTCTTCAGAGTGCATGAGGTTCGCCCTCGCGGTTTCGTCCTCTTCTCTTGCCTCGCGTCCCGGGTTTCTAAACGCTCTTCCTCATGGCCATTTTCGGATCGCTCGAAACCGTCCGCTCGCAAGCCGCGAGCTTCCCCGCGCTTGCCACCGCCTTCGCCCACGTCGCGCGTTACTTCACCGCCGGTAGCCCGGAGCAGCAGCGGCTGTCCGCGCTGAACGCCGATGAATCCGGCCGCGTCGAGCTCGATCACGGCGTGTTCGCCCTCGAACAATGCTACCTCACCAAGCCGTCCGAGGCGGTCAAATGGGAGGCCCACAAGGTCTACCTCGACGTCCAGGTCGTTGTTTCCGGCGATGAAATTTTGGAAGTCGCCGACGTTTCCGAACTCTCGGTCGAGCAGGACCTCACGCCGGACAAGGACGTGCTGCTGTTCCACCCCTACGCCGACGGCACCCGCCTGCGCGCCCGCGACGGCTCCGTCGCCGTGTTTTTCCCGCCGGACGGCCACCGCCCCGGCCTGGCGGTCGCCTCGCCCGCCCTCGTGCGCAAGGTGGTGGTGAAGGTGCCGCTCCCCTGAAGCGGCCCATGAATCTTGGAGGGAATGAGGAAGGCAGGAATTTCAGGAAGGGGAACGAATGAAGGCCTTTTCCTGAAATTCCCGCCTTCCTCATTCAAACCCTTACGTCTTCAGGATTCACGGGGGTTCGTGGTTTTCAAACCGAAGGGCCGCTGCTCTGTGGTGGGCCCTCTTCACTTGCTTCCGTTCGCTTGTTTCTAAAATCTCCCGCCATGTCCGCCGCCGCGCTGAAAGCCATCCTGCTCGAAAAATCCGTCCGCACCGGAACGTTCACTCTCGCCTCCGGCAAGGAAAGCGACCTCTACATCGACTGCCGCGTCACCGCGCTCGACCCCTTCGGCGCGAACCTGATCGGCGAGCTCGGCTGGGCCGCCGTCCGCGAGCGCATCGCCAAGGAAGGCCTGAAAATCGACGCCATCGGCGGCATGACGCTCGGCGCCGACCCGATCTCCCTCGCCGTCGGCATGACCTCGGCCAAGCAACACCCGGCCGAGGCGCTGCAGGTCTTCACCGTGCGCAAGGAACCGAAGGGCCACGGCCGCGGCAAACAGATCGAAGGCAACTTCAAGGAAGGCGCCACCGTGATCGTCGTCGACGACGTCATCACCACCGGCGGCTCGACCATCAAGGCGATCGACGTGATCGAGCGCGAGGGCGGCAAGGTCGCCTTCGCCCTGGTGCTGGTCGACCGCGAGGAAGGCGGCCGCCAGGCGATCGAGGCGCGCGGCATCCCGGTGCTCGCCCTGTTCTCCCGCAAGACGCTGCTCGACGAGGCGTGAGCCGGGCACGTCCGGCCGGCGGATGGAGTTGAGCGTTCACGCGAGGAAGGTCTTCCGGAGCGGAGCCGCGCGGATCCTCGCCCGCGACGTGCTCGCGCTTCCCAGGGCGGCCGCGTTCGATTGGCAGGGCCTGTCCGATCAGGCCAGGTCCCTGGAGCCGGACCACCGGACGCTCGCCCCCGCCACCCAGAAGCAGGCGCTCAACGCGCTGGTCTTCCTCACCCGCAAGGTCTTCGGCATCGAGGAGTTCACCCTTGAAGCCATCACCCCGGCCTGTGGGGCGCGCCGCCCTCCGGTCGTCATGACCCGCGCGGAAGTCCGCGCCGTGTTCGCCCGGCTCGATGACCCTTGGAAACTGATCGCCCAGATCATGTACGGCAGCGGACTGCGTCTCATGGAGGCCATGCGCCTGCGCGTGAAGGATCTGGATTTCGGCCAAGGCACCATCGCCATCCACGACGCAAAAGGCGGCAAACACCGCGTCGTGCCCCTGCCCAACGCGCTCGAAGCACGACTGCGCCAACACCTCGAACGAACGCGCCAAAACCATCTCGACGACCTGGCGGGCGGCGCTGGCGACGCCCATCTGCCGGAATCCCTGATCCGGAAATACCCCAACGCCCCGCGCCAGTGGTGCTGGCAATGGGTTTTCCCCGCCGCGACCCTCTGCCCCCACCCGCGCACCGGGAAAATCGCCCGCTACCACCTCCACGACGACTCCATGGCCCGCCAGATCCGGGACGCCGTCCGCAAGGCCGGCATCGCCAAACGCATCACCTCCCACACCCTGCGCCATTCGTTCTTCGCCACCCACCTGCTCGAATCCGGCACCGACATCCACACCGTGCAGGACCTCCTCGGCCATGCCCCCGTCCATACAAACGGGCAATGACGAGCCTCGCTGAATTCCGTGCTTCCGGGTCGCCTTTTACCGTGATACCCGACCGGTCGGGCATCACCCCCCAAACCCGACCGGTCGCTTAATAACACTGTTCTCCAGAAAATAATGAGCGAATCACAACCATGGTTTACGGTGCGTTGCCTCTTTAGTCATCCTACCAGAGCGAAGGACGGTGACGGACATCTCTACGAGGAGCGAGTGACACTGTGGAAGTCCGGCAGTTGGGACGAGGCTTATCGCTTGGCCCGGATCGAAGCTGAGACCTATGCCGAAGAGCAGGTGCTATATTGATTGGCACTACGGATGCATTCCGCCTTTTTGACTCTGAGTGTGGACACGGCACCGAAGTCTGGTCAGTAATGCGTGGGAGCCATTTTGATGCGAAGACTTACACCGACACTTTTTGCACCACTGACAGAGACCGCCGACATGACTACACTGGCCCCGAATGACAAAGAATTGGAGAACAAGACGAGACACAGCAACCCTTATCAGCCGCCCTGTTTACATGATCTTCCGTAGTTTCAATCCCAACCTCGTGTAGACGCTCGCCCTCGCTGATAGCGTTGCGTGCTCTTTGACATTCGTCTAAGAATAAGAGCATTTGAAACCAAGATGAAAACCGATTTTGCTGACCTAAATACTATCGGTAAGTCGTCAGTCCTACCCCGTGTAGTTTGCTTCTTTGCCGCGATCCCCATGGGCCTTATTAGTATACTCATGACATTGTTGATGCTGCTCGCGAATATGAACATCCACTTCAGTTCATCGCCCCAACTTGGAATGTTTCTCGCGGGTTGGGCATTTGTCGGGTCTGGATTTATTGCCACCTTCCGACTTCTCAGGCGACCCAGCTTCAAGAGTCTTTGGTATCTTGTCGCTCCCGTGATATTTATGGCCTTGGTTCAATGGCTGGGGAAGCTTCCAGAGAATCAACACTTGATGCATTAAGCCATGGAGCGCCGAACAATAAAAAGTGCTGCGGAGTCGGAGCGTAGCGGAGACTCCGACTGCACCCATGGTTGAACAAGCCCCGAGCGGGTGGCGGGCTTATGCGTTTTGTGTTTGGGGGCGGCACTCGGCGGATGGCCCCGGGGTGACGAAATCGGCCGCCTGAACCGGCGATAGCCTGTCAAAACCCGCCCTCAACGCGGGTTTTGAAGTGATCGGAACAGGTTGGACGGCGTTGCGTCGCTGCGGATGGGGCGGTTTTCCGGGCGGCGGGCACGGTTCGCCCGCGCTTCGTCCGCCAATGAGGAAGAAGCCGGTGCCGTGGAAAGCCGTGCGGGTGGTCAGGCGCATGCGCGGCGGCGATTGGGCGGAGCGCTTATGGCGCAGGGGGCCCGGTTTCCAAATCGGCCGGCGCGGTCGGGAATTGCTTCCCGGCGGCGGGCAAAAGCCCGAGCATGCCCCTGCTCCCATGATTTCGCGCCGCAAGATCAAGTATCCGGTCTCCAGCTCGCTCCGGCAGTACCTCTACTACTTCGACCGGCAGCGTGACATCCCGCAGGTGTACGACGATCTCGGCCGGTTCAGCGGGGCGATTCCCTACGAGGATCCGCAGGGCAAGGAAACGCTGTGGCTCACGGTGATGTATCCGCCGGAGCTGCTCGCCGAGCTGCGGCCGAAGCTGACGAAAATCTACGCCGAGCTGAAGATCGGCGGCGAGGTCGACCGCCACGAGCACCTCACGGTCGACCGCATCGACTTCGGTGATTTCGGCAACTCGCGGCCGTTCCGCATCCGCATCACCAATGTCTTCAACGACAACTCGGACTACTTCTACGTCAAGATCGCCGACGCCTCGCGCATCTACGGCCTGGAG
>Ga0070664_100000033_pt1 | contig 85261 bp, 69 predicted proteins | sample KBSC73metaG_FD_65863 | JGI IMG/M metagenome (GOLD analysis project Ga0070664, IMG submission 65863) | Corn rhizosphere microbial communities from Kellogg Biological Station, Michigan, USA - KBS C7-3 metaG | ecosystem: Host-associated > Plants > Roots > Rhizosphere > Soil ... | reverse complement strand
CTTGATGGCCACCGCCACCTGGCGCTGGTGCTTGGCGCAGTTCCCCGAGATCCGCCGGGGGATGATCTTCCCCCGCTCGGTCACGAAGTACTTCAGCATCGCCTGGTCCTTGAAGTCGGGGTGGCTGCCCTTCTCGGCGCAGAAGCGGCACACCTTCTTCCGCCCGAAACCGCCGCGTCCGCCGCGCTTCTCGTCGTCGCCACCGGCACCGGCGCCGCCCATCCCGCCGCCACCGCCGCCGCCAAAGCGACCGCCCCCCCGAGGGCCGTCACCGCGCGATCCGTTTCCATTTCCGAACTGTCCGGTCATGTCTTGCTCCCGCCACGGTGGCCCGCTCAGGCCTCCTCCGGCGCCTCCTCGTCCAGGCCCTCGCCCTCGATGCCCTCACGCGCAGGCCCGGCGCGCTCGGGGGCCGGACCGCGGGCCTCGTCCACGTCGCCGGCGAGCTTCACGTCGTCCTGCACCGGCCGGCTCTCCGGGTCGACGTCGTCCGCCACCTTGACGCTCAGCCAGCGGGTGACCTCGTCGAGGTTGCGGAGATTGCGTTCCACCTCGGCCACCAGCGCGTGCCCGCCGAGGTAGGAGGCATGGACGTAGAGAGCCCGGGGCTGCTTCGCCACCGGGTACATGGTCTTCTTCTTGCCCCACACGGTGAAGCGGATCAGCTTTCCGCCCTCGCGGTTGACGATGCCGCGGACCCGCTCCTTGACGCGGTCCACGCCCTCGTCGGTGAGGTCGGGCTTGACCAGGAAGATGGTTTCGTACTCGCGCAGGTGATGCGCGGTGCTCTGCTCGGGCATGTGTTCCTTCCCCTCGGGTTGTGCCCCGGGGTCCAGTGCCCGGAGCGGGGATGCGGTCAGCGGCCGGTTGTCGGCACGCCCACCGGGGACGGGTAAACCGCGCGCCCGCCGCCCTCGCGCTGCTTCCAAAGAACGAGCCGGGGTGACTATCGGGCAGCCCCCCCTGTCGTCAAGTCAGGGGGGCCCTACCTGCGGTTGTGCCGGTTCATCGCCTCGGCGAGCCCCAGCGAGACCCAGCTCCGCGCCATGTCCACGGCGCGGTCGAGCAGCGGCGGAAGCAGCTCCTTCTCTTCTGCCGAGAAGTCGTGGAGGACGTGTCCCACCACCCGCTCCTTGGCGTTCGGCCCCTGCGGCTTGCCGATTCCGAAACGCAGCCGGGCGAACTCGGACGTCCCCAGCTGCTCGACGATGGACTCGAGCCCGTTGTGGCCCCCGGTACCGCCGCCCCTCTTCAGCTGCAGCCGCCCGAACGAGAGGTCCAGCTCGTCGTGGACGACCAGCAAGTCCTCCGGAGCGATCTTGAAGAAGCGCGCGGCGGCCGAGACCGTCTCCCCCGAGGCGTTCATGAAGGTCTCGGGCGCCAGGAGGAGGACCCGGGTGCGTCCCGCGTCCCCCTGGCCGAAGCGGCCCTGGAACTTCGACTGTCCGAGCGCGATGCCCAGCGCGGGGGCCAGCCGGTCCAGGACCATGAAGCCGACGTTGTGCCGGTGCCCCGCGTACTCCCGGCCCGGATTCCCGAGCCCGACGACGAGCCTGGCCCCGTGCACGGACGGTTACTTCTTCTTCTCGTCCTTCTTGGCCGGGGCGCCTTCCTTGACCGCCGCCGGAGCCGCGGCGCCGCCCTTGCCCTCGGCCGCCTTGGCGTCCCCCGCTGCCGGGGTCGTACCCGGGGCGCCCGCCGCCGGAGCACCGGCCGCCGGCACCGCCGCCGCCACCACCGGAGCGACCTCCTCCTTCTCCGGCACCGAGACCACCGCGAGGGTGTAGTTGACGTTGCTCTTCACCCGGACGCCCTCGGGCAGCTTCACCTCGTTGATGTGCAGCGACTGGGCAATCTTGAGGTGGCTGACGTCCGCCTCGATCTTCTCGGGAATCGCCGCGGGCATCGCGAAGACCTCGATCTCCCGGCGGCTCTGGGAAAGGATGCCGCCCTCGGTCACGCCGACGGGCTTGCCGGTGAGGACCACCGGGACGTTCACCTTGACCTGCTCGTTCTCCCGCACGTCGATGAAGTCGGCGTGGAGCATCTCCCGGCTGACCGGATCCTGCTGGTAGTCCTTGAGCAGGACCAGCCGCTCCGGCTGCCCGTCGAGCTGGAGGCTGAGCAGGGTGTTGAGCTTGTGCGGCGTGGCGATCGCCTTCTTCACCTCCACCGGGTCCACCGCAATGTGGACCGGATTCTCGAGGTGGCGTCCGTAGACGACCGCGGGGACCAGCCCCTCGCCGCGCAGCCGCCGCGCGGAGCCCTTGCCAGCGCCATCGCGCACGCGTGCCGCCAGGGTGTTCCGGGTGAGCGCCATGAGCTCTTCCTCTTCCAGCGTCGATGCCTGGACCGGCATCCCACCCCCTGGTGGGCCCCGGGTCCGGGTGAAGGGCGCTCTACTTGCCAACCTCCGGGCCGCGGGTCAAGTCGGCAGCCGGCGGGCTCACCGCGGGTGAAGCGCCCGAGGCCGGAAGCCATTACCTCATGCAGCTGCCCGTGCCGCCCATGTTCCCCACGCGTTTCGTGCATCTCGACGAGGCCCGACGCCGCTTCGGTCCCCGGGTGGATCGGATGGGTGCGCTGCTCGGGGCGAGCGACCCGCTGGCCGACGCCGCGGTGGAGTGCCTCTCCGGCCGGTCGGCCGACGAGCGCGAGCGGTGGGTGGACCAGGCGCTTCAGGGCGAGCCCCGGTCCCTCCCCGCGGAGCTTCGCGCCTTCCGCCAGGAGCTCTCCGCGCTTCCGTTCTGGGCCGACCTCCACCGCGCCCGCCGGGGAGGGGAGGTGCTGCTCAGGGCAGGCTTCTTCGGAGGCATCGTCCTCGGCTTCCGCTGCCTGGTGGCCGGATACTGCAGCCCGGCGGGGAACAAGCCGCTCGCCTTCTCCGGTCGACTGCGCGAGGCCGCACCCCGGCGCCTCTCCGAGACCAGTCGCTTCGTGAGTTTGGTGTACCAGCCGGGCTCCTTCGCTCCCGGCGCGCCCGGATGGGTGGCCGCGGCACGGGTGCGCCTCATGCACGCGCAGATCCGACGGCTGCTCCGACAATCTCCCCGCTGGGACTTCTCTGCCTGGGGAGAGCCGATCAACCAGGTGGACATGGCCGGGACGACCCTCCTCTTCTCCCTGGTGCTGGTGGACGGGCTGCGGATGCTCGGCTTCCGCATCGCGCAGGAGGAGTGCGAGGAGGTGCTGCACCTGTGGCGCATCGGTGGTTGGCTGCTGGGCGTCGATTCCGAGCTGCTCTGCGCCACCGAGCCCGAGGCACGCGTCCTCTGGGAGATGCTCGAGGCGACCCAGGAGCTGCCCGATGCCGACTCGGCCGCGCTGGCCACGGCGCTGCTCGAGGCTCCGCTCCACGAGGCGGGATCGGCCGAGGAGCGCGCACGGGCCGAGCGCTTCCTCCCCGTGGCCTACGGCATCGGTCGCTACCTGATCGGCGATCGCCACGCGGACGCGCTCGGCTACCCGCGCACTCCCTGGCGACTGGCCGCGCCCGCGCTCCGCACGTTCATCTCCGGGACCGGAAGGCTCGTGGGGCGGCTGCCCGGGGTGGACCGGCTCACGCTCGAGGCGGGCATCCGGTACTGGCGTCGCACGGCCGAGGTCGGGCTCGCCGGCGGGGAGGCACGATTCGAGCTTCCCCGGCACGTCACCCACGCCTGAGCGGCGACGACGCGCCCGGCATTCGTCGTGTGCCGGATTCCTCGTCTCGGCCATCCGCCGGGTGGGCGGAGGAGCCCCGAGACTTCCGCACAGCCCCCCACGCCGGAGCCACCGAGCGAGCGTAGTACCGTTCTCCTCCACGTGAGCTCCAACGGGAACGCTCTGGAGGGGTGGACCGCCGGTCGCTGGCAGGTGGAGCGGCGATTGCGGAGGGGCCGAGTGGCGGATGCGTTCCAGGTGCGCGGCCCGGAGGGCGAAGGTCGGGTGCTGCGGCTGCTCCACCCGGTGCACGTGGTCGATGCTCGCGCGATTGCTCGCTGCCTGGACGAGGCGCGTGCGCTTCTCTATCCACCTCACCCGGGCATCGTCCCGGTGGAGGATGCCGGTCAGCTGCCCGACGGGCGAGTGTACCTGGTGGGTGAGGACTCGGAGCTGCCGCTCTCGCTGGAGTCGCATCCAGGGCTCGGGCCCGACGCGCTGGTCTCCATCGTCGAGAACCTCGCCCCGGCGCTGGACGCGCTCCACGGCCGTGGGCTCCTGCACGGCCAGCTCGACGTCGATTCGATGGTGGGCGATCCCCCGCGGCTCTCCGGCGTGGGCTTCGGCGTCTTCCAGGGCGGCACCACCCAGGAGTGGACCGGTGGACGCGACCCTGGCCGGCGCGTCGACCAGGGTCTCCTGGGCCGGCTGCTCCTGGCACTGGCCGGAACCGGCCCCGAGTGGGCGGGGATCCGCGCCATCCTCGAGCGCTGCACCTCGGTGGATGACGCGCTGCCCTTCCCCAGCGTGAGCGTTCTCGCCCGCGCCCTTCGCGGTGCCTGCGCGCCGGACCCGATGGCCGAGACCCGACACGTCCCCGGCCCTCCTCCGAGCGTGACCGTCGGCGTCCGGGAGAGCGTGCCGACCTCCGTGGGGCCGTACCGAGTCCTGGGGCTCCTGGGCGAGGGTGCGATGGGCCGGGTGTTCCGTGCGGAGCGCGACGGCCGTCAGGTGGCGGTCAAGCTGCTGCGACGCGAGCACCTTCGCTCGCGTCTGCTGCTGGATCGCTTCTTCCGCGAGGCCCGCGCGGTGAGCCGGATCCGCCATCCGCACATCGTCGAGGTGCTGGAGGTGGGCGAGGAGCGCGGTCCGGAAGGGCTCGAGCGCGCCTGGTGCGTGATGGAGCTGCTGGAGGGAAGGACCCTGGGAGCGCTCTTCCGCGAGCGCGCGCTGGACGTCGCGCGCACGGTGGAGATCGCGGCGCAGGTCTGCGAGGCGCTCGAGGCGGCCCATGCCACCGGGGTGGTGCACCGGGACGTGAAGCCGGACAACGTCTTCGTCGTGGCCCGTCGCGGTTCCGACCTCGTGAAGCTGCTGGACTTCGGCATCGCCAAGCTCCTGCGCGTGGGCCCGGAGATGAGCCGCACGCCGGCCACGGTGATCGGCACCCCGCACTACATGGCTCCGGAGCAGGCGACCGGCGCCCCGGTGGACGGGCGAACGGACCTCTACGCGCTGGGAGTGGTGCTCTACGAGATGCTCGCCGGTCGCCGCCCGGGCCGGGTGCGCGGGGCGCCCGAGCCACTGCCCACGGAGACGCCCGCGGGCGAGCCGATCCCCAAGGGCCTGGTGCGTCCGATCATGGACTGTCTGGCGACCGACCCCGCCTCGCGCCCGGCATCGGCGGCGGCGGTTCGCACCGCGCTGCGGCAGGCGGTCACCGGAGATACTTCTCGACCAGCGCCAGCACTTCGTCCAGGTCGAAGGGCTTCTTGACGTAGCCCACGACTCCCGGCAGCTGCGCGGCGCGCTCCACCGTCTCGTTGGCGCTGATGAGCAGCACCTTGTCGCCAGCGCGATCCTTCCTGCGTGCCAGCTCCTCCAGGAACGCGAAACCGCTCATCACCGGCATCATGAGATCGAGCAGCACCAGGGCCGGAGGATCCACCTGCGCCAGCGCGGCGAGCCCCTCGGCGCCGTTGGTCGCGGTCACCACCGCGTGACCGCCAGCGTCGATCATCTCCTCCAGAACCTCGCGGATGTCCGGATCGTCCTCGACGATCAGCACCGTCTTCGGTCGGCTCCGGGAAGGCATCCTCTCTCCGCGACGAGAGCCCGCTGTGGTCCACGGACGGAACGCTCGCACCCCGAGCCCGCGCTCCGCCAGACCAACCCGGGATCCAGCGGCTTCCGAGTATGACGGAACGTTCCCGCCTCCGCCAACGACCGTCCGCTGCGTCGAACACCCAGGTGGGCGCATGCGCGAGAGAGGAGGCGGCGGTGCGATGCCATCGCCGGGAGCACTCGATCCAGGTGATTTCGGCGTCCAGCTACACGAACAGCGAGCTCAGCGAGTCGCCCGAGTAGATGCGCTGGATGGCGTCGGCGAATAGCCGGGCGGTGCTGAGCTGGCGGATCTTGGTGCAGGCCGCGGCGGCAGGGCCGAGCGGCACCGTGTCGGTGAACACCGCTTCCTCCAGCACCGACTCCTGGATGCGCTTCACCGCCGGCCCGGAGAGGATCGGATGGACCGCGTAGGCGACCACCCGGCGGGCCCCCTCGGACTTCAGGGCCTGTGCCGCCTGGGTCAGCGTGCCGCCGGTGTCCACCATGTCGTCGATGAGCACCGCGTCCTTGCCGCGAACGTCTCCGATGAGGTTCATCACCTCGGACACGTTGGCGCGGGTGCGACGCTTGTCCACGATGGCCAGCGTGGCGTTCAACCGCTTGGAGTAGGCGCGCGCCCGCTCGACGCCGCCGGCATCGGGGGAGACGAGGACCAGCTCGTCCGTCGCGGGGAAGTTGCGGCGGATGTCCTCCAGGAACACCGGCGAGGCGAACAGGTGATCCGAGGGGATGTGGAAGAAGCCCTGGATCTGCGCCACGTGCATGTCCATGGACACGACGCGGGTGGCCCCCGCGGACTCGAGGAGATCGGCCACCAGCTTCGCGGTGATCGGCGTGCGGGGGACCACCTTCCGGTCCTGCCGCGCATAGCCGAAGTAGGGGATGACCGCGGTGATCGACTGTGCGGAGGCTCGCTTGAGCGCGTCGCACATGATCAGCAGCTCCATGATGTGGTCGTTGGCCGGCGGGCAGGTGGACTGGACGATGAACGCGTCCTGGCCGCGGACGTTCTCGCCGATCTCGATCTGGATCTCGCCGTCGGAGAACCGGCCCACCTCGGCCTTCCCCAGAGGGCGCTTCAGGTGCTCACAGATACGTCGGGTGAGCGGGAGGTTGGAGTTTCCAGCGAAGACCTTGAAGTCGCGCGCCGTGGGCATGGGTGAGAGGTGGCTGTTCACCTAGACCACCGCCGCCGGATGTGGAAGTCCGGCAAGCGGCGGTGAGCGCTACGCCGCGCCGAGCCGCGCCGCGCTCCTCTCGTACTGGTCGAGGATGACGCGCTCCATCCGCGCGCGCATGTCGGTGTTCAGCGGATGAGCGATGTCCTTGTAGGTGCCGTCCTTGCGCTTCTTCGCCGGCATGGCGACGAACAGCCCCGCCGAGCCCTGGATCACCTTGAGGTCGCGGACCACGAAGCAGCCATCCAGCGTGATGGTGACGTAGGCCTTCAGCTTTTCCTCGTCGACCGGAAAAATCTTCACGTCCGTGATGTCCATGGCCGCCCCTCGCTGGGGGAAGCATCCGTTGGGCATCGGACAGAAATCAAGCACCACCGCCCACCCAACGGGCGAGCAGGCAGAGGTGCATGACGCAGACCCCCCCGTAGAGGGCCAGCCCCCCGGCCAGGGCGCGGCGGGCCAGGACGACTTGGGCGGCATGACGCTGGAGGATCAGCGCCGCCGCCCCCACCGCGAGCACCTTGCAGAGGAAGAACCAGCCCGGGCCGCCCTGGTAGGCCAGGCGCATCAGGGGATTGAGCTCCTCGGCGACCCCCGCGCTCAGGAAGAGGTGGGTGAAGACCCCGTCCACCAGATTGAGAAGGACCAAGGTCATCGCTCCCCACACGCCTCTCGTCACGCCTCGCCTCCGCCGCCTCCGGGTCCCCGGCTCCAAGAACCACGCCAGCGGCAAACCCCGTGGAATCCCTCGCTGAGGGGCTGCGTGCCCGGGCGGTAGAGTGACCGCCATGGCTGAAGACTTTCCGGTCTCCTGGGCGCCCGGGGTGAGGGTGCTCTTCGGGCAGGCAGCCCTCGCCGCGCGCGTCGCCGAGCTGGGCAGCCGGATCAGCTCCGACTACGCCGGTCGGCCGCTGACCGTGCTCTCGGTGCTCAAGGGGGCCGCCCTCTTCACCGCCGACCTGGTGCGGGCCATCGACCTGCCGCTGGGGCTGGAGTTCCTCGGGGTGGCGTCCTACGGCAGCGGGACCACCTCCAGCGGCGAGGTGCGGATCACCAGCGATGCCGGAACGCCGCTCCACGATCGCGACGTCCTGGTGGTGGAGGACATCGTGGACACCGGGCTGACCCTGCGCTTCCTGCTCCAGGCGCTGACGGCGCGCGGGTGCCGCAGCGTCCGGACCTGCGCGCTGCTGGACAAGCCGTCACGGCGGGTGGAGCCGGTGACCGTCGACTACACCGGCTTCGTGGTCGAGGACCTCTTCCTGGTGGGCTACGGGCTCGACCTCGACGAGCGGTGGCGAAACCTGCCCTTCGTGGGCGTGCTGGAGGGCGCGCCGACCTAGATGAAGGCGCCGACCATCGCCAGGGCGAAGGCCGGTGTGGGGGGAGCCTGCTGGGCCTCGCCCAGGAGCTTCATGGACTGAGCGCCGCCGTATTCCCCCGGTCCGGCGAGCTTCACGAAGTTGAGAGACTTCGTCCCGGTCCGGACCCGGACCTCCGCCTCGGTGACCTCGATGCGAACGATGCGGTCCAGGACCGACCCGACGATGGTGGTCAGTCCGCCCTCCCGGTTGATCGACAGCCGGATGTTCGATCCGACGAACTGGCCGCCCTGAAAGGTGGCGTCGATGGGGGTGGGAGAGGAGCCGCCGGCGTTGATGGTCCCGCCCCAGCTCCCGTCGGAGCGCTGCGAGGCGTGGACCTTGGGGCCGTTGACCTGAGTGGCGTTGAAGCTCGCGCCATTGCCCGAGGCGACCACGATGCTTCCGGTGGGCTGGAAGTCGGCGGCGGCACCCGAGCTCGAGCCTCCCGCGCAGGCGAGCGCGACCATGGCGAGCGTCAGGAGTGTGGTGCGGATCCTCATGGCGGAGATTCCCCCTTTTTTGGCGTTCCTGGACGAGCGCCTCCCGTGGGCGGCCGAGCATCGCCGAGCGCCCGGGCGGGCCACAAGGATTCGTTGCGCCCTAGATGAACGCGCCCACCACCGCCAGGGCGAAGGCGGGGGTCGGTGGCATCTGCTGCGCCTCTCCCTCGAGCGTGAGCGACTGAGGGCCGCCGTACTCCCCCTGACCGGCGAGCTTCACGTAGGTCTCGGAGCGGCCGGTGCGGGTGCTGGAGGCGGTGAACACGCGGATCTGCGTGGGGCTCAGCTCGAAGCGGACGATCCGGTCCTGGATCGAGCCGTAGATCTGGGTCAGACCGCCCTCCCGAGTGATGGTGAGCCGGATGTTGGCGCCCACGAACTCGCCGCCCTGGAAGGTGGCGTCGATGGGAGTGGGGGTACGGGAGCTGCCGTAGATCGACCCACCCCAGGTGCCGTCGGCGCGCTGGTTGAGCTGGACCTTCGGGCCCACCACGCGGGTGGCGTTGAAGCGAGAGCCGTTGCCGGAGGCCACCCGGATGCCCCCGGTGGGCTCGAAGTCGGCCGAGGCGCCGGAGCCGGCAGAGCCCTCGGCGCAGGCGAGCACGAGCATGGCGAGCGAGAGGAGTGTGGTGCGGATTCTCATGACGGAGGTTTCCCCCTTCTTGACGTCGGCTCCCCTCGGCGGCGGAGCATCGCCGAGCGCTCGGGCCGGGGACAAGCGCTAGCGGGCTCCGCCGTCCGGTGCCGTGCGGCCGGCGGGCGTCCCGGAGCCGGGAGCGGAGCCCGGTCCCGTCGGGACTGCGGGCGCTGACCCGTCCGGGGTGTCCGAGTCCAGCGTGTAGACCGCACGACGCAGCGCCTCCTCCAGGGCCGCGGCCGGGGCCTCCACCGCCCCCAGCATCCGGTGCGCCGCGCGGGCGTGGCGGCCAGCGCTGTCGGCGGCGATCCGCAGCTGGGTCACGGCCTCGGCGATGTCCCGCCTCGCCTGGTCCAGCCGGGTGCGGGCCTGGAAGAACGCCACCTCCGCCTCCAGTGACCTCAAGGTCTTGCGCTGCTCGTCGGTGATTCCTCCCAGCTTCTGCATCCGCCCCAGCGCCACCAGTCCCTGGGACAGGACCGCCGGGTCGTCGGAGACCAGGCGCGGCCGGGTCAGGCCCTCCAGGAGCTGGAACAGCGCGCGGTCCATCGCGTCACGCTCGTCGAACCGGGCCCCCTCGAGGCCCGCAGGGCTCCCCCCGAACAGCTCGAAGGGCGCGTAGGCGGCGGCCAGCGCCGGGTCCGACGGGCGGTATGGCTCGGAGCCCACCGGCAGCATTCGTCCCTTCATCACCAGAAGCTTTCCGTCCTGCTGTTGCAGGGTGAAGGTCCGGGCATTGAGCTGGGACAGGAGGAACCCCACCGCCCCGAGCAGCGCGAGGACCAGGAGCGTCACCACCAGGCGGGTGAAGGCGCGCCCGGCGCGGCGGCCGAGGGAATCCGAGGTCGAGGACATGAGGGTCTCCTGAACACCGGTATACTCCCGTCCCGAGAACGTCGGCCTTGAACCTCACCTTCCGCCGCCTGGGCGTCAGTGAGCTGCTCCCGCGCTACATCTTCGCCGAGAGCCTCTTCGTCCGCCGGCGGGTGCTCGAGGTCGGCGCGGTGTCCGCGACCGGAGGAGCATCGGCCGAGTTCCTGGTGTCCCGCGGTGCGCGGCTGGTGGTGGCCTGCGACGACGACCTCACCGCCGTCGAGGCCGCCCAGACGCGCTCGGGAAGCGAGCGGCTCCGGTTCCGGCCCGCGGTGTTCGACGACCTGCCCCCCGGCGGGTTCGACCTGGTGCTGGTCGCGGACCTCGCCCCGTACGTCCGGGCTCCGGCGTTGCTGGCCCAGCTGGCCGAGCAGGTGTCGGGGACCGGCGTGCTGGTGGGCGGGGTGCGCAATCCGGCGGGCCTCGCCCTCGCCCAGCTGATGGAGCCGGACGGCGAGGGCGCGCCGCCGACCTACGGCCAGGTGCTGGACGCGCTCGCCGCGCACTTCGCCCACGTGGAGACCGCCACCCAGAGCCCGCTGCTCGGCTACCAGCTGGCCTTCGAACGGAGCGAAGGACTTCAGGTCGACGGCTCCCTCGCCGGGTCGGGGGAGGCGGCGTACTTCGTGGTGCTCGCCAGCCGCGAGCGGCTCCGCGCGGTCGACCCCACCTGGGTGCAGCTGCCGCCGGCGCCCCTGGCCTTCACCGGTGGACGGCTCGACGAGGTCTCCACCCGGGCGAGGGAGTGGGAGGAGCGGGCGCGCCGCCTCAAGACCTCTCTCGGCGAGGCGCGGGAGGAGCTGGGGCAGGCCAGGGCGGACCTCGAGGCCACCCAGGGTGCGCTGGAACGGGCCCGCGAGGAGGCGGCCCGGGTGCAGGCCGAGGCCGAGGTGCGCGGAGCGGCCGCGCTCCACCCCGTCGTGCAGGACGAGCTGGCTGCCCGCATCCGCCGGCTGGAGGCGGAGCTGCAGCTCGCCTCGGATCGCGCGGCGGAGGCGGAGCGGCGACTGGCGGCCCGCGCCGCCGAGTCCGAGGCGGCCCGGGCCCAGGAGAGGCAGCAGCAGGCCGAGGTGCTGGCGGCGCAGGAGTCGGTCCGTCTCGAGCGGGCCCGTCGGGAGGAGCTCCAGCGACAGCTGGACGATGCCCGGACCAAGCTGACCACCGCCTACGACGAGCTTCGCGGGGTGCGGGAGGAGCTCACCCGCATCCGCACCGACACCGAGCGAGGTCGGCTCACCCTCGAGGCCCGGGGCTCGGAGCTCGCCACTCTCGAGGAGCGGCTGTCCCAGGCCCGGGAGCGCGAGCTGCGGCTCGCCGAGCAGCACTCGCTGGTCCTCACCGCGCTGGAGGGGAGTCAGGGCGAGCTGGCCCAGGCGCGGAGCCGGGCCGAGGCTCTGGAGCAGCGCACGCAGTGGCTCGAGGCAGAGCGGGTGCGGGAGCAGCGCGGGGCGGAGGTCGACCGCGCTCGCTTCGAGGAGCAGCTCGCGGAGGCCCGGGCCGCGGCGGCCTCCGGGCCCTCTCCGGAGGAGATGGAGGCGCTCCGGACCGAGCTGCTCGCCGCCTCGGGCGAGCGGGAGCGCCTGGCGGACCGCGCGGAGGTGCTCGAGAAGCAGGAGGCCTCGGCGCGGGTGCTGTGCGCGGCGCTGGAGGAGCGGCTGGCGAACGCCGAGGCCGCGCTCGCGCAGGCGAACTTCCAGAGCAGCGCGGATGCGGCCATCACCCAGGAGCTGGCCATCGCCCGTCAGGCGCTGGAGGAGGCCCAGGCGGCGGCGGCCGGGGCCCGCGCAGATCGCGACCGGGACGTGACTGCCATCTCGGCGGAGCTGGTCGAGGCCCGGGCGGCTCTCGCCCGGGTCGAGGAGCGGGCCTCCACGACCGCCGTCTTCGCCCGCGAGGCGGTGGCCCGCGCCGAGCGCGCCGAGGAGAACGTGCGCCAGCAGGCCCAGCGTGCCGAGACCCAGGAGAGAGCGGTCGCGGCCCTCGAGCTACAGCTCCGCCGCACGGAAGACGTGGAGAGCCAGCTGCATTCGCTGAAGGCCTGGGCCGAGGCGGAGGCCGAGGCCGACGCCGCACGCCAGGCTGAGCTGGTGAGGCTGGAGGAAGCCCGCGCCAAGCTGGAGTCCCGCCTGGTCGGATCCGAGGCGGAGCTCGCCCGGCTCGAGCGAGAGCTGAGCGCGCGTGGCCAGCTGGACGAGGCCCATGCCGCCCTGAAGACGCGGATGGCCGAGCTGGAGACCGAGGCTGTCCGGCTCTCCCAGGAGGCGTCCAGCCGCGGCGGCGCCCTGGCGGAGACCGAGTCCCAGCTGGCCTCGGCGCGTGCCCGCGTCGGTGAGCTCGAAGCCGCCGAGGCGAGGGTCCTCGCCGAGCGCGACGCGGCACAGGAGTCAGCGAGGTCAGCCTCCGCCGAGGCGGTGCGGCTGGAGGCGCGGCTGTCGAATGCCCTGGAGGAGGCTCGGGGCGCGGCCAGCAGCGCGGCCATGGGCTTCGAGGCCCGGGTGGCGGCGCTGGAGGTGGAGCTGCAGCACACCGCCGCCGCGCTGGCGGAGAAGACCGACGCGCTGGCCCGCGCCGAGCCGGCGGTCCAGGAGCTGTCCGTCCTTCGCAGCCAGCAGGCCGAGGCCGTGGCCCGGGCGGAGGCCTTCGGCCGGGCGCTCGAGGATGCGATGGCGAGGGTGGAGGCGCTGGAGGCGGCGCTGGCTGCAGCGGGGGAGACCCGGGGGGCGCTCGATGAGGCGCTGCAGCGCTCAGCCGCGATGGAGGCCGAGCTGGGCCCGCTCCGAGCCGAGCGAGACCTCGTCGCCAGCGAGCGCGACGCGGCGATGGAACGGCTCACCGCGGTGGAGGCCGCCGGGCAGGAAACGGCGGCGCGGCTGGCCTCGCTGGAGGCCGGACAGGGAAGTGGGGAGGAACAGGCCCGGGCGGTGAAGCAGGCCCGGGAACAGGTCCAGGTCGAGCTGGCCCAGGAGCGCGCCCGCGCCCGGATGCGCGACGAGGAGAAGGAGTTCGCCGAGGGGCACGTGGCGGAGCTGGAGGAGCAGCTGGGGAAGCTCTCCGACGAGCTGGCCTCGGTGCAGTTCGAGCGGGATGCGCTCGCCGTCCAGGCCGAGCAGGCCGCCGTTCGGGAGCAGTCCCTCACCGAGGCGCTCGAGGCGGCCCAGGCCGCCGGGGCGGGACCGGGAGCCCTGCAGCAGATGCTCGCCGAGGCGGTGGCCGCCCGCGACGCGATCGCCGACGAGCGCGCTCGAGAGCGGGAGGAGGCGAGGGAGCAGATGGACGCCGCTCGGGGGCAGGTCCAGGAGCTCTCCACCCGGGTGGACCAGCTCCAGCGACGGCTGGCGGCGCAGGAGGGTGAGCTCCTCACGCTTCGCCGGGCCCTGGCCCGCCCCGGGCCTCGCCGCCCCGGCGAGGGCGAGTCGTGAGCGGCCGGGTCGAGCGGGCCTTCAAGTACGAAGGGCTGGGAAACGACTTCGTGGTGCTCGATCGCCGGGCCTCGGGCCAGGACGTGTCGGCCGCCGCCTCGCGGGCACTCTGTGACCGGCGCCGGGGCGTCGGAGCGGATGGGGTGCTGGTGCTCCTTCCCTCGAGTCGCGCCGCCGCCCGCATGGTGGTGCACAACGCCGACGGAAGCATCGCCGAGATGTGCGGCAATGGCCTTCGCTGCGTGGCCAAGCACCTCCTGGACCGCGAGGCCGGCCGCGACGCGCTGGAGGTGGAGACCGGTGCCGGCGTGCTCCCCGCCCGGGCCCTCCGCTCCGGTGGAGAGGTGGTGGAGGTGGAGATCGAGCTCGGGCCCGCGCGCCTGCAGGCGCCCAACCTTCCCCGGGGGCCCGGAGACGGTCCGTTCGTCGCCGCCTCGGTGCCCGGGGTGGACTGGCCCGGCACGGCGGTCAGCATGGGCAACCCCCACCTGGTCCTCCTCGGGGCAGGGGCGGAGGTGGTCCGCGAGCACGGGCCGAGGCTCGAGCACCTCCCCGACTTTCCCGATCGCACCAACGTCGAGGCGGTGAGCCGCACCACGGAGGGCCTCCGGGTCGCGGTCTGGGAGCGGGGGTCGGGCCTGACCGACGCCTGTGGCACCGGGGCGGCCGCCTCGGTGGCCGCGGCGGTGGTGGCGGGCTGGGCTCCTCCGGACGTCTTCGTTCCCGTGGAGCTGCCGGGTGGCCGGCTGTCGGTCCGGGTGTCGGCAGATCTGCAGCGCACCACGCTGCGCGGCCCGGCGCGGTTCGTGTTCGCCGCCGAGCTGCCGGAGGCGCTGCTCGACTGAACGGACCCTCGGCCACACCCCCGCCGCTGCAGCTCTGGGTGGTGGACGCCCGTGCCCAGGTGCGTGCCTGGCTCCGCACGTGCCTCGCGGAAGCGGGACACGCGGTGGCCTGGGCAGGCCCTCCCGAGGAGCTGGAGCAGCGGAAGGGAGCGCCGGAGCTCCTGGTCATCGGTGTGCCCGGAGATTCCGCCGCGCTCGACACCTTCCGCGGCAGCTCTCCCGGCGTCCCGGTGGTGGCCTGGGTCGAGCCGGGGCAGCCGGCCCCTGAGCTCACCGCACCGTTCGAGTGGGCGTCGTCGGGGGACGGAGGTGGCCTTCTCACCGCGGTGGAGCGCTCGGTGCCGTGGGTCAGCCTGCGCCGCGAGCGCGACGCCGCTCGCGCGGAGGCCGCGGCGGCGCGCCACGAGGCGGAGCTGCATCGGAGGGCGGCGGCGCTCCTCCGCGATCCCGACGCCGACGGCTTCCACGAGCTGCTCCTGGGCGAGCTGGTCCGCGCCTCCGGCGGTGGTACCGGAGCGCTGTGGCTGGCCGACGACGCCGGGCGGTTCGTCCTTCGCGCCAGCGTGGGGGGGCAAGGGCCCGAGGCGTATGCCGAGCTCCTGGCGCCGGATCCGGACGCGCGCGCTCTCCTCTCCGCCGGGCGCCCCTGGGTGGTGGAGGGGCCGGGGCTGTGGGTCCCGCTCGCCGCGCGGGGAGAGGGCCTCGCGCTGGCCCAGCTCTCCGACGCCCCCCAGGGCTTCCAGCCCGCTGCTCTGGAAGCCACGGCCACGCTGGCGGCGGTGGGAGCGGCGGCGCTGCTCTCCGCGCGGCGCTTCCGCGCGCTCCAGCGGCTGGCGCTGAGGGACCCCGACTCCTCGGCCTACAACCTCGCCTACTTCACCGACGTGGCCACCAAGGAGGTGGACAAGGCCCGGCGATACGGCCGCGGGTTCTCGCTCCTCAGCTTCGCGCTCGACGGTCTGCCCCATCTCCGGGCACGGGCCGGCGCCGAGCAGGCCCGGGCGGCGGTGCGCGCCACCACCCGGGCCCTGGGGCGAGTGCTGCGCGAGTCCGACGTCCTGGCGAAGGTGGCGGAGCAGGAGTTCCTCCTCCTGCTTCCGGAGACCGACGCCTTCGGGGCGCAGGTCTTCCTCCGCCGGGCGCTGGCCGCGGGCCGCGAGGCGCCCGAGCTCCGGGCGGTGGAGGGCGCCGCGCCGCTCCAGCTCACCGGCGGGGCGGCGAGCTTCCCCCGCGACGGCGAGGACCTGGACTTCCTCACCGAGGCCTGCCGCACGCGGCTCGAGCAGCGGCGGGCCTCCCTGCACCGCCGGCTGATGCTGGATGCGGTGGGATTCTGGGAGGCGGTGGAGCTGCTCCTGGGGTCGCCCGACGGGCCGCGGCTCCCGGCAGAGGAGGGCGCCGAGCCGTCCCGCCGGGGGCGCATCCCCGAGGGGTTGTTCGACGAGGTCCAGGCGGAGATCGGGCGGACGCTGCTGCGCGAGCCCTCGGTGCGAAGCCTGGTGTACCTGGGCGGGGCGGAGGCCGGGGACGGGCTACCGCTGATGCGAACGCTCGAGCGTGCGAGCCAGGACTTCGCTCCCCGGGTCTACCTGCTCGCGCGCCGGGCGCAGGTGACCCCACGCCCCGGGCTGACCCCGCTGGTCCTCGGGGGCGACGAGCGGCTGGTCCGCCATCAGTTCGTGCTCTGGCTCCACGGGTCGGCGGCGTACGCCTTGGTGCAGCGGCGAGGACGGGGCGCGACCTGGGCGTTCCACTCCTCGGACGCGGCGCTGGTGGACGGCCTCGTCTCCAAGCTGCAGACCGCCTACGACCTGCAACCGTACTAGCGATCCACGGAACCACGCACGATCCGCAGCCACCTGAGCCGTCCTGACCCCCCGGTTTCCATGACGACGATCCGAAAGGTCCTGCTCGCCGATCCCGACCTGACCTCGGTGCGCGCTCTCACCCGGGCGCTCCGGCAGAAGGGGTACCAGGTGCACTCGGCGCGCGACGGCGCCCGGGCGCTGGAGCTGGCCGTCCTTCGCCACCCGGATCTCGTGTTGTTCGACCACGGTTGCCCGGTGCTCGACGCCCGGACCTTCGTCGACATCCTCCGCACCAACCCCCGGACCGACACCATCCCGGTGGTGGTGACCACCAGCGCCGAGCAGGCGGACCAGGCGATGCGGGACGGCCCCGGGCCGCTGCTGCGCAAGCCGTACAACCTGGACGAGGTCCTGGCGCACATCGATGACCTCCTGGCCCGCGCGGAGCGAGCGCGGACCGACGGCGCCGAGTCGCAGGAGATCGAAGGAGCGCTGGCCCAGCTCGCTCTGCCCGACCTCCTGCAGACGCTGTCCCTGGCCCGGCGCACCGGCCGGGTGACGCTCCGGCGTGGCAACGAGCGGGGGGAGGTGGAGCTGGTGGAGGGTCGCCCCGTGGACGCGCGCACGGGCGCGGTGCAGGCAGAGAAGGCGCTGTTCCGGATGCTGGAGTGGGCGGACGGGACGTTCTCCTTCCAGCCCGGACCCCCCGCCCCCGAGGCACGCATGGACCGGGGGACGGACGAGCTGCTGCTCGAGGCCGCGCGGCAGAGCGACGAGTGCCGGCGGTTGCTCGAGGCGCTGCCGGATGCGGCCACGCGGTGGGCCCAGGCGCCGGGGGCGACGCTGCGGGCCGTCCCGCCGCTCGCCCGGGAGCTGCTGGGCAAGCTGGAGGCTCCGCGGAGCGTGGCGGAGCTCCTCGACTCCGTGGAGGCCCCGGACCTGGGAGTGCTCCAGGCGGTGGCGATGCTCCACGGGGAGGGGCTCGTCGTCCCGGTGGACGTGGACGCGCCGCCGGCGCCGGAGCCCCTGCTCACCGCGGCCGAGGCTCACGCGGTGCGGGCCCGCGCCCAGCGGGGACGCGGCACGTCGCGGAGTCAGGTGGTGAAGGTGCTGCTCGGCGCTCCCGACGCCGCGGTGGCACGCCAGGCCCTTGCCGGCTTGCCGCTGCTCGCGCCGGAGGGACCGCAGGCGGAGGCGCTGGGGACGGTGGCCGAGCTGGAGGTCGCCGAGGGGCTGGTCTTGCACTTCTGCATCGTCCCCGCCGAGGAGCTGGGCCGGCCGCTCTGGCGGTCCTTCACTGCGGACGCCGCGGGCCTGGTGCTGACCGATCCATCGCCGGGGCTCGTCGCGCAGGCACGCTTCGTCGCCGAGGAGCAGCGCACGCCGGTGGCCGTGCTCGGCGAGCCCTGCCCGGACGAGCTCTCCCGCCGGGGGGCCACGGTCTACTCCAGCGCGCGCGAGGCGCTCCGGGCCGTCCTGCTCGAGTTCGCCGGCCTGGCGGCCTAACCCACGCCTCATCCGGTCGATCCGGGTGGTCCCGGCGTCAGCGCGACCGTGGTGCGGCCCCGAGAGCCTCGGGCATGCCCGGGACGCGGAGCAGCAGCGCGTACTCCTCGCCGGTGAGGAACGCCGTCCGCCGCCCCGCGAGGTCATCGAAGCGGAGCTCCACCCTCAGGTCTCCGTTCGTCCCTTCCTCGAGCACCTCGGGGGGCGCGCCCCGGTCCAGGCACCGCCGCAGGTCCCGGGCGAGCCCGCGCAGCCGCCGGGCGAGGGTGAGCGCCCGCTTCCCCTCCGGCGTCTCGAAGGTGTGGAAGTGCCGGTTCCGCGAGAGCGGCCGTGAGGGCTCCAGGAGCCGTTCCACGAGTCGGCGGACGAAGGAATCCATCATCGGGCAGGGTCGAGCGTAGCAACGGGTCGTGTGGCTCGCCCGTTCTCCGCGACCGGCTGCCTCACGACGAGGCGTGCGCGGCCGGCTGCTCCCCCACCGCCGGCCGGGGGGCCGCCGGAACCCGGAGGTGGAACACGGTCCCCGATGGGCCGGTGCGCTCGCACGCCAGGGCACCGCCGTGCGCCTCGAGGATCTGCCGGCTGAGGGCGAGGCCCAGACCGGTGCCGTGCCGCTTGGTGGTGAAGAGCGGGTCGAAGAGGTGGGGTCGGGCCTCCTCGGGGATGCCGTGCCCTGTGTCCTCCACCCGGACGTGCACAGCGCCGTCCTCGGCAGAGGTGGACAGCCGGAGCGTGCCGCCCCCCTCCATCGCCTCGCGGCCATTGCGGACCAGATTGAGGAGCACCTGGCGGAGCTGACCCTCGTCCACCAGCGCCCGTGGGAGCCCCGGGTCGAGCTTGCGCTCCACCCGGATGGCTGAGCGACCGAGCTCGCCGGCCGCAAAGTCCAGCACCCCTTCCACGATGCGGTTCACGTCCTCGGCGACGAGCGCCGGAGCAGGAGACCGGGCCATGCGCAGATAGCGCTCGGTGGTCTCGGTCAGCCGGTCCACCTCGCGAATGACGGCCTGGAGCAGCGCCTTGACCTCGTCGGCCTCCGCCGGAGTCCCGAAGCGAGCGTGGTCCAGCGAATCGTGGAGGAGCTCCACGTTGAGCCCGATGGAGCTGAGCGGATTGCGCACCTCGTGGGCCACCTGGGCCGAGACGCGTCCCACGGCCGCCAGCCGCTCGGCGCGAAGGAGCGCCTGCTGCTGACGGGCCAGGGCCTGCTCCCGCTCCTCGAGCGCGCGGGTCATGGCATCGAACTCGCGGCCGAGCTGGGAGATCTCGTCGTCGCCGGGGATGTTCAGCTGTCCGGTGTAGTCGCCGCGCCGGATGCGGCCCACCCCGGCGATCAGCGCTCGCACCGGCCGGAGGCTCCGGGCCGAGAGCGCCGTGGCCAGGAGGCCCACCGCGATCGCCGCCACCGACAGGCCGATGAGCAGCACCCCCCGCCGCCGGTCGCGCCGCTCTGCCTCCTCCACCACCGCCCGGGTGCGGGTGTCGAGCGCTGCCCGAAGGGCCCGGAGCTCGCGCGAGAGCGAGTCCTGCGCGCTGGTCAGGGCGTGCTGGGCCTCGGAGGGCGGGTTGTCCGACCAGGTCAGGGTGGTCGTGCGCTCCACGACCGCCAGATCGCGGGCCACGTGCTCGACGCGGGTCTGCACGCCGTCGAGGAAGGCCCGCTCCGAGGCGGGCGCCGTGGTCCGGAGGGAGGAGAGCGTCGCCTCCAGCGAGCTCAGCCGCGCGTGGAGGAGGGGCGGGTAGGTCAGCGGGGCCAGCCGGGCCAGCGCGGCGCGGGTCTGAGGGTCGGCCTCGGCGCTGATCTGCGCCGTCTCCTGAGCCTGGTTCCGCTGGAAGGAGTCGAGCGCCGCCGCGTCCTGGGCGAGGGGAAGGTAGCCCTGGCTCACCAGCCGGATCTCCTGCTGGTTCCGGTGCGACTCGCTGACGCTGAAGAGGATGAGCAGGCCGAAGGTGACCAGCACCACCGCGTGGCCGAGGAAGATGCGCGTGGCCAGCGACACCCTGGGCGGCCGGCCCGGTGGGTGCGCGCCGGTCAGCCAGTCTTCTCCGCATGCGGGGCGCCGGCTGCGTCCGCGGCAGCGCCGTTCTCGAGGGAGGCGTGGGCCTCTTCGGCCGACCCGGTCGCGGCCGGTGCGGGGACGGGCTCCGCCGCCGGCTCGAGAGGCCGGGTCCGCCGGGCGATCTCCGCCGCCTCGGCCGCGGCGCGCTCCTCCACCGAACGGTCGGAGGCGGCCACCTCGTCGGCGGTGAGCTCGGTGCGGTCGGCGGCGAGGCCGCTCTTCTTCTCCAGATCCCGGATGGCCCGGCGGAGGAGGTCACGCTCGAGGAGGGTGCGGTTCAGACGCTTCTCCAGCGCCTTGAACTTGTCCTTCAGCAGATCCAGCTCGCCCTTCACGACGGTGTAGACCCTCGCCTGGGTCTCGGTGCGCCCCTTCAGCCGGCGAATTTCGCCGGAGAGCTCCTGCGACCGGGTGCGCTCCCGGTTGGCCAGGTGCTCGAGCCGTTCCATCTTCTCCCGGTCGGTGTCCGACAGCTCCCGGAAGCGACGTGGCTCGGGAGCGGGCGGCGCATGAGCGGGAGGCGGCGCCGCGGGGTGCGTTTGTGGCGCCGGCGCGGTCGCAGGACGGCGCATCCGGAACGCCTCGGCCTCGCCCTTCAGCCGCGTCACCTCGGCCAGCGCCGAGGCCAGCTCGCTCCGCACCACCTCCAGCTGCTGCGAGGCGCTCCGCTCCACCTCGGCGCGAGCCTTCAGGAGATCTGCGCCGTCCCTGCCCGCCTCGCGCTGCTCGTGGAGCTTCTTGCGGGTCTGCTTCAGCTCGCCCCGGAGCTCGGCCACGGTGCTCTTGAGCTCGTCCACCTCCCGCCGCCTCCGCTCCAGGTCGGGGTCTGGCCCGCCGCGGGGGGCGGGAACCGTTCCCGGCGTGGCGGCGACGGCCGGAGCACGGGCAGCAGGCGCGTTCCGTCCTCCGAAGATGAGGAGCGCGAGACAGACGACCAGGGCGATGGTGACCAGGACGAGCAGAGTGGGAAGCATGGGGCCTTCTCCGGAGAGTCCTTTAGCATGGCCGCGGCATGCTCCACTCCACCCACCGCCTGCTCCTGGTGGCGTTCCTCGGCGCCGTCGCGCTGTTTGCGAGCACGGTGACCCCCGCGCTCTTCGCCCTCGCTCCTCCCTCGGTGGCCGCCCGGGTGGTCGGCCGGGTGCTCCGCGTGCTCGACGCGGTGGGGCTCGCCCTGGGGCTGGCCGCGGTGGTGCTGGCTGCGACGGGGCGCTCCGGGCGTGCGGCCATGGTGCTCGGAGGCGTGCTGGCCGCGCTCGCCGCGGCGAGCCTCTTCGTGGTGACGCCGGAGATCGCCAGCATCCGCCGGGCGACCGGCGACACGCTGTCCCACCTCCCTCCCCCCGACCCGGCCCGCCGGCGGTTCGGGATGCTCCATGGCATCTCCACCGTCCTCTTCGGGTTGCAGGCGGTGATGGCGGTGGCCCTCGTCGCGCTCCGGCCGACGCGCGAGCGTCCTAGAGGTAGAACCGGTCGGTGAGCCCGGCGGTCCGGGCGAGGATGGAGGTCCATCCCAGGAGGGTGTCGACCCGGCCCTCCGCGTCCCGGGGAGTCAGCCCGAGTGCGGCCAGACTCCCCGTGCAGGCGACCAGCGTCACCTGGCCCGAGCCCCGGACATGATGCAGCAGCGCCCGCAAGGTCGGCAGCCCCCGTGCCTCGAACCGGCCAGCCACCTCCTCCCGTTCCGGGAAGTCCGGTTCGTCCAACCGGTCGGTCAGTAGACGCTCCAGGGCCCACCAGAAGAAGTAGACGTCCACCCGCCGCCCCAGCGCCGCCCCGGAGGCCGCGATGGACAGGCCTTGATGCAGCCTGTCATAGGCGCCACTGTGTAGGAAAATCGCGAGGGTAGCGCTTTCGGGGGAGGCTAACACACAGGGTCAGATACCCCGGATCGTCTTGCGAACGAAAGACCTGACTGGTACTTCCCCCGGCATCCCGGATGCCTGAGGCCCACACAGCGCGGCGCAAGGACGCCCACCTCGATCTGTGCGCGCAAGGGGACGTGGAACCGGACGGGAATTCCACACTGCTCGATTGCGTGCACCTGGTCCACAACGCGCTGCCCGAGCTGGCGCTGGACGAGGTGGAGCTGACCCTCACCCTCTGGGGGAAGGTCCTTCGTGCCCCGCTGCTCGTCACCGGAATGACCGGAGGGACCGACCGGGCCCGCGAGGTCAACCGCGACCTCGCCCAGGTGGCCGAGCGTCACGGGCTGGCGTTCGGCGTCGGCAGCCAGCGAGCGATGGCCGAGCACCCGGAGCTGGCCCGTACCTTCCAGGTCCGCGACGTCGCTCCGCACGTGCTGCTCATCGGTAACATCGGGCTCCGGCAGGCCGTCCACATGGGCGTGGACGGAGTTCGCCGCCTGGTGGATGGCATCGACGCGGACGGGATCGCCCTGCACCTGAACGCCGCCCAGGAGCTGAGCCAGCCCGAGGGAGACCGCGACTTCCGCGGGGGCTACAGCCTGGTCCAGGCGCTGGCCTCCGCCTTCGGCGAGCGCTTCGTGGTGAAGGAGACCGGTTGCGGCATCGCGCCCGCGGTGGCACGGCGCCTCGTCGACTGCGGGGTGCGGACCATCGACGTGAGCGGGCTCGGCGGGACCAGCTGGGTGCGGGTGGAGCAGCTTCGCGCCAGCGGTCAGATGGCCGAGCTCGGCGCTCTCTTTTCCCCGTGGGGCATCCCCACGGCGGCCGCGGTGGCGAGTGTGCGGCGGGCGGTGGGCCCGTCGGTGAAGCTCGTCGCCTCGGGTGGAATTCGCCATGGCCTGGACGTTGCGAAGGCCCTGGCGATCGGCGCGGATGTGGCAGGCATGGCCCTGCCACTGTTCCGCGCGCAGCAAGCGGGCGGCGTGGCCGGCGCCGACGCGGCAGTGCGGACCGTGGTCGCAGGACTGCGGCAAGCGCTGCTGTTGACCTCGAGCCGGACCGTGGCCGATCTGCGGCGCAGCCCGCGGGTGGTGACGGCTCCGCTGAAGGACTGGATGGAGTCGCTGTGAAACAGGGAACGGGGGCAGTGCTGCGGGTGGACTCCGACGAGGGGCAGGCGCCCTCCTCGCGATTTCCGGGGTTCCACAAGCTGACGCTGGAACAGCGCCTCGCCGAGATCAAGCGACGGTTCGGGCTGTCCGAGGAGGATCTCGAGCTGCTGCGCAGCGCCGAGACCCTGCCGCTGGGCACGGCGAACACCATGATCGAGAACGCGGTGGGGACCTTCTCCCTGCCCATGGGCCTGGGACTGAACCTTCAGGTCAATGGCCGCGACTACGTCGTGCCGATGGCGGTCGAGGAGCCGTCGGTCGTCGCCGCGGTCTCCTTTGCCGCGAAGATCGTCCGCGAGGCGGGTGGGTTCACCGCCGACTCCGACGACCCGCTGATGATCGGCCAGGTGCAGGTCACCCGGTACGGAGACCCCACCATCGCCGCCGAGAAGATCCGCGCCCACAAGGAGCAGATCCTCGCGCTGGCCAACAGCTTCCATCCCTCGATGCAGCGCCGCGGCGGCGGAGCGCGCGACGTGGAGGTGCGCCTGCTTCCCGCCCCCGAGGGAAGCCGCGGCGAGCCGCTCCTGGTCGTGCACCTGATCATCGACACCCAGGAAGCGATGGGGGCGAACCTCATCAACACCATGGCCGAGGGTGTGGCGCCGCTCATCGAGCAGATCACCGGCGGACACGTTTACCTGCGCATCCTCAGCAACCTCGCCGACCGGCGCCTGGCCCGGGCGAGCTGCCAGATCCCCCTGGAGGCGCTGGCGGACTTCGACATGGCGGGGCCGGACATCGCCGAGGGCATCAGCCAGGCGAGCCGCTTCGCCCGGGCGGACCCCTACCGCGCCGCCACGCACAACAAGGGGATCATGAACGGCATCGATGCCGTGGCCATCGCCACCGGGCAGGACTGGCGGGCGATCGAGGCCGGGGCGCATGCCTTCGCCTGCCGTGACGGCCAGTACCGGCCGCTCTCGCAGTGGTACGTCGAAGACGGGCACCTGGTGGGCCGCATCGAGCTGCCGCTCGCCCTGGGCACCGTGGGCGGACCGATCAAGATCCACCCCGGGGTGCAGCTGGCCCTGAAGCTCATGGGGACCCACGGTGCGCGGGAGATGAGCATGGTGTTCGCCGCGGTGGGCCTGGCGCAGAACTTCGCCGCCATCCGGGCGCTCGGCTCGATCGGGATCCAGAAGGGCCACATGGCGCTCCATGCCCGATGCGTGGCGGTGACCGCCGGTGCCCGCGGCGACCACGTGGAGAAGGTGGCCCATCTCCTGGTGAAGAGCGGCACGGTCAAGGTGGACAAGGCCAGGGAGATCCTCGCCTCGCTCGGACCGGCGGACGCGCACGGGCAGCCCGAGCGGTCGTGAGCGGAAGGGCCAGCGCCGCGCACCGTGCCGCCACCCCGGCCGGCGCGCAGCACCGGGGCTCCGCCCTCGAGGCATTCGGCCCGGGGAAGGTCATCCTCCTCGGTGAGCACGCGGTGGTCTACGGCCACCCGGCGCTCGCCGTCCCGCTCTCGCTGGGGGTGACCGCGCGGGCGACGTCCTCGGAGCGCTGCGAGCTCGCCGGGCTCCCCGAGCTCACGCCCGCCCAGCGGACGATGCTCGACACCGCCTTCGATGCGGTGGCCTCGGCCACCGGCCGGCCGCCGCTGCGCATCGCGCTCTCCTCGACGCTGCCGGTCTCGATGGGTCTGGGGAGCTCGGCCGCGCTCGCGGTCGCCGTCTCGCGCCTGCTGCTCGGGGCGACCGGGGCCCGGACGAGCCCGGCGAAGGTGCTCGCGCTGGCGCTGCAGATGGAAGAAGCATTCCACGGGACGCCCTCGGGGGTGGACCACACGGTCAGCGCGCACGGCACGCCACTGCTCTATCGACGGCCGGCGCCGGGCCGGCCGGGCCGGGTGCGGCAGGTCCGGATCGGCGCGCGGGGGACGCTCGTGCTCGCGCTGGTCGGTCCGCGCCGGGGGACGCAGGAGACGGTGGGGGCGCTCCGCCGCCGCGCCGCGCGGTGGCCCGAGCGCTACGGCCGGCTGTTCAAGGAGATGGGCCGGCTCGCGGTGGAGGGGACCAAGGCGCTGGAGACCGGAGATCTGGAGTCCCTCGGAGACGCGATGAACGTCAACCACGGGCTCCTCGCCGCGGCGGGAGTCAGCTCGCCCGCGCTGGACACCGCGGTGGACGCGCTCCGCCGGGCGGGGGCGCTGGGAGCGAAGCTGACCGGCGCCGGGGGCGACGGTGGGGCGGTGGTGGCGCTGTTCCGCAAGGCTCCGCCCGCCGGAGCGCTGGAGCGGGAGGCCCTCCGCGTGCTCACCTCCGAGCTGGAGCCGACCTCATGAGCCCCTCGCGAGCAACCGCGCGCGCCCACCCCAACATCGCCCTGGTGAAGTACTGGGGAAAGCGAGACCCGGTCCGCATCCTTCCGCACCAGTCGAGCCTGTCGGTGACCCTCGCTCCGCTGGAGGTGATGACCACCGTGGAGTTCGGCGCGCCGGCGGACTCGGTCGTCCTTCACGGGACCGAGGCCGGGGGGAAGGAGCGGGTCCGGGTCCTCACCCTGCTCGAGCGCGTGCGGGCCGCGACCACACGGGCGCTCGGCCCGGTGCGGGTCGACTCGCGCGGGAACTTCCCGATGGCCGCCGGGCTGGCCTCGAGCGCCGCGGGGTTCGCGGCCCTGGCGCTCGCGGGGCGTGCCGCCGCCGGGCTCTCCACCGAGCCGGCCGCCGTCTCACGGCTGGCGCGCGAGGGAAGCGGCTCGGCGTGCCGGAGCGTGCAGGGCGGGGTGTGCATCTGGCACCGTGGCTCGAGAGAGGATGGAACCGACAGCGTCGCCACCCAGGCCTTCTCCGAGGGGCACTGGCCGCAGCTGCGGCTGCTGGTGGCGGTCCTGAGCCGCGCGGAGAAGGAGGTGGGTAGCCGGGATGGGATGGCCCAGACGGTGGAGACCTCTCCCTACTACCCGGCCTGGGTGAAGGACGCCGAGGCGGAGATTCCCCGGGCCACCGCGGCCATCGCCGCGCGCGATCTCGAGAGTCTGGGCGCCCTGTCCGAGCGCAATGCGTGGCGGATGCACGCCACCGCGCTCGCTGCCGATCCCCCGCTCTGCTACCTCCTGCCGCAGACCCTGGGGCTGATCCTCGCCCTGCCCGCGGCACGCCGCCGGGGGGTGCCGGTGTGGTTCACGCTCGACGCGGGTCCGAATCCGGTGCTCCTCACCCTCGCCTCGCACGAGGCCGAGGTGGAGCGTCTGGCCCGCGACGCGGGTGCGGTGGAGGTGGTGCGCTGCCGTCCCGGCGGCGACGCGCGGCTCGTCGAGCCCTGAGATGGAGCTCACCCTCTCCGCCCCCGGCAAGCTCTTCCTCTCCGGGGAGTACGCCGTCCTCTGGGGCGGCACCGCGCGGCTCGCCGGGGTGGGGCCGCGGGCGTGGGCGCTGGCCCGAACCCGGGAGGACCGGGAGGTCCACCTGGTCCTGGCCGAGGGACGACTTCGCGGGACCGTGACGCCGCTGGGCGTGCGCTGGGCGAGCGAGCCCCCCTCGCCCTTTGCCTTCGCCGCGCGTGCCCTGGACGTGGTGGTCCGGGCCCGGGCGCGCGAGACGCTCGGCCTCGAGCTCGCCCTGTCGTCCACGGTCCCCGGCCCCGGCGGGCACAAGCTGGGCCTCGGGAGCTCGGCCCGGGCGGTGGTGCTCGCGGTGGAGAGCGCGGCCCGGCTGCTGAACGTTCGCCCGCCCCTGGCGCTGGCCATGCTCGCCCACGCCGAGGCCCAGGGCGGCAGGGGGAGCGGTGGGGACATCGCAGCCTGCAGCGCGGGCGGGCTCCTGCGTTACCGCCGCTGGCCCATCGAGCGCGTCACCTCCGCGGCGTCGCTGGGGCTCGGTCTCGTCGCGGCCGGTGCGCCGGACGTGGTGCGGCTCGGGACCACGGCGCTCCCGGCGAGCCACGCCTTCAGCGGTCAGAGCGCCTCCACCCGGGGGATGATCGGAAAGGTGGAGGCGGAGCTGGAGAGCGCCGGACGCCAGCGCTTCGTCGAGTCGAGCGACGAGCTCGGCCGGGAGCTGGAGGAAGGCCTGCGTGCCTCGCGCTTCGCCCAGGTGGACGAGGCCTGCCAGGCGCTGGAGCAGCTTCTGGAGTCGTTGCCCGGAGTGGGCACGCCGGCGACCGCGCGAATCCTGGCGCTCGCCCGGGCGGCGGGCAGCACCGGGAAGGTCAGCGGCGCGGGCGGGGGCGACGGGTGCGTCCTGTTCTCGCCGGACGAGGACGCCCGCCGCGCGCTGCTGGCCGCGCTCGAGCACCGGGGCTTCGTCGCGGTGCCGCTGTCGTTCGAGCCGGGCGTCCGCGCCGAGAGCTCCGCGCCGCCGGAGCTCCGCGCCTGGCTCACGGCTCAGAAGAGCTGACCGAAGGCGATGTAGATGGCGGTCCGCTTCAGGACCCAGTCCACGCCGAAGTCGGCGCGGATGACGGCCGCTCGCCGCATGAGCCTCAGGCCCCCACCCGCGCCGCTGTGCCACTGGTCCGCCTCGAAGAACTTGCCGTTGGCCTGTCCCGGCTGCCAGACCCGGCCGGTGTCGAGGAAGCCGGAGAGGCCGATCTGCAGCGGCGCCGGGCCCCAGGGGATCTCCACCGCGGCCCAGCGCAGCTCGACGTTTCCCAGCACCTTGCTGTTCCCCCCGTAGCGGTTCCGCGGAACGCCGCGCACGGTGTCCAGGCCGCCCAGCCCCTCGACACTGGAGATGCCTCCGAGCTGGTTCCATTCCCAGAAGGGCACGTCTCCCCAGAGATGGTCTGCCTCGCCGTGGAGCGCGAGCACCAGCCGCGGCGTCCACAGCGAGAAGAAGATGCGGGCGCCGAAGGTCACCCCCTGGTAGCTGAACTGGCTGGCAGTCCAGTGACGCGCCATGCGTCCGGCGAACTGCAGCAGGAAGCCGGAGTGCGTGTTCTGCTCGTCGTCCCGGGTGTCGAAGAGCAGGCCGGCGAAGGCGGCACCGTTGCGGCCACCGTTCGTCCCGTTGGGTCGTTCCAGATCGAGGTTCGAGCCGGGGTAAGGGGTGATCCAGAAGTAACGGTACTGGTAGCCGGCGTAGACGGTGAACGGCGCCTGGTCCCCGAACGGCTTGATGCGGAAGCGAAGCCAGTTCCAGGTCCAGACGTTCTCGTAGCCGAAGAACTTGTCCGGCCCCTCGAGGAACTGCCCGGGGAAGGTGTGGTTCCCCGGACCGTAGTAGGGCGCGTACAGGTCCTTGTGGAACTCGAGGTGGGCTTCCACGCGGAGGGGGCCCAGCAGGTGGGGCGCATCCCAGGTGATGTAGTGGCCCTGGAAGCCGGTGGTGGTGGCAAAGAACTGCGCGGTCAGCCCGTGCCGGTACGGCCGGAAATCCTTCCCGTAGACGTAGGCCAGCAGCACCAGCCCGAAGCCGAAGCCGGTATCGGAGTTGAAGGTGAGGACGGGGATGGGGATGAAGTCGAAGCCTTCGTCCTTGGACGGCCCCCTCAGGCTCTCGGGGTCGGGGGGGGCAATGGCGAAGTCGGCGGGCAGCGTGCCCTGGCGGGCGCGGCCGCCGGGCTCGGCGAGGGTGAAGTCCTCCGGGCGGACCAGGGGCGGAGGGGTCTCGGCCGCCGGTTCGGGGCCGGCGGGTACTCCCGAGGTGGGTGCCTGCGCGAGCAGGGCGAGCAGCAGGGCATTCACAGGGCACGCAATCTATTCACCCGTCCAGAGCGGGACCGGGACCCCACCGGGGCTGCTGCACGATGCGGCCCGCTGGTGAACGGGGGAGCCCCGCGGCTCAGGGCCGTTCGGGATGGGGCAGGGCGACGACGAGGGGCCTTCCGGAGGGCACGTCCTCGACCCGAGCGCTTCCCCACGCTCCGTTGGCGACGCAGATCTTCCCCACCAGGGCATAGGACGTGGCCACGGTGAACACCGGCCCCCAGCTTCCGAAGCCCAGGTCGGCATAGCCCTGGATGAGGTAGCAGAGCTGCGCCGCCGCCGCGCCGAGCGCGGTCACCCGTTCCAGTGGCGTGTTGGCCCAGCGGTAGGCGCGGACGGTGAAGAAGTAGCCCACCGCGAAGAAGGACCAGAGCAGGGAGAACCCCAGAAGACCGCCGAAGGTCCAGAGCCCCAGCACGCTGTTGTGCGGCACGTAGGGCTCGAGCTCGTAGCTCCCGGTCACGTCGGGGAGCTTGAGGTGCTCGTGGAAGGGGCGCCCGAACCCGAGGCCCAGCAGTGGGCTCTCGTGGTAGGTGAAAACGAGGTTGGTGTTCTCCAGCTCGCGCCAGAGGGTGGAGGTGTCGGCCTTCGGATCGAGCATCGACCGGAACTTCTGCACCGGCCCGAAGGGACCCGCCTCCGAGGTCCACCCCACCCCGACGTAGAGGAGAAGGGGCAGGGCGATCAGCGCGAGGACGCGGGCCACTCGCCGCTTGAAAGGTCGCCAGGGGGTGATGAACCAGAAGATCAGCGCGATCAGCGCCAGCTCCGCGTAGGCCAGGCGCCGGTTGTTGGCCCGGATCGCCCAGTAATAGATGGGGGCCAGCAGCAGGGTGAGCCGGAAGGTGGCCGGGGAGGGCATCTCCAGCAACAGCGCCCCGAGGATCGCCAGACAGGTCGCGAAGAGCACCGAGTCGAAGTGGGTGGTGGCGAACCCCATCACCTCCACCGACGGGTACCAGGAGCGGAAGAGGATCGCCTCTCCGGCGCGGAACAGCCCCACGCCCAGGAGCAGCTTCCCGACGGTGATCGCGTCAGGCATCCCGCGGAGCGCCTGGCGCATCAGCGCGTAGATGATGGGGATGTAGAGCCAGCGCAGGCTCTGCCAGAACATGAACCGCGGGGCTCCGCCGTGGAGGAATCCCCAGACGCACATCCAGGCGACCGCGGCCAGCGAGAGCCAGGCGAAGGTCCGGATGGGGGTCGGAGCGTCCACCCAGCCGGTCCGGTCGATCATGGACCGATGGTGATGCCGGTAGACGATCACCCCGAACATCAGCACCACGAGGAAGTCGAGACCGCTCACGACCAGCGGCTCGATGGGCAGGGTCTGGTTGAGCCTGCCGAACAGCAGCGCGCCGACAACCCTCCACGGCGTCTGGACCAGCCCCTCCGCGAAGGCATCTCCGGGGACCTCCAGCGCCCAGGCGAGGACGAAGAGGGTGAGCATCGTGACTCGCAGCGGGAGTACCGCCACGAGACAGACCACGAGCGCGAGCAGCGAGGGGGCGAGGGCGAGCTTCAGATCGCCGTTTCCCACCAGCCCGGCGGCCACGGTGGCCACGACGAGGGCAGCGAGCAGGAGCCATCCCAGGACGGGACCGGGTTCTCGGAGACCCACGCCCTCCCCGAGCGCCACCAGCCTCTCCATGGCTCGAGCCGGTCGCATGCTCAGAGGAGCCGGGGGTAGACGAAGAGGAGGAACAGGGCGTAGCACACCTCTGCAGCGAACATCGCCAGCAGCACCGAGCGGAGCGCCCGGCGAGCGTCCCGCCCCCGCGCCACGAGGGCCGGGAGAATGAACGTCGAGAGGACGATGGAGAGCAGCAGGAGCTTCAGCACGGGAGCCGATCATACCAGCGAACAGTTCGAGTTCGCGGCGGTGGGTGGCTACGCCCTGATGGTGGTCCGCTCGCTCCGGCGACATCCGGCGGTCTTCCTCGCCGTCTGGCTGGGGGTGGTGGGTCTGACCGCGGCCGGGCTGGCGGTGTTGCCGCGGACCTACGACGTGCAGACGACGCTCCAGGTCGCCCGGAGCTCGCCCACCACCGTGGTGGCCAGCAAGACCGCGCAGCGGGAGCTGGACGCGCCCACCCGCATCGCCGCCGCGACGGTGAGCCGGCACGAGAATCTGATCTCGCTGGTGAGGCAGACGGATCTGGTGAAGCGCTGGAACCTCCACCGCGCCCCGCTGTTGCGGATGAAGGACGCGCTGTGGGCCAGGTTCTTCCGCCCACCGACCGAGCAGGAGCGGGAGGAGGGGTTCGTGGGGCTGCTGGAGAAGCGGATCTGGGTCGACGCCACGCCGGACACGGTGAGCATCGGGATCCACTTCCCGGACCGGGAGCTGGCCTATGACCTCGTCCAGGCGGCGCTCCAGAACTTCCTCGAGGCCCGGCGTACCGCGGAGATCTCCAGCATCGAGGAGACGATCGGCATCCTCGAGGCCCGGAACGCCGAGGCGCACGACGCGGTGGAGACCGCCCTGGCGGCCATGGCCAAGGCGAGGAGCGAGCGGGCCACGCGGCTCGGACTGCACTCCCGGCGCCCGGCCGCCACCTCTCTGGACCAGCCCATCGACAAGGCCAGGGAGAAGCTCATCACCGACGTCCAGACCAAGCGCCAGCAGCTCGCCGCCCTCGAGGGGCCCCGGCGCAGGCGGATCCTGGAGCTGCAGACCCAGCTCGAGGAGCAGCGCGCGGTCTACGCGGAGACCCACCCCGTGGTCATGAAGCTCGTCCAGGACCTCGAAGCGGCGCGACAGGAGCCGCCGGAGATGCAGGCCCTCCGGAGGGACCTGGGAAATCTGGAGAGGGAGCTGCGCCAGCGCGGGCTCCTCGCCGACGTGCCCCTGGGCGCGAAACGGGTCCGCGCCCTCTACGGCGCCGCGGCGCTCGAGCCGCTCGATCCTCGCGAGGAGGAGGACGCCGACGTGGCCTACGCCAAGGCCCAGGTGCGCCACGCGCTCGTCCGCTACAACGGCCTCCTCGACCGCATCGATGCCGCGCGCCTGGAGCTGGACAACGCCCAGGCGGCGTTCAAGCGCCGGTACGTGGTGATCCGTCCGCCGCAGAGGCCGAAGGGCCCGGTGAAGCCGAAGGTGCCCCTGGTCCTGCTCGCCAGCACGGTCGCCGGGGCGATCCTCGGGCTGTTCGCGCCGTCGCTGGTCGATCTCCTGTCCCGCAGGCTGGTCGAACGCTGGCAGGTCGAGCAGGTGCTCGGGGTCCCGCTCCTCGGCGAGGTCTCGGATCGCTGAGGTGGAGACGCCGGCGGCCGGCCAGCGGCGGAGCGCGCAATCCGTGCTAGTCCCTCACCCCGGAGGTCCGAGCGCCCTGGAGAAGGGGAAGACCGAGCCCGAGGTCAAGGTGGGGGAGGGGGGGAACCGCACGCCGCGGGGCGTCGGGGCGCTCTACAACGTGCTGACCGCGCGCGACTGGGTGAGCCTGGCGGTGGTCTCCTCGGAGGAGGGAGATCGGGCCTGGTGGCTGGTGCAGGCGCTCGAGCAGATCGCCACCCGCTCCCACGGGCCGTTCCGGGCGCTGAACGTCCTCGGCGTCACCGAGGCCCGCGCCACGGCGATGGCCCACGCGCTGTCCCCGGCGAAGATTCGCGCGGCGTCCCAGCGCTACCTGCTCGCCACCGACAGCCCGCTGCTGAATCCGGCCGCCCTCGGGGTGATCACCGCCTGCGACGCTGTGCTGCTCCTGCTCCAGGAGGGGCACACCTCCATCCCCAGGGCGCGGCGCCTGACGGCCCTCATCGGCCGGGAACGCCTGATGGGGGCCGTGCTGGGCTCGTGGTGAGCAGGGCCTGCCCTGCCGCCTCCGGCGGCGCAGCCGTCTCCCGGGCCTCGAAGTATCGCTTGAGGCCCAGGAACTTCTTTTCCATCAGCTCGTAGCTGAGCACCGAGACCACCACCGAGACCCCCACTCCCAGCACGAGGCGGGTGAGCAGGGTGAGCCAGTGCTGGCCTCCGAACCAGCGATCGAGCCGCTCGTTGGCCTGGACCTCCAGGAGGTACCAGGTGAAGAGCCCGTGGTAAACGTAGAGCCCGTAGCTGTACTTCCCGAAGAAGCCGAGGAGCCGGCCCTGGAAGAGCCGGCCGAGTCTCCAGGAGCCGGAGCTCCCTCCCAGCGAGGCGAGGGTGAGGGCGCCGAAGAGGAAGGCGAAGAGCGAGACCCGGACCTCATGCAGCACCGGCAGCCAGAGGCCGGTCAGCACCCCGAAAACAGACACGCCGAACACCAGCGCCATCAGCCCGACCAGGAAGGAGCCAGCCCGGTCGAGCAGGCGTGCGCCGACCCCCTCGCGGCGAACGAGAATCGCCAGGAGGCCGCCGACCACCAGCGTGTCGATCCGGCAGGGCGTGAGCACCGAGACCGACAGCTCGCTCATTCCCTGGGAAACGAGGAGGAGACGGAGGGCGAGGCCACCGACGATGACCCCGATGCAGATCCGAACCAGGACCGGCCGGGAGACGGAGAACACCACCAGAGGCCACACCAGGTAGAAGTGTTCCTCGATCGCCAGCGACCAGAAGTGGCTCACGTAGGTGAGCGAGGCCCAGGACGAGGTCAGGGCGATGTAGAAGTTGGTGGTGTACGTCCAGAGCCAGGCCTGGTGCCGGCGCGCCACCTCCAGGAGCGGCGAGGGCGTGACCAGGGCCGGGACCAGCAGGAAGAGGACGGCCAGCACCCCGTAGTAGAGGGGGAAGATGCGGAGGGTGCGCCGGGCGTAGAAGTTCCGGAAGTAGTGCGGCTGGCCCTTGGACTCCAGCAGCAACCCGGTGATGAGGAAGCCGGAGAGGACGAAGAACAGGTCCACCCCCAGCAGTCCGTAGCTGGCGGCCTTCACCACCAGCCGCTGCAGCAGGCCTTCGGCGGGCGAATCGCCCACGAAGTGCACCGCCATCACCATGAGGATCGCGATTCCCCGCACGCCGTCGAGCCCGGCGAGGTGCCCGGTCACTCGGATGCGGGGTTCGGATCGCACCGGGGCAGCTTACCGTCGGCGATGCGCGGCTCAACCGGCACCACGGTCTCGGGGTGCCTCGCGACCCACCGCGCGAAGTGCAGGCCGTAGAGCACCGGGGCCTGCCAGTCGAGGGAGACCTCGTTCGTGGAGTAGCTGTCGTTGTCGGTGTAGCGCTGCTCGTACGGCGTCAGCGTGTTGCGAGGAAAGGCCGGGTCCTCCCAGTAGCCCCAGAGGGGGATGGGGCGGGCAGCCGCGTTGGACCGGTCCGCCGGCTCCGGGGAGGCGTTCGGCCCGCCGGCAACGAAGCCGGGCGGGAGGTAAGGCTCGGCGCGCAGCGCCGCAAACCAGTGGTGAAAGGCGTGGCTCCGGTCGTGGAACACGCCTGGCAGGCCGCTCACGTACGTGAAGTGCAGCAGGTTCCGGCCCAGGAGGTGGTGGACGTTGGCCAGCGCCTGCGCGCAATCGGCCGCGGCCCCACGGGGGTCGGCGAGGCAGCGGGGAATGGCAGAGAAGCCGGTCCGGACGAAGCCGGCCCCGAGCGAGCCCCAGAAGGTCGGCGCGCTCCGCTGGAACGCATCGCGGTCACCCTCCGCACGGGTGCGCTCGGCGTTCCTGGCGAGCAGATCTCGGAGCGAGGCCTTCCTCGCGGGGTCGCCCGCGGGAGCACGGAGGTAGAGGCGTACCCCGAAGCCCTGGACCTTCATGTAGCTGGGATCGGTGTCCGCCGGGGTGAAGAAGCGATCGAAGTCCTCCCGGAAGCGGGCATCGCCCGTGCCGAGCAGCATCCCTGCGGCGGCGAAGGTGCGCGCCTCGCGTCCCAGTGCCTCGTTGCCATCGGCGCGGTAAGCCGGGCAGGTCGGACCGTCGGTGGTTCCGGGATTGGCATCGAGGTAGCGCTGTCCGCGCCAAGCCGCCTCCAGCGCGCGGTCGGCGAAGGCCGGGTCCCGAGGGCGGAACAGCGCGGCGGCGGTGGCGAGGTTTCCGACCGCGCGGGCAGTGGCCAGGGTGCCCACCTCCCCGTTCCGGTAGGGGCGCATCCGGTCGGGCAGATTCGTCCCGTACGGGCCGTAGTGCTCCTGGCAGGTGGTGTTGCGGAACCCGCCGCTCGCATCCTGCATCGAGAGCAGCCATTCCAGCCCCCAGCGGGTCTCGTCGAGCAGGTCGGGAACGCCGTTGCCCGACTCGGGAATGTTCCGGTCGTCGTCGGTCGGGGAGAAGTCGGCGGCAGTGAGCTGGAGCCAGAAGAGCGCGGAGTTGAGCGAGGCGCTGTAGAGCGAGAGGTCGCCGGCGTCGTGCCAGCCGCCGCGCACGCCGGGGGGCGCGAGCGCGGCGTCGCTCGGGTGAATCCAAGGACCTTCGGCGTAGGACGGCTCGATCGCGGTGAACGCGCGCTGGAAGTAGAAGGCACGCTCCACCGCGCGCACCGCATCGTCGAACACCTCGGGCCCGACCTGGAACGGATGGCTCCGCAGACCCGCCGCCTCCAGCCGGTAGCGGCCCGGGGCGGTGAGGGCCGAGAAGTCTCCCATCCACACGCGGGCGACCGGGCCCAGGCCGGACACCGGCTGCTCGCAGTCCGGACCACGCTCGAGGACGACGGTTCCGTCGATCTCCCGCACCACCTGGAAGCGGTCGAACGGCCGGGGCGAGCTGAAGCGCTTGACCATTCCCGGTGCGTAGCCGACCTGAGAGGCGGCGATCAGCCCGAAGGGTTCCTCGGGGACGGCCAGCTGCGCGCGCTGGCGCACGGCCCAGGCACCCAGCACCTTGCGCGCGAGGCGGCGGCCGGGGGCCGTGCTCACCACCAGCCCGAGGGCGACGACGAGGACGGCCAGGGCCACCACCACCAGGCGGCCGCGGCGGCCCGTCGTCCAGCGGCCCCATGAGGACGCGCGCGTCACCGCTCAGGGCTGCACGAAGGGGGTGCCGGAGTCGTAGCGGACCTTGGCCGGCAGCTCGTAGAGCTGGGTGGTGGTTCCGGTGGGGTCCACCCAGGGCCAGGTGTAGCCCCTACCCGCGGAGAAGAACGCCGGCTTCTGGCTCAGGTAGAGCGAGCTTGGCAGCGTGCGGTCGGGGAAGGCGGGATCCCATCGGACGGCGTTGTTCAGGTAGTCGTAGTTCCCGTGCCGCACCGCGGTCTGCGCGACCTTGGGGTCCACCGGGTACGGCGCCCAGTCGTCCCAGCCGAACTTGTAGAGCGACGGGGTATCGAGGTCCCCGGACTCGTACACCCATCCCGCCATCTGGCCCGGGGCGCCGAGCACGTTGCCGATGAAGCTGTGCCAGTACGAGTAGTAGGTCGCCCCGGCGCAGCGCTTCGGTCCGTTGCCGCCCGTCGCGTCGCCGAAGCTCGCCCGCACCCCGCGCAGGTGGTTCCGGAACACCGTGTGGTAGATGGCGTTGCCGTGGGTCTTGTCGGAGTCGAAGTTGAAGCCGTAGTTCCCCTCGAACAGCACGTGGTGTGAGCCGACCATGTGCGAGGCGTTGAGGCCCACCTCGATCCAGTTGGTGTTGGTGTTGATGTAGCCGTCGTCGACGTAGTTGTAACCGAAGACCGACGCCGTCCCGGCCGATCGACCCACCATCACCTTGTTGGCCTTGACGATGATCGAGTTCTCGATCAGCGCCTCCGACGCTCCGTCGGAGAGGCTGATCGCGTAGCCCGCTCCACCAGGCTGCGCCCACGCCGCGTCGTGGACGTAGGACTCGCTGATCGTCACCCGGAACGAGCGCTCCAGGGCGAACCCCTCGTCATGCCAGACGGTGTTGTCGATCCGCTTCGCCCAGCAGTTGGCCGCCCAGTGGAAGCGGATGTTGCCCTGGTCTCCCCCGATGACCTTCAGGTCCTCGACCCCCGCCCCCTGGGTGAAGATCTCGCCGAAGCCGGAGAGCTGCGCGGTGTGCGAGGTCCGGTAAGCGATGTGAATCGGGGTGGTGAAGGAGATGGTGTTCCCGTTGATCGTGTCGATCTGCTTGATCTCGTTGGTCGGCCGATCGGTCCGGCTGAACCAGCTGAGCGCGTCCGGGAAGGGATCGTCGGTCCCCTGATCCGGGTTGTGCCGCTGCCACACCACGCGAAAGTCGGCCGAGGCCCAGATCTGCCCGCGGCCCCCCGGGTCGGTCTGCCACCCGGCCCCGGACAGCTCGTCGAGGAGCACGAACTGACCGGCGCTGAACCCGCTCGCGCTGGCCACGGTGATCGAGGTCGCTCCCTTCGCCGCGTCGGCCGTGAGATTGGTGGAGCTGCCGGAGCCGTTGCTGTACCGCGCCGGGCCAATGATGACGATCGGCGAGGGGTTGGAGCCGGTCTGCTCCTGGCCGGGCTTTGCGCCGTCGGTCTTCTGCAGGGTGGTCGCGCCCGGTCCGGCGCCACGCAGGGTGATCCCCGTCTTCAGGAGAAGGTAGTTCCCGCCGTTGACGGTGAAGGTGCCCGCGGACAGCAGAACCACCTGTCCGGCCGGGCAGGCGTCGATCGCGGCCTGGATCCCGTCCGTGGCGTCCGAGCTGCCATTGCCGTAGGTCGCCGCGTCGACGTTCCGGCACACGGTGGCGCGGGCGGGGATCCCGCCGGTCACCCCGGGGTTCCACAGCGTCCGTCGATCGGGGCCGAGCGCGGTGAGCGAGGTGACGGTCACGGTCGCCGCGGCGGTGATCGACGAGTCCGCCACGCTGGTGGCCATGACGTGGTACGTGCCCTCGGTGCTCGGGGCGGTGTACTTCCCGTTCGCGTCGATCGTCCCACCCGCCGCTCCCTCCTGCACCGCCCAGGACACCCCGGTGGACTGCCCGCTGCTCGCGCCGCTCACCGTTGCGGAGAAGGTGAAGGTGTCGTTCGGAGCGAGGACGACGCTGGATGCGGAAAGCGACAGCTGCAGCCCGCCGCCTCCACCGGGGCTTTCCGGCGCAGCCACGGTGCCGAAGCATGCCCAGGCGGCGATCCCCCACGCGCCGAGCAGGACGAGGAGGACGGGACTCGCGGATCGCCTTCGGTCCATGACGATTCTCCAGTGGGTCGCGCCGCGGCTCCCGGAGCGCGCCGCTCGTCCCATCCTTCCTCGGACACTCAGGAGCGCGCGATGGCCGGCGTATAGCGCGTTGATGCGCCGGCGGCGTCGGGTCGCTCGCGACCCGCCCTTCTCACCGGGCTGCCTTTTTTCAGGCCCTGCCGGCGTGCGCTCAGGCGGCCGTCCGCTCCGGGCCGAGCGGCTGGAAGGTCCGCTGCAGACACGTCTGGAAATCGAGTGGCGGAGTCCACCCGAGAACCTCGCGTGCTCGCCGGTTGGTGAACCGGAGTGGCTTCAGCCGGGACTCGAACCGGACGGGGATGAGGATCTGCGGAAGCTTGAGGTTCCGGCGGAACACCGTTCCGAAGGCGAGTTGAACCACCCGGTGCGCGAGCCGGTAGGGGACGGGGATCCGGAGCCCTCGCTGTCCGGTGCCTCGGAGGTAGTCGCCGAGGAAGGACCAGATCCGCTCGCCCTCACCGTCCACCACGTTGAGCGTCTGTCCCCGGGCGCGAGGGTCCACCGCGGCCAGGGCGAAGAGGTGCGCGCAGTTCTCCACGTGGGTCATCGGCACGTGGGTGAGCGGCCCGATGACCAGGTGGAGGGCCGCGACCTGGATCCCCAGGGCCGCGAGGTAGGCGTGATCGCGCCCCCAGATGAACCCGGGGCGCAGGACGGTCAGGTCCCAGCCGTGCGCGGCGCAGGCCTTCCGGGTCACGCGCTCCTGCCACGACTTGGCGACCGAGTAGCCGTCACGGGCGTAGAGATCGGGGATGGGCTCGAGCGGCGAGTCCTCGTCGAGGGTGCCGTCGATCGCGCTCCAGTCGTAGACGCTGAAGCTGCTCGCCAGCACCACCCGCCGACAGGACGTCCCGGCCATCGCCTCCAGGAGCCGCTCGGTGCCCACCACGGTGGCGGCGAACTGGGCGTCCTCCCCGCCGCTGACCGCTGCCGCCAGGTGGACCAGGACGTCCACGCCGTCGAACGCGCGCTCGAGGTCGCGGGAGGAGCGCAGGTCCGCCCGGTAAACCTCCACCGACTTCGGCCACCCGAGCGACTCCACCGGCGCCGCCGGCCGCACCATCGCCCGGACCTCCGCGCCCCTGTCGAGCAACGCCGTGACCACGTGGCGTCCCAGGAACCCACCCGCGCCGGTGATCAGCGCCTTCACGGCCGGCCTCCCTCGCGTCCGCCGGCAAGGCGGAGCGGCTGCGTCGCGGGTTCCTCTCCGGCGGGCTTCAGCGCCTCCACCAGCCGGTTGACCTCCAGCACCTGCTCGAGCGTGACCGGCAGCTCGGTGCCGTTCTGCAGCGCCCGGTAGACCCGCGCGAGCAGCTCGAACAGCCCCTCGTAGCTTCCTGGCCCGCCGGTGAACTTCCGGAGCAACGTCCCCACCGCGGCGCGGGCAACGTCCTTGCCCTCCACCAGCCCGTTCACGAAGGGCCGGAGCGGCTTGGGGCCCGGGCGCAGGCCGTCGAACGTCACCCGGGTCTCGAAGAGATTGGCGCTCGCCTGCATCCGTGTCCCGTGTACCCGGAGCCAGAAGGAATCCGGCTGGGACGAGGAACTGAAGGAAAGCGTGGCCGTGCCCCGCTCGGCCTCCACCACCGCGCGGAACTCGTCGCTGGGGAGGACGCTCGAGGACCGCTTGAGCCACAGGGTCCGCACCGAGCGGTGCCGCCCGACGAAGAGGTGGGCCAGGGAGGCGAGGTGAGGCAGGAAGTCGGCGATGGCGCCGCCCCGAAGGGCGAGCGCGGGGTGGCGGACGTTGGGGTCGGCGAACCCTCCGGGCCCCAGGATGTCGAGGCAGATGCTCACCTCGACGTGGACCACGTTGCCCAGCTCGCCGGTCTCGATGCGGCGCAGGATCTCCCGGGGAGCTCGGTTGAAGAGGTAGTTGTAGTCCTCGATCAGCGTCCGTCCGGTCTGCTCCGCTCGCCGGACGAGCTGCTCGAGCTCGGCCAGGGTGGAGGTGACGGGCTTCTCCACCACCACGTGGGCGCCGGCCTCGAGCGCGTCCATGGCCAGCCGCAGGTGCGAGCTGGGCGGGGTGGTGACATGCACCACGGCCGGCCGCACCTCGGCGAGCATGGCGCGGTGGTCGGTGTACCAGCGGGAGATGCGGTGCCGTTCCGCGGCACACTCCGCCACCGAGGGAGCGAGGTCGCAGATCGCGGCCAGCTCCACTCCCGGGATTCCCTCCAGACACGTCAGGTGCTGCCGGGCGATCTGCCCCGCGCCGATCAACGCCGCCCTCACCGCTGCCTCCCCTCGAGAACTCGGTGAAACAATCGTTCCATCTCCGCGGCCGCTCCGCTCCACGAGTACCGCTCCTCGGACAGCCGGCGCGCGGCTCCGCCCATGCGGGCCCCGGCCGCGGGATCCTGCAGCAGCCGGACCACCGCCGCGGCGAAGCCCTGCGGATCGTCGGCGATCATCAGATCTCGTCCGGGAGCGGCCTCGATGCCCTCCGCCCCGAGGGTGGTGGAGACGATGGGTCGAGCCATGGCCATCGCCTCCACGATCTTCAGCCGGGTCCCCCCGCCGAGGCGCAGCGGTACGGCGATCGCCGCCGCCTCCGCGAGGTGAGGGCGCAGATCCTCGACGAACCCCACCACCTCGATGCCCGGCCCGGCGAGCGCCTGCACCTCGGCCGGCGCCCCCTTCCCCAGGATCTTCAGCCGGGCGTCCGGGCGCTCCGTGGCGATGCGGGGCCAGATCTCCCGGACCAGCCAGCGGACGCCGTCGATGTTGGGAAGCGTGGAGAGCAGACCGAAGAAGAGGACGGTGCGGCCGTCCGGGGTGGGGTCTTCCGGCCGCGGCCGGTACCGCTCGACATCCGCGGCGTTGGGTACCACCGCGGTCCGCGCCGAGGGGACGTCGCGGAGCAGCCGTTGCTGGTCGGCCGTGCTGCACACCGCGACCCCGTCGGCGGTCCGGAAGGCGGCCAGCTCCTCGCGGCGGAGCTTGCGCCAGTTGAGACCCGCGTAGAGCGTGCGCCCGAGGCTCCTTCTGCTCCGGGCGAACTGCCGGACCATGTCGTGCGCGATCTCGTGGGCGTCCACCACCACGGCAGGCGGGAGAATACCGGCAGGAGCCTGACGGACCGAGAGGTGCGCCAGGTACGGGAACTCCACCGTCACCACGTCGAAGCAGCGGGACCGGAGGAGCCGGTCCAGCGCCTGCTGGAGGCCGTGCACCTCGACCCGGTGCCGCTCGAAGCTGTGCAAGGAGGCGAGCGAGCGAAGCTGGAGCGCGCGCTTCACCGCCCCGTCCTTGCCGCGGGGGTTGGGGAGGAGCACCACCTCCTGGCTGTATCGACCCATCGCCGAGCGGCACTCCCCGAGATCGAACTCCGGGTCGGCCAGTGCCACGGTGGTGACATCGTGGTGGCGGGCGAGGGCGGTCCACAGCCCGTGCATCCGGGCCTGCGCCCCGAAGCGGGGCGGGCTCGGCGGCATCTGCGAGAGGCAGAGGAGGCTCAGGCGCTCGGAACGCATCGGCACGGGATGCCGCACGGCGGCGCCTCTTAACACGTCGCAGGGCACGGCGGCGCCACGGGCCCGGGGCGTTCTCGGGGACGCAGGGTCAGCGCGGACTCGGAGGTCGGGGCCGACTGGCGTGGCGTGTCCGCGCTCACCGTCGCCAGCATCACGCGGGGCGTCGACAGTGCGGGCCCCGCCCGAATACTCTGCCGCGTCTTCCGGAGGGAGTGCGCTTTGCCCGCGGGGCGTCGTTATCTACTCGTCTCGCCGTGCCGCGATGAGGCGGCGTACATCCGCCGGACGCTGGACAGCGTCGCCGCGCAGTCCATCCCGCCGTCCTCGTGGATCGTGGTGGACGACGGCTCCACGGACGAGACGCCGGCGATCCTCGCCGAGTACGCGGCTCGGCTTCCCTACCTCAAGGTGGTGCGCCGCGACGACCGCGGGCGGCGCAGCGTCGGTCCGGGCGTGGTGGAGGCGTTCTACGCCGGGCTGGAGGGCGTGGACCTCGGCGCCTTCGACTACCTCTGCAAGCTGGACATGGACCTCGACCTGCCGCCCGGGTACTTCGAGGGCCTGATGCTCCGGATGGAGGCCGAGCCGCGGCTGGGCACCATCTCCGGCAAGCCCTGGTTCGTGCACCCGAGCTCGGGCGCGCTGGTTCCCGAGGTCTGCGGGGACGAGATGTCGGTGGGGATGACCAAGTTCTACCGGGTGGAGTGCTTCCGGGAGATCGGCGGGTTCGTCCGCCAGGTGATGTGGGACGGGATCGACTGCCACCGCGCGCGCATGCTGGGGTGGATCGCGGAGAGCGTGAACGTTCCCTCCCTTCGCTTCGTGCATCTGCGGCCGCAGGGCGCGAGCCAGAAGGGGATCTGGACCGGCCGGGTGCGCGCGGGCTTCGGCCAGTACTTCATGGGGACCTCGCCGCTCTATTACCTGGCGGTGGCCGCCTCGCGCTTCCTGCAGCATCCGGTGGCGACCGGGAGCGTGGCCATGCTCTGGGGATATTTCTCCAGCGCCGCGCGCGGTGTGCCCCGCTACGACGATCCGCAGTTCCGCCGCTTCGTCCGCCGGTACCAGCACCTGGCTCTGGTGGTGGGCAAGCGCGCCGCGACGCGGAAGGTGGTGGCCGAGCGGGCTGCGGTCTGGCAGGACCACCATCCGGTCCTGGCCGACGGAGCCGGACATGCCTGAGGGCGCCGGTTGCCGCGAGCTGATGGGGCTCTCCTTCGACGCCGATACGATGGAGTCGGCGGTCGAGCGCTGTCTTTCGTGGTGCGAGGGACCTCGCGCGCCGCACACGGTGATCACCGCCAACGCCGGCGTGCTGTGCATGATGCGGCGCGACCCTGCGCTGCGCGACGCCTGCCGTGCGGGTGACCTGGTGCTCGCCGACGGGATGTCGGTGGTGTGGGCGCTTCGGGGCGCGGGAACGCCCGTGCCCCAGCGAGTGACCGGCGTGGATCTCATGTCGCGGCTGCTGTCGGCCGGAGCGGCCCGCGGGCTGTCGGCCTACTTCCTCGGCGCGCGCGAGGAGGTGGTGCGGGCCCTCGCCGAGCGGTGCGCCGCTGACAATCCCGGGCTGCGGATCGCCGGCGCGCGAAACGGCTACTTCTCTCCTGCCGATCACGAGGCGATCGTCGAGGAGATCCGTACCGCCCGTCCGGACTTCCTCTTCGTCGGCATGCCGTCGCCCTTCAAGGAGGTCTTCTGCGAGCGCCACCGCGCGCGCCTGGACGTTCCGGTGCTCATGGGCGTGGGCGGGAGCTTCGACGTGCTGGCGGGCTACGTGCGCCGGGCGCCGCCCTTGCTGCGCCAAACGGGTCTGGAGTGGTCCTGGCGCCTGCTGATGGAGCCTCGCAAGATGTGGAAGCGCTACCTCACCACCAACAGCGAGTTCATCTGGGTGGCGTCCAGCGAGATCCTCGGCCGTCGCCTGGGGGGAGTGACCTCCTGGTGAGCGCCCCGAGGAAGGTGGTGGTCTTCATGGGCACGCGGCCGGAGGCCATCAAGCTGGCCCCGGTGGTCGCCGCGCTCCGGAGCTCGGACGACTTCCAGTGCACGGTGGTGGCCACCGGCCAGCACCGGGAGATGTTCTGGCAGGTGACGGAGACCTTCGGATTCCAGGTGGACGCGGACCTGGACGTCATGCGTCCCAATCAGACGCTGGCCGGCCTCACCGCCCGGCTGATGGAGAGCATCGACGGCTGGCTCGGCGCCGGGCCGCCCGACCTCGCCCTGGTCCAGGGGGACACCACCACCGTGCTGGTCGCGGCGCTGGCCTGCTTCTACCGGCGCGTCCCGATCGGCCACGTCGAGGCGGGGCTCCGCACCGGCAACATCTGGTCCCCCTTCCCCGAGGAGGTGAACCGGAAGCTGGCCACGCCGCTGATGGCTCTCCACTTCGCCCCCACCGGCGGAGCGCGCGAGGCGCTCCTGCGCGAGGGCATCCCCGAGGGGAGCATCACCGTCACCGGAAACACGGTCATCGACGCCTTGCTGCTCGAGGTGGCCGCCCAGCAGGCCGACGCCCGGATCCGGACCCGGGTGGACGGCGAGCTGCGCGCGCTGGTCGGACCCGACTGGGCCGAGATGCCGATGGTCCTCATCACCGGGCACCGGCGGGAGAACTTCGGGAACGGCATCGAGCAGATCTGCGAGGCGATCGCCACCCTCGCCGCGCGCTTCCCGGACCACCGCTTCGTCTATCCGGTGCACCTGAACCCCAACGTCCAGGTGCACGTGAGCCGCCTCCTCGGCGGGACGCGCAACGTCCATCTCATCGCGCCGCAGGGGTACCGGAACTTCGTCGCCCTGCTCGCCGCCTCCCGCCTGGTGCTCACCGACTCCGGCGGCGTCCAGGAGGAGGCCCCGTCTCTCGGCAAACCGGTCCTGGTGATGCGCGACACCACCGAGCGGCCAGAGGGCGTCGCGGCGGGAACGGCCATCCTCACCGGACCGAAGGCGAGCGAGATCGCCGGGCACGCCACCCGTCTGCTGACCGACCCCGCCGCGTACGCGGCGATGGCCCAGGCGCGCAACCCCTACGGCGACGGCCAGGCCGCCGGTCGCATCCTGGGGGCGATCCGCGAGTACTTCCGGTCACGGAGCTGAGGCGATGGAGCACCGAGCTGCGGAGACCGCCATCGGAGGGCTGGCCGCGCTCGCCCTGGTCGCCGGCTGCCGCCGGCCCCCGCCGCCCACGCCGGTTCCGGAAGCGACCCTGACCGTGCAGGTCGAGGCGATCGCCGGGCGGCAACTCGACGACGTCCTCCTCGAGGTCGAAGGAATCGGGAAGCTCCGTCTGCGGCCGGCCGCCGGCGGGCTCGATCGCGCGCTCGGCGTCCCGCCCGGTCCGCGCCGGTTCGAGCTGCGGAGGCCGGGAGCCGCGGCGCCTCCGCTCCTTCCCGCGCTGGAGGTGGACCTCGCTCCGGGCACCGCGGCCGTGGCCCGGCTCCGCCTGGGCCCCGAGCCGGGGACCGGGACCGGCGTTCCCTGGGTGGCCTCCCTGGTGACGTCCCGCACCTCGGTGGCGACGGGGGAAAGGGTGGCGCTCTCGGCCCGGGTGGAGCCCGCCGGTCGCGCCACCCCTCGCTGGGCCCTCACCCCACCCGGATGCGGCCGGCTGTCCCCGGCGGCCTCCGGTGCCGTCACCATGACCGCGCTCGCCGCCGGGCCGTGCAGGGTGTCGGTGACCGCGGGCGAGCTGGAGGGCGCCGATCGCCAGAGCGTGACCGTGGCCGTGCGCAGCCGCGGGGCCGCCTTCCCTCTCCGGCCCGCTGCGGAGGGCCTGCGGCTGGAGGATGCGACCGGCGCTCCCTTCCTGATCAAGGGCGAGACCGCCTGGCTCGCGCTGGTGAACCTCGACGAGTCCGAGCAGGAGGCCTACCTCGCAGACCGCAGCGCGCGCGGCTTCAACCTCATCGAGGTGATGCTCCTCAATCACGACTACACCGAGCCGCCCAACCCCTTCCCACCCCGGAACCGCGCCGGCGAGCAGCCCTTCCGCCGCCCTGCGGACTTCTCCGCCCCGGACGACGCCTACTTTCGACGAGCGCGCGCCTTCGTGGACCGGGCGGCACGCCACGGCATCGCGGTGTTGCTCGCCCCGGTGTACCTCGGATTCGACGGCGGGAAGGAGGGCTGGTGGGCCGAGACCCTGCGCGAGGCCAACACCGCCGAGGTGTTCCTGGAATACGGCCGCTACCTGGGGACGCTCTTCCGCGAGGCGACCAACGTCGTCTGGCTGGCGGGGGGGGACTTCGCCCCTCCCTCCGGCTCGGAGGGCGAGCGGCGTCACCATGCGGTGCTCGAGGGAATCCGGAGCGCCGGTGCTCTGCAGCCCTGGACCGGACACTGGAACTTCGACCACCAGGGGGGCATCTCCACCGATCAGGCGCTCTTCGCCCCGGCCATGACGTTCGATGGCGTCTACCAGTACGCCCACGTCTGGAAGCCAGTGCTCCGCGCGGCCGCGGTGGTCCCTCCTCGCCCGGTGTTCCTGCTGGAATCCACCTACGAGCACGAGCATCCCGGGAGCCCGACTCAGCCGTTCCGGAAGGCCTGGTGGTGGTCGATGCTCTCCGGCGCCTCGGGCGTGCTCTGGAGCAATGTCTTCCTCTGGATGTGCGAGTCGAGCAGGGGTCGCTACCAGGCCAGCTACGGCGACACCGACGGAGCCGTCTCCTCCTGGCGCCAGGAGTGGGGGTCGCCGGGAACGCAGCAGATGCTGCACCTCCATGGATTCTTCGAGGCGCTGCCCTGGACCCGTCTCCGGGCGGCCGGCACTCCCGGCCATCCCGCCGGGCTCGTCGTCTGGGGCCAGGGTCCGGGAGAGCAGCACATCGCGGCGGCGGTCACGCCCGAGGCTGACCTGGTGGTGGCCTATGTCGCGCCCACCGGGCGGCCCACGCCTCGCCGCTTTGCGCTGGACCTCTCCGGCATGGAGGGCCCGGCGTGCGCGCGGTGGTACGATCCGGCGGCGGGCGCCTTCGTGCACCGGTGGGCGGTGGCTCACCCCGGACACGAGAGTGACTTCGAGACGCCCGGGCCCAACGCCTCGGGCTGGAACGACTGGGCGCTGGTGGTCGAGGGAGCACGGCGATGTGCGGAATAGCGGGCATCCTGGGTCGCCTCGACGCGCGCAATCGCGCTGCGCTGGAGCGGATGGCGGCAGCGATGCTTCACCGCGGTCCGGACGACGCCGGGACCTGGGAGTCCGCCCCCGGCCCGGAAGGTCTCGGCGCGCTGCTCACCTTCCGCCGGCTGTCGATCCTCGATCTCTCGCCCGCCGGCCACCAGCCGATGGTGGACCCGGTGGGCGGCAACGTCCTGGTGTTCAACGGCGAGGTCTATAACTTCCAGAGCATCCGGGAGCGGCTCGCCCGCGCGGGGCAGACGTTCCAGTCCACCGGCGATGCGGCGGTGGTGCTCCGCAGCCTGGCGCTCGAGGGCCCCGAGGCGCTGCCGTCCTTCCGGGGAATGTTCGCCTTCGCCTGCTGGGACCCGCGGACGCGGACGCTGCTCCTGGCCCGGGATCCGCTGGGCATCAAGCCGCTCTACGTCGCCAGGAACCCCGACCCGGAGGGTGGCTGGTCGGTGGCCTTCGCCTCCGAGGTGCGCGCCCTCCTCGCCTCCGGGCTGCTCGGCGCTCCGCGGCTGGACCGGTGGGCCGCGGCCTCGGTGGCCTGGAACGGCTTCGTGGTGGGACCGCGAACCGCGGTGCAGGGAATCGAGTCGCTGCTCCCCGGAGAGCTGGCGCTGTACCGCGAGGACGGGTCCCTGGTCCGCTCCGGCGCCTACTGGTCCCTGCCGCCGCCGGGCAGCGGCCCCGAGGCGTCCGAGGAGGAGCTGGCCGCGGCGCTCGAGGAGAGCGTGCGGCTGCACCTCGTGTCCGACGTTCCGCTGGGCGTGTTCCTCTCCGGCGGAATCGACTCCTCGGCGGTGGCCAACCTCGCCCGCCGCGCGGGGCGGGGCCCGGTGCACACCTTCACCCTGGCCTTCGAGGAGGAGGAGTACAACGAGGGCCAGGTGGCCCGGGCCATCGCCGAGGCGATCGGCACCGAGCACCAGGAGGTGCTGCTCACCGAGGAGGGCTTCCTGGGCCAGATGGAGCAGGCGCTGGACAGCCTGGACCAGCCCACCTTCGACGGCCTCAACTCCTACTTCATGTCCCGCGCAGTGCGGGACGCCGGCTTCACCGTGGCGCTGGTGGGCACCGGCGGCGACGAGCTGTTCGGCGGCTACACCAGCTTCCACGACCTGCCGGTCCTGCAGCGGTGGGCCCGGAGGCTGTCCTGGTTGCCGCGGGCGGCGCTGGTCAGGACCGCCGAGCTGGCGCTGATGGCGCTGCAGCGGGAGCAGGGAGCCATTCCGCGCCAGACGCGCTGGGCCAAGCTACCGGAGATGGTTCGCCGGGGAGACGATCTGCTCGCGCTCTACCAGCTGGCCTACGCGCTGTTCCTCCCCGAGTTCCAGCGCCAGCTCCTCGGCCCCGAGCTGGCCGAGGCCCTGGTGGACGGTCTCCCGGCGCCGTTCCGCGCCCGGCTGGAGACCGAGGTCCGGGGCCGCTCCCAGCTGGCGGCGATCAGCGTCCTCGAGCAGCGCCTGTTCCTGGGGGAACGGCTGCTGCGCGACAACGACGCGGCGAGCATGGCGGCATCGATCGAGCAGCGGCTGCCACTGGTCGACCGGTCGCTGCTGGAGACGGTGCTCCGGCTGCCCGACGCCTCGCGGTACGAGCCGGTGCTGCGCAAGGCGATGCTCCGGCGCATCGGGCTGCGCGGGCTGGATCCTGCGCTGTTCGAGCGGCCGAAGCGGGGCTTCGTGCTTCCCTACGACCGGTGGATCCGCCAGGGACTGAGCGGGGACGTGGATCGCACCCTGCGCGATCCGCAGGCGGTGCGCGCCGCCGGGCTCCAGCCCGAGGCGGTGGGCCGGCTCTGGGAGGCATTCCGCAGCGGCGCCCCCGGCCTCTACTGGTCGCGGGTGTGGGCCATCTACATCCTGGTCCGCTGGTGCCAGAGGCACGGGGTCCGTCCGTGAACGGGGCGGCGCGATGGCCGCTGATGGTCCGGGTCCTGCTTCTCGGCGGCGCGCTCGGCGCGGCAGTCGTTGCCGGGCTCGGGCTCCGGAACCATCGAGGGAGCCCCGGAACGGAGTACGTGTGCCCCATGCATCCGGACGTCCGCCGGCCGCGCCCGGGAGACTGCCCCCTCTGCGGCATGGCGCTGGTCGCCGGCGTCTCTCCGGCCGCCGAGCGGTCGCTTCCCGCGGGTTCCCCGCCCGAGCTTCTCCCGGGAACGGTGGAGGTCGCCCGCCGGCGCACCCTCGGCGAGCGGCGTTCGGTGCCCGCCTGGGTGGAATCCGGGGGGAAGGTCCAGGCGCTGCTGCCGGAGGATGCGCTGGCCGAGCTCCGGGAAGGAGCGCTGGCCGCGTTCCAGCCGGGTGACGGTCCCGGTCCGGCGAGGACCGTCCGGCGCACCGCCCAGCCGGCAGTGCGCTGGGACGGTGAGCTCTGGGAGGCGAGCTTCGAGACCGGACGAGGCTCGGCGCTCGCCGCAGGGCGGGTGGGCTGGGTGTCACTCGAGGCACGGCCGCGGACGGCGCTGCTGCTTCCGTCGTCCGCGGTGCTCCGCTCGGAGGACGGGCCCTACGTTCTCGTCGTGGCCCGCGGTGGAACCGGGTTCGCGCGCCGCCCGGTCCGACTCGGCGAGGCGCCGGACGGGCAGGCGGCGGTGGTCTGGGGGGTGGAGGAACGCGACCGTGTCGTCGTCCGGGGCGCCTTCTTCCTCGATGCGGACCGGCGGCAACCTCCGGAGGCCGGGGCCGCCGGGCGGTGATCGCCCGCCTCATCGACTGGAGCAGCCGGCGCCCCTGGACCATCCTCGGGGCGGCGCTCCTGCTCGCGCTGGCCGCGGAGGCGGTGCGCCGCTCGGCGCCGGCCGACGTGCTCCCCGAGCTGTCCGATCCGCGGATCGGCGTGGTGGTGGAGTGGATGGGACATCCGGCGGCCGAGGTCTCGGAGAAGGTGACGGGACCGGTGCTCCGGGCGCTGTCTCCGCTGCCGGGGGCCAGCGCCGTCCGCGGCGCGTCCATGGGCGGGATGGCCTACCTGGACGTCGTGCTCTCGCCCCGGACCGACGCGAGCGCGGCGCGCCGCTCCATCGTTCAGCAGCTCGAGCAGCTGCGGGGAGCGCTCCCGGCAACCGCGCGGGTCCAGGTGGGGCCCGTCGCCTCCAGCACCGGCTGGGTGTTCCAGTACGCGCTCTTCGACCCCACCCACGCCGAGACCCGGGTCAGCCTGCGCCGCCTTCAAGAGAGCGTCCTGCGACCCGCGCTCGCCGCGCTGCCGGGGGTGGCCGAGGTGGCCACCGTGGGAGGCGAGACCGAGGAGGTGGTGATCGACGTCAGCGCCGAGCGGCTCCGGGAGCAGGGCCTCGCGCTCTCGGAGGTGACGGGCTCCGTCCGCACGGCGCTCGCCGGTGAGGCGACCGCGAGCCTGGCCAGCCTCCGCGAGGTCCCGCTCCGCGGGGGGAAGCGCCTGCGCGAGGTCGCGGATCTCCGCATCGGCCGTCGGCCCCCGATGGGTCTCGCCGACTTCGGTGGGCAGTACCCGGCGGTGGGCGGCATCGTGGTGGCCGAGCGCGGGGCGAACGTCCGGACCCTGCTGGCCGACGTGCACCGCACCGTGGAGAGCCTGCGCTCGCGCCTGCCGCCCGGGGTGAAGCTGCTGACGGTGCACGATCGCTCCGAGGTGATCGACCGCATCCACCACACGCTCGCCGTGGGGCTGGTGGAGGAGATGGCGGTGCTGGTCCTGGTGGTGCTGGTGTTCCTCCTCTCGCCCCGGGCCGCGGCGGTCCCGCTCCTGGCCCTCCCGCTGGTGGTGCTCTTCGCCCTCGCGGCGATGCGCCTGCTGGGGGTGCCGGCGACCCTGATGAGCATCGGAGGCATCGGCATCGCGCTGGGGCTGGCCGTGGACGCCGAGGTGGTGGCCCTGGAGGCGTGCCACCGCCGGCTGGAGCACCTGCCCGTCACGGCGCCGGAGGACGAGCGACGGGCGGCGCTCCGTGCCGCCGCCAGCGCCTTCGCTCCGGCCATCCTGACCGCGCTGGTCATCACCGCGCTGAGCTTCCTGCCGGTGCTGGGCTTCGGCGGCGAGACCGGGCGGCTGCTCCGCCCCCTCGCCGCGAGCAAGACCCTGGTCATCGCCGGGGCGGCGCTCGTCGCGCTGACCGTCGGACCGGCGCTCCGGGACCGGCTGCTCCGTGCTCCGGTGGTGCCCGAGTTCTCGAATCCATTGACCGCTGGGCTGGTCCGCCTCTACCGCCCCTTCGTGCAGGTGGCGCTTCGCCGCCCGGTCTGGACGCTGGCCATCGCGGGGGCGGCCCTCCTCTCCTGCCTCCCGCTCCTCCCCGGCCTGGGACGCGAGTTCCTGCCCCGAATCGACGAGGGAGATCTCCTGTTCATGCCCACCACGCTGCCCGGCGCGCCGCACGAGGAGCTTCCCTGGCAGCTCCAGGGCCAGGACCGTGCGCTCGCCGCGGCGCCGGAGGTGGCCACCGTGTTCGGGAAGATGGGCCGGGCGGAGACCGCCACCGACCCCGCGCCGCTCTCGATGGCCGAGACCACCGTCCGCCTGCGGCCGCGGGAACAGTGGCCCCGCATCGCCGGGCCGCGCTGGTACTCGGGCTGGGCGCCAGGCCCGCTCCGGTCGCTGCTCCGCCAGGGGTGGCCGGAGGAGCGGCCGCCCAGCACCGCGGAGCTGATCCAGCAGCTGGACCGCGCCGCCCGGCTCCCGGGATGGAGGAGCGCCTGGACCGCGCCGGTCCGCGCCCGGATGGACATGGTCTCCACCGGCATCCGCACGCCGGTGGGGCTGCGGATCAGCGCCCCGACCCCCGAGCGCCTGGAGGCGGTGGGGCGCTCGGCGCAGGAGGTCCTCTCCAGGGTCGCGGGGGTCCGGAGCGCAGCCCCCGAATCTCTGGGAGGAGAGGTCAGGCCGGACTTCGTCGTCGATGCCGCGGCGGTGGCGGCGAGAGGGGCGGACCCGGAGGACGTCCGGTCCGTGGTTGACCTCATCCTCAGCGGCGGCGAGCTGGCCGCCCTCGGGGGGAGCGGCGGGCGCATCCCGGTGCGTCTGCTGGAGGCGCGGGCCCGCAGCGTGCCCGACCGGCTCCGCGAGGCGACGGTCCTCGGCTCCTTCGAGGGCAGGCCGCAGCCGGTGCCGCTCGCGCTGCTCGGGCGGCCGCGGGACCAGTCCGTGCCGGCGATGCTCCGCACCGAGGAGCGCGGCCTCGCCGCCTACCTCCTCCTGGACCTGGAGCCGGGCGTGGATCTGGCGGGGGTGGTCGAGCGCGGGGGGCAGGCGCTGCATCGGGCGAGCGCGGCGGGAGAGCTCCAGCTCGCCTCCGGCGAGCACCTGGACTGGATCGGCCAGTACCCCCTGCTCGTCGCCGGGGAGCGGCGACTGCTGTGGATCGTCCCCCTGGTCCTGCTCTCGATGATGGGGCTGCTCTACCTCCAGTTCCGGAACCTGACCGAGGTCTGCATCGTGCTCGCCTCGGTGCCGTTCGCGCTGGTGGGCAGCGTGTGGACGCTGCACTGGCTCGGCTATGCCCTCTCCGCGCCGGTCTGGGTGGGCCTGCTCTCGGTGACCGGGCTGGCGATGCAGACCGGGGTGGTGATGGTCCTCTACGTCGACGACGCCTTCCGCCGGCGCCTCGCCGAGGGTCGCCTCCGGACCCCGGAGGACGTGGTGGAGGCGCACGCCGAGGGCACCGTGCGTCGGCTGCGGCCGAAGATCATGACCATCGCCACCATGGGCGCGGGCCTCCTCCCGCTGCTCTGGGCGGAGGGAGCGGGGGCGGAGGTGATCCGGCGCATTGCCGCGCCGATGCTGGGCGGGCTGCTCACCAGCGCCTTCCTCACGCTCGAGGTCCTGCCGGTGCTCTACACGCTCTGGCGGGTGGGGCAGCTCCGGCGCGCCGAGCGGATGGGGCTCAGCCCGGAGGCGTTCTACAGCCGGACCGGCGCGGCGAGGGAGGGAACCCCGTTGGTGTCCACCAGGAAGAGCATGTAGTTGCCCTTGGTGGCGATGTTGGCGTTCGCCGGAGCGGTGACGCTGAGCGAGCCCGAGCCCACGGTGAAGCTGAGCGGCACGTAGCGCTGGGCCATGTTGATGGAGTGGGTCACGCTCCCGAAGCGGAGGAGCGCCACGCTGGCGATGCGCGCCGCGTCCGGGGTCTGGACGGTGAAGGTCGAGCCGAAGCCGACGGTCGTCGGCGCCGAGGTGATGAGCGGCCGCGCACCCTTGAAGAGGTAGGGCGGAGAGAAGAACTCGGCGTTGTACTGGTCGGTCGGGACCTGGTTGTCGTCGAAGCGGCCGCCGCTGTAGACCGCCACCCGCCCGTCGGGGAGCAGCATCGCGGCCGAGTGGTAGAGCCGGCCCACGTTGAGCGAGGCCAGGGTGGTCCAGGTCTCGGTGGTGGGGTTCCACAGCTCGACCGGGAGGACTGCCTGGGACACCGCGGTCGGAGCGGTCGTCGGCCCGCCGCCGGTGGCGAGCACGGTCCCGTCGGGCAGCATGGTCAGCGTGTGGTAGGTGCGCGCGAACTTCATCGACTGCACCGGGCGCCAGGTCGCCCCGGCCTGCGTGGCGTCGATGACGTAGGTGACCGCGGTGGAGGGGACGGCGGTCTCGTCGGGATCGACGGTCTTGCCGCTCTTGATGATCTTCCCCGGCAGGTACATCGCCGAGCTGCCGCCCTCGATCGCCGGGCCGCCCAGCGCCGACCAGCTGGCGGCGGCGACGTCGAGCACCATGCTGGGGTTGGGATGCTCGGTGCTTCCGGCGACGAACACCTTGCCATTGGGGAGGGTGAACGCGTGAGGGTAATAGTCGAAGTAGTGCGAGGCGCTGTTGAGCCGGGTCCAGGCATTGGTCGAGGGGTTGTAGATCTCCGGGATCAGCACCTCGCAGCCCGGGCAGGAGGTCTCGCCGGAGAGCACCAGCAGCCGGCCGTCGGACAGGGTGGTCACGGTCGGGTACCAGCGCGGGAAGCTCATGTTGGCAGCGACGGTCCAGGTGTCGTTCGACGGGTCGAAGATGTTGCCGGTGGGGAGGCCGATGTGGGCGCCCCCGTTGTGACCGCCGCCCACGAAGATGCGCCCGTCGGCCATCTGCTCGTGCCCGGAGCAGAAGATGTTCGCCGGCACCGGCACGCTGGAGAAGGAGTTGGTGAGCACGTCCCAGGTGCGCCCGTCGTTGCCCAGTGACTGGCCCTCCGAGAGAAGGAGCCGCGAGTCAGGCAGGAGGCTGCTGTGCACCACGACGATGGGAAGCGAGGTGAGCGGCGAGACCAGGCCGGTCACCGCGGGGTTCCCCGGGCTGGCGTTGCTGAAGGTGACCGAGACCGGGGTGGCATAGCCGGTCATGCGTTGCCCGTTCAGCGCGCTGGCGCTGATGGCGTGCGCGCCGTTGGTGAACCTGGTGGTGTTGAGCGAGAACGTCGCCGGGCTGGTGCTCTGCAGCAGTCCCACCACGGCGCCGTCCACCAGGAGCTGGATGGCCTGGAGACCCGAGTCGGGATCGCTGGCGGTGACGCTGACGTTGACCGTCCCGGTGAGGGTGGCGCCGGCGCCGGGCGCGGTCACGGTGGCCAGCGGAGGCGTCGTGTCCGGCGGGGCCGCCCGGAAGGCGACGGTCTGGTGCACCCAGGTCCCGGCACCGTCCAGGGGTGAGCTGCCGGTGTAGGCGCCGGGGGAGCCGGCGATGCGGTCCTCGGCCAGATCGCCGTTGGGCGAGGTGATGAAGCGGAGCGTCCACCCGGACCCCGGGCCGTGGGTGAGCGTCGAGACCATGTTGGCCGAGATCAGCAGATCGCCGGGAGCGGTGGTGGCGAGGCTCCCGCTGCTGCTGGTGGCGCTGTTGCCGGTCGCTCCCACCGCCGCGTCCAGCGGACTGGTGTGCTCGACCCCGGTGTACTCGAGGATGCGGACGTCCGCGTAGGCGGCGCTGCGGTTGAAGGTGACGGTGACGGTGTTCCCGCCCGCATTGGCCCCGGCGATGTTCGCCGAGTAGTAGATGGACTGCGAGAGCACGCCGGGGTTCTGCGTGGGGCCGATCGCCCTGGTGTACACGTTCCCCTTGGTGTCGGTGACCGTGTTGATCGCCGCCGCGGTGTCGTTCCACCCCACGATCACCGCGTTGAAGTTCCCGGCCCGCTGGGCGGCGGTGAAGGGGACCGCCACGCTGGTCCTGCCCGACTGCGGGGTGGCGAAGTTGCCCTGGACGAACTTGGGAACGACGGGCACGGGCGGTGTCGCCAGAGTGGTGGCGCCGGCCACCGGCGAGTAGCCGCCGAGGTTGCCGGCCGCATCGGTGGCCCGGACCCGGTAGCTGTAGGAGGTGGAGGCGTTGAGCCCCGCATCGCCGTAGGTGGTCCCGGTCCCGGCCGGCGCGGCGATCTGGGTGAAGGAGGAGCAGCCGGCGCCCTGGCAGCGCTCGATGAGGTACCCGGTGACGGCGACGTTGTCGATCGCCGCGGCCCAGGAGAGGTTCACCTGGGCGTTGCTGACCGCCGTGGCGGAGAGCGTGGCCGGCGCTCCCGGTGGTGTGGTGTCCGGCACCGGGGTGCTGGCGGTCGCCACCGGCGAGTAGCCGCCCATGTTCCCGGCGAGATCGGTTGCCCGCACCCGGTAGCTGTAGGCGTTGCCTGCGGTGACCCCGGTGTCGCTGAAGGTCACCACTCCCCCGGCCAGCCCGGCGATCTGGGTGAAGCTGGAGCAGCCGGCGCCCTGACAGCGCTCGACGAGGTAGCCGGTGACACCGATGTTGTCGGTGGCCGCGCTCCACGACAGGTCCACCCGGGTGCTGCTGAAGGCCGAGGCGGAGAGGCTTGCCGGAGCGGTGGGGGGCGTGCTGTCGGGGAGGGTGGTGGCGCTGGAGACGTTCGAGTACGGGCCGAGGTTGCCGGCCACGTCCGTGGCGCGCACCCGGTAGGAGTAGGAGGTGCTCGGCGCGAGGCCGGAATCGCTGAAGGTCGTGCCGGTGCCGGCGGGAGCTGCGATCTGCGTGAAGTTCGAGCAGCCCCCGCCCACGCAGCGCTCGATGAGGTAGCCGGTGACGCCGAGGTTGTCGGTGGCCGCGCCCCAGGAGAGATCGACCCGTGCGCTGGTGGCCGCGGTGGCGGAGAGGACGCCGGGAGCCGACGGCGGCACGGCGTCGGTCGGGGCTCCTCGGAAGGCGACTAGCTGCATCACCCAGGGAGAGCCGCTGCTCACCGCGGCGGTGGCCCGGTAGGTGCCGGTGGTGGTGACGATCCGGTCCTCGGCGAGGTCGGTGTTGGGCCAGGTGATGATCCGGTTGGTCCATCCCGTGCCCGGCCCGCTGGTGGTGCCGGTGGTCATGTTCGCGCCGAACAGCAGGTCGTTGGCGTTGGTGGTGGTGGCCGGCCCGCTGTCGCTCGTCCCCGCGGTGCCGGTGGCCCCGGCCACCGCGTCGACGGGGTTGCTCGCGTCGATGCCGCTGTACTCGAGGATGCGGACGTCCACGAAGACCGCCGCCCTGGAGAACACCACCTTCACCGTGTTGGCGTTCGCCGCCGCGGCCTTGATGTTTCCGGAGTAGTAGACGGACTGGGTGAGCGCGCCCGGCCACGAGGTCGGGCCCACCGCCCGGGTGTAGACGTTCCCCGAGGTGTCGGTCACCGAGGTGATCGTGGCGCTGGTGTCGTTCCAGCCCACGGCGACGACGTTGAAGTTCCCCTGCGTCTGCGCCGCCACGTACTTCACGTTCACCGTCGAGGTGTCCGACTGCGGCGTGGCGTAGGAGAGCTGGATGAACTGGATCCCGGTGCCGAGCGCCTGCGTGCGCCGGCCCTCGCCGAAGCTGGTGGTGCTCCGTGTCTCTCCATCGTGGTGCTCGAGCGAGCCGCTCTGATTGCACGCCGTCGCTCCGGCGATCAGCACGCTCGCGAGAAAGAGGGGAAGCGAGGACGCGCACAGGTGGCGCGAGACGGCGCGGGTGCGAACTGCCTTCATGTGCGCTCTCCCGGGGAAGGAGGCTCCGTCGTGCGGTGGCCGCGCACGGGAACCAAGCATGTGCAGCGATGTCATCGTGCCCGAGTGCAGGCGACGCTGCGAGGCCTTTGCTCACGGGGTCAACGCTGACCGGGGTCAGCCGCGACACGCCGCCAGAGCGCGTCGTCGGGGACGGTCACCGGCGCCGAGAAGCGCCGGCCGCACCCGTGCCCGGCGATGCCATCGAGCGGCCGGAGCGAGGCGGAGCTCGCCGCGGCGGTCAGGGCTGCACGAAGGGAGTGCCTGCCTCGTACCGGGCGCGTGCCGGCAGGGTGGAGAGCTTGGTCGGGCCAGTCGGGTCCACCCAGGGCCAGGAATAGCCGCGCCCGGCGTTGAAGAAGGCGGGCTTCTGAGCGAGGTACAGCGACGCAGGCAAGTTTCGATCGCCGATCGCCGGGTCCCAGACCACGGAGCTGGTGACGTAGTCGAAGTTCCCGTGCCGCAGCGTGGTGGCCTTCACCCGTGCGTCCGTAGGGTAGGGCGCCCAGTCGTCCCAGCCGAGCATGTAGATGGCCGGGGTATCCATGTCGCCCGACTCGTAGACCCAGCCCGCCATCTGCCCGGCGACGCCCATCACGTTGCCGACGAAGCTGTGCCAGTAGGAGTAGTAGGTCGCGCCGGCGCACCGCCGGGGTCCGTTCCCGCCGGCAGCGTCGCTGAAGTCGCGCCGCGTGCCGACGAGGTGGTTCCGGAAGACCGTGTGGTAGATGGAGTTGCCGTGCGTCTTGTCCGAGTCCCAGTTGAATCCCTGGTTTCCCTCGAACAGGACGTGATGCGGGCCCACCATGTGTGAGGCGTTCAGCCCCACCTCGATCCAGCGGGTGTTGGTGTTGATGTACCCGTCGTCCACGTAGTTGTAGCCGAACACCGAGGCGGTCCCGGCCGAGCGGGCGACCATCACCTTGTTGGCCTTCAGGACGATGGAGTTCTCCACCAGCACCTCGGAGCTGCCGTCGGAAAGGCTGATCGCGTACCCGGCGCCGCCTGGCTGCGCCCACGCGGCGTCGTGGACGTAGGAGTCGCGGATCTCCACCCGGAAGCTCCGCTCCACCGCGAACCCCTCGTCGTGCCATACCGAGCTGTCGATCCGCTTCGCCCAGCAGCTCGAGGCCCAGTGGAAGCGGATGTTGCCCTGGTCGCCGCCGGTGACCGAGAGGTCCTCGATCCCCGCCCCGACCGTGAACGGGTAGCCGAAGCTGGAGAGCTGGGCGTTGTGCGAGGTGCGGTACGAGATGTGGACCGGAGTGTTGAAGTAGATGGTGTTCCCGCTGATGCGATCGATCTGCTTGATCTCGTTGGTCGGGCGATCGTCGCGGCTGAACCAGCCCAGCGCGTCGGGGTAGGGATCGTCGGTGCCCTGGGGTGGGTTGTGCCGCTGCCACACGACGCGGAAGTCGGCCGAGGCCCAGATCTGTCCGCGGCCGGCGGGATCAGGCTGCCACCCGGCGCCGGAGAGCTCGTCCAGCAGGACGATCTGCCCGGCGCTGAAGGCCCCGGCGTTGCCGACCGTGACCGAGTAGGAGCCCTTGGCCGCGTCGGCGGAGAGGTTGACCGAGCTCCCTCCGTTGTTGTCCCAGCGGGCCGGGCCGATGATCACCAGGGGCGAGGGGTTGGGGCCGGTCTGCTCCTGTCCAGGCTTGGCTCCATCGGTCTTCTGCAACGTGGTCGCGCCCGGGCCCGCGCCGCGCAAGGTGATGCCCTTGCTGATCTGCAGGTATCTGCCGCCGTTGATGGTGAAGGTCCCCGAGGAGAGCTGCACCACCTGTCCTGCGGCACAGGCGTTGATCGCCGCCTGGATCCCGCTGGTGGCGTCGATGCTGCCGTTTCCGTAGGTCGAGGCATTCACGGTGGCGCAGACCTGGGCCCGGGCGGGCACTCCGCCCGGGACGCCCGGCGCCCACACCGTGCGGCGGTCGGGATCGAGGATGCTGGAGGTCTGCACGCTCACCGTGGAGCTGTCCGACCGGGACGGATCGGCGACGGTGGTGGCGACGACGTGGAACGTGCCGGTGCCGGACGGGGCCGTGTACCGGCCGCCGGAGTCGATGCTCCCGCCCGCGGCTCCCTCCTGCACCGACCAGGTGACGGCGGTGGACTGGCCGCTCACCGTCCCGGTCACCGTGGCAGTGAAGGACATCGTGCCCCCGGGGCTGACCGAGGCGCTGCCCGGGGAGACCGAGACGGCGATCACCGCAGAGGCGGTGACGGTGACGGTCGCGGTCGCCGAGCGGGAGGGGTCGGCGACGCTGGTGGCGACGACGTGGAACGTGCCGGCGCCGGCCGGGGCGGTGTAGCGGCCGCCGGAGTCGATGCTCCCGCCCGCGGCCCCCTCCCGGACCGACCAGGTGACGGCGGTGGACTGGCCGCTCACCGTCCCGGTGACGCTGGCGGTGAAGGAGATCGCCCCTCCGGCCTGCACCGAGGTGCTGGCCGGGGACACCGAGACGGAGATCGCCGGGGCGGTGACGGTGATCGTGGCGCTGCCGGACCGGGTGGCGTCGGCGATGCTCCTGGCCACGACGTGGAACGTGCCGGCGGCCCCGGGCGCGGTGTAGCGGCCCGAGGCGTCGACGCTCCCGCCCCCGGCGCCCTCCTGGACCGACCAGGTCACCCCGGTGGACTCGCCGGCAGAGGTTCCGTTGACGGTGGCGGCGAAGCTCAACGTTCCCCGGATCTGCGTGCTCGCGCTGGCCGGGGTCACCCCGACCGAGATCGGCGGGGTGACGGTCACCGTCGCCTCCGCCGTCCGCGAGGGGTCCGCGGCGCTGGTGGCGACGACGTGGAAGGTTCCGGCCGTGCCCGGGGCGCTGTACCTGCCCGAGGCATCCACCGAGCCTCCGCCCGCCTCGCGCACCGTCCAGCGCACCGACTGTGACTGCCCGGCGGTGGTCCCCTGCACGGTGGCGGTGAACTGGAGCGAGCCGCCCGCTCGCACCGTGGCCGTCGCCGGGGAGACGGTCACCGAGATCTGGGGAATCACCGTGACCGTCGCGCTGTCCGACCGGGAGGGGTCGGCGACGCTGGTGGCGACCACGTGAGCCGTCCCGGCCGCGGCGGGAGCCGTGTAGCGACCGGAGGCGTCGACGGTCCCTCCGGCCGCGCCCTCCCGCACCGACCAGGTCACGGCCGACGACTGGCCCGGCGCCAGGCCGGTCACCATGGCCGTGAAGGAGACGGTCCCCCCGACCCGGACCGTCGCCGGATCCGGGGACACCGAGACCGTCACCACCGGGGCCGCGGAGACCTGGACCGTCGCCGTCGCCTTCCGTGTCGGATCGGCCACGCTGGTGGCGACGACGTGGAAGGTCCCGGTCCCGGACGGCGCGGTGTACCGGCCCATGCCATCGATGCTCCCTCCGGCGGCTCCTTCCTGGACCGACCAGGTGACCGCGGTCGACTGGCCGGCTCCGGTCCCGGAGACCTGCGCGGTGAAGGTCAGCACGCCGCCGGGGGTGGTGGACGCGGTGCCCGGAATCACGCTGACCGAGATGTCAGGCGCGGCGGTGATCTCCACCGTGGCCACGTCCTGCTGGAAGGGGTCGGCCACGCTGGTGGCGACGAGGTGAAAAGTTCCCGTGTCCGCGGGGGCCCGGTACGCCCCGGAGCCGTCCACCGTCCCTCCACCGCTCTCCTGGACCGACCAGGTGACCGCGGTGGATTCGCCGGCCGCCGTTCCGGACACCGTGGCCGAGAACTGCGCCGTTCCCCCGGCCACGACGGTCACGGTCCCCGGGGAGACCACGACCTGCACCGGCGAGGCGGTCACCGTCACCGTGGCCATGGCGATCGAGCCGGCGCCGGTGCTGTCCGTGGCGACGACATGGAACGTGCCGGCGGTCGGCGGGGCGGTGTATGTTCCGGCGCCGTCGATCTGCCCGCCGCCGGGTTCCTGCACCGACCAGCTCACCGCCGCCGGCACGCCGTCGCGCGTCGCGCTGAAGCTGACGGTCCGGCGAACCGGGACCGAGCTGGTCCCGGGAGTGACGACGAGCGGGCGATCCGATCCGTCCGCCGACCCGGCGGACGCTCCCACGCCACCAGAGCAGCCGAGCGTGGTGAACTGCAGAGTGACGAGTGAGAGGACGAGCAGAACGGGGGATCGCATATCTGGCCGCATTGGAAGCGGTCAGAGCGGACCCCCAGGAGAGACGGCCAAGTGGCGGCTCGCCGGTCAGGCTGCCGAGATGCTGGTCAAAGACGTTCGATGATTCGCGAAAAGAACGTGACCTGACCGCACATGTCGGGTCTGACGGTGCGAGGAGGGTTTCGACCCTTCACCGTGCAGACGCTCGACCTTGCTAGGATCGATGTCCACGTGGACGGGAGAGATCCGGCGACGACCAGCGCGGATGTGGGGGTCATCGGGGCGGGCGTGATCGGCCTCGCCGTTGCTCGCCGGCTCGCTCTCCAGGGGCGCGAAGTGTTCCTGATCGATCAGGAGCGCTTCGTCGGCTTCCACACCAGCTCGCGGAACTCGGAGGTCATCCACGCAGGCATTCACTATCCGCCGGGCTCGCTGAAGGCGCGGTTCTGCGTGAGAGGCCGGGAGGCGCTCTACACGTACTGCGCCGGGCGCGGCGTGGCCCACCAGCGGACGGGCAAGCTGGTGGTGGCCACCCGCGAGGAGGAGCTTCCGGCGCTGGAGCACGTCCGCAGCAGCGCGGCGGCGAACGGGGTGGAGCTGGGCTGGCTGGACGCCGCCGAGGTCCGCGCGCTCGAGCCCGCGGTGTCCGCGGTGCGTGGACTCTGGTCCCCGCTCACCGGCATCGTCGACAGCCACTCCCTGATGTCCGCGCTGCGCGAGGACGCCGAGCGGGCCGGGGCGATGGTGGTCCTCGGGACGCCCGTTCTCTCCGGGCGCGTCCACGACGGCGGAGTGGAGCTGTCCCTCGGGGGAGACGAGCCCGCCCGGGTCAGCTTCCGCCTGGTGGTCAACTGCGCCGGACTCTGGGCTCCCGATGTCGCCCGCCGCCTGGAAGGCTTCCCGCCCGACACCATCCCGCCGCAGCGCTACGCCAAGGCCCACTACTTCGTGCTCTCCGGGCGTTCCCCCTTCCGCCATCTCGTCTACCCGGTGCCGGTGCCGGGCGGGCTGGGGACGCACGTCACCCTCGATCTCGACGGCCGCGCGCGCTTCGGTCCCGACGTCCAGTGGGTGGACTCGGTGGACTACGCGTTCGACGAGTCGCGAGCGGACAGCTTCTACGCGTCCATCCGCCGCTACTGGCCCGGGCTGCGGGACGGGGCGCTCCAGCCCGGGTACACCGGAATCCGCCCCAAGGTGACCGGCCCCGGCGAGCCCGCCGGCGACTTCCTGGTCCACGGTCCCCCCGTGCACGGGGTCCCCGGGTTGATCCACCTCTACGGCATCGAGTCGCCGGGGCTCACGGCCGCGCTGGCGATCGCCGACGAGGTCGCCGCGCTGGCCTGAACGGTCCCCGCGGATCAGCGGACCAGGGCGGGCACCGAGCGCTCCGGGCCGGAGTCTGCGGCCTCCGCGAGACGGGCCAGCTCGGCCAGCCTCGCCCGCCGGGCGCGCATCGCGTCGGTCGGGGGAAGGCCCACCGCGCCGAAGACGGTCTCCAGCCGATGAAGCCAGTCGTGCCGGAGCGCGGCCTGCTGCGCGTTGGTCCGGCGGATCCGCTCCAGCCGCTCGGGCTCCCGGTCCAGGGCGGCGAGGAAGTCGCCGACGTCCGGCGAGTCGAACGGGAGCCGGACCAGCGCATCTGGCCAGTCGAACTGGCGGGCGAACTCGGAGGAGCGCGGCGGCTCGCCGAGCAGCACCGCTCCGGCCGCTGCCCCCTCGTAGAAGCGTCCGGAGATCTCCTCCCGCCCTTCCGTCTGCTCTGGCTCATTCACCCGCGCGCGGTAGGCGAGGTAGTAGCGACTGCGGCGCAAGACGCTGGCCAGGAAGAGCCGGTGCTCGGCGGGGTTGCCCACGTGGAAGGTGAGCTGCTTTCCGCGGGGCCCGCTCGCCCGGACCGTGTCGTAGAAGTAGAAGATGTGCCGCTGCTGCGCGAGCTCGATCAGCGCCGCGTGGGTCACCGCCGAGCGCCGTCCGATGTTGCAGACGTCGATCGACCGGGGAACCGGCCGCGGGTGAGGGCAGAAGCGGAGCACGTCCGCCCCGAGCGGCAGATAGGTGCAGGGCTTGCCGACGATGCGGCCCACGTCCGCCACCGGGTGCTGGATGGAGATGAAGAGGTGGTCGAAGTCCGAGAGCAGCTCGATGAGGTACTCGGGCAGCTCCTGGATCCAGATCTCGCTGATCAGGCACACCGCGCGCCGGCACCGCGAGCGCCAGTCGGGCACCGCGGCCAGGGCGAACAGCTCGAAGGGGTGGTTGAACACCGGGAAGAAGAGCTCGTACTCCTTGTCGAGACGGGGTACCCGGAGCGGCGGCACCAGCGCCCGGGCCAGCGCGCGGGAGCGGAGCGCCTTCCGGCCGAGCTTGTAGGCCCGCCTGGCCCACTCGATCGCGCGGTAGTCGTCGATCTCCACGCGGTCGGCTCCGGTCACGCTCGCCACCACGTCCTCCAGCTCGTACGGCGCGCAGAAGGCGACCAGGTCGTGCACCCGCCGCATGGAGAGCTGGAGCACCGGACCACCGGACCCGGGAACGACGCTGGCGACCTCGCGTGCAGCTGTGGGGGGCAGCATGGCTGGTGTCGGTCGTCACCCCGGGCGGGAGAACGCGACCCACGCCCCGCTCTACCACGCGGGAAGGTGGAAGCGATCGACGAACAGCTGCTCGTGGTATTCGTCCTTCCCGCAGCACCTCAGAGGGAGAGACATGGCGACGGGCGTGTTTCGGCGCGGTGACCTGGTGGAGGTGAGGAGCCCGGCGGAGATCCTCGCGAGGCTCGATGCGACCGGCGCGCTGGATGGGCTTCCCTTCATGCCGGAGATGGTGGCGCTGTGCGGCCGCCGCTTCACCGTGGAGCGCCGGGCGGAGCGGGTCTGCGACACCGTCCACTACAGCGGCACGCGGCGACTGGCCGACGCGGTGTTCCTCGAGCAGGAGCGCTGCGACGGCAAGGGCCACGGCGGCTGCCAGGCGGAGTGCCGCATCCTCTGGAAGGAGGCATGGCTCAAGCCGGCGGACGCCGCCACGGCCGCGACCGGCCCGTTCCCCGCCGAGGAGACGGCCGCGCTCCTCGCCAGGGCGACCGCGGGCACCCGCATCCAGCGCGACGGCGAGCAGCGCTGGCGCTGTCAGGCGACCGAGCTCCCGGGCTGCACCGAGCACGTGAAGCTCTGGGACCCGCGCGGCTACCTGCGCGAGCTGACCTCCGGCAACGTGGGAGTGGCCCACTTCGCCCGGGTGATGTCCCGGGCGGTGGTCCAGGAGCCGATGCGCAAGATGGGCCTCATCGACGAGGTCCACGTTCGGGGCACGGCGCAGAAGGGCGACAGCTTCCCTGCGCTCGACCTCCAGCCCGGCGAGCGGGTCCGGGTGAAGTCGCGCGAGGAGATCGCGAAGACCCTCAACGCCGAGGGGCGGAACAAGGGCCTGTGGTTCGACATGGAGATGCTCCCCTACTGCGGGCAGGAGTTCCGGGTGCGGCAGCGGGTGCGGACCTTCATCAACGACCAGGACGGGAAGATGGTCGAGCTGAAGAACGAGGCCATCACCCTGGAGGGGGTGGTCTGTTCGGGGAACCGCAGCCTCAGGCGCTGGTTCTGCTCGCGGGAGATCTACCCCTACTGGCGCGAGTGCTGGCTGGAGCGGGTGGACCCGGCGGTCGAGGTGCCCGAGCCGGGCCCCGCATGGGCCGCAGGCGACCGCCGCTGATCAGACCACCAGCTTCCGCACGTAGAAGGCCTCGGCGAGTCGCTCCTCGGCCTGGCATTCCATGCCCCGGATGCGGGCCACGCCGTGGAAGAGATCGGCGGTGAACCAGGCCTTGCCGGCCTGGGTGGGAAAGGCCTTGAGCACGAGGTCGATCTTTCGCTCCAGGGTCGCTGCGCTGAGAGGGACGAAGAGGTTGGGGCTGCCGAAGTCTCCGTCGTACTTCGGGATCTCGAACTCCCAGATGAGATGGTTCCGCCAGGTGTTCCAGGTCAGCTCGGAGACGAGGCGATGGTCCTGGTGCCGGTCCTCCCGGTAGTGGGTGAGGACCAGATCGGGGGAGACCTCACGCTTCAGCTGCTCGAACTCCTCCTTCACCGCCGCCCAGTCCATGGGAAGGAAGCCGTCGCGGTGGGACTTGATGACGATGCGCCGCTGCGCCGCGCCCTCGAGGAACTGCTCTGCCGAGGCCTCCGCCTCGCGTGCCCGTTCCGGGGTGGAGCAGAAGACCACCCAGGTGACCTCGAGGTCCCTCCGTTCCTGAAGCAGACGGAGCAGCGTCCCCCCGCATCCGATCTCGATGTCGTCGGAGTGCGCCCCGAGCGCGAGGATGCGCTTCGCCGCTCCTCCCACGCCGGACAGCGACAGCCGCTGCATCGTCAGGCGCTCTTGCGGCCGGGGAGCGAGCGGGACGCGGTCTTCCACACTTCCCACGGCACCTGGCCGCGGGAGTAGAGATCCTCGAGGAGCTGCTTCTCCTTGAAGGTGTCCATGCAGGCCCAGAAGCCGTCGTAGTTGTAGGAGAGCAGCTTCCCGGCCTTGGCCAGCCGCTGGAAGGGCTCCTGGACCAGCTCCTCCCCCTCGTTCATCCACTCGAAGAGCTGGGGACGGAAGACGAAGAAGCCTCCGTTCACCCGCATCCCGGTCTCCTTCACGTGCCTGATGCTCTGGACCAGGCCACCCTCGGCGACGTTCACCAGGTGGAAGCTGCTGGTGGGGGCCACCCCGGTGAAACAGGCCACCGCCTCGGGCCGCGAACGGAGGAACTCGATCACGTCGGGCAGCGGGAGATCGGAGAGTCCGTCGCTGTAGTTGGCGAGGAACATCTCCTCATTCTCGACGTAGGGCTGCACCGCCTTCAGACGCATGCCGATGTTGGCATTCATCCCGGTGTCGACGAAGGTGATGTTCCAGTCGTGGATGTCGCTGCCCAGCAGCTCGATCTTCTTTCCCCCCTCGCGCATCACGAAGTCGTTGGTGACCGTCTCCTCGTAATCGAGGAAGTAGCGCTTGATCGTGTCGCCCTTGTAGCCGAGGCAGAGGATGAAGTCCTTGTGCCCGAAGTGGGCGTAGTACCGCATGAGGTGCCAGAGGATCGGCCGGTAGCCCACCGGGACCATCGGCTTGGGGATGGCCTCCGAGTACTCCCGGAGCCGCATGCCCAGCCCACCGCAGAAGATGACCACCTTCATCTCGTGACTCCTGGTTGGCGTCAGGCCGGGGACGCTGAAGCGCCGGGGGCGCGGACCTCGGGCCGGGAAGAGGGACGGAACTGCCCCTGACTCTCGAGGAGATCCTGGAGCCAGGTTTCGCCGCGGAAGTGGACGTACTGCTCGGCGCGGAGCTTGTCCGCGATGCGGCCTTCCGGCAGCTCCACGTCGGCGTAGGTGAGCACCTGGTCCTTGGCCACCGGGCGCTTCAACCGGCAGCCCTCGACCAGGCCCTCGGGGAGGTACTGCCTGGCGCTCATCTCCTCGACGTTCACCGCCTCGCCGTAGGTGCAGTACATCCCGTACTCGTCCAGGACCTCGCCGGCCTGGAGGTCGCGCTTGGCCACCGCGCACACCTCCACCGTCGGGCCGCCGAGCGGCGGGGCCAGCTCGTCGCCGAAGAGCACCACCCGGGCGATGGAGAACGGGGTCTCGAAGTGGACCAGATGGTACGGCACCCAGAACGGGTACAGCGGCCCGGTCCCCATCTTGTACAGCTCGAGGTAGTGCCGCTGCTTCGGGTCCGGATGCTCGGCCAGGACGAACGCCTTGATCAGCGGCGGCCCCACCGTGTAGTCGACCACGCCCCCGAGGGCTCGGAGCTGCTCCACGTCGTAGAGCTGGGCGGCGTCCATGATCGAGCCGTCGTACTTGCGGCCGCGCGACATCCCGCGGGACAGCACCTTGAAGCCAGTGGCGTTGGCCACGATGGTCTGCTCGAAGCTGATCTTCGAGCCGTCGGCGAACGAGGTGACCATCGCCGCGTTCTGGCCCCAGCGCTCGGCCCAGCCCTTCTGCGTGGTGGGGTTTCGGTAGGGATCCTGCAGCCCCTTCACGTTGACCACCGCCCTGGGCGTGAGCCCGAGGCCCTGGACCCAGCGGACCAGGTTCATCTGCAGGCCCGGCTCGTCGCCGTCGCAGGCGGAGAGGATGGCGCCCTTCTTCTTGCCGTAGACCCGGAGGATCGGGCCGATGGTGGCGTCCACCTCGGCGTTCATCAGCACCACCGGCTTCTGGTGAGCGAAGGCCTCGAGGATGACGTGGGCGCCGAACTCCACCGACCCGGTGACGTCGACCACCACGTCGATCTCCGGCGAGCGGCAGATGGTCATCGGGTCCTCGGCCACCACCGGTCGGCCCGCGCGCACCGCCTCGTCCAGGGACGACTGCGTGCCCGCGGCCACCGGGTCCCGTCCCGAGTAGCGGTAGACGTGGAAGGCGCGCTCCGGCTTGCGGTTGTAGACCGCGGCCATCCGCATCCCCGGCACGCTGTTCTCGATCTGGTTGGTGAGCCCCTGGCCCATGAAGCCGGCCCCGATCATTCCCACCCGGATCGGCTTCCCCTCCGCCTCGCGAGCCCTGAGCGCCCGGTCGACGATGATCATGGCGACACCCTCATCCTGCGCTTCACGTCGTCGCCGACCTGGTCGAGCGGCGGCCAGGCGGCGTCCTTCGGAGAGATGACAGAGACCGGCAGCGGCCACTTCAGGCCGAGCCGTGGATCGAATGGAGACAGGCCGCCCTCGGTTCCGGGGGCGTAGAACTCACCGACCTGGTAGCTGGTCTCGGTGGTGTCCTCGAGCGCCTGGTAGCCGTGGGCGAAGCGCTCCGGAACGTACAGGGCCCGGTGATTGTCGGCGGTGAGCTCGACCTCCACGTGCTGGAGGTAGGTCGGGCTCTCCGGCCGCAGGTCCACGATGATGTCCAGGATCGCTCCCCGGGTGGCACGCACCAGCTTGGTCTCGGCGTGGGGCGGAAACTGGAAATGCATCCCCCGCAGCGTGCCCTTCTTCTTGTTGAAGGCCAGGTTGGCCTGGGCGATGAGGGGCTTCAGCCCGTGGGCGGCGAACTCGTTCTGGCAGAAGGTGCGAGCGAAGAACCCCCGGTCGTCCTCGCGCCGCTCGAGGTCGATGACGAAGGCCCCCTGCAGCTTGGTCTCGTTGAAGATCACTGGCGGTCGCTCCAGCGGAGGTCCGGGCCGAGCTCACCCTCGGCGATGAGCTGCTTGATCTGATCGATGCGCCGGTAGCGTGGGCCCTCGAAGTCCGACAGCTCGAGGCCGATGGCGCGATAAGCGTCGTGGAGCTGCTTCGCTCCCTTGCGGGCGTCCCACCGAGGCTGGAACTCGGGGAGGAGCCTGGCCACCTTGGAGAAGTCGGCGCGGTAGTTGCGCTTGTCCGGCCCGGCATCGTCGGCGAAGGCGATCTCGCAACCCGGCACCGTCTCCTTCACGATCTGGGCGATCTCCCGGATCCGGTAGTTTTGATCGTTCCGCCCGACGTTGAAGGCCTGCGCGTGGACCCGCTCGCGAGGAACGCTGAGCACGGCGAGGAAGGCCCGGCTGATGTCCTCGATGTGCACGATCGGTCGCCACGGGCTTCCGTCGCTCTTCAGCATCACCTTCCCCGAGGTGAAGGCCCAGGCGACCAGGTTGTTGAGGACGATGTCGAACCGCAGCCGTGGCGAGACGCCGTAGGCCGTGGCGCAGCGGAGAAAGGTGGGGCTGAAGGAGTCGTCCGCCAGCTTGATGACGTCGCGCTCCACCCGGACCTTGGACTCACCGTAGGCCGTGACCGGGTTCAGCTCCGACTCCTCGTTGACCGGAGCTTCGCCAGCAGCGCCGTAGTTGCTGCACGAGGAGGCGAAGGCGAAGCGCGGAACGCCGGCCTCCTTGGCCAGGGCCGCGAGGCGCACCGAGGCGAGGTGATTGATGTCGTAGGTCAGCTGGGGGTTGAGGTCGCCCAGCGGATCGTTGGACAGCGCCGCGAGGTGGATGACCGCGTCGAATCCGGCGAGGTCCTTTGCCTCCAGCGAGCGCACGTCCTTCACCCGCGTCTCGATGGTGTCCTCCCATTCGCCGAAGCTCGAGCGGCGATACAGATCGGTGTCGACGCCCACCACCTCGTGCCCGGCGCGAACGAGGAACGGCGCCATCACCGAGCCGATGTAACCGCGGCTCCCGGTCAACAGGATCTTCATCGTTTCCCCTGGCAGTCGCCGCGCGGCTCACCGTGCGGCGGGCCTGCCTCCTGACGTTGCGGCGCGAACTCTATCCAAACGAAACGCCCCCCGGGAAATGCCACGGGGACCAGGCGCCGCGCCGGGAAGAATTCACACCGCTGGCGCTCAGGGCAGCGGGGCGGGTCCCGTTTCCACCGCCGAGGTCTGGGATGACCTCCCCGACCTGCGGCCGAGCATCCCGCCGAGCGCAATCAGGTCGCTCCTCCGGAGCAGTCCCAGCGCGGCGGTGACCCCGGAGTAGACGAGCACGCAGAGCGGGATGCCCAGCCACGGCGAGAGAAGCGGAAGCAGCCGGAGGAGCAGCGACGTCCCGAGCGCCGCGCCGGCTGCCCGCGCCGTGTCGGCGAGGATTCCCAGCCGTGCCGTGCCGCGGGGCATGAAGAGGAGCAGGCCGGTGAAGATCAGCGCCTCGCAGAGCACCAGCGAGACCACCACCCCGAGCCCTCCGTTCCCGGTCCGGGCCTGGAAGTGGGGAATGAGCCACACCTCGAGCGCGGTGCCCAGCACCACCGCGACGACCTTCACGGTGGCGAAGGCCGTGGCACGGCCGAGCGCGGTGAGCGCGGTGCCCAGCAGCACGTCGATGAAGGTGAGAAAGAGTCCGATTCCGAAGACGCTGAGGATGATCCCCGCCGGCCCGAACGCTCGCTGCCCGTACACCACGTGGATTGCGACGTCCGCGAAGAGCCAGGTTCCCACGCCCGCCAGCCCTGCCATCCAGATCATCGGTCGCCTGGCGACGATCAGCTCCTGACGGAAGGCGGCCGGGTCTGCTGCGCTGCGCGACAGACGGGGGAACGCCGCCGCCCCCAGGATGAGCGAGGGAGCGAGCAGCGTCCCCATGATGCTCTTCGCCGCCGCGTACCACCCCACCGCGTCCTTGGGCACCAGCCGCGACAGCAGCACCGCGTCGATGTACGGCTGGACGTTGGAGGTCAGGGTCATCGCCACGATGGCGGTGCCTCCGGTCAGGATCTCCCGGGCGGTCGCGCTGGAGAACTGGATCGGCCCGGTGTCCACCCGCCGATAGAGGCGGAGCGCCACCGCCAGGGCCACCATCCCGGCCAGGCCCTGTGCCACCACCACGCCCCCCAGCCCGAGCCCCAGACCGAGGGCGGCGAGCGCCAGCACCAGCCCCGCCGCCCGGTTGGTGACCGAGACGGTGGCGTCCAGCCCCATCCGGTCCCGGCCGCGGAACACCACGCCGAAGTTCTGGGCGAGGAACAGGGGGAGGTTGAGGGCCACGAAGGCGACGGCGAAGACGATCGTCCTCCGGTCGTAGCCCAGCGCCCAGGCGCTCAGGCCGGTGGGAAGGCAGACCAGCGCGGCCCCGACGGTCCGCAGCACCAGCCCGGTCCCCAGCAGCTCCCCCCCGCGCCGGGGTGCGCGCGCGACCTCCCGGATGCCGAAGTACTGCTGCCCCCAGTCGACCACCACCAGGGCGAACGCGGCGAAGGAGCTGATGACGAAGTAGAGGCCGAAGTCCCCTGCGCCGAGCGTCCGGCCGAGCGTGGCGCTGAACACGACACCCAGCACCATGGTGAGGACCTGGCCGGTCACCAGATGCAGCGCGTTCCGCGCCAGGGACGCGCCGTGCACCGGCTCCGCCGGGACCGACGGGGACGCGGCGGTCTCGGGGACTCGCTGGACGTTGGAGGGATTCACCTGCCGGAGGCTCCGGGCCCGGATGGCGTCAGGGCGGGGAGAGGGTCACGCAGCCCAGGAAGCGATGTGCCCCGACGAGGGAGATCGTCTCGCGTGCACTGGCGAGCGAGGTCTTCCCCAGCTCGATGCCGAGGATCGCGGCGTCGGCGGCGAGCGCCACCGGGATGGCCGGGGGCACGGCGAGGACGGACTCGATCATCACCACCACCCGCTCGCTCCGCTCCCGCGAGCCCGCGTTGTGGGGACGGTTGGCCCCGGCCATGTCCAGGATCAGGGATGCGGTCCGGTCGACCTTCAGATCCCGGGCGTCGAGCAGGCGGAGCCGATCTCCCATCGCCAGCTTGCCGACCTCGTAGAGGGGCCGACCGAAGTCCTCGGCAGAGCTGCTGCCGTCCGCGGGCACGACCACCAGGGACGCCCACTGCATCCGCTGGAGGGTGAACCACAGCTGCTGCATCGACAGCGAGGGAGGCCCGGCCGACCTCGCGGTCTCGAGCTGGGTGACGTCGGCGAGCTTGAAAATGGGTGACCGGCTCATCTCGCGCGCACGCCCTCCGGCCGCCCACACCGGAGACTCCGGAGTTCCCCCGCACACGAGGGGACGTAGCGTCCAGCGACCCTGAATACGGCGGCAGTCGGGGGGAGATCAAGCCGACCTCGAGGCCACCCAGGTCGAGTCCTTCCGACCCCGGATGGGTCAGCGGTCGGTGTCAGGCCCGCGGAAGCTCCCCGAGCACCTCGAGGCCCAGCGCCCGCTCCACCTGCCACGTCTCGAGGATCCGCCCGGAGCGGAGATCGGCCAGCGCGGCGGCAATGACCGCCAGCACCGTGGCGGCCAGCACGCCAGCGCCGAGGACGAACGGCACCTTGGGCTTCACCGGTCCCTTGGGGAGCTGCGGCGGACGGACGATGGTGTAGCGGTACTTGAACGCGGCCCGGGCGGTGTCCAGCTCGATGCGTGCGCTGTTCAAGCGGTCGAGGAGCGTGTCGTACTTCTCCATCGCGAATCGGAGCCGTGTCCGGCTGTACTCGTCCTGGACGTCCGGCTCGAGCGGGTCGGGCGCTTTCCGGCGGGCCGGCTCACGCCCTCCGCTGAAGGCCCCCTCGAACCGCCTCGGCGACAGCTTGTCGTACTGGGCCTGAAGGTCCCGCTCGTCCTTGCGGAGCGCCGCCGCCTGCGGGGAATCCTCCTGGAGCGCGGCGATGCTCTGGAGTACCTGGGCCACGACGGGATGGGCATCGGCGTAGACCGCTCGCTTCTGGGTGAGCTCGCTCTGCAGCTCGGCCAACCGGCGTCGCCGGAACTCTTCGAGCTCGTTGATCGCCCGGCGCTTGGCATCGATGAGAGCCTTCAGCTCCGCGGCGTGCGTCCTCAGCGCGTCCTGGGCGGGGTCCCGCCGGGGCGCGGGAGCCGCCGGCTCTGGCGCACTCTTGGGGACGCTGGTCTGGCTGTGCTTGACCTCTTCGATGGCGGTGTCGATCTGCTCCTTCAGCTCGGTGGCGTGGCTCTCGAGGATGGAGATCGTCTCCGCGATGCTGGACACTTCTGCCGAGTGGCGCTGCTCGAGGAAGTTCTGCAGAGCGTTGTCCACCAGGCTGTAGGCCATCTGTGGATCCGGCCAGTCGATCCCGATGGTGATGGTGGACTCGGCGGTGGTGATGTGGAAGCGACTCTCGAGGAACCCCACCATCGAGTTCACCCGGTCCTCCTCGGACGGATTGGTCACGCTCCTGACCACCCAGTCCTTGAAGCGCAGGATCGGCGTCCGGCTCCGCTCCCACTGGTTGAGGAGATCGGTCTGCTTCATCAGCGAGAGGAGATTGTCGTGACCGAGCACCGTCTCCGCCGCCGCGCGGGTGGGGACGTTGGCCTCGGTGGGGACCGTCCGCCCGGGATTGCCGAGCGCGGGCATCACCGTGTGGCGCTGGGTCAGCAGCTGGGCATCCACCTGGTACGTGCGCGGAAGGATGGCCAGCACTGCCACGGTAAGGGCCACGACCAGCGCCCAGACCCCGAGCACCGCCCACTTCCTCCGCCGCACCGAGTGCAGGACGAACTGCACCCACTGCTTGACCTGCTTGACGTCGACCAGCTGGAACTCATCGGGGTCGGCTGGCGGAGCCCGGGTCTTCTCCGCCGTCAAGAGACGCCTCGCTGCTCCCCCTGCTTCATGCACAGGTCGACCGCGCGGCTGAACTCGCTGCGCTTGAACGGCTTCACCAGGTAAGCCGTCGCGCCCACCTCCTCGGCGAAGGCGCGGTCCATCGGTTTTGCCCGCGCGCTCATCACCAGGATCGGGACGTCCCTCAGCTCGGGACGGGCCCGCATGAACTCGCACACCTCGAACCCGCTCAGCTCGGGGAGCATCAGATCGAGACAGACGAGATCCGGACGGCTCGCCTGGAGGACCCTGATCGCAGAGCGGCCCTCGGCGACGTCCACCACCTCGAGGCCCATGGCCATGAGGTAGGTGCGAACCAGCGCCCGTGCATCCGGATGATCTTCGACGACCAAGGCCTTTCGCGCGGCCATTCCCTCTCCTGAAGGACGATGATTCAGCCAGACGACGCAAGACTTCGCCAGCCCACCCGGGAAGAACCGGGGGGTGGGTCACATCGGCGCCCCGAGCACCGGGCTCCCGGCATAGGTCCCGATGGACACGAAGCATAGCCACCCGAACCCGGTGGGCAGCAGGGCGGAACCCTCGAGCCAGGCCACCCGGCCCCCCACCGAGATCCCCACCTGGGGACCGAAGAGGTAGGTCCCCTTGGCCTCGATCCGGGCATCCCGCTGGGGGGCGCCGATGCTCGCCGAGGCCCCCCCGCTCACGTCCAGGAGCAGGCGCTCTCCGGGGGCGAGCGTGCTCCGGAGCACGGCGCTCAGCCGCTCGTACACCAGGCCGTTGATCTGATCGGGCAGGGGGGCTGCCAGGAAGGTCAGGCTGTTCTTCCAGGACGCCCACCGGGTCAGCCACGCGTGGCGCAATCCCAGGCCGCCCACCGGCAGCAGCTTGTCCTCGGTCCGGGCGGGGCTGGTCTGCACCGCGGGGACGTCGGCGTGGAACCCCCCGATCCCACCGATCAGATCAGTTGCCACCGTGCGGCTCCAGACGTGGCTCCAGGTGCTGGTCAGGGTCCCGACCGTGGCCTGCGGGCCGCTGCTGAAGCGGCTGTGGGAGCCCTCGAGCAGAAAGGCGAGGCCGTCATTCCGGGTCACCGACCAGATGGCGCCCGTCAGCCCGTGGGGTCCCTTCTGGAGCGGCAGCTGCGTCCGGGCCTCGGTGTCCGCGCCGCCGGAGTAGTCGTACCCTGCGGAGAACAGCCAGGACACCCGGGGTGAGAGGCTCGCGACCACGCCGGTGGTGGCGTGCAGGTCGATGACCCGGAGGAATCGCTCCCCGGGAAGCGTGCTCACCCCCGGGTCGGGGGTGGGCGCGGTCGGGGGTGCGCCCGGCGTCGACGGCTGAGCGGGGGGCAGCCCCGATCCTCCGGACTGGGGGATCACCGTGCTCAGCGGCAAGAAGTCGTACTCGCCGTAGGCGCCTCTTCCCTCGATGAAGAACCGCCAGAGCGGGGTGGGCTTCACGTCGAAGACCAGCCGGCCCCGATGGAGGTACGAGACATCCTGCGCGGGCTGACCGATCGGCTCCTTGAGCGTGATGAACACCCGCGGCTCGTAGGCCAGGGACAGGCTCCCCGTTCGCAGCGGGATCCGGAGCGCCGCCAGGGGATCGATCTCCAGATCGGTGATCGCGCTGCCCGGGGCGGAGCCCTCCGGCTGTCCGGCGCGGAACTCGAGGCGGGCGCCGAGCTCGAACTGCAGGGGTTCCGGCCGGTCGATCACCGCCTCGAGGGACGCGTCCTTGTCGGGCTCCGCCGCGACCAGCAGAGCGGCGACCATTCCCAGGGGCGCGAGGAGCATGGCTCCGTCACTCCACGACCACGGTGTCCCCGGCGCGGAGGTGGAAGGCGGCGGCCTTTCCGGTGGCCTGGGTCAGCTCATCGAACTGGAAGCGGATCCGGGCCCGCTGGGGAGTCTCGCGGACGACGAAGATCCGGTCCCGCGAGGCGTACTGGGTGAAGCCTCCCGCGGCGGCCAGCGCCTGGAGCACCCCGGCGCCGACCGGGACGGCGTAGACGCCGGGCTTGTTCACCTCGCCGAGCACCGAGACCGCGAAGGGGCGAGCCTCCTCCAGGGAGACGGTCACCACCGGAGCGTTGATGAACTCCTTGAGGCGCTGCTGCAGCTGCTGCGCGAGTGCATTGGGGGTGAAGCCGGCGGCCACGACGTCGTTGAGGAAGGGGATGGAGACCTTCCCGTCGTCGCGAACCCTGGCCCGGGCGGACATGTCCGGCTGGTTGAAGACCCGGATCTGAAGCACGTCTCCGGGCTGGATGACGTAGCCGGTCGTGGTCGCCGGGGGCGGAGGTTCCTGGTAGGCGCTCACCGGGGTGTAGGCCCCGCTGGCGGCACAGGCACCGAGAACACCGAGAACGAGGACGGACAGCGCGCTCCCCACGGCACGGGCGGTACGCATGTGGCGGGCACGTACCATGTGCGCGCGAGCAGCAGCAACGGGACCTTGACGGCCCGCGGCATGAGAGGATCTCGAAGGCGTGCGTGCGCGGCAGGGGTTCGTGATCAGCCGACCCGTTTCGCGCGCGTCACCTGACGTTCACGCGCGCGCTCCCCCCGACGATCGGACAGGGTGGGTTTGGACCCCGTGGGTGTGCGCTACCTCATGCGGATTCACACAGAATGCGTTTGTGTGCTCCGTCGTGGTGCGAAAGACTCGCGCGTCGTTTTCGAACTGACTCGATGGATCGCGCTGGCGGTTCTCGCGCGCTGGAGAGTGGTTGGTGTCGATCAGCATTCATCGTTTCGCGCCCACGCCTGCGGCCAAGTTCGGTCTCGCGCTGGATCTCGCGGTCCTCGCGGGCAGCGCTGCCGCTGCGACGCACGGACCGCTGATGCTGCGTCTCTTGTGGGCGAGCTGCGCGCTGCTCGTCTTCTGGACCACCAGCTCGGTGGTGCACCACTACGCGCACGCCGCAGAGCGCGCGGCCTGGGAAGACGTGCTCCTCACGCTGGTCAATCTCCTCTCGGTGGCCACCGTGCTCGGCGTCGGTGGCCATCTGCTTCCTGGTCCGCAGCCCGACGTTCTGATCTTGCTCGCGCTGGCGCTCCCTGCGCAGGTGCTGCTGCGCCTCACCGTCTTCGCCTACGTGCGGGGGCGGACCCGTCCTCCGCGGGAGATCCTGATCGTCGGCACCGGCCCGCTGGGCCGGATCACCGGCGAGGATCTCACGCGTCGCCGCGCGCAGTGCAGCTACCTGAGCTGGCCCGGGGAAAAGGTGCCCGAGCCGCTGCGGGGCCGGTACGCCGGCGAGTCGACCGATCTCTCCCGGGTGCTCCAGGCGGAGGTCGTCGACGAGGTCTACCTCTGCGGGCTCCCGCATCTCCAGAACGGGGCGCTGCAGGCCGCGGTCGGAACCTGCGAGACCATCGGCGTGCCGTTCGCGCTGCCGGCGTACACGGTGCGGCTGGGGCGAGCGCAGCCGGTGGCCAGCAAGGCGGTCGCCGACGGATTCCTCCACTACGTCACCGATCGGGTGCAGCCCGAGCAGCGGGTGCTCAAGCGCCTCCTGGACATCGCCGCCGCCGCCGCGGCCCTCTGGGTGCTGTTCCCCTTCCTCCTCATGGTGTCGGCGCTGGTGAAGCTCACCTCTCCGGGCACCATCTTCTTCCGCCAGCTGCGGGTGGGGCTGCACGGGAAGAAGTTCCACATGCTGAAGTTCCGCTCGATGGTGGCCAACGCCGAGGCGCTCAAGGCCACCCTCGCCGCGCAGAACGAGCAGGCCGGCCCGGTCTTCAAGATGAAGCGGGACCCGCGGGTGACACCGATCGGGCGCATCCTCCGCAAGTACAGCATCGACGAGCTGCCGCAGCTGGTGAACGTGCTCCGGGGGGACATGACCCTGGTCGGTCCGCGTCCGCCGGTGCCGCAAGAGGTGGCGCAGTACGAGCCCTGGCAGCGGCGTCGGCTCTCCGTTCCCCCGGGCCTCACCTGTCTGTGGCAGGTCAGCGGGCGGAACGAGGTGGCCTTCGAGGACTGGATGTACCTCGACCTCCAGTACATCGATAACTGGACCATGGGCCGGGACATCAATCTCTTACTGAAGACCGTCCCGGTGGTGATGACCGGCCGCGGTAGTCACTGATCTCCACACCGCTGAGCGGCTGGCGCGGACGGGCGTGCTCGCGCCCCGGATCCCCGCTTCAGCGCGTGACTGCATTGCCCAGGAGAGGACTCGAACCTCCATGCCTCGCGGCGCTAGACCCTGAATCTAGTGTGTCTACCAATTCCACCACCTGGGCGGTGCGGAGTCGGGGCTTATAGGAGGAGGCGGCTACCGTTTCAAGGGCCACTTCCCCTCGGCCTCGAGGCGGTGCCGGAGCTCGGGGTTCTCGTCGAGGAACGCCTGGAGTGACTCCTGGGTGATGTCCACCTCCACGTCCTCGCTCCCCACCAGAGACTGGCAGGAGAGCCGGGAGTAGGCGCGGACGTCGAACGCCTGGTCCAGCCGGTCCGCCTCGGCGTCCTCCTGCTCGGAGAGCGAGTCGAGGCCCTTGCGGACCCAGACGTGGCAGGTGGAACAGGCGCAGACGCCGCCGCAGGCGTGACCGACCGTGGCCCCGCACTTCTCTGCCGCGTCCAGGATGCTGGTTCCCTCCGGCACCTCGATCGAGACGTCATCGAAGGGACTCCGGAAGCGGACGCGAGGCACGCTACACGTCCTCGACCCTGCGGCCCTCGAGCAGGGTTCCGACGGCGCGGTTCATGATCCGCTCCACGAACGGACGCGAGAGGTCGTCCAGGGCCTTGATTGCATCCGCCAGCGCCTGCGAGTCGGTCGCCGAGTCGCGGAGCCCCGCCACCCGGGCGATGGCCGCCTCGACCTCGCGGCGCTCGTCCTCGGGCAGCAGGTCGGGGAACGTCGCCAGCTGCTTCCGTGCATCGTGGAGGATGCGGTCGGCGTCCACTTGCTGCTCGCGGAGCAGCCGGACGTGGACGTCCTCCTCGGCATGCTCGATGGAGTCGAGCAGCATCCGCTCGATCTCCTCGTCGGTGAGCCCGTGCGTCGGCTTCACGGTGATCGCCTGGCTCACCCCGGTGCTCAGCTCCCTTGCCGACACCGAGAGGATGCCGTCGGCGTTCACCTCGAACCGCACCTCCACCCGGGCCATCCCCGCCGGCATCGGCGGGATGCCGGTGAGGCGGAAGCGCGCCAGGGACCGGTTGTCGGTCACCAGCTCGCGCTCGCCCTGCACCACGTGGACGTCGAGCGCGTTCTGACCGTCCTGGAAGGTGGTGAAGACCTGGGCCGCGGCCGTCGGGATGGCGCTGTTCCGCGGGACGAGCTTCTCCGCCACCCCGCCCATCGTCTCCAGCCCCAGCGAGAGGGGAATGACGTCGAGCAGCAGCACCTCGTCCTGTCGCTCGCGGTTGGTGAGCAGGTCTGCCTGCACGGCCGCGCCCAGCGCCACCACCTGATCGGGGTCGATGTCTCGCAGCGGCTCCTTTCCGAAGAGCTGGGCAACGAACTTCCGCACCGCGAGAACCCGCGTGCTGCCTCCGACCAGGATGACCCCGTCCAGCTCCTCGCGGGTGGTGCCCGCGTCCTTCAGCGCCCGCCGGCAGGCGACGCCGGTCCGCTGGAGCAGGGGACCGATCCAGGCCTCCATCTCGGCGCGGCCGACGGGGAAGCTCTTCCCCAGCGCCGAGAGCTGCGTCGTCTCCTGGTGGGTGAGGGTCTCCTTCGCCGTCCGTGCCGCGGCGAGCAACTCGGTGACCGCCGCGGCGTCGGGGCTGGTGAGCCCGTGTGCCTCGAGGAACCGGGCGGCAATGGCCCGGTCGAAGTCGTCCCCGCCCAGCGCGGAATCGCCTCCGGTGGACTTCACCTGGAACACGCCTTCCACCAGCTCGAGGATGGAGATGTCGAACGTTCCGCCGCCGAGGTCGTAGACCGCGAACCGCCCCTGGCTGCCCTTGTCCAGGCCATAGGCCAGCGCCGCCGCGGTGGGCTCGTTGAGGAGGCGCAGGACCTCCAGGCCCGCCAGCCGGCCCGCGTCGCGCGTGGCCTGGCGCTGGGCATCGTCGAAGTAGGCGGGCACGGTGATGACCGCCTGCTCCACCTTTCCGGTGAGCGCTGCTTCGGCGCGCCGCTTGAGCGTCCGGAGAATCTCCGCCGAGACCTCGATTGGCGTCACCGGGGGCCCACCCTTCACCTGGAAGCGGACCACCGAACCGCCCTTGGCGAACCGGTATGCTCCCAGGGCCTTCGTCTCGGCGTCCTCCGGGCCCTTGCCCATGAAGCGCTTCACCGAGGCGATGGTGCTCGTCGGCTCCTTCTCCGCGCGCTCCCTCGCGCGAGCCCCCACGATGACCGAGCCGTCCGGCGCGTAGTGCACGACCGAGGGCAGGAGCAGCGAGCCGTCCTCGTCGACCGCGAACGCACGGGGCTTTCCGTCGATCACCGCCGCGACCAGGGAGTTGGTGGTCCCGAGGTCGATGCCGACCGCGTGTCCGCGCGGCTTCAGCGGGTCGTGGATCTGGAGGAGTCCGCCGGCCATGATCTCTAGGGTGCCTCCTCGTCGGAACCTTCGGCCGCCTCGAGGAACCGGTGGTGATAGCGAAGCCGGGCCAGCGCCTGGGACGCCTCGTTCTTCGCCCCGGCATCGCCCGCGTTTCGCTCCAGGCGCCGCAGGGCGGACTGAGCCGTGGAGAGCACCGCGGCGGACTGCACCCGGACCCGGTCGGACAGGGTGTTCACCAGCTCGTCGTCCCCGGCGGAGCGTGCGGAGTCCAGTTGCTCCCGCAGCTCGAGCACTTCCTCGAGCACGTTCGACGGCACCGTGATCGCCCGGGCTGCATCGCGCATCAGATCCATCCCGTGCAGCTTGAGGAGATAGAAGGCGCGGGGCTCGGGGGCGCGCAGCGTCTTGTAGGCCTCGTTCAGCAGGGCGGTGCGCTCCAGCGACAGCCGCCGCTCGCGGGCGTCATCCTTCCCGGTCCGATCCGGGTGGAGCCTCAGCGAGCGCTCGCGGTACGCCCGCTCCAGCTCCGCCTTGTCCACGTCCACGCCGCGAGGCAGCCCGAGCACATCGAAGAGGGTGGTGCCCGGAGCGACCGGTTGCACCTTGCCGCAGACCGGGCAGACGTCCCCCGCGCCAACCTCCGACTGGCAGTTCCAGCAACGCACGGCTCGGCTCCCTAGACGGTGAAGCTCTCGCCGCACCCGCAGGCGGACTTCACGTTGGGGTTCTCCAGCTTGAAGCCGGAGGCCATCAGGGTCTCCTCGTAGCGGAGCTCGGAGCCCATCAGGTACAGGTAGCTCTTGGGATCGAGGAAGACGCGGACCCCGTTTTTCTCGAAGATCTTGTCCCGCTCCTTCGGAGCCTCCGCCCACTCGATGACGTAGGCCAGCCCCGAGCAGCCACCACCGCGCACGGCGACCCTGAGCCCCGCGTCCGGCGTGTTGCGCTGGGCGAGCAGGACCTTGATCCGCGCGGCCGCGCCGTCGGAGACGCCGAAGGTCTTCAGAGCCGGGCGGGGCGGGGTGGGAGCGGAAGGCGCCGTGTTGTGGGCGGGAGCGGTCATCAAGTCGCGGTGGCCTTCGCTGCGCCGCCCTGGCGCGCGGCGCGCTTCTTCTTGAAATCCTCGATGGCGGCCTTGATCGCGTCCTCGGCGAGCACCGAGCAGTGGATCTTCACCGGCGGGAGCGACAGCTCCTTGGCGATCTCCTTGTTGGTGATCAGCGTCGCCTCGTCCACGGACTTGCCCTTCACCCACTCGGTGACCAGCGAGCTGGAGGCGATGGCCGAGCCGCAGCCGAAGGTCTTGAACTTGGCGTCCTGGATGACGCCCTCCTCGGAGATCCGGAGCTGCAGGCGCATCACGTCACCGCAGGCCGGGGCGCCGACCAGACCGGTGCCCACGTTCGGGTCGCTCTTGTCGAGCGTTCCGACGTTGCGGGGATTCTCGTAATGGTCGACGACCTTGTCGCTGTAAGCCATGGGTGCTTCCTCTTTCAATGAGCCGACCAGGCGATGGACTTGAGGTCCACGCCCTCGCGGGCCATCTCGTACAACGGGCTCATCTCACGCAGCTTCTTGACCTTGTCCACCACCATCCGCGCCACCAGGTCCACCTGGGCCTCGGTGTTGAAGCGGCCGAGCCCGAAGCGGATGGAGGAGTGCGCCATGTCCTCCTCGACCCCCAGGGCCCTCAGCACGTACGACGGCTCGAGCGAGGCCGAGGTGCAGGCCGACCCCGAGCTCACCGCCACGTCCTTGATCGCCATCATCAGGGCCTCGCCCTCGACGTAGGCGAAAGAGATGTTCAGGTTGCCGGGCAGCCGGTGCTCGAGCGAGCCGTTGATGGTCACCATGTCCAGCTCGGACGTCAGCTTGGCCCGCAGTCTCTCCCGGAGCGCGAGGATGCGCGCCGACTCGGCTGCCATGTCGTTCCGGGCGATCTCGGCTGCCTTCCCGAAGCCGACGATGCCGGCCACGTTCAGCGTGCCCGACCGCATGCCGCGCTCGTGTCCACCACCGTCGATGAGCGGGGCGATGCGGACCCGCGGCTTGCGCCGCACGTAGAGCGCGCCGATCCCCTTGGGACCGTAGATCTTGTGCGCGGTCACGCTGGCGAGGTCGATCTTCATCGACTCCACGTCGAAGGGGACCTTCCCCACGCCCTGGACCGCGTCGGAGTGGAAGAGCACTCCCCGCGAGCGGCAGAGCTTGCCGATCTCCGCCAGCGGCTGGACCGTGCCGATCTCGTTGTTGGCCAGCATCACCGAGACCAGGATGGTCTGGTCGGTGATGGCCGCGGCGAGCTTGGCCAGGTCCACCCGGCCGTCCTTCTCCACGTCCAGGTAGGTGACCCGGGCGCCGGTCCGGACCACCGACGTCCAGCGCTGCAGCACGGGGTCCTGGTCCAGCTTGTACTGGGCGGAGAGGGCGTCGACGTCCTCGGGCCTCACCTCGCCGCCGGTCAGCTCGATCAGCCGGAGCAGCTTCAGCTCCTCCAGCCGCTCCTGGCGCATGCGCTCCAGCCGCTTGCCGGAGTCGAGGATCGCCTTGTGCTCCGTCTTCAGGGTGATCATGTGATCGCCCTTGGACCGGTAGAACTCGGCCACGCCCTTGAGCGCCAGGTTGTCCGACTCCGTCGCACCGCTGGTGAAGACGATCTCGTTGGGCTGGCCGCCGATGAGAGCCGCGACCTGAGCACGCGCCTGCTCGACCGCCGCCTCGGCCCGCCAGCCGAATGCATGGTTGCGAGAAGCGGCGTTCCCGAAGTCTTCCCGCAGGTAAGGGAGCATGGCCTCGAGCACGCGCGGGTCGAGCGCGGTCGTGGCATGGTTGTCCATGTAGATAGGGAGGCTCATTCGGGTCGAGCCGGCCACGTGCCTACATTGGCCTACCAATGTGGACCGGTGAGGTCGATTATAACGACGGGGGTCCCGACATCAAGTGGAAGCCCGCGGAGACCGTGGGTGTTTCCTGCTCGAACCCCGGAGCGTATCTCGGTTCATGACGACGACGACCTCGACACGCAGGGGATGGCTCCTGGGCCTGGCGCTGGTGGTGGCGCTGGGCCTGGCGTTCATCCCTGCCGCCCTGCCTACCGGCCCCTCGGCCAACCTCGACGCCGCCGGCGCGCTCGGCGCGGGGAAGCTCGGCGCCGGAGCGCTGCTGGTCTTTCTCGGCGGACTGCTGACCGCGCTCACGCCCTGCGTCTACCCGCTCATCCCCATCACCGTGGGCGTCTTCGGCGCGCGGCCGGGCGTCGGCCGCGGCAAGGCCGTCCTCCTCACCTCGAGCTACGTGGTCGGCATGGGGGTGGTCTTCGCCGCGCTCGGTGTCGCCGCTGCCCGGACCGGCGCGGCGTTCGGGACGGTTCTGGGCCATCCGGCGGTGGCCATCGGCCTGGCGGTGTTCCTCCTGGTCCTCGCGGCCAGCATGTTCGGCGCCTTCGAGCTGGCGCTGCCCCAGAGCCTGGCCCTGCGGCTGAACTCCGTCGGCGGCTCGGGCATCGCCGGCGCGTTCCTGATGGGCAGCGTGGCCGGCTTCCTCGCCGCACCGTGCACCGGCCCGGTGCTCACCGGACTGCTCACCTACGTGGCCACGAGCAGGAGCACGACGCTCGGAGCGGGGCTGCTCTTCGTCTACGCCCTGGGCATCGGCGTGCCGTTCTTCCTCATCGGCGTCTTCGCCGTGCGCCTGCCGAAGAGCGGGGTGTGGATGGACTGGGTGAAGAGCGCGCTGGGCATCCTCCTTGTGGCCCTCGCCGCCACCTACGTGCGCGACGCCTTCCCGTCTCTGCGGGCCGCCGCGGCTTCCGCCGCTCGGGCCTGGGGTCCGTCCGGAGCGGTGTGGCTTGCCGCCGGGCTGGCCGGGGCGGGCATCCTCCTCGGCGCCATCCATCGCAAGTTCGAGTCCGGACCGGGCCAGGCGCTGCTGAAGGGCGCCGGCGTGGTGCTGGTCGTTGGGGCGGTGGTGCTCCGGCTCTCGGCGCTGAACGTCGGGGTGGAGAGCACCGGACTGGTCTGGAATCTCAGGTACGCCGGAGAAGGGACGAAGCCCGAGCCGGTGGACGCGGCGCTGGTTCGCGCCCGGGCCGAGGGGAAGCCGGTGATGATCGACTTCTTCGCCGAGTGGTGCGCGGCCTGCAAGGAGCTGGACCGCGAGACCTACGTCGCGCCGTCCGTGGTCGCGGAGGCCGAGCGCTTCGTCCGGATCAAGGTGGACGGCACCAACGCCCAGGACCCCGTCGACGTGCTGTACCAGCGGTTCGGGGTCAACGGGCTTCCCACGGTCGCCTTCGTCTCCTCCTCGGGAAAGGTCCTCGATGACCCCCGGGTGACCGGTTTCCTCGGACCGGAGAAGTTCACCGAGGCGCTTCGCCAGGTGCGCTGAGCCCGACCCGTGACGCGCCCCCGGGCGCGTGAGCCTGGACGCGCGGCGCTCCTGCCCTGTCGCTCGCTTCCCGAGGAAGGAGGCGGGCGCGTAGACTCCCACCTGAGGGGGACGGCGCCGCCACACGGCTGTCCTCGAGGCGGGGGTCGAGCGCGGATGGCGGTCTCGCACCAGAGGACAGTCACCCCGGTCCAGGTTCCCGCCGGCGTCCGGGGGGCCACCGCCGAGCCGCGCCACGTCCTGGTGGTCGAGCCCCAGGCATCCACCCGGGGCCTCCTCCAGTTCGGGCTGGTGCGCGCCGGCTTCCAGGTCACCTCGGTCCGGAGCGCCGAGGAGGCCGAGCGGGTCCTCGGCCAGGGCCCCACGCCGGCGCTGGTGGTGAGCGAGACCAAGCTCCCCGGTCTCGACGGGGTGACCTTCTGCGCCCGCCTCCGGAGATCCGCGCTGGCCGAGGTCCCGGTCCTGCTCCTCGTCGCCCAGCCCTCCGACGCCGCGATCGCCCATGCCCGATCCGCGGGCGCCGACGACGTTCTCGCCAAGCCACTCTTCGTGGGCGACCTGGTCTCCCTCGCCCGCCTCGAGTCGTCGCGTGCGCCGGGCAGCCCCACACTGGTCGCCTCCACCCGCGAGGTCCCGGTGGCCGCCGCGCTCCGGGCACTGCTGGCGGGCACCCGCAGCGGCCGGCTGGTGCTGGGTACGACCGCCGAGCTCCTCTTCCGTGCCGGCCGGGTCCTCTCCGCTCAGGTGCGCAACTTCCAGGGCGAGCGCGCCTTTCGCCGCCTGCTCTTCCTCGGGGAGGGCGCCTACGCGGTCCACCTCGGATCGGTCCGGACCCCCGGTGACATGGCGGTGGACCTCCGCTCCCTCTGCGGACCGTGGGCCGCCGCGCTCGGCGCCTGGCGCGCACTGACCCGGGTGAGCATCCCGCTGGAGGCGGTGCTCTGCCCCGATCTGAGAACGCTGCTGGCGCAGATCTCCCAGCTTCCCGAGGAGGTCGAACCGGTGGTGCGCCTGTTCGACGGCGAGCGGACGGTGCGCGCGGTGGTTCTGGAGTCCAACCTTCCGGAGGAGGTGGTGCTCCAGGTCACCAACCGTCTCTATGCTTCCGGAGCGCTGCTCCCTTCGCGCGTGGCGCGAGCGCGGGGCCTCGAGCCCGTCCCCGCCCGCGTCCGCAGCGGATGGGACGATCCATTGCCCCGTCTGCCCACCCCGCCGGTTCCCTGGTCCACCGGCCAGGCCCCCACGCCCAATCCGGCGCTGGCGCCCACCGTCGCCGAGGAGGTGCCGGCCAGAGTCGGAAAGCGGGAGGGCGTGGCCGGATGGGACAGCGCGGCCGGCGTGGGGGAGATGGAACGGGCGCTCCGCTCGGTCCCGCTCGGGCTCGAGCCCGTCGCCCCCCCGGTGCCGCGGGCGCCCACCCCGCCGGCGGTGCCCGCGGCGGTGCGAGCTGCTCCGCCTCCCGCCGCGGCGCTGCCACCGATGCATCGCCCCCCCACGCCGCCCAGCGTGCCGGTCGCGCTGGAGGCGGGGGAGGAGTCGCCGCTGGCCGTCGCCGCGCGGCAGGTGGCGCTCGCCCAGCGCCCCACCGGAATGAGTTGGTCGCGCCGGCTCTTCCTCGCCGGCCTGACGCTGCTGGTGGTGGCCTTCGTGGGGACGACGGTGTGGGTCCGCTTCGCTGCGCCGCTCCGCCGCATGGGGGCCCGGACCGCAACGAGCCCGGGGCAGGCGATCGAGACCGAGGTGGACAGACTCCTCGGCCGGGCGATGGAGCGCATTGACGCCCACGACGACGGCGGGGCAGAAGAGGCCGCGATGAGAGCGGCAGCCGTCGACCCCTCGGACCCGCGGGCAGTCCTGCTCCTCGGCCGGATTCACCTCCGGACGGGCAGGGTGGATCGAGCGCGGCTCGAGCTGAGCCGGGTCCTGGATCTCCAGGCCTCCGGTCCCCAGGCGGAGCAGGCGCGCGCGTTGCTCTCGACACTCCCGTAAGGGCGAGGGCCATGTCCGGTCACAACCGTTGGACGAAGATCAAGCGCCAGAAGGAGGCGATGGGCGCGAGCAAGGGGAAGCTCTTCACCAAGCTCATCAAGGAGATCACCGTCGC
>Ga0070664_100000032_pt1 | contig 88298 bp, 100 predicted proteins | sample KBSC73metaG_FD_65863 | JGI IMG/M metagenome (GOLD analysis project Ga0070664, IMG submission 65863) | Corn rhizosphere microbial communities from Kellogg Biological Station, Michigan, USA - KBS C7-3 metaG | ecosystem: Host-associated > Plants > Roots > Rhizosphere > Soil ... | reverse complement strand
CTCGTCCAGGGAATTGCCGCAAGTTTCGTGATGCCCGGCATGCCGGACCCAGGGAGTCTTGGCTGGGAGGCGGGAGAGAGCGCCGGGCATCACGAACTCGTTAGAAGTCCAGGTGCAGACGCGTTGCGAATGCGTCGCCCTTGGTCTTCGATCCGACGGGGTCCAGCGGCGTGTTGTCGCCCCAGAAGCGGACCCAATTGAACATGATCTTGGCGTAGGGATTGAAGTACCAGTTGAGCCCGGCGGTGACGCTCGACGCCTCGTTTCCGGCGCGCGCCACGACGGGCGTGTTTGCAAGGTTCAAATGGTCGTAGCGAAGTGCGACTTCGAAGGCGCCAATGCCGCCGTTGCCGACATCCTTGAACGGCCGGATGCGATCGAAATTGCCGCCCTTGAAGGGGCGAGTCTCGCCGGTCAGCATGTAGGCCGCGTATCCGTAATAGCCGGTGAAATGCTCGTTATCGGCACCGAAACGATCCAGCCATAGGCGACCCGCCTCGCCTGCGACGGTCAGTGGCCCGAACACGCCAGCCGCCTCCGCGCCGGCATAATGCATCGAATCGACGTTGGTGATGACGCCGCTGTCGGCGATGTTGCCGCCGTCGATGCGGATGTTGGGACGGTCGTTGAGGCGTACCGCGTCGGGCGTGTCGCCGGACTTCAGCCGGTCGCGGTAATAGCCCGAGATGCCGAGGTGGATGATCTTGCCGGTGTCGAACAGAGGCTCCCAGGTCGCCCGGCCGTTGACGCCCCAGCTCTCGCCCGGTGCCGTGCCGCTGCCGCGGCTGATGCTCTCATTGTCTCCGAACAGGCCGGCGGCGATGTTGATGTTCTCTTTCGGCGCATAGGCCCAGCCGAGGCCGATGCGCCGCTCCGCGCCGGCATTGCCGAACGCATTGGTGAACATGCCGCGCTCGAGGAAAGTGTTGTAATTGTCGCTGTTGTTGCTCTCGAGCCCGAACGGCGCCTTGAACTGGCCGATCGTCAGGACGGTCTTCGGGATCTTGGTATATTGCAGGTAGAGGTCGGTGATGTTCACCGCATTGCCGGCGAAATCGACCTCGGCGCGGTAGTTCCACCATTTGTAGGCGGTGCCTTCGAAGCCGAGCCGGGCGCGGCGGAGCTGCGTTCCGTCGCTGTAATCGTACCCGCCTTCGCGCTCGTTGAAGAGGCCGGCGTCGGCCTCGATCACGCCGCGCGGCTTGAAGGTGAAGTTTCCGCTTGGATCGGAGATGGTCGGGGCCCAACCGAACTGCACGTTCTTGGCGGCGCGGGTCTCGACAGTCTCGATGCGACCTTCGTTCAGCTCGGCCTGTTGCTTTAACTGGGCGTTTTCGGCTTCGAGCTGGTTCACGCGCTGTTCGAGGGCATTCAGACGGTCCAGAACGGGGTCGCCGGTCGGCTTGGGCGCTGCCTGTGGCTGCTGGACTTCATCGGCCGGTTCGAGCGTGTCGAGCTGGGTAGAATCAGTCGGCTCGGTCGATTGTGTCGGTTCGGTCGATTGTGTCGGTTCAGTCTGCTGCGCCATCGCTGGCGAAGCGAGCGTGAGGAGGGAGGCTCCCGCGAGAAGCAGGATTCGCATGATCTGTTTCCCCTGTTGTTAGAGATTTAGCGCTTGGCGGCTTCGTATTCCTGGTCGAACAAGCCGCCGTCGTTGAAGTGCAGCGCCTGCACCTTCGCCCATCCGCCGAAGTTTCGGTCGATGGTGAACAGCTTCATGTTCGGGAATTGGGCCTTGTACTTGGCGGCAACCTGGGCGTTGCGCGGCCGGAAGTAGTTGCGGGCGATGATGTCCTGCGCCCGCGGTGTGTAGAGGAACTTCAGATAGGCCTCGGCGGCGTCCTTGGTCCCGTGCTTGGCCACGACCTTGTCCACCACGGCGACCGGCGGCTCGGCGAGGATCGACACGGATGGGACGACGATGTCGAACTTGCCGCGGGCGAGTTTGTTGGTCGCGAGCAAGGCCTCATTTTCCCACGCGATCAACACGTCGCCCTGGCCGCGCTCGACGAAGGTCGTCGTCGCTCCTCGGGCGCCGCTGTCGAGCACGGGCACGTTGCGGAACAGCTTGGCCATGAACAGCTTCGCCTTTTCGGGCGATCCGTACTTCTTCTGCGCGTAGCCCCAGGCAGCGAGATAGTTCCAGCGCGCCCCGCCGCTCGTCTTCGGATTGGGGGTGATGACCTTCACGTCGGGGCGGATAAGGTCGTCCCAATCCTGGATATGCTTGGGATTGCCGTGCCGAACCAGCAGCACGATCGTCGAATAATAAGGCGTGCTGTTGTTGGGCAGGCGTGCCTGCCAGTTGGAAGAGATCAGGCCCTTCTTGGCGATTTCGTCGATGTCGTAGGCCAGGGCGAGCGTGACGACGTCGGCGGGAAGGCCGTCGATGACCGCGCGCGCCTGCTTGCCCGATCCGCCATGGCTTTGCTTGATCGTGATCGGCTGCTTCCACGCCTTCGCGAAGGCGCTGTTGATCTGTTGATAAAGCTCGCGTGTCGGGTCGTAGGAAACGTTGAGCAACTGGGTCGGCGCAGCCGGCGCAACCGCCGGGAGGAGCGCAGCCGAAAGCGCGAGAGAGAAGGTGATCGTGCGGAGAAGTTTCATGATGCCTGGACCCCTGTTCGATGGGTGCAATGTTTAATCTCTAGTTCCCTAGTAGAGAATAGGAGATTTCATCAACTCGGCGCAAAATTGCGGCGGATCAGCGCCGCCGGACCGATCAAAAAAGGTTGAGCGGAAGCTTGAGGTAGGAGGTACCATTCGCTTCCGGGTCGGGCAGCCGGCCCGCACGCATGTTGACCTGGACGGAAGGCAGAATCAGCTTCGGAGTGTTCAGGGTCGCGTCGCGTTTCGTGCGCATCGCGACGAACTCCTCTTCGCCGACTCCGTCGTGGACGTGAATGTTCTTCTCCCGCTCGGCCGCGATCGTCGTCTCCCACGCATAATAAGGCCGTTCCGGCGCCTGGTAGTCGTGGCAAAGGAATGCGCGAGTTTCGCCCGGAAGCGCCATCAGGCGGCGGATCGACCTGTATAGCTGCCGCGCATCGCCTCCCGGGAAATCGCAGCGCGCGGTCCCGTAGTCGGGCATGAACATGGTGTCCCCGACGAACAATGCGTCGCCGATCACATAGGCCATGTCCGCCGGCGTATGGCCCGGGACATGAAGCGCGATGGCCGGAATGTTGCCGAGGCTGAATTCATCGCCGTCCTTGAACAGTCGGTCGAATTGCGATCCGTCGCAGGCGAAGTTCGCGTCTTCGTTGAAGACCTTGGCGAAGGTGCGCTGGACGGAGCATATGTTTGCGCCGATGGCGATCGTCCCTCCGAGCGCCTGCTTGAGGTAGGGCGCGGCCGAGAGATGGTCGGCGTGGGCGTGCGTCTCGAGCAGCCATTCGACGCTTAAGCTTTCACTGCGGACGTAATCGACGATCTGGTCGGCATTTCCACACGAGGTGCGTCCTGACGCCTGGTCGAAATCGAGCACGCTGTCGACGACGGCTGCCTTCTTCGTCGCCGGATCGTGGACGACATGGCTGGCGGTCGACGTCGCCTCGTCGAAAAAGCTTTTGACGAGCGGCGCCGAGAATTCGCCGGCGTGCGCGCGCTCGATCAGTTGCCGCGCCTGCTCGAGAGGTGCATCTGCAGCCACGCTGCCTCCTCCGGTCCTTCTGCCCGCCCGGCCCATAGCCGACAGGGCTGTTGACCGCGAACAATTCCGCGCAGCGTCCAGCGCGGCCATACTGCTTCGGGCAGCGAAGGATGTTTGGAATCGGCTTCTGGAAAAGGGGGAGATCATGCGAAAATCCATCACGATCGCGACCGCGTGCCTTGCTGCCGGCTTAACTCTCGGCGGCTGCCACAAGTCGGATGGCGCCAAGGCGTCTGACCCCGACAGCGTCAAGCAGGCGATCAAGGCCGACGAGGCGAAGTGGAACAAGGACGTCAAGGCGAAGGATACCGAGGGGCTTGCGGGCCACTATGCGGACGACGCCTTTTTCGTTCCTCCGGGAGCATCGCCCGCGGACGGATCGACCGAGATTCGCCAGTTCTACGCCAACGCTTTGACCGATCCCGCAATCGACGTGACGATCGCGAGCGACAAGGTCGACGTCGCCGGCGACCTTGCCTACTCGCGCGGCCATTTCAGCGAGAAATTTACGGACAAGAAGAGCGGCAAGGTGATGACCAGCACCGGCACCTATCTCGCCGTGTACAAGAAGCAGGACGACGGCACTTGGAAAATCGTCGCAGACTACGCCGCGGTCGATCCGGATTCGGTGAAGCCGGTGCCGCCCGAAAAGCCGGCGACCCGGGCGAAGATGACCTCGTTCGGTTAGGACTCGGCTTCGGCGAGGAACTTTGCGCCAGCGCTTCCGGGCAGGGCCCAGCGGATCTGGGCCTTGACCAAGCCGAGCCGGGGGATCGCGATCTGAAGCCTTTCGCCGATCCGGAACTCGCCTTCGGCCTCCATTCGGCATCCCTCTTCGGAGAAGTTGCTGAGGCGCACGGGCTCCTCCTTGCCGTCGTCGCGATGGACGACCGCGTCGATTTTCACAGGCTTACGGTCCTTTCGTCCGATCCATCCGTGCATGCGCTGCATGATCGCCAACCCTTTTCGCCCCGCGCTTTGTGGCGACGAGAAGTAAAGTTAAGTTAAATGGCGTCGGCCAGCCGGCCGAGGAGACAGTCAGGCCGCGATGTCGTAGGGCTGGATTTCGCCGGACAAATAGAGATTGCGCGCCTTGGTCCGCGACAGCTTGCCGGAGCTGGTGCGCGGAAGCGTCCGCGGGGGGACGAGCTCAACCACCGGAGTGATCCCGGTGATCGCGCGGACCCGCTCGCGGATCTCGTCCCGAAGCCGGCCGCGCTCTTCGTTATCAGACACCCGGCAGTGGACGAGGACGGCGGGCGTTTCCTCGCCGCTCGGGCCGGTGATCGCGAAGGCGGCGATGTCGCCGGACTTGAATCCGGGCAGCTGCTCGACCGCCCATTCGATGTCCTGCGGCCAATGGTTGCGCCCGTTGATGATGATCATGTCCTTGGCGCGGCCAACGATGAAGATATAGCCCTTCGACATGTAGCCCATGTCGCCGGTGTCGAGCCAACCGTCCTCGCTGAGGCAGGCGCGGGTCGATTCCTTGTCGCGGAAATAGCTATGCATGACGCTCGCGCCGCGCACGAACACCTTGCCGATCCCGCGGTCCGGCAGGATCCCGCCGTCGGCCGTGCGGATCTCGACTTCCATGCCGGCCACGGGCCGTCCGCAGTTGACGACAGCGCGATAGCGGCGCGGGCGGTCGTCATCTTCGGAAATGCCGCCGGAGAGCTCATTCTCCTCGACCAGCTCGAGGCGGATGCCTTCGCCGGGCGGCATGAGTGAAACCGCGAGCGTCGCCTCGGCAAGGCCATAGCTGGGGCAGAAGGCGCTCGCCTTGAAGCCGGCCGGAGCGAAACAGTCGACGAAGGATTGCATCACGTCCGGGCGGATCATGTCTGCGCCGTTGCCGGCGATGCGCCAGCGCGACAGATCGAAGCGGTCCTCGGCGCGTGTCTGCGAGCTCATGCGCCGCGAGCAGATGTCGTAGCCGAACGTCGGAGAATAACTGAGCGTCGTGCCGGGATTGCGGCTGACAAGGTCGAGCCACGCGAGCGGACGCCGGGCGAAATCCTCGGTTTTCAGATAGTCTACCGACATCTGCATCGCGATCGGCGAGAGGAAGCAGCCGACCAGTCCCATGTCGTGATACCAGGGCAGCCAGGATACGACCCGGTCGCTGTCCTGCGCTTTCAGGCCGAACCCATGAGCGTGGAGATTGTCGAGAAGTGCGTGGTGCGTGACCGCCACTCCATGCGGAAAACGTGTAGAGCCGCTCGAATATTGAAGATAGGCGATGTCGTCCGCCTGTGCCGAAGGAAGACCCGTTTCGACGGGCTCAACTTCACGCAGCGTTTCCCACGCGCGCGAGGCGACTCCCGCCTTTTCGGCCGCCGCGCCGCCGAAATTCGCCAGTTCCTCCGGGTAGAGGAACAGGAAAGCGTCGGAGCTCTTCAGCTGGATTGCAAGCTGGTCCACATAGGCGCCGCGTCCGCCGAAGCTGGTCGGGAGAGGAAGCGGCACCGGCCATGCGCCAGCATAGACTGCGCCGAAGAAGCAGGCAGCGAAATCCGTGCCCGTTTCCGCGACCATCGCGATCCGATCGTTCGGCTTCACGCCCAGCGCCACGAAGCGGTGCGCATGCACGAGCGCATCGTCGCGCAGCTCGGCATAAGTGTACGCTTGCTCCAGCGTCCCGCGCGCATCGTGGAAATTCAGTCCGCGGCAACCCTTCGCCGCATAGTCGAGGGCTTCGCCGATCGTGTCGAAATCGGCGAGGCGTCGCGGGAGTGTGTCGACGGTGGGAGTGGCGCCCGGCGGGGCAAGCTCTTTTGTCACAGAGGCATTGCGTTCGAGCACGCCGGCCCTTCCTTGGCTGTTTATCTTCTTTTGCCCGCTGTTCTGACGTCAGGCTGGTTTCCTGATGGGCAACGAGTGTGGCACAAAAACGGCGCAATGGCACGCTTCCGCCCTCCGCTCGACGCCAAGCGGCTTGAGGAACTCGCGCTGCGCTATGTCGGCCGATACGCGACGAGCAGGGCGAAGCTTGCCGCCTTTCTCGTTCGGAAAATCCGCGAGCGCGGCTGGGACGGCGAGCCGCAGCCTGACATCGAAGGGATTGCCGGCCGCTTCGCGGAGCTCGGCTATGTGGACGATGCCGCTTATGCCCTTTCGAAGTCGCAGTCGCTGAGCAACCGCGGCTACGGCGGGCGCCGGCTCGACGAGAAGCTGCGCCTGGCTGGCATCGGAGAAGAGGACGGCGTCGCGGCTCGGGAGCATGCCGCCGAGCACGCCGTCGATGCCGCGCTACGTTATGCACAGCGGCGAAGAATCGGCCCTTTTGCGGCTCGCGACGCCGACCCCAGGGAGCGTGAGAAGGCGATCGCCGCGATGGTCCGCGCCGGCCATTCCTACGCTCTGGCAAGGGTAATTGCCGATTTACCTTTCAACGTTGAACCAGATAAGAACGAGTTATGTGAGAGGTTTGGTGCCAAACTCTAACATGGGTAAGCCTGAACGAAAGTCGGTTTCCCGACACAGACACAAGTGTTAATGAGGTCCCATGGTAAGCGCGTTCGCCAGTCTGGCCGAGGGGGAGGTACGGCCCACCGTGGAGTCTACGAATGATTCGCCCGAGGCCGAGCTGCCGCCGGTCGTGGGCCGTGTGAAATGGTTTGATGCGACGCGCGGCTTCGGCTTTCTCGTCAGCGATCAGATTGACGGCGATATCTTGCTGCACTTCAGCGTGCTTCGCGAACACGGCCGCAGGAGCGTGCCCGAAGGCGCGGTCATTGAATGCGTTCCCGTTCGGCTCGAACGCGGCCTGCAGGCCAGGAGGATCATTTCGATCGACCTCAGCACGGCCTTGCCGCAGCAGCCACGCTCGTCCATTCCGGCGTCGGAACGCGCCGACCGCAAGGCTCTTGCCGATGCGGCTGGCGATTTCGAGCCGGTGGAGGTCAAATGGTTCAACCGCGTTCGCGGCTATGGGTTCGTCAAGCGCCCGGAGGAGCTAGGGGGCGAGGACGTGTTCGTGCACATGGAGACGGTGCGCACGGCACATCTTCCCGAGCTGCAGCCGGGCCAGAAGTTGGAAGCTCGGATCGCGCCAAGCGGCAAGGGCCTGACCGCGGTCGAGCTGCGCGGCTTGGACGGGCTGCTGGACTAGGGCTCGCGTTCGCCGCGTTCGCGGCGTGCAGCCCGCAGGCACCGGCCCAGAATGCTCCCGCAGAGCAGGGAACGCCTCAGCGACTGCGCCAGGTGCCGCTGACAATCCATTCCTCGACGGGCGCGCACTTGTTCACGGTGCAGGTCGCGGCGACTCCCGAGCAGCAGGAACACGGGCTGATGTTCTACCGCTCGCTCGGGGCGGACGAGGGGATGATCTTCCCCTACGACCCGCCGCAGAACGCGTCCTTCTGGATGAAGAACACGCTCATCCCCCTCGACCTCATTTACATTCGCGCCGACGGAACCATCGCGCGAATCGTCACTGCCCAGCCGCTCGACGAAACGCCCGTGCCGGCGGGTGAGCCGATCGCGCTCGTCCTCGAGATCCGCGGCGGACGGGCGGCCGAGCTCGGCATCCGCGAGGGCGACAAAGTGGACTGGAGGAGCTGATTCATTCCCCTCGCTTGCAGGGAGGGGAGGAAGTTGGCACAGGCACGCTCCGATGGGTTTCTGGTCGAGAACATTCACCTGGTGGGACGGAGCGACGTGGGGAACGGCGTTGTGGACCCGCCGCTTCGGCAACGAAGTGGGTAAGGACGAGGCGGGAAACCTCTATTACCAGGACAAGAAGCGCCCGTGGCGGCGTTGGGTGATCTATAACGGCAGCAATGACGGCAGCCGCGTCCCGCCCGACTGGCAGATGTGGCTCCGCGGGACGATCGAGGATCTCCCCGAGAAGGCGCTTCCGCCGGTGCGCAAGTTTCAGAAGAAGCCTACGCCGAACCTGACGGGCACGCTCGAGGCCTTCCGCCCCGACGGCGCGCTTGGAAGCGGCCGTCTCAGGCCGGCATCCACCGGCGATTACGAACCTTGGATTCCCGAATAAGCGTGAAAAGGGTCGCTGCACCGCTCTCGATCGCGCTTGCGCTCGCCGCATGCGGCAAGGGCTCGCAGCAGCAGAACGCCACAGTCGGCGCCGGGCGCAATGCGCCGGCAACGGCGGCGGGCCAGGGCGGAGTCACTCCGATGGCGCAGCGCGTTGCGGTCATCGGCATCCTCAACAAGCGCAACGGGATCGTCCAGAACGTGACTCTGCGTCCCGGTCAGTCGGCGCGGTGGAAAGACGTGATCGTGCGCCTTCGGGCCTGCGAGACGACCGCGCCGTGGGAGGAAGAGAAGCTGACCGGCGCTTTCGTGCAGGTCGACCTTCAGCGCCCCGATAAGAGCTGGAGCCGGATCTTCTCGGGCTGGCTGTACAAGGAATCGCCCTCGCTCAACGTGGTCGAGCACCCGGTCTACGACGTCTGGCCCAAGAGCTGCGCGATGACGTACCCCGCCGGCCCGCCGGCCCCGAGCGCACCCGCAAGCTCGAGCAACCTGTCGAGCGCTAAAAAGTCGGGCGGGGCACCGGCGGGCGCAGCTGCCAATCCCTCGACCGCTGCGCCGCCCGCGGCCGCTACGCCTCCGCCGAGCGCCGCGGCGAGCAACGCGACATAAGTTTCACGCGGGACGCTGATGGCGCCGAGCGACGCGAGATGCTCGGTCATGAACTGGCAATCGAGAAGCGTGAAATTACCGGCCTTGAGGCGGGCGACGAGCCAGGCGAGCGCCACCTTCGAAGCGTCGGTGCGGCGGCTGAACATGCTTTCGCCGAAGAAGGCGCGGCCTAGCCTCACGCCGTAGAGGCCGCCGACGAGCACAGGTTTTGGCGCATTCGATTCCCACACCTCGATCGAGTGGGCGTGGCCCGAGCCGTGGAGTGCGATCATCGCATGCTCGAGCTCGGCGTTGATCCAGGTTTCCTCACGCTCGGCGCAGGCAGCGATCACTCCCGCGAAGTCGCGGTCATGAGTGACCGTGAATTTCCCCGAGCGCAGCGTTCGCTTGAGCGAATGGGAGAGATGGAACCCGTGGAGCGGGATGATCGCGCGGTTCTTCGGTTCGACCCAGAACAGCTCGTGCGCCTCGCGGCTGTCGGCCATCGGAAAGATGCCGGTCGCATATCCCTGCAGGAGAAGGCGCGGGTCGATCTCGGACATGGGCCCATTATCCGTCATTACCGCGAAGGCTGGAATGCCGCTTTCGCGGAGATGGAGCCTAGAGAATTTCTCGAACTCGATCCTGCGGGCGGCACAGGCGCACCCCGTTCGGCGTCTCCACCAGCGGGCGTTCGATCAGGATCGGGTGGGCGATCATCGCGTCGAGCACTTCGTCGTCTGTCACGTCAGGCCGGCTGAGCCCGAGCTCTTCGGCGAGCGTCTCCTTCGAGCGGAGACCTTCGCGAGGACTGATCCCGGCGCGCGCGTAGAGCCGCTTCAGCTCGTCCCTCGAAGGCGGGCTCTTCAAATATTCGTTGATCCATATGTCGCAGCCCGAATCGCGCAGGATTTCGAGCGTCTTTCGCGACGTTCCGCACATCGGGTTGTGATAAATTGTTGCTTTCATGTCCTCACGCGTTCCTGTCGTGGATTCAACTGGTTAAACAAGGATTTAACTCTCATTGATCGCTTTCTCGCCACGGCTTCGTCCCGGTTGCGGAACGATGAGCCGCAATCGTCGTTCCTGCGATTGTGACATGCACCGCCGCGTGGCGCTTGTCTGCGCGTGGCGCATGTTCCAGCAGCTCAACACAACGGGAGAAAGAGCGATGCGTAAATCCATTCTAGCCCTGGCGCTTGCTAGTACAGCCGCCCTCGGTGCGTGCACGACGAATCCGCATACCAATGCAGATATCGCAACGGGCGCGGCGGTCGGCGCGGCCGGCGGCGCGGCAATCGGCGCGGTTGCCCCGGGCATCAGCACGATCACCGGCGCGGCAGTCGGTGCGGCGATCGGCGGTCTTGCCGGCGCGGTCTGGGCCGACAACAACAATGACGGCTATGTCGACGGCTATGTTTACAACGGCCAATATTACAGCGGCCCGCCGTCGGGCTATGATCCGACGACCCATGCAGTCGTGACCGGCGCACTTGGCGGCGCAGCGCTCGGCGCAGTCGCCGGTGCGGTCATTCCTGGCGTCAGCGTCCCCGTGGGCGCGGTGATTGGCGCAGCGGTCGGCGGTCTCGCCGGCGCGATCTGGGCCGACCGGAACAATGACGGCGTGGTGGACGGATACGTCTACAACGGGCAATATTACACCGGTGGCCCCGCCGCTGCTCCGGCTCCGGCCCCGGCTCCGACCTACTCGGCGCCGACCCGGAGTGGCGAACGCGGCTAAAACGCGAAGCCTATCGGAGAACAGGTGAATAGTTTGCGTTACGGGTGCACCGGCCGCTGGCCGGTGCACTCATTTCAGAAGAAGGGCGGTCCGGCCGCTGCGCTGATGTTCGGTGCGGCGGCGTTGCTCGCGCCTGAGCCGGCGGCAGCCCAGTCCGCGCCTGCCGTTGCGGCAGCGGCAGTGGGGCGTCCGCAGGCCGGGCAAAGCGTCGCCGATTTCTACAGGGCGCGCAAAGGCGCGCCTTTGTGGCTGACGCCACAGGCCGGCGATGCCGCGCAGCAGCTCATTTCGCTGCTCGGCAGCGCGAGCGTCGATGGGCTGAGCCCCGACAAATATCATCCGACAGCGCTGCAGCAGATGGTCCAGGCCGCTCGCGAGCAGAACAAGCGCAAGGAGGTCGAGCGCGCCGACGAAGCGCTTTCCGAGGCCTTTGCCGCCTATGTCGACGACCTCCGCCAGGATCCGGGAGTCGGGATCACCTGGGTCGACCCCCAATTGAAGCCGATTCCGCCGTCAGCGCTGGCGGCGTTGCTCCAGGCGTCGGCGGCGCCGTCGCTCTCCGCCTATGTCCGCGACATGGGCTGGATGCACCCTTTCTATGGTGAGCTCCGGCGAGCGCTTTCCGATCATCAGTACAGCGACGACGACAAGCGCGATGTGCTCGAGCTCAACCTCAAGCGCGCGCGAATCCTGCCGCCCGGCAAGGAACGCTACGTTCTCGTCAATGCCGCGCAGCAGCGCCTCTTCATGTACGAGGGCGGCAAGGCGGTCGATTCGATGGTCGTCGTCGTTGGCAAGACCAAGTGGCCGACGCCGATGCTTGGCGCCTATATCCGCTTCGCCGCGCTCAACCCTTATTGGTACGTCCCCTCGGATCTCGCGGGCGAGGACGTCGGCCAGTTCGTGCTCAAGCAGGGTCTGAAATATCTCGACGACTACGGCTACGAAATCGTTTCCGACTGGAGCCGCAACCCGACGATCGTCGATCCCAAGACCGTCGACTGGAAGGGCGTCGTCGACGGCAAGGTGGACGTGATGATCCGCCAGAAGCCCGGACCGAAGAATTTCATGGGACGCATCAAGTTCATGTTCCCCAATCAGTTCGGGGTCTATCTGCACGACAACCCGCGCCGCGAGCTGTTCCAGCAATCGGTGCGCTATTTCAGTGGCGGCTGCGTGCGGTTGGAGGATGCCTGGCGGCTCAGCCGCTGGCTGTTCCACCGCGAGCTGACGTGGGAGGGACATGGCGCGGAAGAGCCGGTCATGCTCGACCAGCCGGTGCCGGTCTACATCACGTACATGACCGCAGTGCCGGACGGTCAGTCGATCGCTTATTACGACGACGCCTACGGCCGCGACAAAGCGCGCGTGGCGGACACCGACACCTCATCGACCCCCGCGGCCGGCGGCCGCTAAGGCGGAGTTAGCGCGGAGCCCAGTTCGGGACCCAGGTCACCTCCTGCGCGATCGGCCGGCCGCTCGGATCGAGCGCGGGGCTGAACCGCACATATTGCTGGGTCAGCTGGCACATCAGCGAATCCGCATAAGGGCTGCCGCTGCTGCGCAGGATACGGCAATTGGAGACGCTTCCGTCGGGATCGACGCGGATGCTGATCGCGACGCTTCCTGATGAGATGCCGCTCGAAGCGAAGCGGCGATACTCGCGGTCCGGGATCTTGGTCAGCTTGCGCGCGGGCGTGAAGCCGCCGCTTCCGCCTCCGCCGCTCCCATTGCCATAACCGCCGGCCCCAGTGCCGTTGCCGGCTGCCGCGGCGCCGGAGGTGGATGCGCTACCGGTACCGGCCACCTTGGCGGCCGGGATCGGCGACGGCGCCGGGATGCGGGGTGGAGGCGCCAGCACGGGCGTCGGCTCGGCCTGTTTCGCGGGCGCGCCCTGGGGCTCCTCCATCTGCGACTTCGGCTGGGGCTTGGGCGGAGGCGGAATCGGCGGGGGAGGTGGCGGTTGCTGTAGGTTGAATGTTTTCAGCCTATCGACCGCCTCGCTGACGATGCTGACGTGGAGGCCCGACAGGATGACGAAGGCGAGCGCGGCGTGCACCGCAATGACGGCGAGCGCCGCCTTCGCCTGGTCCGGCCGGTCCGAAGTTCCGCGGTAGCTAGACACCTCTGTCCTTCACCCGACTAACGCGGGCGAAGCGGAAAGTTTTCGCGCGTGGAGGGATCAGCTCTTGGCAGTTTGCGCGTCGGCCATGAAGTCGGCGTGCTTCCGCTCCGGACCAAAGGCGGTCCAGAGGATGATCGCCAAAGCCATCGTCCCTCCGAAGATCGCGAGCGCCAGCCCATAATCGTCGCCCCGGCTCTCCGCGATCCCGGCCTGGAACACGGCGTTCTTCGACATGATCAGATTGCCAAGCTGGTAGGCAAACCCCGGAAACAGCGCGCGCGCTGCCGGCGGCGACAGCTCGTTCAGATGAACCGGGACGATGCCCCACGCGCCCTGCACCGCGATCTGCATGAGGAACGCCCCCAGGCCGAGAAGAACCGGCGTTGCGGAAAAGGCCCATAATGGAATGACGGGAAGCGCCAGCAGGCAGGCAATGATGATCGCTCGCTTGCGGCCGATCCTCTCCGACCAGATGCCGAAGCCGATTCCGCCGACGATCGCGCCGAGGTTCATCACCGCGGTCAGGATTCCGGTCATGTGCGTGTCGTAATGGTGCTGCTTCTGGAGGAAGGTGGGATAGAGGTCCTGGGTGCCGTGGCTGAACGCGTTGAACGCGGCCATCAGCACGATCATGTAGAGCGCGATTTTCCAGTAGCGCAGCAGCTCCGCAATCGGGTTCGCACGCGGCTTCTCCCGCCGCGCTTCGAACACCGGGCTTTCCTTCACGTGGATGCGGATGAGCAGGACGAGGAGGGCAGGGGCGACCCCGACCATGAACATTCCGCGCCAGCCGATCGTGTCGAACAGAAGGAAATAGACGAGGCTCGCGACGAAATATCCCGACGGATAGCCGCTCTGCAGAAGGCCCGAGACCGGGCCGCGCAGCTTCGCCGGGATGCTCTCCATGACGAGGCTCGCACCGAGGCCCCATTCGCCGCCCATCGCGACTCCGAACAGGAAACGAAGGACCAACAGGCTCGTCAGCGTCGGCGCGAAACCGGACGCGAACTCGAAGATCGAGAAGAGGATGATGTCTGCCATCAATACCGGGCGGCGGCCGAAACGCTCGGCCAGCCAGCCGAAGACGAAAGCGCCGATCGGCCGCGCAGCGAGCGTGAGGAACACCGCCTCGGTCACCGCCTTGACGTCGCTGTGAAACTCCTTCGCGATCGCCGAGAACATGAAGACCATCAGGAAATAATCGAAGGCGTCGAGCGTCCAGCCGAGGTAGCTCGCCCAGATCGCGCTTCGCTGCGACGGCTCGAGGGACTTCAAGTCGGCGATCAGGCTCATTCGGCAGCTCCCCTTCCGGCGCCGTGATGCCCGCGCGGGCGGAGAGCCGCAACCTCGCATGAAGAAAGGCCCACCCGCGCTTTTGCGCGGATGGACCCGTCAGCTATTCGCGAGTCTGACTAACCGGCCAACAGGGGGACGGCCGGCGTGCTGTTTACATGGGTGTCGGTTAGCGGACATTCAAGCGGGGGCGATTCGCCGCTCCCTAAAGCACGCTTGCAATGATCAGTGTCACATTGTCCGGCGCGCCTCTGGCGAGCACGGTGTCGATCAGCCGGTCGGCGGCGTCGGCGGGCGATCCTCTGCCCAGCTCGGCGGCGATCTCTTCATCGGGAACGAGGCGGGTGAGACCGTCCGTCGCGAGCACGAACTGATCTCCCGGCTGGACGCCCCCGCGGACAAGGTCGACCTCGCAAGTCTCCGCAACCCCCACGGCGCGGGTGATGAGGTTCGCATTCTCGTGCGACTCCGCATCCTCGGGGTTCAGCATTCCCGCGTCGATCAGGTTCTGGACGAGGCTGTGGTCGTGGCTGATTCGGCTGATCTCGCCGCCCCGCAGCAGATAGGCGCGGCTGTCCCCCATCCAGAAGCAGCGATAGGAGCCCTCGGCGATTGCCAGGCCAACCACGGTCGTTCCGATGGTCTTTCCGCCGCCGTTGGACCGCGCGAGCTCGATCAGCCGCCCGTTGACCTCCCGCACTGCTTCCACGGCTTGACCGGCGAGACCGTCGAGGTCCGCGCCATCGGGAAGCGCGCGCAGGGCGTCCACGACCATGGCGCTCGCGACTTCGCCGGCGTCGTGCCCGCCCATGCCGTCGGCGACCACCCAGAGCCCTCGCTCGGGCGCTGCGAACAGCGAATCCTCATTGATCTTGCGCTTCAAGCCCACATTTGTCCGGCTTACGCATTCGAACCGCATTCAAGCCCCCGCTGTGGTTCAAGGCACTGACTAGCATTCGCGGAAGCTTCATGCGATTTACTTTTTGCATAGATGGGGTCGTGGGGGCGACGGCATGAACAAGGCGTACAGCAATAAAGCGCTTCCGATGGGCACGGTGCTGCGCGAATGGCGCATCGAGGAGGTCCTCGGCGTCGGCGGCTTCGGCATCGTCTACAAGGCCAAGGGAATCTATTTCAACGAGCTGGTCGCGATTAAGGAATATTTCCCGAGCTCGATCAGCGAGCGCGATTCCGAAGACACCGTCGTGCCGATCGATTCGGAAGCGGAGGAAGTCCACGCGCTCGGCCTGAAGAAGTTCGTCGAGGAAGCGAAGCTCCTCTGGAACCTGTCGACCCCGAGCCGCCATCCCAACATCGTCAGCGTCCGCAGCCTGTTCGAGATTCACGGCACGGCCTACATGGTCATGGACTTCGAGGACGGGATCTCGCTGTCCAAGATGCTGAAGCAGGGCCGCCGCTTCAACGAGCGCAGCCTGTGGGACATCCTCAATCCGATCGCCGAAGGGCTGGAGAGGGCGCACCGCGTCGGAGTCCTCCACCGCGACATCAAGCCGCCGAACATCCTCATCAACGAGGACAACCGGCCGGTGCTGATCGACTTCGGCTCGGCCCGCTTCGATACTGCCGAAGCGACGAGCACCAAGGTGACGTTCCACACGCCGCCTTACGCGGCCATCGAGCAATATGTGAAAACCTACCCGCAGGGGCCGTGGACCGATATCTACGCGCTCGGCGTGGTCATGTACGAGTGCATCACCGGCGAGAAGCCGGCCGAGGTGCTCGAGCGGCTCCACGCCGGACTCGGCAAGCCGCTCGCCGAGGGCAAATGGGCCGGCTACACCAAGCGCTTCCTCGCGGCCGTCGACGCGGCCATGGTGGTGAAGCCTGAAGAGCGGCCGCAGACGCTGAGCGACTGGCTCGCGACGTTCGGCAGGGCGGGCGAGGCGACCGACGTCGCCGACGACGAAGCGACCCGATTCTTTGCCTCACAGGTCGAGGCGGAGGATATAAAGCCAGTCCCGCCCACTCCGAACGTCGATCCCGCGGCGCCGGTCGAAACCGGCGTTCCCGCCGACCCCAAGGAAGCGAAGTTCAAACGCGTCGGCGAGGAGACAGGAGCGCGCAAGAAGGGCGCGGTCGACAAGAAAGCCGTCGAGGCCGCCGAAGACGATACCAGCCGGAGGCGTGTCGTCGGCGGAGCGGCCGAAGCTGCGGCGGCGGCGACTCCAGCGGCCGCGGCGGCCGATAAGACGCGCGCCAAGGGAGCCAAGCCCGAGCCCAAGAAGGACGAAAAGGAAAAGCCGCGCACGATGTTGATCGCCGCGGCGGCGGCGGGCGTCCTCGCGGTCGTCGGCATTGGTGCCCTCACCATGCGCGGCGGCAGCTCTGAGCCGCAAGCGAACAGCGCCCAGGTGAACGCCAACGGGATCGACAATTTCGGACCGACGCCGGGCGCCTCCACAACTCCCGACGCCGCCGCGACCGACGAAACCGCCACCGCCAACGATGCGGCCAACGGCATCGCTCCGGAAGCGGCCCAGCCCAGCGCGCAGACCAACTCTACCCAAGCCCTTCAGGCGGAAAAGGCGAAGACCGCCGCCGCGCAGGCGCAGCTCGACTTGCTCAAGAAGGCTCAGGCCAAGGCTGCCGCGGGCGTGGCCGCGCCCGGCGCTCCGGCAGGGGCGAAGGGCAAGAATGCCAAGACCAGCACCGCCGCCACGGAGATCACGGCAACCCCAGATGCGGGGGTTTCGCCGGCGACCGTGTCACAGTTCAATTCGACCATCGACGATGCCCGTTCGATGGCCAAGCAGGTCATGCGCTCGAGCAACGCGCAAAACGTGCAGCTGGCGAAGAACTACGATTCCTACCTGAAGACGCTCAAGGCTTCGATGGGCGGCATCCATTCGGAGAAGGAAGCGCAAAAACTGCTAAAGCAGGCCAACCAGACGCGGGCCTATATCGTCTTCCTCAACAGGCAGTAGCTGCAACCGGGTCAGCCGGCGACCGCGGCATCTTCGGGCGAGGCCGGCGCCTCTTGCTGCGCCGGCGCGTGGCCGAGCTTGAACGCTCCGCGAAGTACTCGGTCGTAGAGGTCGCGGTCGCGCAGCGACCCGGCCGAGGGCTCCGGACTGTCGCCGTCCATCAACGCGCGCATGCGGACCTTGCCGGATTCGCGGTTGATTTCGATGTGGATTACCGGAACCGAGGCCTCCAGCGCCATCTGCACGACGTGCGCGGTGCCGCCAGGCCCTCGCGCCTGCTCGCCGTCCCAGATGGCGATCAGAACGTCCGCCTTTCCAACGACCGACTGGCCGACCTCGACATAAGCCGCGTTGAGGTCGGATCGGTCGCCGGGCAGCGCATGGACTTCGTCCGCTGAAGCAAGCGCCTTCTCGAAGCCGCGAAGCTCCTTTCCGGCGGCGAAGTCCTTGCGATACTCGTCGGGCTCGAACGGCAGCACCGCGCGGACGAGATAACCGCTTGTCCGCGCACTGCTGGCGGCAATCTGGTCCGAGCCCGACGCCATGCCGGTGTGAAGAAGAAGGCGCGGCTCGGTAACGCTGCACAGCGCATCTTCCGACTGCTGGAGCGACAATGTCGCCTCGCGGAGCCGGCGGAAGACGCCGTTGACGATCGGACGAAGCTTGCGAAGCATGGGTGCGGTCAGAGCGCCCGCCCGGTGACCGGTGATGCCGACGTTGAGGACGACCGGCGTTGGATCTTGAGGTTCAGGCAACCCCATATGTCTGCATTTCAGGTCAGGAGTTTGCTGCGATGCGCTCCGCCTGATGTGTCCCGCTGTTGCGCAGCGCTCCGCGGCGCTCCGCTTCCTCATAGGATTGAATGGAGTGCCGCAGCGAAATCTGGCCGAGCCTCAGCACTGAGCCGACGGGGATGATCGTCGCCCGGCTGATCCGGACGTCGTCGACAAAGGTCCCGTTGGTCGAGTTGAGGTCGGTGACCAGTAGCTCGTCATTGGCGAGGCCGACGACGCAATGCTCGCGTGAGATGCTCCGGTGTGGAACGACGATGTCCGCCGGCGCGGAACGCCCGATCTTGGCGCTCGAGGACTCGACCGCGATCAGATGTTCGGGAAGCTCGCCCTCTAGTACTTCGAGGCAATGGAATTCGCTGGGCGGGGGCACCGCTTCCACCGGAGGCTCCGGTGGGGCCTGACGCCGTGCCGGCTGCTCGCGCCGGAAGCGGTCGGCGGAAATGACCTGGTCGCTTCCAGGCCGAAGCGGCTGGCGGCCGACGGGCTGCGGCCGGCTGGTCGGCTCCGGCGCAGGCTGGGGAGCCGGCGCGGCCTCCTGCTCGGTGGCCCTGTCCACGAGGCGGCTCAGGTCATCGACGAACTGGCGCCAGCGGCTATCGGACCGGTCGCCCTGCCAGTCGGAGAGCTCGGCCGTATGGGTCAGCTCGAAAACGATCGGCCGGTCGCACGGTTCGATGATCGCGGGGATCAGCTTGTTGCGGCGGTCGGCAAGCGTCGCTTCGGCGCGAACCCATCGGGACGCGACCGAGCGCGGGGACCACAGCACGACCACCGCCTTCGCATCGCGAAGCCGCTGCTCGATCACCTCGTCGAAAGTTTCGCCGGAGTGAAGCGAGGCGTCCCACCAGACGTTGAATCCCTCCTCGAGCAGGCACTCGGCGAAGGCGCGAGCGACCGGTCGGTCGGTACGTGCGTAGGAAATGAAGATGTCAGTTCCCGACACTCAAGCCCCTTCATGATGGTCCGCTTGCTGCAGCAACAGGCGCGCCGCTTTCCCTCGCGGAAAGCGGGCGCGTCTGTGCCTGCGACTCACACGCAGCTAGGTCTTAATTTCCGTTAACCAGCCCCGAATGTCGAGGCTTGAGTAGAAAGTGTAACGATATGGGACACTTAACGAGTCCCTCAGGGCTGTTCCGAAGCCTGCTTCGCGAGCCATTGCTCCAACCACTTGATCGTATAGTCGCCCGCGAGAAATTCCTCGTCCCGAACCAGCTTCTGGTGGAGCGGGATGGTCGTCTTCATTCCTTCGACGACGAATTCCTCGAGCGCTCGACGAAGGCGCCGGATGCAGCTCTGGCGGTTCGAGCCGTAGACGATCAGTTTGCCGATCATGCTGTCGTAGTAGGGCGGCACGCGATAGCCGGTGTAGAGCCCGCTATCGACGCGCACGTGCATGCCGCCGGGCGCGACATAATTCTTCACCAGGCCGGGCGAGGGAGCAAAGGTCTCGGGATCCTCGGCATTGATCCGGCATTCGATCGCGTGGCCGTGGAGGTTCACCTGGTCCTGGGTACAGCTGAGGCCCTCGCCTGAAGCGATCCGGATCTGCTCGCGCACGAGATCGATTCCGCTGATCATCTCGGTCACCGGATGTTCGACCTGGAGCCGGGTGTTCATCTCGATGAAGTAGAACTCACCGTTCTCGTAGAGGAATTCGATGGTGCCCGCACCGCGATAGCCCATGTCGCTCATCGCCTTGCGGACGACCTCGCCCATTCGGGCGCGCTCGTCGGCGGTGATGACCGGGGAGGGTGCTTCCTCCAGCACTTTCTGGTGACGGCGCTGGAGCGAGCAGTCGCGCTCGCCGAGGTGGATCGCGCCGCCCTTGCCGTCGCCGAACACCTGGAATTCGATGTGCCTCGGATCGCCGAGATACTTTTCCATATAGACGGTGTCGTCACCGAAGGCGGAGCGCGCCTCCGACGCCGCCTGGCTCATCAGGCTATCGAGCTGGTCTTCCTCCGGCACGACCTTCATGCCGCGCCCGCCGCCGCCGGATGCCGCCTTGATCAGGACCGGATAGCCGATCTCGCCCGCGATCTTTTTCGCATGAGCGACGCTGGTCAGCGGGCCCGGCGAGCCGGGGACGAGCGGCAGCCCGAGCTTGGCCGCGGTGCGCTTCGCCTCGATCTTGTCGCCCATCGTCCGGATATGTTCGGGCTTGGGGCCAACCCAGATGATGTTGTGGCTTTCGACGATCTCGGCGAACTGCGCGTTTTCGCTGAGGAAGCCGTAGCCGGGGTGGATCGCATCGGCGTGGACGATCTCCGCCGCCGAGATGATGTTGGGGATGTTGAGGTAGGATTCGGCCGCGGCCGGCGGACCGATGCAAACCGTCTCATCGGCGAGCCGGACATGCATAGCGTCCGAGTCCGCGGTCGAATGCACCGCCACGGTGCGGATTCCCATCTCGTGGCAGGCGCGGTGGATCCTCAGCGCAATCTCGCCGCGGTTGGCGATCAGCAGCTTCTCGATCATCGCCACTTGGCTCAGCCGATGACGACTAGCGGCTGATCGAACTCGACCGGTTGCGCGTCGGCGACCATGATCTTCTTGATGACTCCGGCCTCCGGAGACGTGATCGGGTTCATGACCTTCATCGCCTCGACGATGCACAAGGTATCGCCGGCCTTCACCGATTTCCCGACTTCGATGAATGCTTTCGCTCCGGGCTCCGACGAAAGGTAGGCGGTGCCGACCATCGGCGATTTCACCATGTGGCCCGCAACCTCTTCGGCCGGCGCTCCGACATCCTCCTTCGCGTGCATCGGCGGCGCGCTGAGCGCCGGGGCGGCTGCGTACGCCGCAGCGGCCGGCGCGGCCGCGATGACCGGAGCGGGATCGCGCGCGACCTTGATCCGCCGCTCGCCGTCCTGGACCTCGATCTCGGTCAGCTCGTTGTCGGTGAGCAGCTGCGCAAGCTCGCGCACCAGGGCCGGGTCGATACGCATCGAACCATTCTTGTCCGCCTTGGGAGGTGCGGCCATTAACAAATCCCCTATTGAATTTGGCTCTTCGCCTGGTTCGCGCCCGCTCCCTTGCAGAGGTGCGCCGCTGCGTCCAGTGCGAGGAGGTAGCCTAGCGGGCCGAAGCCGATGATCGAGCCCCGAGCGACCTGGCCGAGCAGGCTCTGCCGGCGGAAGCCCTCGCGCGCATAGATGTTGGTCAGGTGCACCTCGATCACCGGGATCGGCAGCGCGGCAACCGCGTCGCGTAGGGCGATCGAGCTATGCGCATAGGCGCCGGCATTGATGATCACGGCAGAGGCCTTGGCCAGCGCCTCGTTGAGCCAGTCGACGAGCACGCCTTCGTGGTTCGACTGCCGAAAGTCGATCGCGAGTTTCAGTCCCTTGGCGCGCTGCTCGAGCGTCGCTGCGATGTCGGAGAGCGTCTGCGTCCCGTATATCCGCGGCTCACGCGTGCCGAGCAGGTTGAGGTTGGGTCCGTTGAGGACGAATATCGTATCGGTCATTTGCGAGGCGCGATGGAGCCTCCTATCTGCCCTTTGTCAATGAGTCTGGATGGTTCCCTCTCTGTCCGCGTGAATGGCGAGCACCGGCGCGTGCCCGGCGGCACCAGCGTTGCGGAGATGGTGAACCTGCTTGGGCTTGATCCGCTCCGCGTGGCCGTCGAGCGGAACCTCGAGGTGATCCCCCGCTCGACGCTGGCCGATGTGTGTGTCGAGGACGGCGACGACTATGAAATCGTGCATTTCGTTGGAGGGGGTTGATTTTGACTGTTCCCCGGCGAAGGCCGGGGCCCAGGACCTATTTGGCCGGGTTGGATCCCGGCCTTCTCCGGGAAACAGATAAGTGAACGTTCAATCCTCAGTTTCGACAGACACCTGGACCGTGGCGGGGCGGACGTTCACCTCGCGCCTCATCGTCGGCACCGGCAAGTACAAGAGCTTCGAGGAGAATGCGGCCGCGGTCGAGGCTTCCGGGGCGGAGATCGTCACGGTCGCTGTGCGGCGGGTCAACATCTCCGATCCGAACCAGCCGAAGCTCACCGATTTCATCGACCCGAAAAAGGTTACCTATTTGCCGAACACCGCCGGCTGCTTCACCGCCGACGATGCGATCCGGACGCTCAGGCTCGCGCGCGAGGCGGGCGGCTGGAACCTCGTGAAGCTCGAGGTTCTGGGCGAGGCGAAGACGCTTTATCCCGACATGCGCGAGACCCTGCGCGCTACCGACGTGCTGGTAAAAGAGGGCTTCGAGCCCATGGTCTATTGCGTCGACGACCCGATCGCCGCGAAGCAGCTTGAGGAAGCGGGCGCGGTCGCGATCATGCCGCTGGGAGCGCCCATCGGCTCGGGCCTCGGAATCCAGAACCGTGTTACCATTCGCCTGATCGTCGAAGGGGCGGGAGTGCCGGTTTTGGTTGACGCGGGCGTCGGCACCGCGAGCGACGCCGCCGTGGCGATGGAGCTCGGCTGCGACGGCGTCCTGATGAACACGGCGATCGCCGAAGCCAAGGACCCGGTTCTGATGGCGCGCGCCATGAAGGCCGCGGTCGAGGCGGGGCGGCTCGCCTATCTTTCCGGGCGCATGCAGAAGCGCCGCTACGCCGATCCCAGCAGCCCGCTTGCCGGGCTGATCTGATCAGGGTCTAGGCGGCGGGCGCGGCCGCTAGCTGGCGCGTCCCAGCCTTCTCGAGCACCGGCTCGATCGTGTCGCACATCGCTTCCGTGATGCGCCGCGTCCCTTCGGCGTCACTGTGGAATTCGTCGATGAAGGTCACGTCGCGAGGGCCCGACGCAAGAGGAACTCCGAGAGCCTTCGACATCTCTCTGCGGTGGTCGAAGAACGGCTGGTTGAATTTCCGGTGGTTCGCGAACTGGGTTTCCTGCCACGGATAGAAGACCTCGCCGAGCCCGCACTTCCGCTCCATTTCCGTCGCTTCCTCCTTTTCGAAGAAGCCGGTCGCCTCGAGAAGGATTAGGGGAATGCCGTTCGCGCGGCACAGCCGCGCGATCGCCGACGTCCAGGTCGCCGAAAATGCCAACAGGCTCGGGAAATTCTTCTCAGGGTCGGCGTTTTCGGCAGTCTTCTGCACCGTCTTTTGCTGCGAGATGTTGGGCGATCCGAAGATCGGGTCGGCGAGCGACGAGCTGCAAAAGCCGCCGAGGTCGCCGTCGCTGGAGAAGCAAACGAGCGCGGGCCGTCGCTTCGTTCCGCGAAGGAAGCCGGTCAGCAGCGAGTGGAGATTGCGGCTGTTCGCCCCCGGCATCGACGCGTTGGCGACCGGAAAGCCGAAGCGCTCTGCTCCGATCGATGCGCCCGTATTCTCGTTCCCGGCAATTCCGAAACCGAAGGTGGTGCTCGGCCCCAGCAGAAGGCCATAGCGTTCGCTCGCGAGGCAATCTGCGACCGAGTAGGTCTTGCCCGCAAAGGTCGTGTGCCGGAAACCAGCGGAATCGGTCGAGAAGCTCGCGCAACTCGAGTTCGGCCAGTAGGTGAGGACGTCGCCGCGCAGGCCGATCTTGCGCTGGTTTTCCAGGAAGTCGGCCATTTCCGGCCGGAGCTCTGCAATCTTTTCGTAATTTGCCATGCGGACCACCGTAGCGGCCCGCCACGTGGCGTAAACCCGCTGCGAATCAGCGGCTTGCAGTGACGATGTGCGCTGCCATCGGAGCGTCGATCCCGTCCACGCCCTCGAACGGCTGCATCGCCCGTTCCACGGCATCGAAGACACGGTCGAGGCTCCCCGCTTCACGATCCTCAATCTCGACCCCCATCGGCGTCCCGTAACAAAGTGCCGCCGCTGCATCCTTTGCAGACGCGGCGCGACTTTTCAGCTCGATCGTCTCGATGTCCACGGTCTCGAAGCCCGCGTCGTGGAGGTCGCTTTCAATACGAAGGGGATCGGTATAGCCGAACGGTCCTTCACGCATGAACAGCGGTGGGTCATCAGGGAAACAATCAATCAGCACCCGCTGAGCGACGTCGCTCAGGACATTGCGTTCGATGCGGTCCCAAATGGCGAGTAAATAGTGCCCGCCGCTCTTCAGCACCCGCCGGGCCTCGGCATGGCCGCGGACTCTGTCGGGGAAGAACATGGCGCCGAACTGGCAGATCACGAGGTCGAAGCTCGAATCCTCGAACGGAAGCTCGAGCGCATCCGCCTCCACGAACCGCACGCGGTCGGACGGGACTAGCCGGGCAGCGACGTCCAGCATCGGCTGGTTGAGGTCGGTCGCGACGATCTCCGTGTCGGGGCAGGCCCTGTGCAGCGCCTCGGTGAGCGCGCCGGTGCCCGCCGCGGTTTCGAGGATCAGGCGGGGAGCGAATGAGCACGCGCGCCGGGCCAGCTCGACCGCAAAGGGCCGAAAGATGAGCGGCACCATCAGCTCGTCATACTTCTGGGGCACCGAGCCCGCAAAGCGAAGCTCTTGGTCTTTCATCGGAACGTCCCCCATCGATCGCGGGTTTTCCAAGTGGTCCGGAGGTGGGCCATGGCGACCTCAATGACAGATTTCGCGGCGGAACGCTCGGCCATGGTCGATCGGCAGCTGAAGCGCCGCGGGATCCGAGAGCAAATGATCCTCGACGCTTTCCTCGCCGTCCCGCGGGAGGACTTCGTCAGCGACGAATACCGGCATCTCGCTTACGGCGACCACCCGCTTCCGATCGAAGCAGGTCAGACCATTTCTCAACCTTACATCGTCGCACTGATGATCCAGGCCGCGGAAATCGGGCTGCGCGACAAGGTGCTCGAGGTCGGCGCGGGCTCGGGCTACGCCGCCGCCGTCATCAGCCGAATTGCGGGAAGAGTGATCGCGATCGAGCGGAAGCACGACCTCGTCGCGGTCGCTCGGGAGCGGCTGGCTCGGCTCGGCTTCGACAATGTGACGATCGTCGAAGGAGACGGCACCATGGGCTGCGCGGAGGAAGCGCCGTTCGACGCGATCCTAGCGGCGGCAAGCGGAAGCCATGTTCCCGAGGCTCTGCTTGCGCAGCTTTCCCCTGGCGGGTGCATCGTGATGCCGATCGGCAGTCCCGACGCGGTCCAGGAACTCGTCAAGGCGACCAAGCAGGAGGACGGAGTGATCCGCCAGGAGAACCTCGGCGGCGTCCGCTTCGTTCCCCTGATCGGGGAGGAGGGCTGGAACGATGCTTGAAACCGACCTCGATACGCTGCCGCGCCTGATCGCAGACGCCGCCGAGCCGCTTCCGGATATCGACGATCCGGCGTTCGGGGCGATGTTCGATCGCTTTGCGGACGCTCGCGTCCTGTGCCTCGGCGAGGCAAGCCACGGGACGAGCGAATTCTACCGCGCCCGGGCCGCCATCTCGCGCCGGTTGATCGAGCGGCACGGGTTCAACATCGTCGCGGTGGAAGGCGACTGGCCCGATTGCGCGACGGTCGACCGCTATGTCCGTCACCGGCCGCCCCGCGAGCTGGAGTTTACGGCGTTCGAGCGCTTCCCGATGTGGATGTGGCGCAACAGGGAGGTCGACACCTTCGTCGGCTGGCTGCGCGGGCACAATAACACCCGTGAATATGAGCGGATGTGCGGCTTCTACGGGCTCGATCTCTACAATCTCGGCGGCTCGATGCGCGCGGTGATCGAGTTCCTCGACGAGGAAGACCCGGAGCTCGCGAGGCTCGCCCACCGCCGGTACGGGTGCCTCGACCCGTGGGCGGAGGACCCCGCGATCTACGGACGTCACTCGCTGCTCGAAGGTTATGCGCGGTGCGAAGTCGGAGTCGTCCAGATGCTGAAGGACCTGCTCCTGAAGCAGGTCGATTGCTTCGGGCCGGAATGCGACGAGTGGCTGGACGCGCAGGCGAATGCGCGGCTCGTCAAGGACGCCGAGGCCTATTACCGAATCATGTACCAGGGATCGGCGGAGAGCTGGAATTTGCGCGACACGCATATGTTCGACACGTTGAACATGATCCTCGATGCCAAGGGGCCGGGCTCGAAGGCGATCGTATGGGCGCACAACAGCCATATCGGGGACGCACGCTTCACCGACATGGGGCAGCATCGCGAAGAGCTGAATATCGGCCAGCTGGTGAGGGAGAAATGGGGCGCCGATGCGCGGCTGATCGGCTTCGGGACGCACACCGGCACGGTCGCTGCGGCGGACGATTGGGACATGCCGATGAAAGTGAAGCGCGTGAATCCGTCACTGCCGGAAAGCCACGAGCGGATGGCGCACGACAGCGGCGCCGCGCGCTTTCTCCTCGATTTGCGCGAGGGTGTGGTCGACGGCGAGCTTCGCCACGCGCTGCTCGAGCCGAGGCTGGAGCGGTTCATCGGGGTCATCTACCGCCCCGACACCGAGCGCTGGAGCCATTACAGCGATGCGATTCTGGTGAAGCAGTTCGACGGCTACGTCTGGTTCGATGAGACCGAGGCGGTAACCCCGCTTCCAGGCGAACGGCGTCCGGGAGAACGGCGCGAGATGGAGGAAACCTACCCGTTCGGCCTATAAGCACGCCATGGAAGACGACGAACGCGCCATCCGCGAGCTGGTCGATCGCTGGATCGAGGCGACCAAGGCCGGCGATACTGCCGCGGTGCTCGATCTCATTGCCGACGATGCCGTGTTCATGGTCCGCAGCGGACTGTTCGGGAAAGAGGGTTTCCAGGTCGGTTCGGACTCGCTCAGCGACAGCAAGATCGACGGCAGAGCCGAAATCATGGAGATGCACGTCGAGGGGAACTGGGCTTGGATCCGCAACTATATCGACTTGATCATCACCCCCGCGGGCAGTGAGCCGGTGGGGCGCTCGGGCTACGCGCTGACAATCCTGAAGAAAGGCTCTGACGGCCGCTGGCGGCTGTTCCGCGACGCCAATCTCGTCAGCTGAATCACAGCCAATACCTTCACTTTGGATAATGATTTCGGGAGCGAATCATCGCTCTCGCGCGTATCTACTTGTGAGTTCGCGATAATTGTTGCGGAGCAGGGCATGCCGCACAGGCGCAAGGCAGAGAAGGGCAGCTTCAAGGATCATTTCGACGGGCTGGTGAGCCAGTTCCCGGATAAGCACGGGCAGAAGGGGGAAGCGGCAAGGGCGGACGAGCGCCGCAAGAACAAGCGTCACATCAACGATTTGTTGTTCGAACGCGCGACCCGCGACTAGCTCGGCTGCGCGCCCGCAAGGCGCTCCTGCTCGCTCTTCAGCCGCTCGGCATCGAAGGCGTGAGCCGCGTGCGGCCCGGTCCGGTCGACCCAATGCATGAAGAGATGTGCGGACCAGCCGTTCGGGTTCGGCTCGATCCGACCGTGGCGCAGCTGCGTGCCGCGGTACAGCACCGCATCGCCCGGCTGCATTGCGATCGAGGCATAAGGTTCGTCCCCGAAATCTTCGTGCAAATAGTCGGGCCCGGTCACCTCCCGCGATCCGATCTGGAGGTCCCAAGGCTTGCCGTCGCTATATGCCAGGGTGAGCGACACACTATGCTCGCACGACGGCCGGTCGGAATGGATGCGGCAGATGTCGTCTTTCTGGTAGATCCGGAAATAGTCGTAGCTGGGCAGGAGGTCGGCGCCGGTTAGCTCGCTGACGATCGGCGTCAGGCCCCACAGGAACGAGATCAGCGGACGGTAGAAGTGGCCGCTGATCTCAACGGTCGGCCGACGCATCAGAGGTTCCTGCCGGCTGAACGAGCTGAAGGACTTGCCCGAAGCGGCGAGGTCGGCCTCCAGTTGCTGGCAGAGAGCGTTCGCGACTTCGGACGGGACCAGCCGCTCGACGCTCGCATAGCCGTCTTTCCGATAGTCGCCGGTAACGCGCATGCGGCCGTCTAACGCGATTTCGCCTTCTCGCGTAGCTTGGTGATCGTCGTCGCGTTTGTGATCTGCTCGACGTCCGTCTTGCAATGGAGCAGCCGGATGCCCTTTCGCTTCAGCGCTTCATCGAGCGCGGGCGCAAAGTCTTCGGTCGTTTCGATCGTTTCTGTCCAGCCACCGAACGCACGGGCGAGCGCCGCGAAATCGGGGTTGCTGAGTGCGGTCGCACTGATCCTTGTCGGATATTCGCGCTCCTGGTGCATTCGGATGGTGCCGTAGCTTCCATTGTCGACCAGCACCACGATGAGGTCGGCGCCATATTGGGCGGCGGTCGCCAGCTCCTGGCCGTTCATGAGGAAGTCTCCGTCGCCCGCGACTGCGACCACTGGGCGGTCCCTGAAGCGGATCGCCGCAGCGACTGCGGCGGGTACGCCGTAACCCATCGTGCCGCTGGTCGGCGCGAGCTGGGTCGGCATCGGGCCGTAACGCCAGTAGCGGTGCCACCAGCCCGAGAAATTGCCCGCGCCGTTGCAGATGATCGTGTTCTCCGGAAGCTTCTCGCGCATCGCGGCGACGCATGGGCCGAGGTCGAGCTTCACTCCCTTGCGAGGCCGCGGCTCGGACCACTCTAACCATTCCTTATGGGCGTCGTCGCCGCACGAGAAGCGGACCAGGTCGGGGTCGATCCATTCGTCGACCATTTCGGCGAACTCACCCATGTCGGCGCAGATCGGCAAGTCGGCGTGATAGACGCGTCCGAGCTCGTTCGGGTCCGGATGGACGTGAACCAGGGTCTGGCCGGGATGGTCGGGCGTGATGAGCGTATAGCCGTCGGTCGTCGCTTCCCCAAGCCGCGGACCGACCGCGAGAACCAGGTCCGCGTCGCGAATGCGCTGCTGAAGTAGTGGGTTGGGGCCGTAGCCGAGTTGGCCGGCATAGACCTGGCACGTATTGCAGATCGCGTCCTGCCTGCGAAAGGCGGCCGCGACTGGGATTCCGTAGCGGAAGGCGAAATTGGCGAAATGGTGCGATGCGCGGGGGCTCCAGTCCGCTCCGCCGACGATTGCGACGGGGTTCGTCGCGTCCTTCAGTAGCTCGAACATCGCCTGCACCGCGCCCGGATCCGGCTCCTCCGCAAGCGGCGGGACGCACGGGCGATCCTTGGCTTCGACCTCGTCGCGCAGCATGTCCTCCGGCAGCGCGATAACCACCGGGCCGGGCCGTCCGGCCGTCGCGACCCGATAGGCCCGCGCGACATATTCGGGGATCCGCCGGGCGTCCTCGATCCGCGCCGCCCATTTCGCAACGGGCGCGAAGAAGGCCGGGAAGTCGATCTCCTGGAATCCTTCCCTGTCGCGGTCGCCGCGAGCGACGTCGCCGATGAAGAGGATCATCGGGGTCGAATCCTGGAAGGCGACGTGAACTCCGGCACTCGCGTTGGTCGCTCCGGGACCGCGGGTGACGAACGCGACGCCGGGGCGGCCGGTCATCTTCCCGTCCGCATCGGCCATGTATGCGACGCCGCCCTCCTGCCTGCAGACGATGGTTTCGATCTCGGGGCTGTCGTGAAGCGCGTCGAGCACGGCAAGGAAGCTCTCGCCCGGAACGGTAAAGACTCGGTCGCAGCCCTGGATTTTCAGCTGATCGACTAGGATTCGTCCGCCGGTGCGCTTGGTCATGGGCGCCCGTTAGCCCGAAGCGGAAGTCGCGTCACCCCGACGCCCCGGGAACCATTTGTTCACCCTAACGGGAGCAAGACGGGGGGCAGGGATAGGTGCCCATGACGAACAGCTCCAACACATTGCCCAACGGTCATCCCGAAAGGCGCCGAGTTCCGCGTACCGCGCTTCGGCTCAACGCCACGATTCGCGAGCCGGGCCGAAGCCGCACCAGCGCGCGTGTGATCGACATTTCGACGCGCGGCTGCCGAATCGAGGCCACCTCGGGGGCTTCGGTCGATACCTGGCTGATGCTCAGCATCGCGGGGCTCGAAACCCAATATTGCCGCGTCGCCTGGCGCTGTCATGAGTTCGCCGGGATCGAGTTCGCGACTCCGCTTGCCGAAGCGGTGCTCGAGCGGCTGCTTTCCGACCAGCAGCAATTGTCCGAGGTCGCGATCGCCGACCTGCGCTCAATCGCAAACCGAGCGCACAACCTGTCGGTTCAGGAGGCGGACGACCGCCAGACCTTGACGGAACTGTCGCGCAAATGCGCGGTGGATGCGGTGGTCGAAGGGCTCCGTTTGGGCGAAGCCAAGCCCGGCAAGTAGTCGCGCGCGCTTCAGGCGGCGCGCGGCAATCCGCTCAGGATCGGTCCAAGGCCGCCCGCAGCCTCGATGCGATCGGCCAGCGCTCCGCGCGGAAGCTCCTCGTCGAACGCCCAGGCGAGCACCGCTTCGAGCTGCTTGATCGTCGCATCGTCGCACATTCCGTCGAACGCCAGCTTGACCACCGGCTTCATCGGCGAACGCAGCTGGATCTTGAGGCCCTGGGCTTCGAGCAGCCGAAGATATTCCTCGGGCGCATCCTCGGCATCCAGGGCAAAATCATAAGCGGCGCTCAATCCTTCATAGAGCGCGACATTGGCCCGAAGCTTCGCCTGACGCGCCTCGTCGGCCTTGGCGCGAACGTCGGTCAATTTGCTCTGCAAGGTTCCCTCCGGGGTTGGAATCGGTTCGTCGAATGAAATGGGTTCGTCCGCTTGCACCGGCTCCTCTGGCGCGGTGGGCTCGTCCGGCTGCGGAATCTCGTCAACGGCAACGGGATCGTCGGCCTGCGCCGGTTCGTCGAACGAAGGCGCTTCCGCAATTTCGGTAGCTTCTTCGGGCTGCGGCGCTTCTTCCGCTTCCCAGCTCTCCAGCGTCGAATTCTCGATGTCGAGCTCGATCTCGACCGGCCGGCCGTAGAATCCGCCGACGTTCGCGATCGTCTCGAAGAAGCGCGCCGACAAGCTCGTCTTGCCCGTCTGCATGGCTCCCTCTTCGAATACGTCCGCGTCGGGCTCTTCCGCTGCGGGCGGCGGGGCATCCTCGATCGCGGCGATTTCCATGATCGTCTCGTCTTGCTCTTCAACCGGCGGCAGCTCTTCCGGCTCGGCAGCGACTTCCGCCACTTCGTCCTCGACCTGCGCCTCGGCCTCTTCCGGCTGCTCTGCGGCGTCCGGTGCCTCCTCGACACTGCATTGCGCCCCGTCGAGGCTCACGAAGCCGTAGACATAATCGATCCACGTGCCGGTCGCGCTGAACGGTAGCAGGGTGACCCAGCAGCGCCTCTTGCCGTCGGCGGTCTCGAACTCGTCCTCGAACGCGAATGCGTCGCGGCAGCCGGCGACCACCGGCAGGCGCGTCGCGATGCAGGAGAGGAGCGACGGGTTCGGCGCGTCGCCGACCTTCTCCGCGTCGATGCCGCCCTTGATCGCCTGGCCGATGTGACGGATCTCGGCATCCTCGCCGCCACCGATCATCTCGAGCAGCAGGCTGAACGGCCCGGCGTCGGAGATTTCGAGCGGATCGAGGTCGCGGATCGGCGGAAACTGGCGATCACGCTTGATCGAGAGCCAGTAATTGTAGACGCTGGCATGCTTGCGCCGCTCGGGCGCCGAGATGGTCCTAAGGGAGCCCAGCAGTCCTTCGGTCGCCGGTTCGTCGTCGGCATTCAACTCCGGTACGGGCACGCCCATTCTCGCCATCCCTTCGCGTGGAGTCGCCACCTTCGGGGACGTGGTTCTTAGAAAAGGTTAAGGCTGCGGCGAGACGCGAAATTTAGTCCCGCAAAGGGACGGCCGAACTAGGCCTGGTGGATCGCCTTCACGACCTGATAGCTTTCGAGGCCTTCCTTCCCGCCCTCGGAGCCAAAGCCTGAATCCTTCACTCCGCCGAAGGGCGTGTCGGCGCCGCTGATCGCAAAGGTATTGATCCCGACCATCCCGCTTTCGACGAGGTCGCCGATGAGGTTCGCCCGGCGCCCGTTCTCGGTGAACGCGAAGGCGGCAAGGCCGAAGGGCAGGCGGTTGGCCTGCTCGATCGCTTCCTCGAACGTGTCGAACGGGCGCGACACCGCGACCGGCCCGAACGGCTCGTCGTTCATGATGTTCGCTTCGTTCGGAACGTCCGCAAGCAAAGTCGGCTGGAAGAAAAAGCCGCCATTGCCGCGCTCGCCGCCGGCGAGGACTCGCGCACCCTTGGCCTTGGCGTCCTGCACCAGGCTTTCGATGGCATCGGGGCGGCGCGCATTGGCGAGCGGGCCCATCTTCACGCCTTCCTCGAGGCCGCTTCCGACCTTCACCTTGGCCGTGCGCTCGGCGAAGCCCTTCACGAAGGCGTCGTAGATTCCGCGCTGGACGTAGAAGCGGGTCGGAGACACGCACACCTGGCCCGCATTCCGGAACTTCTGCGGCACGACCATGTCGAGCGTCTTCTCGAGGTCGCAATCGTCGAAGATCAGTACCGGCGCGTGGCCGCCGAGCTCCATTGTCACGCGCGTCATGCTGTCGGCGCAGAGGCGCATCAGATGTTTGCCGACATTGGTCGAGCCCGTGAAGCTGACCTTGCGGATGACCTTGCTGGCGATGAGCGTCTCGCTGACGAGCGCAGCGTCGCCATGGATCAGTTGCGCAACCCCGTTCGGAATGCCGGCGTCGGCAAGCGCCCGGAACAGCTCGGTGCCGACTCCCGGCGTCTCGTGCGGCGGGCGCGAGATCACGGTGCAGCCGGCGGCAAGCGCGGCGCTAACCTTTTTCGCGAGAAGGTAGATGGGGAAATTCCACGGCGTGAAGGTCGCGGTCGGGCCCACCGGCTGGCGGATCACACGGGAAAGCTGGCCCGCCGGGCGGACGAGCGTACGGCCGTAATCGCGCTTGGCGTCTTCGGCGTACCAGTCGAACAGCTGGGCTGATGCGAGAACTTCAAGCTTGGCTTCGGTGAGCGGCTTGCCCTGCTCCTGGGTCATTGTCCGGGCGACGACGTCGGCGCGTTCGCGCAGCAGCTGTGCCGCCTTGTGCAGGATCGCACCACGCTTCTCGACGTCCAGAGCCCGCCATTCCGGCCACGCGCGCTCGGAAGCGGCAAGCGCCTCTTCGAGATCGGCCTTGGTCGCGTAAGGAACTTCGGCGATCGGCTTGGCGTCCACCGGGTTGACCACGGCATGAGCATCGCGGCCTTCGCCCGATTTCCAAACGCCGTCGATGAAGAGCTGAAGCGAGGTTTCGTATCCCATGACGCGCAGATAGGCGCGGCTTGTTACCGCTGCAACTTGACTCCTCCTCCCTGCGTCCGAAGGACGTGGGGAGGGGGACCGTGCTGCGAAGACTGCACGGTGGAGGGGCCATGCGCGCAACTGCAAAATCCATGCGAACGGCGCGACGGCAGCGCCGCGCGATGAGTCCGCCCGAGGTTCGCCTATGGACGCTCCTTCGCCGTTCTCCAGGAGGCGTCCGATTTCGTCGCCAGCATCCCGTCGGGCCTTATGTGGCTGATTTCTACTGTCCCGCTGCAAAGCTCGTGATCGAAATCGATGGTCGCATCCACGACTTCACAGACGAACACGATGAGGTGCGGGACGAATATATTCGAGGCCTAGGTCTGGCAGTCATTCGCATCGCTGCATCTGACGCAATGAGAGACGCTATCTCGGTTGCCGATAGTCTGGTCCGTCTGTGCGGCCCCTCCACCACTCAGCTGTGCTGAGCGGTTCCCCTCCCCATCGCTTCGCGACAGGGAGGATGTTGTCTGTGGGTCGACGCCCCGCTACCCCTGCTGACAAAGGAGCAAGTAGCAAATGACCAAGCAGGAGCTCGTCGAGCGCATGCAGCAGGGGCAGGCGTGGGTGCCGGGCAAGCGCGTGAAGATCGACTTCGGCGCCGACCAGGGGACGGTGATGCTCGACGGAGCCGCCCAGCAGGTGAGCGAGGAGGACGGAAACGCCGACACGACGATCAAGATCGGCTGGGATGACTGGCAGCAACTCGCTTCGGGCCAGCTCGACGGAATGACGGCGTTCATGATGGGCAAGCTTCGTGTCGAGGGCGACATGTCGAACGCGATGCAACTCCAGGGCGTGCTGGCGAAGCTCAAGGGCTGACGCTCGCTTGAGCAACGGCCGCGGCTTTTCTATGGGCCCCGCATGCAGAAAATCTATCCCAGCGCGGAAAGCGCGCTCGACGGGCTGCTGTTCGATGGAATGACCATTGCGGCGGGCGGCTTCGGCCTTTGCGGAATCCCGGAACGGTTGATCGACGCGGTCGTCGCGAGCGGGCTCAAGGACCTCACCATCGCCTCGAACAATGCAGGCATCGACAACGAAGGGCTCGGCAAGCTGCTGCGCACCAGGCAGGTGAAGAAGATGATCTCGTCCTACGTTGGCGAGAACAAGGAGTTCGAGCGGCAATTCCTGGCCGGGGAGCTGGAGGTCGAGTTCACGCCGCAGGGCACGCTCGCCGAGCGCATGCGTGCGGGCGGGGCGGGGATTCCCGGCTTCTACACCAAGACCGGCTACGGGACGCAGGTCGCGGAAGGGAAAGAGGTCAAGGCATTCGACGGCCCAAATGGACCTGAAGAATATGTCCTCGAGCGCGGCATCCGCGCCGACCTCAGCATCGTGAAGGGATGGAAGGCCGACGAAACGGGCAACCTGATTTTCCGCAAGACCGCTCGCAACTTCAACCAGCCGGCGGCGACCTGCGGCAAGGTGTGCGTCGCCGAGGTCGAGGAGATCGTGCCGGTCGGCTCGCTCGACCCCGACTGCATCCACCTTCCCTCGATCTACGTGAAGCGGCTGATCCTGGGCGCGCCCTACGAGAAGAAGATCGAGTTCCGCACGGTTCGCGAGCGCGAGCCCGCATGATCGCTGCCCTTGCACTTGCTGCAGCCGTCACAGCGACGCAGCCTTCGAAGGCCGATCTCGTCGGTATCGATGCGGCGATCCGCGGCGTCTACGAGGTGATCTCCGGCCCGGCCGGGCAGAAGCGAGATTTCGATAGGATGCGGTTGATGTTCGCCCCGGGCGCGACGCTCAAGGCGATCGGGCCGAAGGGCCTGCGCGGCGGCTCGGTCGAGGATTACATCAAGCGTAATTCCGAGATCCTCGAGAAGGAGGGCTTCACCGAACGCGAGCTCGGCCGCCGCGTCGAGGTGTGGGGCGGCCTCGCCACCGCCTGGTCCGCCTATGACGGCCGGACCGCCAACGGCAGCTTCCATGAGCGCGGGATTAACAGCTTCCAGCTGGTCAAGATCGACGGCAAGTGGGTTGTCGCCTCGATCCTCTGGCAGGAGGAAACGCCCGCCAACCCGCTGCCGCGAAATCTGATTCAAGGACGAAGGAAATGACGACGGAAACGCTGACCAAGGGCTGGACCCGCGACCAGATGGCGGCGCGCGCCGCGAAGGAGCTTCGCGACGGCTATTACGTCAATCTCGGGATCGGCATTCCCACACTCGTCGCAAACAACATCCCGGCGGGGATGACCGTCACGCTACAGAGCGAGAACGGCATGCTCGGCATCGGACCTTTTCCCTATGACGACCAGGTCGATCCAGACCTCATCAACGCTGGCAAGCAGACCGTCAGCCAGCTTCCGCAGACGAGCTTCTTCGACAGCGCCACCAGCTTCGCGATGATCCGCGGCGGGCACATCGACCTCGCCGTGCTCGGCGGCATGGAAGTGAGCGAGAAGGGCGACCTCGCCAACTGGATGGTGCCGGGGAAGATGATCAAGGGGATGGGCGGCGCGATGGACCTCGTCGCCGGGGTCAAGAAGATCATCGTCGTGATGGAACACGTCTCCAAGAACGGCGATCCCAAGTTCATCCCTGAATGCACGCTTCCGCTCACCGGCAAGAACGTCGTCGACATGATCATCACCGACCTCGCCGTGTTCCAGCGGGCCGACCACGACAGCCCGTTCAAGCTGGTGGAGCTGGCCCCGGGCGTAACCGCCGAGGAAGTCCGCGAGAAGACGACCGCGCAATACACCGAGTGACCGCCGGGCATATTCTTCGAAAGACTCTGCTCCTGCGCCTGCTGTTCTGGGCGGCGGCGCTGTTCGCATTGGTGATGGCGCTTCTTCCCCATCCGCCGGATGTGCCGCTCCACCCTTCCGACAAGGTTCAGCACATCATCGCCTTCGCCACGCTCGGCCTTCTCGGCAGCGCCGCTTATGCTGGCGCGCGCAAGCGCTGGCTGATCATCGGCCTGTCGCTGTTCGGCGCCTTCATCGAGGTCGCGCAGGCGATCCCTTCCTTGCATCGCGACAGCGATCCGCTCGACTGGCTGGCCGACACGATCGCCTGCGCGCTCGTCGTGCTCGCGCTGCGCTGGTGGAAGCCGCGCCGGCTTGGTTGATCGCTCGTTGCCTCACGCGCGCGTCCGCCCTATCTGCCCGGGCAAAGAGCTTAAGGGGAAAGCATGACCCAGTTTGACGACCGCGAGCGGGCCTTCGAATCCAAGTTCGCGCATGACGAAGAGATGAAGTTCCGCATTACCGCGCGGCGCAACCGGCTGCTCGGCGAATGGGCGGCGCGGCAGATGGGGCTTTCCGAAGCCGAGACCGAATCCTACGCCAAGGACGTCGTCCGCTCCGACTTCGAGGAAGCCGGCGATCATGACGTGGTCCGCAAGGTCGTGGGCGACCTTACCGCGGCGGGCATCGATTGCGACGAGGAAAAGGTGCTGGAAGCGCTGCGCAACAAGGAAATCGATGCTCGACGCCAGATCATTGAGAGTACGAATCTATGATGGGATTTGGCCTCTGATGCCGATGCCCGCAAGCGAGATCGAGCGGCTGATCAAGGCGGCGATCCCCGACGCCGAGGTCACGATCCGCGATCTTGCCGGCGACGGTGACCATTATGCCGCGCGCGTGGTCAGTGGCAGCTTCGAGGGGCTGAGCCGCATCCGGCAACACCAGAAAGTCTATTCCGCGCTTGGGGGGCGAGTAGGGGGAGAGCTTCACGCACTGCAGCTTGAAACCGCGGTGCCCTGACGGAGAACCAATGTGAGTGACGCAGCTTCCCGGATCGACGAGATCGTCAAGAACAATGACGTGGTCCTGTTCATGAAAGGCACCGCCCTGTTCCCGCAATGCGGCTTCTCGAGCCGCGCGATCGCGATCCTCGATCGGCTCGATGCGAAATATGAAACGGTCGACGTCCTCCAGGACCAGGAAATCCGTCAGGGCATCAAGGCCTATTCCGATTGGCCGACGATCCCCCAGCTCTATGTGAAGGGCGAATTCGTCGGTGGTTCGGACATCATGATGGAGATGTTCGAGAGCGGGGAGTTGGGTCAGCTGCTCGGTACGGACGCCTGAACGAGGAAGGGGCGGTTGCAGGGGACCAGAGAACCGCTGCAACCGCCCCTTCGTGGCGTGGAACCAAGTGGACGCGATTATTGTAGCAATGCGCGTGCCAATTTGAAGAAATGGCGTATTTCTGCCGTTTTCTTAACGAGTAGAGAAAGGTCGACCAAGCCTTGCGTAAAGATTTCCGACAGAATGGCGGCCGATAAGGATGGCACTTTGATCAAATGCCCGGGTTTGGTGTTGAGGTGAACCTCTACGACCCTCCTTTCCGGCGGCCGGCCGGGGCGCGGCTGTTCTGCGACTTGACGCAGAGCTGGTCCGACGTCGGCGGAGGCGTGCGCACCTATTTGCTGCACAAGCGCAACCACATCCTCCAGTCGACGCCGCACAGCCATCTGATGATCGTTCCGGGCGACCGTGACGCGATCGTCGCAGAAGAGCGCGCGATCACCGTCATGATCGCCTCGCCGCGCGTTCCGGGCAGCCCGCATTACCGCCTCATGCTCCGCAACCGCGCCGTTCGCGCGACTCTCGAGCATTTCCGGCCGGACCTCATCGAGTGCCAGGACGCCTACAACCTGCCCTGGGCGGCTATCGGTTACCGCCGGCGCCATCGCGAGACGGCGTTGGTGGCCGCCTACATGACCGATTTCCCGACGGTCTACATCGAGCGGCCCTTGTCGACGATCGTGACCAAGCCGGTCGCAAGCCTGCTCGCGCGTATCTGCTACGCTTATTGCGGCCTTCTCTACCGCCGCTTCGATTCCCTCTTCGCGCTCAGCGAAAACGGCGGCGCGGCGAAGCTCGGCCTGCTTGGAGTCGGAAACGTCGACGTCGTTCCCTTGGGCGTCGAGCTCGGCGAGTTCGGACCCGCTCGTCGCGACGAGCGCCTGCGCGCAAAGCTCGGCCTCGAGCCCGGCCAGCCGCTGCTTGCCTATGTCGGCCGCCTCGACGGCGAGAAGAAGCCCGATCTCGTGGTGAACGCTTTTCAGCGCCTTCCGAGATCGCTCGGAGCGAAGCTGGCATTGATCGGCGAGGGCCCGCTCAAGTCCGACATCGCCGCGCTCGGCGACGAGCGGATCGTCATGCCCGGCTATGTGAGGGATCGCGCCGAGCTTTCCCGCTGGCTCGCGAGCGCTGACATTTACGTCTCGGGCATGGCCGATGAAACGTTTGGGATCTCCATCATCGAGGCACAGGCATCGGGGCTTCCAGTCGTCGGCGTCGCCGCCGGCGCCATGATCGACCGGGTGAGCAACGAGGTCGGGCGGCTCGGGCCGGTCGGCGATTCGGCGGCGATGGCCGCCAACATCCTGTCCGTCTGGAACGGCAACCGGCGGGCAATGGCCGACCAGGCGCGCGCCCACGCCCTTCAGTTCAGCTGGGACAGTAGCATGGAGGCGCTGTTCGGCCGCGTCTATCCGGCTGCGTTCGAGCATCGCGCAGTGCAGCTCCGCGAAGCGCCCGCCGCGGCGGCCCTTGCCGCCTGAGGGGAGCGACGGGCGGGGCATGGACGCTCCCTACGCAAAGCTCGAGCAATTGCAGCCTGGCGTCGCGCGCGTGCTCGCGCACAACCCCTCGGCCTTCACTTACTTCGGTACCCAGACCTATGTCGTCGGCGAGCGGGAAGTTGCGGTCATCGATCCCGGGCCGGACTTGCCCGAACATCTCGATGCGCTGACCGCGGCGATCGCGGGCCGCCCGGTGGCCGCGATCATGTGCACCCACACGCACCGCGACCACAGTCCCGCCGCTCGCCCGCTCGCCGAGCGCACCGGCGCTCCGATCATCGGATGCGCGCCGCTTGCGATGGAAACGGTCGGGCCCCGCGCGGATGCGTCGTTCGACGGCGATTATTCGCCGGCGCGCGTTCTCGAGGATAGCGAGGCGATCAACGTCGATGGCCAGCCGATCTTCGCAGTCGCAACCCCCGGCCACACCTCCAACCACCTCTGCTTCGCTTATGCGGGCGCGCTCTTCAGCGGAGATCATGTGATGGGTTGGTCGACCACCGTCGTGGTGCCGCCCGACGGCGACATGGCGGCCTATATGCGAAGTCTCGACAAGCTCCGGGGACGAGAGGACCAGGTCTATTATCCGGCGCACGGGCCGGCGGTGACCAACCCGCAGCAATATGTCCGGCACCTGATGGGCCATCGAATGCAGCGGGAGAGGCAGATTCTGAAGCTGGTCGGAGAGAAGGCGCGGACGATCCCCGATATCGTTGCCAATGCCTATCCCGGCCTCGATCCGCGGCTGGTGATCGCCGCCGGCGGGTCTGTCCTCGCGCACCTCGTGGACCTCCGGCGGCGCGGTCTCGTTGTTGAGCAGGAAGACGCATGGACAACCGCCTGAGGAACCTGCTCGCGCTCGCAGCGATCGCCGTTGCGCTGATCCTCGGCCTTCTGCTCGGCATCGGCACCGGCATCGCCGATCGCATTTTCGGCGGCCCCAATCCCGCGACGATCGCCAGCGCCAGCCTGGAATCGATGCGCGCGCAGAACCGGCTGACCGTCTTTGCGGCGCGCTACGTATCGGTCGTGACGAGCCAGCAGCAGCGCCTCGGCGGTCTGGTCAATTCGGAACGCACCCTCATCCTCCCCGGCGACGTCCGCTACGAGCTCGACCTGTCGAAGCTGGAGAACAAGGACGTGACCTGGGACGGATCGAAGCACACGCTCACGGTCCGATTGCCGATGATCGACGTCGCGGGACCCGACGTCGATATCAACCAGGTCAAGGAATATGGAGGCGGCGGGGTGCTCTCCGCGCTGACCAACGCCGACCAGCAGCTCGACCAGGCCAACCGCGACCGTGCGGTTCAGGACCTTCGCAAGCAGGCGACGGCGAAGGTCCCGATGGAGCTCGCACGCGAGGCGGGCCGAACGGCGGTCGAACGAAGCTTCGCGATGCCGCTGCTCGCCGCCGGGTTCAAGGATGTGAAAGTCGTTGCCCGCTTCCCCACCGACGGCAGCAACGAGCCTAGCTACCTGGACCTTTCGACCCCATATGAGGAGGCGATCAAGGAAGCCGAGCGCAGGCGCGCCGCAGAGGGCCAGAAATGACCGTCCAGACCAACAGCTTGAAAGGCCTCGACCTGCTCGCCGAGATCGAGCGGCTGAAGCGCGAGCGCAACGCCGTGATCCTCGCCCATTATTACCAGAAGCCCGAAATCCAGGACCTCGCGGACTTCGTCGGCGACAGCCTCGATCTGTCGCGCAAGGCCGCGGCCACCGACGCCGAGGTGATTGCCTTTTGCGGCGTCCGCTTCATGGCCGAAACGGCGAAGATCCTCAGCCCAGAGAAGACCGTCATCCTTCCCGACATGGACGCCGGCTGCAGCCTCGAGGACAGCTGCCCGCCCGACCAGTTCGCAGCCTTCCGAGCCGCGCACCCCGACCATATCGCGCTCACCTACATCAACTGCTCGGCGGCAGTGAAAGCGCTCTCCGACATCATCGTCACTAGTTCCTCGGCGGGAGTGATCCTCGACCAGATCCCCAGGGACCAGAAAATCATCTTCGGCCCGGACCGGCACCTTGGCGGCTATCTCGCGCGCAAGACGGGGCGTGAGATGCTGCTGTGGCCAGGCATCTGCATCGTCCACCAGGCCTTCAGCGAGACCGAGCTTCTGAAGCTCAAGGCCCAGCATCCCGACGCTCCGGTCGCCGCGCACCCTGAATGCCCGCCGCATATCGTCGACCATGCCGATCTCGTCGGCTCGACCAAGGCGATCCTCGATTTCGCTCTGAGCTCACCTGCGAAAACGATCCTCGTCGCCACTGAGCCGCACATCATCCACCAGATGGAGAAGGCGGCTCCGGACAAGACCTTCATCGGAGTTCCCGGGGGCGACGGGAACTGCAACTGCAACATGTGCCCCTACATGGCGCTCAACACGCTCGAGAAGCTCTACGTCGCGCTCCGCGACCTCGAGCCCAGGATCGAGCTGTCGGCCGAGGTCATGGAGCGCGCCCGGGTGCCGCTCGAGCGGATGCTGGAAATGGCCGGTCGGACGGTGGGGCAGGGCGATGTCGGCAAGCCGATCCTGCCGATCGTCGACCACCCCGAGGAGATCGATCCCTCAATCAGCGGCGACTGAGCGAATTCGCCTTCAATAAGAATTATGTAACCGCGGCGGGCGCAAGTTCGCGGCATGACGAGTCACACTTGCGACAACCCGAGTCTTGCTCCGGGCCTAAACTCTTGTGAGTCAACGAAAATAGCCCATCGTCAAGTGCGGGTGGGAAGGGGAAGTTGCCCATGTCGCGTTTGATCAAGGCGTCGCTTGCAGCGGCGGTTGCCGCTCTTTGCGCCGGCGCACCCGCGACCGCCGCTTCGAACAATCTCGCAAGCCAGTTCCCGTCGCGGATCCTCGCCGCGCATAACGCCGTCCGCGCACGGGCCGGAGTCCAGCCGCTCGTCTGGGACCCGGCGCTCGGCAATGCAGCGGCGGCCTATGCGACGCAGCTCGCGCTCACAAACAGCTTTCATCATTCCGACCGCCATGCCCGGACCGGCACCGGCGAAAACCTGTGGATGGGGACGCACGGCGCCTTCAGCTACGATTCAATGGTCGGCGCCTGGTCGTCCGAGCAGCGCTACTTCGTGGCCGGCGTGTTTCCGGCAGTGAGCCGAAGCGGCAATTGGGAGGATGTCGGCCACTATACGCAGATGGTCTGGCCGACGACCACGCGGATCGGCTGCGCAGTCGCCTCCAACGCCGCCAACGACTTCCTCGTCTGCCGCTACGCGTCCGCAGGCAACATCGACGGTCGCCGCGTTCCCTAGGACTCCGTCGCCGCGGCGCCACGGTTCGGCGTTATTCGCTTGCGATGGGAAACGTCTCTATCCGACGTTCGTTATGCAGACGAAACGGAGGAACGACCGCATGCAGTCATTTTCGAGAATTCTTGTGGCCGGCGCGCTTGCCGGCATTCTTTCCGCGCCGGCGGCATCGCCGGCGGTCGCGCATGAAACCACTTATCCGCATCACCACACCTATAAGGGCCACACGCATTACGCGAAGAAATACTGCCGCCGTTCGCCGGCCACGACCGGCACGGTCGTCGGCGGAGTCACCGGCGCCGTCGTTGGCGGCAAGGTGCTGGGCGGCGGAATCCTCGGAGTGGCCGCGGGCGCGGTCGGGGGCGCAGTCGCCGGCGGAGCGGTCGACCGCAGCATGACCGCGCACTACCGCTGCTACTACAAGTAGGTGGCGAGCGGGCATTGCTGTGCCCGCCTATCTGATCCGTCATTCAACGGTCCGGCCGCGAGAGCGCTTGCGCGCGCTTGTCGCGGCCGTTCTCCTTCAGCTTGCGGTGGCGGCGCTACTTCTTCGCGGGCTTGAGGTCGATCTCAACCATCCCGCCGATGCTGTGCAGCGGTTGATCGCCGTTACGCTCTCGCCTCCTCCTCCTCCTCCGCCGCGGCTGCGCGCGCCACCGAAGAAGCTGACGAAGGCGGCCCCTGCGGCGGCGGCGAGCCGCGCCTCGCCTCGCACGGGTGGGGCGCCGGGTCCGGAGCCTTCTGCAGCGCCGCCGTCCATCGCTCCGGTCGTTGCGGTCCGTCCGCTTGCTGCGCCATCCGGCGGCGGCGCCGGAACCGGCTTCGGGTCAGGCGCGGGCTCAGGCAGCGGCGCCGGTGGAAATGGCGGAGCCGGCGGCGGGGGGACGGACCTGGAGCAGATCGCCGGGGAGATCACGCCGCGCGACTATCCTCGGCATCTGGGCAATGCGGGCATCGGCGGGCGCGTTGGAATCTCGTTCACGGTCGGCGCCAACGGTCGAGTGACGAGCTGCCGGGTGACCAGCTCGAGCGGAATCCCCGAGCTCGATCTCCTGACCTGCCGGTTGATTCAGCAACGCTTCGTCTATCGTCCCAGCACGGACCGTTTCGGCCGCCCCATCGCCGACCAGGTCGATGGAGAACATGTCTGGGATGCCGGCCGAAACTAAGGAAGCCGCTTTGCTTCGGCCTCTACCGTCCGCGTGCCGGGGTGATGCCTGTCGAGATGGCGCTTGATCTGCCTCAGGTTGCGGGTGTTCGAGCGAAAGAACAGATCCGGGATCGCACCCACCCACGGAATCAGCCCAAGAAGGAAATCGAAGCCGACATTCCCGGCCATCTTCGAAATCTGCCATTTCGACATGCCGAGGTTGCGCGCTTCCCACACGATATAGGCCCCGAGCGCCGCCCCGGCGACGTCGCCGATCCCGGGAATGAGATCGAGGATGACATCGAGCCCGATCGGCCGATTGAGCCCCGGGATCACGAACAAGCGCTCCAGGATCTTCTCCATCGCCTCGACCCGCTGCCGGACCGACTGCGGATCGGTTCCGACCGAGGGCAGGGACAGCTTTTCGTCGATCCGCATCGCACTCAATCTCCGCCCGAGGGCTTGTTCTCGAGGTCGGTGAGCGTGTGGCGAGCGTAACGGTTCCCGGCGAAGTTCTGGACCCGCTGCGAAACCAGCGACCAGCGCACCGGTGCGGTCAGTGCGATGAACAGCTGCTGCTGCTCGATCGCGGCCGCGGCCTGACCGTACAGGGCATAGCGTTGGGCCGGCACGGGCGTCTGCCGGGCCGCGTCCATCAGCTTGTCTGCGTCGTCATCGCAGACGGCGACGATTCCGCAGCGGAACTGGCGGACGAACCAGGCTGGCGAGGTTGCGGGCGCCACCGCATCGACCAGCGCGAAATCGGCCGACGCCGGGCTGCTCGCCTGTTCCACCGTGAGGCCGAGAGGGCTCCAGTCGGCAACCAGCCGGCTGAGCAGGATGTCCGCCCCGGACCCCTTGGGAAGGAAGACGCTGACGGTGAGGTCTTTCTGTCCGCCGAACAAGCGCGCCGCCGACGCGATCAGGGCCGCGCGCCGTTGTGCGAGCGGGACTGCCGCCCAGCTCGGCTGGACCGGCGGCGGAAGCCCGTCGATGTCCGGCTCGAGCAAGGTCGCGCGCGCGGCGAGCCCGGGCACTCCCAGCGCCGCGACGAGCGCATCGCGGTCGATCGCCTGGCTCAGCACCGAGCGCGCCTCGATGTCGGCGACCAGCCCGGAGTTGCGCATCGGGACGAGCCCGAACAGCCCCGACGCCGGATCGAACTGCAAGCTGTTGCGGGGCAGTTTCACCCGTTGCACCAGCGGCAGGTCGGCGAAGGTACCGCCGACGACGAGGTCCGCGCTTGCCGCAGCGAACGCCTGGATCGCCTCCGGCGCGGGATCGCCGGCAAGAAGCAGCTGCTCACGGCTCGTCCTTGCCTCGTCCGGCGAGAGGATGTCGCGGGTCAGCTTGATGTCGTCGATCCCGGGCTGGAGTGACGCGGTGAAGGGACCGGTTCCCTCGCCGTTGCGAAGGATCGCCATCTGCGGCTGCGCAAGCAGTGACAGGAGGTCGGGCCGGGGCGCGATGAGTCGGATCTCGATCACCCGGTCGGTCATTGCGACGATGTCCTCGACCGCCCCGAACGCGTCCTTCAGGCTGTTCTTGCTTCTGCCCGCGATATTGCGCTTCAACAGCCGGGCGACCTGCTCGGCGGTGATCTTGCGCCCGTCGGGCCAGTTCGCCGCCGCGATCCTGAATATGTAGCTGAGGCCGTCGTCGGTAACGGTCCACCGCTCGGCCAGTCCGCTGACGATGTTCCCCGACGCATCGAAGCGGACCAGGCCCTGGGCGACATTCGCAAGCAGCACTTGGTCGCTCGGCGAGAGCGGCCCGGCGGCGGGATCGCGGAGCTTGGGCACGTCCCCGATCACGATGACTTTGAGCGCGCCTTCCGGCTGCTTGCGGCAGCCGGGCAGCGTGGCGAGCCCGGCGATCAGGACCAATGCAAGGAACCGCCGCATCCGCGCGGGTTTACCTGCAAGCGATCATTCAGCAAGTCTCTGGATATATCCGTGAAGCTGTATTAGTTAGCTAAATCAGTTGGAAAAGGCGAAGGTGGCCGACAGAGACGGAATCTGGAGCAGCGGCGGAGTGCCGGTCGAGGACCTGCCCGATCCGTTCGCCTCCGCCTTCACGACTGACGAGGCAGGCGCTCTAGAGCCCACGGCCCCAACCAAGCGCCGGCGCTGGCCGATCTACCTCTATTCGATCGCCGGGCTGATCCTCGTCACATTGGTCTGGCTCGTCATCACTGCGCCCCTGTCGCGCGCGCTGGAGCCGCTTCAGGACCCGGCGCTTCTCCTCATCTCCGGTGACGGCCATCCGATCGCCCGCCGCGGAGCGATCAAGGAGGCTCCGGTCGACGTCACGAAGCTCAACGCCGTCACCCCAGCCGCCTTCGTGGCGATCGAGGACCGCCGCTTCTATCGCCACTGGGGCATCGACCCACGCGGCATCGCCCGCGCGATGATTATGGACGTCCGCGGACATGGCGTTCGTCAGGGCGGAAGCACGATCACGCAGCAGCTCGCCAAGACCAACTTCCTCTCCGGCGACCGGACGATCAAGCGCAAGGCGCAGGAGGTGATCATCGCCTTCTGGCTCGAAGCCTGGCTGACCAAGCAGCAGATCCTCTCGCGCTATCTGTCGAGCGTCTATTTCGGCGACGGCGTCTATGGGCTCCGGGCGGCGGCCCATCATTATTTCAATCGCGACCCCGAAAATTTGAACCTGGCCCAGTCGGCAATGCTCGCCGGCATGGTGCAGGCGCCCTCGCGCCTCGCGCCGACGCATAACCTCGCCGGTGCTCAGGCGCGCAGCCGGCTGGTGCTGAAGGCGATGGCCGACACCGGCGCAATCGGCAAAGGCCGCGCCGCATCGGTGCACTCGGCGCGTCCGGTCCTCCGCTCTTCCAGTGTCCCGACCGGCTCCTATTTCGCCGACTGGGTCAGCCCCTACGCGCAGCAGGCGCAGGACCCCGACTTCGGAGAGATCAAGGTCGACACCACGCTCGACTGGACGCTCCAGCGCATCGCCGAACGAGCCGTCAGCCGCGCTCCCGCGGGCGCGCAGGCGGCGCTGGTCGCAATGCGGCCCGACGGCCGCGTCGTCGCGATGGTCGGGGGCAGGAGCTACCGCCAGTCGCCGTTCAACCGCGTCACTCAGGCGCGGCGGCAGCCCGGCTCCGCATTCAAGCTGTTCGTCTATTTGGCGGCACTGCGCTCGGGCTGGACGCCTGACAGCATCATCGAGGACAAGCCGATCACCATCGGCGACTGGACCCCGGAGAACAGCGACCGGATCTATCGCGGCAAGATCACGCTGCGCGAAGCCTTCGCCCGATCCAGCAACGCGGCCACGGTCCGGCTTTCGGAGGAGGTCGGCCGAAACAATGTGATCCGCGCCGCCCGCGACCTCGGAATCACGACTCCGCTTCCCGACAAGCCGAGCCTTGCGCTCGGCACTGCCGGAGTCAGCCTGCTCGAGCTGACATCGGCCTATGCCGCGGTCGCCAGCGGGCGCTACCCGGTTGCCGCCCGCGGGCTTCCCGAGGCGTCGCCGCCAGAGGGCCTGTCAGCGATCTTCCATCGCAGCGGCGCGTTCGATCAGCAGCGCGACCGCATTCCGATGCTCGACCTGCTCTACGCTGCCGCGAACGAGGGGACGGGCCGCCGCGCCGCCCTTGCGGTGCCGACGTTCGGCAAGACCGGAACGACGCAGGAGAACCGCGACGCCGTCTTCATCGGCTTTGCCGGTGACCTCGTGGTTGGCGTCTGGATCGGCCGCGATGACAATGGGTCGCTGGGCAAGGTTAGTGGTGGCACCGTACCGGCAGAGATCTGGCACAGCTTCATGAGCTCGGCGCTCGCCGTCGACCGCTCCGCGGGACCGGCGATCCCCGGGAGCTTCGCTCAGGCCCATCAGCGCCGCATGCAAAGCCCGCTGCCGCCGGAATGGAGCGATTCGACCACGCCGCTGCGGGAAATCGGCGAGCGCCTTCACGCGATTTTCGGAAAATCGTAAAGATAGTTAGCAAGAGTTCATCTTCGCGCAGCCGCGAACTTAAGTCTTCTTCAACCACTCTGGCCGTAAATCGCCTCATCTGCGCGAGTTCGTGCGCAGGTGAGGTGTGTTCACTCGATTGAGCCATACGGGAGACCAGAGATGGCGATGTTCAAGAAGCTGATTAAAAACGTCAAGGGCGCGACCGCCATCGAGTACGGCCTCATCGCCGCGCTCATCGCCGTTGCCGCCATTGGCGCGATGCAGGGCATCGGAAACAAGCTGAACTCGACGTTCAACAACGTTTCGAACCACCTGAACTAAGTTTTCGGGATGGTGGGAGGAGCGGCGGCGCCTCGGGCGCCGCCGCTTTTTCTTTGCCTGCTGTTCGCGCCTAGCGCTCCTGCGGCGCCGGCTCGACCGGGATCGTGGTGGTGGTCGTCCGCGCATAAAGCGGCGCGTTGGTCGGAACCACATTCGCCTGCGTGCCCACCCGGTGCACGATGTGCGGCGTCACGATGATGTAGAGCTCGGTCTTGGACCGGGTCGTGCGCTCGTTGCGGAAGGCCTGGCCGACGAGCGGGATGTCACCGAGCAGCGGGACCTTGGACTTGCTGCTGATGGTCTCGTCCTGGGTCAGCCCGCCGATCACGAATGGATCCCCGTCGCGCACGGTAGCCGAGGTCTCCGCCTCTCTCTGGCTGATCGTCGGATAGCCCTGGCTGGTGCCGGTCACGCTCGAGACCACCGCGAAGACGTGGCTCGACACGAAACCGTCTCCGCTGACCCGCGGCGCGATCTGCAGCGTCACTCCGACGTTCACATACTGCACCTGCTGCGACACGCCGTTGACTCCCGACAGCGCGATCGAGGTCAGGATCGGGAGCGCGTCGCCGGTGATGATCTTGGCCGTCGATCCGCTCTGGGCCGAGATGCGCGGGCGCGAGACGATCCGTCCGTTGCCCTTCTGGATCTGCGCGTAGAGCGAGGCCTGGAACGATACGCCACTGACGTGGCCGGAGCAGACGGCCGGGTCGCCATGGCAGCCCTGCTCGAATCCGAGCGGCGAGAACGGCCCGGAAGTCAGTGTCGCCACTCCGATCTGGCCGTTGGCATTGTTGAAGTCGATTCCGAGCGCCTTCAGTCCGTTTTCCGTAAGCTCGACGAACTGGGTCTCGAGAACCACGCTGTCGACCGGGATGTCGATCGCGGCGATCATCGCCTTCATCCGCGCGATCTGGTCGGGCGATCCGCGCAGCCAGACCGCGTTGAGGCGACGGTCGATCCCGATCTGCGCGTCGACCGACTGGCCGAGCGGCTCGTCGCTGGTGCCGGGAGCCTGCGCGACAGGCTGGGGGTTATAATTGTTGCCGGTGAGGCTGTTCGATCCGAACTGCGGCTCGCTCGGGATGAAGACGTCGTTCGACTTGACCGTCAGGCCGTCGGTGAGAAGCCCGACGACTTCCGAAACGTCCGCATATTTCAGCAGCACCATCTCATAGCCCTCGGGGACAACGAACCCGGGGGGCAGGCCTGCCTCGTCGGATGCCGCGCCGTAGCTGCCCGTTTCGGGCACGGAGGCCTCATTCGCTGGCGTCCTGCCGCTGGTGACGGTGACCTCGACGGTTCGGTCGTGGGTCCGGACCGCTGCGGCGCTTGCGGCCTCGGTAGCGTCGAAACGCACGATGAGGACGTTGTCCTGCTGGAGGAAGTCGAGCTGGCGGACGAGCCCCTTCATCCCTTTCGGCTGGACCGCCTGGGCCGCGCGCGAGCTGAAGGGGAAGCTGAGCGAGGGCTGGTTCGGCGCGCCCTGCGAGGGGCCGTAAGCCGTGATGGCCGGATCGAAGGTCAGCTCGAAGCGGGATTCGGAAGGGGATTCGGACAGCAATTTCACGCTGCTGAGTACGGAGGGCCGCGCGACGGGCGCCACTTGCTGGGCAGCCGATGCTGGAGCGGTGAGGACGATCCACGCGAAGCCGGCGAAGATCGCCGCCGCCATCCACTTCACGAACGCAACCTTGCTACTCGGGACACCCAACGCCATCATTTTGAGTTCTAACGATTATTTAGGTGATCCCAACGTGAACGTGCGGGCGTCCCGTGGGGACGCCCGCACTCATTCAATTCGGCGATGGTTTAGAAAGCGCTGCCGGTTTGCGGCGTACCGAGCCCGGTCGGTCCGTCCCATCCTGCGCGAGCCTTGCACCATTGCGTCGTCGGGCAGCTTCCGTTGCTGCCTGACGTCACGTCGCGAAATGCGCTCGACGGGCTGCTGTACAGCTTCGCCACCATGTATCCGGACGTGTCGCCGGTCGCACCGTAGATGCCGGCGATGAGCGGAGACGAGACGCTCGTTCCGCCAAAGACCATCCAGCCGGAGCGGGTGCGCGACATCGGTCCATAAACCGCAACGCCGGTATTCGGGTCGGCAATCGCCGAAACGTCGGCGAGGGCGCGGTTGGGACAACCGGTGACCGTCGAATCCTGAACCTTGAAGCCGTTCTGGGTCAGGATTCCATAGACGCTGCTGCATCCGCTTCCGGCGCCGTTCCAGGCGGTCTCGCTATAGCCGCCGCTAGACTTGAACAGGCTCGTTCCGCCAACCGCGATCACGTGCGGCGACGAAGCCGGGAACTGGACCCCATAACCAGAGTCGCCGGTACTGACGGTGATCGCCACGCCGGAGTGGTTGTAGGAGGCTTCATAGGCGGTCGTTCCGCTTTCGCTTCCGCCATAGCTGTTTGAAACGGCGTTCGCATGGCCCGCAGCATAATTGGCCGCGGCGGCAAGATTGTTCAGATAATCGTTGGTCGATTCAACCAGCAGGATATGGCAGCTCGGGCACATCGCGCTCGCCATGTCCAGGTCGAGCGCGGTTTCCTGTCCCCAACCCACGTCCACGCGGCTGGGCGGGCTGCCGCCGTTCTGTCCGACCTTCTTGAAGCAGCCGTTCGCCGTCGTGCAGGAAGGTAGGCCGTATTGCGAGCGGTACGCGGCGAGATCGGCCTCGGCATTGGGATAGCCGAACGCATCGACGATCGCGATCGTGTAGGAGCTGCTGCCCGCGCTCGTGATCTTATATGCGGCGCGCAGATCGGTCGGGCCGAAGCCGGACGGTACCGCGTTCCGGCTCACCGTCGGGCTCATGCCTTCCCTGATATTGCCTGCGGCGTCGGTGACGACCTTGGCAAAGCAGCGCGCTTCGACATGGGCGGTGTCATGCCCACACACAGATCGCGCAAAGACGTTCCCGAACCGCTGCACGGGCCCCGGCGTGGTCGCGGAGGAAGAAGTTCCGGCAACGCCCAGAACCATCGCGGCCGCAGCCGCTCCAAACTTGAATAAGTTCATGAAATGCCCCTCCAATTTACTCGCCGAGACGGCACCGCGATGCTGATCCCAGCCCATGAAAAAGCAAGCTTGAACTTTAGTAAAGTCGGGCCACTTGGATCAGTTCGACGCAGGATACGCTCGCTTCGTCGTTAAGACAAGCAACCGTTCAGCAGTGTATCAGATTGGTTTAAGTGCATTTTCCACGCTCCGGCAGTTGCCCTCCTGAACCGCTGGTGTCACTTATCGAAGGGTGAGGGGACGGGTCGCATTGGCCGCGCTGGCGTTGGTGGTAGCGGCGGACGAAGGGCGCGCCGCCGCGCCCCTTTACGATCCCGTCGCTCTCAATATCGGGATCAACTGCCAGTGGCAGCAGACCTGCCAGCGTCAGCAAATGAAGGCGCTCAGCAACGCCCGGAAGTTCATCGCGAAAACGAACCCGCCGCTGTGGCGGATCCATCTTTGCAATCGCAACGCCAGCCGCGGTCAGGCGCGCATCGACTGGGTCGGGTTCAACGGCTGCATCCGCAATACGAAGCTGCTGCCGCCGCCTCCGCAGCCTCGGCATCGGCACTAATCCACCGCGGCGGTTGCGAACGCCGCTTGCGGCCCTAAGATCGCGGCGCCGAGGTGGGGAGGATCAATGTGGGTGTGTTGACGCTGGAGCGCGTGAGTAAGCGCTTCGACCACGTTCTTGCCGTCAACGATCTCAGCTTCACGGTCGAACCCGGTACGGTCTTCGGATTCCTCGGCGGCAACGGCGCGGGTAAGACCACCTCGCTCCGTATGGTTCTCGACATCATCCGGCCGACCAGCGGGCGGATCGACGTGCTCGGGCGGCCGCCGGGCCGGGTCAACGCGCCCGACATCGGCTTCCTCCCCGAAGAGCGTGGCCTCTACCGGCAGATGACGGCGCTCGATACGATCGCCTATTTCGGGCGGCTGAAGGGAATGACGCCGGCCGATGCCAGGCGCGAAGGCACGGACCTGCTCGATCGCTTCGGCCTTGCCGCGAACACCAAGTCGACCGTCGACAAGCTCTCCAAGGGGATGGCGCAGAAGGTTCAGCTGGCGACGGCGCTCGTCAACCGGCCGCGGCTCCTTATCCTCGATGAGCCCTTCTCCGGCCTCGACCCCGTCAATCAGGGGCTTCTCGAGGATGAGATCCGCCGCATGTCGGCAGCGGGTTCGACCGTCGTGTTCTCGACCCATGTTATGCAGCATGCGGAGCGCCTGTGCGATCGGCTCCTTCTGCTCGCGCAGGGCCGCAAGAAGTTCGAAGGAACGCTCGATGAAGCGCGGGCCGAGCTTCCGGCCCGTCTCTCGGTGGTCGCGAAGGACGACCCGTCCAGGATTGCCGGAGTGGAATCCGCCGAGGACCGCGGCGAGGCAGAGAAGGGATGGCGACGCTGGGACGTCCGCCTCACGCCGGGAATAGCGCCCGGCGACATCCTCGAACGCTGCGTCGCCGAGCACTTCCCGCTTCGGCGTTTCGAACAATTGCATGCGAGCCTGCACGACGTCTTCGTCCACATGGTCGGCTCTGCGGAGGCCCGCCCATGAAGAACATCCTGCTCGTCGCCGCCCGCGAGTTTCGCCAGATCGCGGGCATGCGCAGCTTCTGGCTGACGCTGCTCATCCTTCCGCTCTGTTTCGCCGCGGGACCGCTCGCCCAGCGCTTCATCGACAAAGACGAGCCCGACCAGGTGATGGTCATCGACCGCACCGGTGGCGGAGAGGCGCGGGCGGTGCAGCAACGCTTCGAGATCGACCGCGGTCGCGACGTGCTGACCGAGCTCTCCCGTTATGTGCAGCGGCATCACCTCGAAGCGGCCGACCCGTCGGCGCTCTGGGCGCAGCACGACCGCTGGTACAGCGATGCGGACGTGGCCCGGTTCGCGGCGTCCGGCGGGCTCAAGCCGGCGCAGGCGAAGATCGCGCTCGTGAAGCAGAAGCAGACGCCGGATTTCGAAGCCTCCAAGCCGGATTATGAGTTCGTGCCGGTACCCGCCTCGCTTGCAAGCGTTCCGGATGCCGGTCTCGACAACGCCCTGAAACCGATCCTCAAGCCCGCAGGAAAGGACGCGAAGGCCGTCGACTATGTCGTCCTCGTGCCGGCCAGCTTCGGCTCGAGCCCCCTCGTCCGCCTTTGGGCCAACAGGCAGCCCTCCAGCTCCTTTGTAGCGACCCTGCAGGACGTGCTGACCCGCGATCTCAGGACCCGCTTCCTAGCGACGCAGGGAGTTTCGCCGGCCGCCGCTCAAAGCGCCACCGCGATCGCGCCCGCGCTCGCCATCTCCACGCCTCCGCCCGGCGGGGGCGCGCGCGAATCGATGCTCGTTCGCTCGATCCTTCCGCTCGCCGCCGCCTATCTCCTGATGATGAGCCTGATGCTGTCGGGCAGCTGGATGCTCCAGGGGACGGTCGAGGAGCGTTCCAACAAGCTGCTTGAAACCGTGCTCGCCTGCGTCAGCCCGGAGGAGCTGATGTATGGCAAGCTGCTCGGCACTGCGGGCGTCGGTATCTTCATGATCGCGGTGTGGATCGGCTGCGGAATTTTCGCGGCTTACGCGACGCAGGGCGCGATTGCCGACATGATCCGCCCCGCGCTCGACCCCTTGAGCTCGCCCGGGACGATCATGGCGATGATCTACTTCTTCATCGTCGGCTATGTGACGATCGCGATCCTGTTCCTCGCGATCGGCTCGATCAGCGATTCCATGCGCGACGCGCAGGGTTATCTTATGCCCGTCATGCTGCTGATCCTGCTTCCGATCACCTTCCTCATGCAGGCCGTGCTCGGCGGCAACAACGGCGGCATGATGATGGAGGTGCTGACCTGGGTCCCGATCTGGACTCCGTTCGCGGTGCTTGCGCGCCTAGGGCTCGGCATTCCCGCGTGGGAAGTGATTGCGACCGGAATCATCCTCGCCGTCTTTACCACGGTGGAGGTCGCGCTTCTCGGACGGCTGTTCCGCGCCAGCCTGCTCGCCCAGGGCCAGCGGCCGAGCCTTGCGGAAATGGTGTCGAGGATTCGCTCGGCGAGCTGAGGCTCGGGCAAGTTTACTTCCCGCCGGCCGCTGGTATGCGCAAGTCCACCACCGCCAGTGGGGGGTAAGCGTGCATTCAGCCCTGAGTAAGAGCATCCGGCCGGCAATCGCCGTGATCGTCGTTGCTGCCATCGTGGCATCGACGCTGTTGCTCACCAGCGCGCTCAGTACCCAGCACCGGACCGGCGAGGAAATCCGCCAGCGCTTTGAAAATGTGCTCGCGCTTCGGCGGACTCAGGCGCTGCTGGTGGATGCGGAAACCGGGCAGCGGGGATATCTGCTCACCTCGCAGCCGAGCTTCCTCGCCCCTTACGAGACGGCACGCGACTTGCTTCCCGGCGAGTTCCGCAAGCTGGAAGCGGGCACGCCCGTCCCGAACAAGAAGCTAGAAGAGCTTAGCGCGGCCAAAATGAACGAGCTGGCCCGTACCCTGGACCTGGCGCGCTCCGGCCACCGCGACGAGGCTCAGGCGGCGGTCGCCGGGGGTCGGGGCAAGCAATATATGGATTTGATCCGGGTCGAGGTCGCTCGACGCATCGTGGAGCAGCAGGCCCAACTCAACGATTCCATCGACCGTTCGGAACAGTTCACCAACCGCACCTACTGGGCGCTTGCCGCGCTCGTCATGTCGGCGGTGGCGCTTCTGTGCGCCGGTCTCATCATGGCGCTTCGGACCCAGAAGCTCGAGGCCGAGGCCATGCGGCTGCGCGACGTCGAGCAGGCCCAGCGGCAGACGGCGCTCGTCGCGCGCGAGCTCAATCACCGGGTGAAGAATCTGTTCTCGATCGTGCTTGCCATCGTTCAGCTGGCCGGCCGCGGAACCACGAGCCCGAAGGAAGCGATCGATCGCGTGCGGGAGCGCGTCCAGGCGCTCGCCCGGGCGCACGAAATATCGCTCGGCGCGAACCCGATGGACGGCTTCGACCTCGAAACCATGCTCCGGACCCTGCTTGCGCCTTATTCCGACGACCCGTCGGACCTGGATTTGAGCGGGCCCGAGATCCGTCTGCCGGCGATGCGTGTCACCCCGATCGGTCTCATCATCCATGAACTTGCGACTAACGCGATCAAATATGGGGCCTGGTCCGCCGACGGCGGCAAGATTGCCGTTCGCTGGGAGGTGGATGACCGGCGCGAGCACAATGGCACGTCCGTGGGGCCGCTGCTTCGTCTTCATTGGGATGAGCGCCGAATCGAGCGCCTCGATGGTGCCGACGGGCCGGCCGGGTTCGGCTCAAAATTGATCAATGCCGCGGTTGCGCAGCTCGACGGCACCATCAATAGGGAACGGAAGGATCATGGCATCAGCATCGTCATCGACGCTCCAATCATTCCTGACGAGGGGGAGGGCAACCATGCGCATCGGCAGTGATTTGATCGTGCAGCCCGCGCCCTGCCTGTTCGCGCCGATGAGCGCGCGCATGCCCCCGTCAGCTTCGTCGGCCGCAGGCGAGGGCAACCTGTCTCTGCGCGGGCGGCGGATCCTCATCGTCGAGGACGAAAGCCTGATCGCAATGCTGATCGGCGATGCGGTCGAGGAGGCCGGCGGCGAGGTCGTAGGCCCCTGCTATACGGTTGCCGAGTGCATGAAGGCGGCGCAGGTCGAGGAGATCGACGCGGCGGTGCTCGACGTCGATCTTGCCGGCCGCGACGTCTTTCCGGCGGCGGACGAGCTCAGGAAGCGGGAGATCCCCTTCCTGTTCCACACCGCGCACGCCGACCGCCAGGAGCTCAGCGCGCAGTTCGGCGATGTTCCGCTGTGCCGTAAGCCGGTTGCGATGAACGAGCTGGTCGCTGTCCTGGCGCGGATCGCAGGCCCGTCGCCGACAAGCTGACGCCGCCCTGGGTTAGCGGCTGCGGCGAGCCGTCGGCGGCACCGCTGCCGTTTGGCCCTCTTCCGGCTCGGCCTCGGCTTCGCTCATTCGAAGGAAGTTGCGTACGGCATCGGCCGACACCGCCCGGCCGAACAGCCAGCCTTGCGCTTCGGAGCAGCCGAAGCGCTCTAGCGCGGCGCGGATCTGCTCGGACTCGACGCCCTCGGCGCTGATCGGAACGTCCAGCGTGTGGCCGAGCGAGGCGATCGTGTTGACGATCTCCGCCGTGCGCTGGCTTCGAACGATGGTGGTGATGAAGCTCTTGTCGATCTTGATCCGGTCGAGCGGGAGGCGGTTGACCTGCGCCAGGCTCGCATAGCCCGTCCCGAAGTCGTCGAGCGAGATTCGAACGCCGACGTTCTTGAGGCTCTCGATGATCGTCAACACCTGCTCGCGATCCTCGAGGAGCGAGCCTTCGGTGATCTCGATCTCCAGCCGGTTGGCGGGGAAGCCTGTCGCCGAAAGCAGCTTCAGGATCTGCTCGGCAAGCGTCGGATCGCGGAACTGGACGGGCGAGACGTTGACCGCAAGCTTGAGGTGCGGCGGCCAGTCCCGCGCCTCCTTCATCGCCTGCTCGGTGACGCTCATCGTCAGAGGGCCGACGAGGCCGGTCCGCTCGGCGGCCTCGATGAAATTCTCCGCGTCCATCATGCTTCCGTCCGGCGAGCGCCAGCGGGCGAGCGCTTCGAAGCCGACGAGGGCCTGGTTCGAAAGATCGATCAGCGGCTGGAAATAGGGGACGAAGTCGCCATTGCGGACGCCGGCGCGGATGCCCTCTTCGAGCTTCAACCGGTCGGTAAGCTCGAGCTCCAGCTCCTCGTCGAACCAGGCGAAGGTGCTCCGTCCATTCCTCTTGGCGGCATAAAGCGCGACGTCGCTTCGGCGAAGCGCGCCTTCCTCATTGTCGCGCGGCTCGAGCCGGGCGAGGCCGATCGAGACCGACGCCTGGAGCTGCGCACCCTCGACGAACACTGGTGTCGAGAGCGCCTGCTGGATTGCCTTGGCGACCGACTCCGCTTCGGAATCGTGGATTGCGGGAAACAGCATCGCGAACTCGTCGCCGCCCATCCGGGCGCAGCAGGCGCTGGCGGGAGCGCTTTTCTCGAGCGCCTGGGCGACGGCGGTCAGCAGACGGTCGCCGGCGGCATGGCCGTGAAGGTCGTTCACGCGCTTGAAATGATCGAGATCGAGCAGAAGGAGCACTGCGGGCGCCTTCGCCTCCAGCAGATCGGTCAGCGCGCGCATCAGCTCGCGGCGGTTGGCGAGGCCCGTTCCCGGATCGGTATTGGCGTTCCGCTGCGCCAGCCGCTCGGACGCCTCATAGGCATCGAGCGCTTCCTTCAAATCCTTCGATCGGCGCCATCCGAACAGGATGATCGCGATGTTGAGAAGGAAGGCGACCTGCAGCGTGCTGGCCGAATCCGTCAGCGGCAATCCGGCAATCGCGGCCGGCACGACCTTGCTTCCGATCGCGACGAACAAAAGGATCGCCGCGATCGTCGCGCAACTGGTGATGATATGGCTGCTCGCGATGCGAACCGCCTTGCTCCTGACGCGCTTCACACTTTTGTCCACTTCTTGCCCACGCGACATGTCGCATGGAGAAGTGAACATTTTGTCTACTAACTTAGGTTGGAGAACCGCTCTTCCGCGAGGCGGATCGCCTCAGCGATTGCTTCGGCGACGTCGAGTTCGCTGGTGTCGAGCAGGATCGAGTCCGGGGCCGGTCTCAGCGGAGCGGCCGCTCGGCCGGAATCTCGTTCGTCGCGGGCGCGGATGTCGACCAGGACGTCGTCGTAATGGGCCTTCATCCCGCGCTGCTCCAGCTCCTTCATCCGGCGCTTTGCGCGCACCTCGGCCGAGGCGGTGACGAACAGCTTCACGTCCGCGTCCGGAGCGATGACCGTTCCGATATCGCGACCGTCCAGAACCGCTCCGCCGTCCTGGCGCGCGAAGTCCTGCTGGCGCTCGAGCAACGCCGCCCGCACCGACGAATAGGTCGAGATCACCGACGCGATCTTCGACACCGGCTCGCTGCGAAGCTCCGGATCGTTGGCATCGAAGCCGAGGTCGTCACACGCGCGAAGCGCCTCGAACTCGCTCGCCGCGCCGCCGCCCCAGCGCCACAGCTTGAGTGCGACCGCCCGGTAGAGCAGGCCGGTGTCCATGTGCGGAAGGTGGAAATGCTTCGCCAGCGCCTTGGCGATCGTCCCTTTGCCGCTTGCGGCCGGACCGTCGACGGCGATTACCGGCATCAGTCGAGGTCCTGCCGGCCCAGCCACGGGCGAAGGATTCCCATCGCCTCCTCCGGCCGGTCGCTGAAAAAACCGTGAGCGGCGCCGGGAACGACCGCAAACTCCGCGCCCTTCACACGGGCCGCGAAAGCGCCAAGGGTCGCGGGCCGGGCTTCGTCATACTGGCCGTCGATGAGGAGCGTGTGCGGCCCATCGAGCTTCGCCAGCAGCGGTTCGCCGTCATAATCCTTCAGCGACCCCGTCGCGACGAACTCGCTCGAGCCCCACATGCCCTCGTACAGCTTCTTGTTGAGGCCCAGCGGCGGATGTGCCGCGATATAGGCGTTATAGGCGTCCGCGCGTGGCTCACGGCCGTTGAAGTTCTGGTAGAAGACGTTCGTCGCAGTCTCGCACGCCGTCGTGATCGGGGCCGGCGGGTCGCACTTGCTGAGCGCCGCTTGCACGTCTTGAGGCAGCTGCCCACGAAGCGCATTGGCATCGGCGATCCAGCTCCGCGTCGAGACGAGCGGGCTGGCGAGGACCAGGCCGGCGAGCTCGCGCGGCCGCCTCGCTCCATATTCGAGCGCAATCGTTCCACCCCAGCTGTGGCCGAGCACATGCCAGCGCCGCAGCCCCAGCGCGCGGCGCACCGCATCCACCTCGTCGGTGAAGCGCTGGACGGTCCAGTTCGCCGGATTGTTCGGGCGGTCGGAAAGCCCGCTGTCCAGCTGATCGTAAAGGATGACTCCGCGCTCGCCGGCAAGCGCCAGCAGCGCCAGCAAGGCCGCGTGCGTTCCTCCCGGCCCGCCATGGATTCCAACCAGCGGCAAGCGTGGCCCATCCAGACGCCCGTTGACCCGGACGTAGACGCGCCCCCCCGGAACGGGCGCCATAAGCTCGCGGTCCGGCTTGGGAAAAGCGGCGGGTCCGCGCGCCCAAAGCGGGGAGGTGGCGCCGGCGGTCGCCGCCGCGGCGATGGAAGCAAGGAAAGCGCGGCGACCGACGGGGGTTGCGTTAGACTGCACGGCGCACCAGATCGGTCCCTGTTCGACGCTCACGGGCGCGCTTTGACAGGGGCATATCCCTATGGCAAGGCGCGCCGCCGAACGCCCGGCTCGGCCGGTCAGCCGCTAATTTCTACTGGAGTTGAGACCCACATGGTGAAGCCCGAATGGGGCGCCAAGCGCACTTGCCCCAAGTGCTCGACCCGTTTTTACGACCTCGGGAAGGACGACCCGGTTCACTGCATCGAATGCGGAACCGACTTCATTCCGGAGCCGGTGCTGAAGTCGAAGCAGCCGCTCGCCTTTGAGGCGGCGCCGGTCCCCAAGGAGCCGGAAAAGGCCGACGACGATCTCGCCGCCGATGATCTCGTCGACGAGGACGCGGAGCCGAGCGCCGACGAGGAGGTCGATCTCGAGACCGGCGACGACGATCTCGGAGTCGAGACGGCGGGCGAGGACGACGAAAACTAAAGTTGAAGCGCCACGATCATTTCCCCTTTTCCAGCAGGGGAAAGTTCGCTTACAGGCGCTGTCTGAAGGACGTGGGGCCGTAGCTCAGCTGGGAGAGCGTCGCAATGGCATTGCGAAGGTCAGGGGTTCGATCCCCCTCGGCTCCACCAACCCCGTATTCCGCGCCACTGGTTCGACCTCGGCGTAAGACCGCTCGCTTTCGCCCAACCGCGGACCGATTGGCGCTCGGCGATCGTTCTTCCACATGGAAGGAAAGCGGAACAATGCAGACTCGCGAGCTCGGCCGCAGCGGCCTCAAGGTTTCGGCAATCGGTCTTGGCTGCATGGGCATCAGCCAGAGCTACGGCACGAGGCTTTCCGACGAGGGCGGCGTCAGGCTGATCCGCGACGCCTTCGATCGCGGCGTCACCTTCTTCGACACGGCTGAAGTCTATGGGCCCTTCGACAATGAGGAGGTCGTGGGCGAAGCGCTGCGCCCGATCCGCGACCGGGTCGTGATCGCGACCAAGTTCGGCTTCGACATCGATCCGGAAACCCGTGACAATCGCGGCGTCACCAGCCGGCCCGAACATATCCCCCATGTGGTCGAGGGCTCGCTTCGCCGGCTTCGTACCGAGACCATCGACCTGCTCTACCAGCACCGCGTCGACCCGGACGTTCCCATCGAGGATGTCGCCGGTGCGGTCCGCGATCTCATCGGCGAGGGGAAAGTCAGGCATTTCGGAATGTCGGAGCCCGGCGTGCAGACGCTGCGCCGGGCTCACGCCGTGCAGCCGGTCACCGCCGTCCAGAACGAATTCTCCCTCTGGTGGCGCGAGCCGCTGACCAACGGAATCCTCGATGCCTGCGACGAGCTCGGCATCGGGTTCGTGCCGTACAGCCCGCTCGGCCGCGGCTTCCTCACCGGAGCGATCACCCGAGACACTGAGTTGAAGGAAGGCGACTTCCGCAAGTCGAGTCCGCGCTTCTCGCCCGACGCGATCGACAAGAACCTCGCCTTCGTCGACCTCCTGAAGCGCGTCGCCGCCGAAAAGGGCGCTACTCCCGCGCAGATTGCGCTCGCCTGGCTGCTCGCCCAGCGCCCGTATGTGGTGCCGATACCCGGCACGACCAAGCTTCACCGGCTCGAGGAGAATATCGGCGCTGCCGCGCTGCGGCTCAGCGATGCCGACCTTCGCGAGATCGACGAGGGCGCGTCAAAGATTCAGCCGGCCGGCGACCGCTACGCACCCGCGCAAATGGCGATGGTCGGACGCGAGGCGCCTGCGAAAGCGGACGCCTGACCGCGCGGCCGGAGCGTCACTCCCTCAGCGCATCCGCGGCGACGCGGCGGTTGGGCGGAAACTTCGCGATCAGGCGCCCCTCGAGCCAGAGCTCGGACCTTACCGGAAGGTGCCGATCGTAAGCGGCGTCGACTGCATCGTTGTCGCACGAACAATCGATGCGGTCCGCGTGAACGAAATTTCCCCGCGGGTCGACATAATGGAGGTGATAGACGGCCATGGCGTGCGGGTCATTGTCCCGGCCGCTACAGCGTTGCAATCAGGAGGATTCCTGATTTGACCTCATCCAGCGGCAGGGTCGCTCCAACGTTTGGCCAATGCCGCAAACCCGGGGAAAGCGGACGCCGGGGTGGGTCAGGGGAATCGCTGATTGTCGTCTAGGGGACGGAGGTTCATAATGCGCGCGGTCTAGGGGCAGGACCATGACTCGAAGCACTTCACACAAACGCAGGTACTTGATCGCGGGCGCGGCGTTTCTCGCCGTCGGCGTGGCCGGCCTCGGGCTGGCGACCTTCTATCCCGCGCTGGGGCCGATCGCCGGCACCATCACGCCGCAGCTCTACGTCGATTCACTGTCCGGCGTGCAAATCCCCGTGCAGGGCCGCTACGTCCTCGTCGATGCCACGTCCGCCCGGCTCTACATGATCGAGAACGGCCGCGTTCAGGATTCGATGCGGGTGATCGTCGGCAAGCCCGAAACCCCGACTCCAGAGCTGAAGACCGTCATCAATTACGAGACGCTCAACCCCTATTGGCACGTGACTCGGGAAGTCGCGCAGGAGGTCATCGCTCCGCGCGTGCTCAAGGACGGCGACGCCTATCTCAACAAGCAGGGCTATGAAGTCGTCACCAGCTACGCCGATCCGCAGGTGCTTTCGCCTGACGATGTCGACTGGAAAAGCGTCGCCGCCGGGACTGCGACGGTCAAGGTCCGCCAGCGGCCCGGCCCCGCCAATTCCCTCGGTCACTTCAAGTTCGATCTTCCGAACAGCGACGGCATCTATCTTCACGACACGCCCAGGAAGGAGCTCTTCTCCCAGGACGACCGCAGCCTCAGCCACGGCTGTGTCCGCCTGGAGGATGCAGAGCGGCTGGCGCGTTGGCTGCTGGGCAAGGAGCCGCCCGTGGCTTCGGCCCCGGAGGAGCACATCCTCCTTCCGAAGCCCGTGCCGATCACCATCAGCTACCTCGACGCCCGCAGTCAGATGAGGATCGCAGCGCTGCGATAGGTTAACCGCGGTGGTGGTGCGCCTTGTGGCGGTGCGCGGTCCTGCGATGCTTCGTGCTGTGATGCGCGCGCTGCTTGCGCTTCTTGGCCGTCTCGAGATCCTGATCCATCATCATCCGGCAGTATTTGTGCCCCATGATCTGCTTGTAGGTCATGCGGTGGCACTGGCGGATCGTCCGCTTTGAGAAATGCTTGGTTGCGGCGTGGCGCTGCGTCGCGGCGCCGTGATGCGTCGTAGCGCGGTGATGTTTCGAAGCCCTGTGATGCGTCTTGGCGTGGTGACTCGAAGCACTTCGCCGATGCGCATGCGTCGACTTGCGGTAATTCGGGTCGTGCTCCCTCGGCGCCCTGGCAGGATAGTGCGGGAAGGGAGGGGGCGGCTCGGTTGAGCTCTGCGGCATCGGCGGCGGAAGCTCGGATGCCGGCTGGGGCGCCACAGGCTGGGTCGGCTGATCCGGCGTGGTCTGCTGCGCGGCAATCGGCGAACCCGTTACAGCCATCGCCAAGGCTAAGCACACAAGCGCGGCACGACGCATGATCTTCCCCCCCTCGTCGCCAGCCCCTCGGCTGCCGAATCTCCCGCACCAGGATAGCGCTGCCCGATAGTGCAGGCACCGCCGCCGGACGCGCGTTCAGCCGAACAGATGCACATCCTGTCCCGTCAGGCCTCGGAGGGCGCGCCAGCCCCGGTTCTGATTGGAAAGCGGGTATTCGGCCGGATGACGCCTAGGCGCCGAATTGCTCGAGGTTGCGCCGGATCATCCGATCGACCGCCGCGTCGTCGGCTGCGATCTCGTCCCGCTTTGCCTGGGCTTCCCGCATCAGCCGCACCTCGCGCTCTTCGGGAGCTTCCAATTCTCGCGGTTTCCGCCTCACCGGCTCGACACCCCTAAAATCCGGCGCCTCTGCGTCCGGACATTGAGAGCGTCGCCGAACGAGACCAGCGTCACGTTTGCGTTCTCATCCTCGCCCTCGATCCAGTCGCTAGGATTGATCTCGCCCGTCCTCACCCCGTCGCACATGAGATCGCGCGCGCCTTTGATTGCATGCTGGCAAGCCGCACCCAGGTTGGGGAATTGCTTTCCCCCGTGATCGATCGTTTCGACGTCATTGTAGATGTGGAAACGAAACAGGGGCTTGCCTCTCTCGATCTCGCGCCGGCGCTGGCAGCGGTGGCTGCATTGCCGGTGAACGGGGCCGCGATGATCCGTCAGCGATTGCAAGCTTGAATCGTTCCGCTTCCGCGACGTTTCCTAATCCGTATCAGGTCGAATGCGCGGCTGTTGGAGGCTGGCCAGTCCGGTTCGGATAAGGAAGTGAACTGGTTGCCCGCGTCCCAAGGTCGCTTCTCGCTCTACATCCGCGCTTACTGGGGAAAGGAGCCAATCATCGACGGCTCCTGGCAGCCGCCAAAGATTCTGAAACCGGACTGATTGACGACAGTGAACGGTGCGTCGCGGTCGCTCCGGCTAAGGTCGGCAATGGCTGGAAATTGGCGAAAATTCGTCCCCTCAGGGAAACGCCGGATTTCGGTCCGATCTTCGAAGTCCTAGCTAGGCTGTATCGGGGCCTGTGTAATCTCCAGCTGTACGTGGGAGCTAGATCATGTCTGCGAGGCAAACCGCGTTGGACCGTAAGGCGCGTCGGGCGCTGATGATGGTCGGCGCGATGCTGCTGTTGGTGCTGGCCCTTGCACTCTGGAGTTTCACCGCCAGGCTCAGGGAGACGAACACGCTCACCAGCCCCTCCTCGAAAGACGAGCGCCTCGTCTTGATCGACAAGCAAACCATGGTCGTTGAGCCTGGCGCGCTGGGGCAGACGGTGGCCGCCTGGCTGGGATCGGGTGAACAGAAGACCCTGAGTTTCGAGCTTAGCGACCGCAGCTTTCAGGCGAACTCCGCAAAGCCGAGCGACCTCACCCTGATGAGGGTCGGACAACTGGCCGGGGTCGCCAAGAAAAAGCCAAACGTTACCGTACATATTCTCGAGCCCGTCGACGTCGCGAGCACGGCCAGAGAACAGCTCGAAGAGCAGCGTGCGGCGCGACTTCGCCAGGAGATCGTGGCGAGGGGCGTAAGCGAATCTCAGGTCACCGTCGAACCGGAGCGGAGCGACTTGCCGTTCGCGAAAAGTCCCTATCTGGCGGTCCTCCTGACCAAATAAGCGGCGGGCTGGCACCGGCATCGGACCGTCTCCTTTCCCAGTGTTGGTCAGGAAGATTCCCGCAAGGCGCAGATGTCAGCAATGGGCGGTGTGAACTGCCGAGGCGGTGGAACGTTTAGCCCGCGTGATGAGCGACAAACAGAAGGAGCGAGCAGAACGTCGGGAGCGACATGTTCGTGAAATCGAAGCGAGTCAGAAGGCGTTGCGCGAAAGCATTTCAGAGACTGAGCGTCTTGCAGGAGAATCTGAGACGATGCTCCGACATCATCATCAGGAGCGAGAAGACGACGGCGAATGACCTAGAGGATTGAGCCGACCTGTTGGCCATCCTTAAGGATCTCGCACACGGGGCAATCGACACTGTCTGCGGCTTTTTGCACGGCTTCCTTGTCGGACGTCGCGAGAACATCCTTCTTCTTGAGGATGACCCCGCCCGTCTTGGTCACTTTGTTGATGCGATAAAGTTTCATGGTCCCCGCCAGTTCTAGCCCGACTGGTTGAGCATGTTTGACGTCCGAACGCCAGCATATGACGGCAATGGGCGCCCTCATCGGTGGCGCCCATCGACGAGCTAGTTGGAGCGGATCTTGTGACTTCCTGACGCCGCCCTATCCTGTCCGCGGCAGGGAGGTGACGGTTGGAGGCGAGACCAGGGCTGATCCCCCGCATCACCGTCTATCTCCAGAAGAATGGCGTCCACGTTCTCATCGAGGCGCTGGTCAATTTCATCCTGCCGTTCATCATCTACAATTACGCCGAGGCACCGCTGGGCGAGGTCAGGGCACTGCTCGCGTCGTCGGCGCCGCCGATCGGATGGAGTCTGGTCGAGTTCGCGCGCCACCGCCGGGTCGACGCACTGTCCCTCCTGGTGGTGTGCGGCATCGCGCTGTCGCTGCTTGCGATGCTCGGTGGCGGCGGAGTCAAATTCCTCCAGTTGCGCGAAAAGCTCGTCACCGGGGTGATCGGGCTGGCGTTCGTCGGCTCGGCGCTGATCGGCAAGCCGCTGATTTTTGAGCTCGCCCGCGCCACCATGCGGCGCAGGTCTGCAGGCGAAGCGGAAGAGTTTGAGGCGCTCCAGGTCTACGCCGGCTTTCGCCGGACGATGATGGTGATGACTTGGGTATGGGGCCTGGGTCTCCTCGCCGATGTCGCGGTGGGTGTGGTGCTGGTGTTCGAGCTCAGCATCCGAGAATATCTGATCGTCAATCCGATCCTCGGTTATGGCACGATGGGGGCGCTGAGCCTGTGGTCGTTCCTCTATGGGCAACGAGCCAAGCGCCGCGGCGAGGCACGGCGGGCGGCGGCAGCGGCCGAGCTTGCGGTTGCCCCAGTCTCCGGAAGCGCCGAATGAACCCTGGACCTATCGGCCAGTCGCTCTGATACTCCCAGGCTAATGTCCCCAATGGGTGGAAAGTCGACTCGGACGACATCGGAGTTTGTCCGATCCTCTTAGGTGTTTATCCCGATAGGATAGCGACCGCCGTGCGTTAAGCGCGCCCATGGCCGTGAGATTTGGTGTCGCACTGATCACTTCCGCATCCCTCGCCGGTGCAGCCGGCGAGGCCGCCCACCATTGGACCTATACGGGCACGAATGGTCCTGCGCATTGGGCTGAGACCTGTGCAGTTGGCAGGATGCAATCGCCGATCGACATCCGCGCACGTTTGGCAACGCACGAGAAACTGCCGCGGTTGGCATTCAGCTACACCTCGACGCGGCTTCACATCATCGACAACGGCCACAGCGTCCAGGTCGACGTCGACAAGGGCAGCACGCTGGCGGTCGGCGGCGTTCGGTTCCCCCTGGTGCAGTTCCACTTCCATAAGCCGAGCGAAGAAGCGATCGACGGCCGCCGTTCGGCGATGGTCGCTCACCTCGTGCACCGCGATGCCCATGGCAATTTGGCCGTGGTCGCTGTCCTCCTCCGGGAAGGCGCGGCTAACTCCCTGGTCGCGACCCTCTGGCAAAACCTTCCGAAGCATAAGGGGCATGAGACGTCGCCGCCGGGAGTGACGATCGATCCGGCGCAGCTTCTCCCCGCGGATCGATCTTACTTCTCCTATGTGGGCTCGCTAACGACGCCGCCATGCACCGAGGGCGTGCGCTGGTTCGTGCTGAAATCGCCGGTCAGCCTTTCGTCCGCCGAGATCAGTACCTTCGCAAAGCTCTATCCCTCTAACGCCCGCCCGCTCCAACCCCTGAACGGCCGCCAGATCCTGACGAACTGATCGCGGTGGAAAACCGCCGGTCGCTCCAATACCTGCAATGGGTCGAACGCAGACCTGGGCCAATGTCCGCAATGGGTGGAAAGCGGACATCAAGGCGACGAGGAAAAAGCCGACGAGGGAACCGCGCGGCAAGTGAACCGCTCTAGCGGGATGGGCTACCACTCCGACCGACCAGTCGACCAAATGAAACTCGAAGCGAGGCGCTTCCAAGAGGAACTTCGCCGCGCCTTGGACTCGTCCCAAAAGGTCACGAAGCCGCGCAAGTAACCGGCACCGCTTCTGACGGACGAAATCTCTGCAACGGGTGGAAAGTTGGCACTAGCCAATTACGGCTGAAGCGGTTCACACTCAGCCCCGATGATCCTGGCTGCTTTCGCGCTCGCCGCCGCTGCATCCGAGCAGCCTGCGCCGCAACAGGAGGAGACGGTCGTCGTGGAGGCGCGCCGCATCCTGCCATCCGTCGGTCTCATGAACGACCACCTGCACACTCGCGGCGAATTCATGATTGGAGTGCGCTACCAGCACTTCGACTGGAACGGCGCAAACCGCCACGGCATCCACTCGGCCAGCGACGAAGACCTGATAGACGCGGGCTACATGATGCGTGCCAGGTCCATGGCGATGGACATGGCCATGCTCGACCTCATGTACGGCATCACCGACAATCTGACCGTCACTCTGTCCCCGCAATACGTTTGGAACAGGATGAAGATGGTCGATCTTGATCCCATGGCCATGGATGGGGTCGACGAGGAGACAACGCACGGCTTTGGAGACACGCTGGCCTCAGCGTCGCTCCGCCTGACGCAAGCCGAGAATGTCGGTGCTCATGTCACACTGGGCGTTTGGGCGCCGACGGGCCGCTCGGGCATCAAGACGGATGGCAGCTTTGTCGAATACTGCATGCAGACAGGCAGCGGGACGTGGGACATCGAACCGTCTGTCACCGTGAAGGGGGGAGCAGGTCCCTTCGGTTGGGGAGCTCAGGCCGGTTATCGGTGGCGCGCCGAACACCGGAACAGTTCGGGCTACCGGCTGGGCAATAGGGCATTGGCGACTGGTTGGCTGAGCTACATGTTTGCGCCGACCGTCGGCGCGACCGCTCGTGCCGAGTTTACCCATCAGGGCCGCATTCGTGGAGAATACGACGGGCCCCATGACGATATGATGCCGAACGACTTTCCGGCGAACTACGGCGGCGACCTTCTGATCGGCGCGATCGGCCTTAACTGGAAACCGTCAGCCGGAATGGCGCGGGGCCCCCAGCTCGGCATTGAGTTCGGCATACCGCTCTACCAGCGCGTCAATGGCATCCAGCTCCCGCAGAAGTGGCAGCTCTCCGCAGGCATGCGACACTTTTTCTAGCGGGCGAGCGGCAGGAATGTGTCGAAAGCTGACGTTAGGGCAGCAACTCCAGAGCCTCTGACCTACTTCTCCGCCGTGGCCGGCGTGGCCGCAACCGCGACCGCCTTGCTGCCGCCGCCGCTCGCTCCATCCAGCTTGTAGACGTCGTCCGTAAAGGCGATCGTTGCCCCGTCCGGCCGCGCGGTCAGATAGCTGATGTAGATCGGCACGCCCTGCTTGCCGATCCGCACATTCTCCTCGCTGTCGTCGCCGGGAACGTCGGGTTCGTGCCCCATCAGCCATTGCGCAAGCTCCGGCGGGCGCTCGACGCGCACGCAGCCGAGACTGAGCGTGCGCTTGGCCTTGGCGAACAATTCCTTGTGCGGCGTGTCGTGAAGGAAGATCCCGTAATCGTTGGCGAACCCGAACTTCATCTTGCCCATCATGTTGTTGGGCCCGGAAAGCTGACGGATGGTGACCTCGGCGTCGCCGGCCGCGACGGCCTTCCAGTCGATGCTTGCGGGATCGATCGGCGCTTCCTTCTCACCGCCGAAGCCTCCGACCGTCTGGTAGCGCGCCGCCTTCAGATAGCTGACTCCGCGCTTGATCACGATCGGCGCGACCTTCCGCTTCGCGACGTCCTGCGGGATGTGCCAATAAGGGTTGTAGGTCACGTACCAGATGGTGCCGGCCAGCAGCGGGGTGGGGAAGTCGGGCTTGCCGACGATCACCTTCATCGTGTCGAGCGTCTTTCCATCCTCGAGCATCGAAAGTTGGGCGTTGGCGACGTCGACCAGAATCGCCCGGCCCTTGCCCGGGATCAGGCGCAGCCGGTCCAGCGTCGCGACCACGTGCGGGTCCGACTGCTGCCCGCCGGCGAGCGCGGCATCGCGCAGCGCGGAATAGAGGGGGTTGGGGCTGGCAACCGCATCCACGTGCGCCGCGAGCGACGGCGCCGCGGCGGCATCCGACAGGATCGCGCTTGCCGATTGCTGCTTCAACCGAAGCGCCGGATCGCCGAAGCTCACGCCCTGGACGGGCCGCTTGAGCGCCTGGACGTAGCGGACCCAGGCCGTCGAGATGATCTGGTCGTCCGCCGCCGTTCCGCCCGCCACCGCCGTTTCGACCGAGGATGCGAGCTTCGGCCCGTCGCCGAGCCCGTCGATCGGAGCACGCTTGAGGATCGGGACCAGCTTGGCGGCCGCGGCGCGCGTGCCTTCATCGCGCAGCCAGACGAGCGTTCCCGGATGCGCGGAATAGAAAGGAGCGACATTGCTGTCGGCGGCCGGCATTGGCGCGACCGCGACCGCCGGCTTTACCGCTACAGTAGGGGCGACGTCCGAATCCTGCGCCTGAACCGGGGCAGAGACGCCGATCGCCACAGCCGTTCCCAGGAAAGCCCACCGCATCGCTCTTGTCCCCCTGTTGAACGCGAGGAATCTGGACTGGATTAGTCTAACAACTGCTTGAGCGGGAGGGCTTTCTTCCGTCAATCGGTGAAATTGACCATTCACAGGCTCGGTGCGCATTGCCCCTGCGCACCGCTGCTGCGACAAATGCGGCGATGAGCTCCGATGTGACGGTTCGGCCCGCGCGGCCCGAGGACGAACGATTTTTGGGCCGCCTCGGCGCCATGCTCGTCGAGGAGCATCACCACTTCGATCCCCGGCGCTTCATTGCTCCGCTTCCGGACCTTGCCGAGCGTTATGGGCAGTTCCTCGTCTCGCGGACCGAGCGGGAAGATACGCTCGTCCTCGTCGCCGAGCGCGCTGGTGAGCTGGTCGGCTATGCCTTCGGCGGGATCGAAGGCAACGACTATATGGCGCTGCGCGGGCCGGCGGGCGTCCTCTACGACCTCGTCGTCGATCCGGAGCACCGCCGTCAGGGCATCGGCACCGCGCTCATGGAAGCCGCGCTTGCCGCGCTGACCAGGCTCGGGGCCCCGCGCGTCCTTCTGTTCACCGCCGAGAAGAACCACGTCGCTCAGGCCCTGTTCGCCAAATCCGGCTTCCGCCGAACGATGATCGAGATGACGCGCGAGCTTTAGCGCTTCTTGTCGCTTTCCTTATCCCCCGCCATCGGGGCGAGGAAAGTGACGAGGTCCCATTCGGCGTGGATGCTGACCAGAAGCAGCGCCATCAGCGCCGCCGCCACCGCGCTTGCGGCCCAGCTGCATCCGCAAAGCATCGCGACCGACGCGCCGCCGAGCCCGACATAGACGATCCCCGGGATGATCCCGTACCACCACATATCGAACACGCTGTCGGCGCCGGTCATCCGCGAGCGCGCGATCCCGGCCGCGCTCCGCACCGCCATCGCGATTCCGAGCAGGGCCAGCCCGCCGCTGACGACCCCGAACAGCCGCTGTCCCATCCCTGGGGCGACCGCCGCGCCGCTCAGCAACAGAACCACGCCCAAATGCCACACCACCGGCGAGGTGTAATAATGCTTGCCCCGCTCGGTGTCGTCCCGCTCGCGCCCGGCGGTCAGCGTAATGACGACGAACATCAACCCGATCAGCGCTCCCGCCGACGGGCCGACGATCAGGTAGAAATTCTCCCAGCCTTCGAACATCGCGGCTTCTTACGTCATTCCCGGCCAGGCGGGAATCACGGCCGCCGCCGCACGGCCCAGACGAAAGCGGAAAGGCTGCTGATCAGCGCCGCGATGGCGATCAGCATGGAAGGGTCGATAACGAGCATGACAGGCGACTCCACGAGCGAATGAGCGCACGCCCCATGTTCCCTATTCGTTCCTAGAATGCAATAGGAATATTCCTATCGAAGGAGGCGAAGCCGCGGCTCCCTGCCCATCGCGGCCATCAGCGCGGTCATCGCCCACACCATCGCGTCGGCGCGGTCCGGCGACTTGCCGGGACCCACATAGCCGCCGCCGATCAGCAACCCGGAAAGCTCATCCTCGAGCTCGGGGAAGCACCCCGCCAGCTTCGCCCGCCCGCCCTCGAACAAAGCCGCCACCGGCTCGGCCCGCGCGACCTTGCCCCGGCTCGCGCTCACCAGCTTGACCGGAAGCGCCGGCTCGACCTGCCGGAGCACTTGCCCGACCATGTCGCCGCCCTGGTTCTTCTCCGCGATCACCCGGTCCGCGCCCCAGACATCCGCCGCCGCCGCGACCGCCCGCGCCCAGCGCTCCGGGCTCGCCCCGCCGACGCTCGCATCGGCGAGAACCGCCAGAGTCCCATCGCCGAGAACGCCGCACGCGACCACGCCGCAGGTCCCGCTTTCGCTCGCCGGCGGATCGACCCCGATGACGACCCGCCCGATCTCGCTGCCCCCGGCAACCCGCGCCCGCTCCAGCAGCGCCCGAGTGAACAGCGCCCCCTCGATCTCCCCGATCAGCTCGCCGTCGAGCTCCTGCCGCCCCAGCCGGGTCCCGCCATAGGTCTCGCGCACCCACGCCACGAATGCGTCCGGCAAGTGCACATTGTCCGCCGTCCTCCCGCCCGTCGTCGCGATCCCCTCGATCGCCATCACCCGCTTCAGCAGCGGCGCCGGCTTCGGGGTCGTCGTCACCACGCAGCGGGGTAGGGCGCCCAGCCGAAGCCCCATCATCAGATTGTCCCAGCAGCGGTCAGCCCCATGCTCGGGCCATTTGGCAAGCTCGTCGGCCCAGGCGAAATGATGCTCCGGCCCGCGCAGCGCCTCCGCCGCCTCGGCTGAATAGACGAACGCCTTCGCTCCGCCCGGAAAGGCGAGCGTGCCGAGCGAGGACCTCCACTCCAGCTCCTCGCCCGCCGCCGCCGCGACCCGGATCAACCCGCTCGGCCCTTCGATCATCACCTTGACGACATCGTCGCGGCTGCCTCCGACCAGCGCGACCCGCGCGTCCGCCGCCTCGCGAGCCTGCGCCCGGATCCACTCGGCGCCGGCGCGGGTCTTGCCGAACCCGCGCCCCGCCATCAGCAGCCACACCGCCCAGTCGCCCTCCGGCGGCTCCTGCCCGCGATGCGCCTGCCACCACCAATCCGCCTTCAGCCGCGCCGCCACGTGCGAGGGAAGCGCCTCGACGAAGGCCGCAAGCCTCTCGTCGTCCCCGTGAAAGCGCTCCACCATTAACCGCAGCACCGGCGCATAGCCTTCCAGTCCGTCATCCCCGCGAAAGCAGGGGCCTGCCTTTCTCCTCGCCAATCAGCCCTCCGATCGTCCGGAGCCCGTCGAGGGACTGTCCTGGTTTGCCGCCGGCCCGCGAAGATCTTCCTTCGTCACGCGAACCCCGAACGCGCGCAGGCTCTTCACCAGCGCCCGCCGCATCTCCGCATCCGACGCCAGCCGCTCGCGCTCGAAGGGCGGCACCTTCTTGCCCCGGCGCGCCGCCGGATCGCGCTCGCCCCGGATCCGGGTCACCTCCGTCTTGTGCTGCTTCAGCAGCATCAGCGCCGTCGTCATGTCGACCACCGCGGCGTCGGGCGGCTCGAACGATCCGTCGAAGTCGATAGGCTCACCCGCCGCCTGCTCGAACTGCATCTCGAGCACCTTGGCCTCGAGCCGCGCATAGCTCTGCTCGAGCGCCCGGTCCCACGCCTCGGCGAACAGCGCATCCTTCATCCGATGGTCGTAGACGGTCGACTTCGCCACCCCCGCGGCCCGCGCCGACTGAGCCGCATTGGCCGTCGCCGCGAACCATTTGAGGAACAGCTTCCGCGCCTCCTTGTCGAAGCGATTATACCCCCGCTTCGTCACCTGCAGCTTTCGATTGGGGGAAGCCTGATAGTCGGATAATTCCTCCCCAAGCTTGTCTTGGGGAGGGGGACCGTTCCGCGAAGACGGAATGGCGGAAGGGTTCGGCTGGCGCGCAGCATCAGCCGGGCGAGCATTCTCGCCGGTTTCATCATCCATCGATGTCATCTTTCAAGTGGGATGGCCGGCGCCCCGCGACCGGCCTTGCAGTCCCCGAGAGAGCGAGGACCAGAGCTTGACTCACGCCTTGGTGAGTCTGCGCTGCGTGTACCGAAATAGTGTTACAATGTCAACAAAAATAACCTATATGGAACAACGCTCGTTGTTGAAGCTAGTCCCGCGGCTTCATTCGCGCGGCGAGCATTTCCGAGCGTTCGAGGAGCGACCAAACGTCCCGGTCATCCAGCGCGCTCTTGAAGCAGAGCCCCACCACCGCTCCATTGTGCCACCGGACCACCGCCTCGCGGCCGAGCGTCCCGCAGTCCAGGGTCACCGTGCTTCCGACCGGAAGGGATGCAGGACAGCTCACCTTCGCTCCGCCCGACGACAAATCGAGGAGCTGGGCTCCGTGACGCTCTCCGCCGACCTGGATGAACGCCGGCAGCGCCACGGGCACCCGCGGGCACGAGCGGCGCTCCGCATAGGGATCGGTCTGCTCGGGGGAGGGAAGGGGGCTCGCCATCATGCTAACGTGGCGGGGGGCTACCACGGTCCGCCTTGGCAGGAAGTAAACGCCCGTCGGAAGCGTGGCGCGCCGGCCGCAAGATGGTCGGCGCTAGAGCCATAGCGAGGGTCGTGAACCTCCCGTCTCGGAAGGATTGCCGGGCTCCTGGGAATCGTCGGGATCCCGCGGCACTTGCGGCTTTCGAATGGCGCGCGGTTTGGAAATCTCCCGCAGGCGATCGAGCGGTGCTCTCTTCGGCGTCTTGCGCTGCTCGGTCATGGCTCGGGCTATTCCGGCAGCTCGCCGGGCGACCAAAAGCGCTTCCGGCCATGGCTATGCGGCGGCTCCCCCTCGAACGCGGTATATTTCGAAACTTCGACCTTGCCGCGGTTGGTCACGGCATTGAGCCGCGTCGATAGTGCCTCGTCCTCAGGCGCAGCTGCGCCCCTTATGCCTTTCATGAACCTCATCAGCGGTGCTCCGTCCATTAAGCCACCGCCACGCCATCCACGTCGGCTACCCGACAGTTCTTTATGAAATGCAAACGCCGATAGCGTTGGGGAGAAAGCTGGAGCTCGCGCGCCGGCCCTTCAAACCTTGCCCACAAGCCCCCTCTGAGCTAATGGCCGCGCCGTCCTTGGGCGGCTGTTTCGCTCCTTGTGGACTGCTCGGTACAGGGGTGAAGACGATCCTCCGCCGCCCGCAAAGACGGGAGGTCGAGCATGGCGAAGCGCAGCATCACAACCAATCCGCTCATCGATCAGTTGAAGTCGGCCGGAGGCGGCGTCGGTACCCAAAGGCTCGCCGGTTTCGTCGGGCGCAGTTCCGACGGGAAGATCGAGCTCTACACCGACCTATCCATGGCGAGCTTCGTCGAAATTGCCGAAGCGGACGTCGTCCACGTGATTGACGGCGAGAAGCCGAGCGATCCCTCGCAGCTGTTCGTGCGCCAGGATGCGCGCGTCCAGATCCGGCATTCGACGACCTTGAAGGATCTCGCCAAGGGCGGCTGCGATTGCGGAACTCCGGTCCGGACGATCGCCCAGCAGCGGGACGGAGGCGGCGGCTTTGACGACACCGAATATGACTGCTTCGGCCGTTATGCCCGGTGCAAGATCAAGTGCTGGCTCGACCATATGGGCGATCCGGCGATGCAGTCGGCGTGCGAGGATTCGTGCAATGCCGCCTACCGGCTGTGCCGGTCGGTCGGCGGGCTGGGCGGCGGCGGCCTGGTTCTTTACTAGGGCTCTCCACTAGCGGGGGCGGGCGCCGGCGCTTGCCCCCAAGCCCCCTCTAAGCTAAGGGCCGCGCCGTCCGGCGGGCGCTCTTCCCCTCTGGACAGCCCGTCTCTTTGGCGAGCGCGTACGGTGTCCCGGGCATGACCGGCACCGGCACGCGCTTTTGCGCGTCGGGCTGTCCGCGGCGGTGAGCCAACCCAAAGGACGCTTCCGGCGCATGGTGCTCCGGCGGCAGGACATGCAACCAGGTCCGCATGTGAAGGCTCGCCATGGTGGCGCGCCACGCGGCAGGCCCGATTGACGTTACAGGACTACAGACACTCATGGCGACCACGACATTCCCGACCCGCGACGATTTCGCGGCCCTCCTCAACGAAAGCCTCGGCGGCGAGAACGAAGCCTTCGAAGGCAAGGTGGTGAAGGGCACCGTTACGGGCATCGAGAATGACATGGCCGTCATCGACGTCGGCCTGAAGAGCGAAGGCCGCGTTCCGCTGCGCGAGTTCGCTGCACCCGGCCAAAAGGCCGAGCTCAACATCGGCGACACCGTCGAAGTCTATGTCGACCGCGTCGAGAATTCGGCGGGCGAAGCGATGCTGTCGCGCGACCGCGCGCGCCGCGAGGCCGCCTGGGACAAGCTCGAGGGCGAATTCTCCGCGGGCAACCGCGTCGAGGGCGTGATCTTCGGCCGCGTGAAGGGCGGCTTCACCGTCGATTTGGGCGGCGCTGTCGCCTTCCTTCCGGGTTCGCAGGTCGACATCCGTCCGGTCCGCGACGTCCAGCCTCTGATGGACGTTCCCCAGCCCTTCCAGATTTTGAAGATGGACCGCCGCCGCGGCAATATCGTCGTGTCGCGCCGCGCCATCCTCGAGGAAACCCGCGCCGAGCAGCGTTCGGGCCTCATCCAGTCGCTGGCCGAGGGCCAGGTGATCGAGGGCGTGGTCAAGAACATCACCGACTATGGCGCCTTCGTCGATCTGGGCGGCATCGACGGCCTGCTCCACGTCACCGACATTTCCTACAAGCGGGTCAACCACCCCTCGGAGATCCTCAACATCGGCGACACGGTGAAGGTGCAGATCGTCCGCATCAACCGTGAGACTCAGCGCATCTCCTTGGGCATGAAGCAGCTCGAGAGCGATCCGTGGGAGGGCGCTTCGGCGAAATATCCGATCGGCGGCGTGTTCCGCGGTCGGGTCACCAACATCACCGAATATGGCGCCTTCGTCGAATTGGAGCCGGGCATCGAGGGCCTCGTCCACGTCTCGGAGATGAGCTGGACCAAGAAGAACGTGCACCCGGGCAAGATCGTCTCCACCTCGCAGGAGGTGGACGTGAAGGTCCTTGAGGTCGACGAGGAGAAGCGCCGGATTTCGCTGGGCTTGAAGCAGGCGCAGGCCAATCCGTGGGAGGCCTTTGCGGAGGCTCACCCGGTCGGCTCGGTGGTCGAGGGCGAGGTCAAGAACGCGACCGAATTCGGGCTCTTCGTGGGCTTGGAAGGCGACGTCGACGGAATGGTCCATATGTCGGACATCGCCTGGGGCGTCTCCGGCGAAGACGCACTTCAGCTGCACCGCAAGGGTGAGGTGGTGAAGGCGCAGGTGCTCGATGTGGATGTCGAGAAGGAGCGGATCTCGCTCGGAATGAAGCAGCTCGAGGGCGGCGGCGCCGGTGCCGGCGCTGGCGTCGGCACGTCCTCGGTTGGCGGCGTCAAGAAGGGCGAGACGGTCACCGTCGTTGTCCGCGCTGTCCAGGATGCTGGCCTCGACGTGCAGGTCGGCGACGATGGACCGGTCGGCTTCGTCAAGCGCGGCGACCTTGGGCGCGACCGGGACGAGCAGCGCGCCGAGCGCTTCCAGGTCGGCCAACATTTCGACGCGATGGTTATCGGCTTCGACCGCTCGAAAAAACCCAACTTCTCGATCAAGGCAATGCAAATCGCTGAGGAAAAACAGGCGGTCGCGCAGTACGGAAGCTCGGACTCTGGTGCCAGCCTTGGGGACATCCTCGGAGCCGCGCTGAAGGAAGCGGAATCCAAATCCAAGAAGTCGAAGAAGTAACGGGAAACGCGGCGTTTCTCTATGAGGCGCCGCGTAAATCCTTCTTGCTTGTGACGCTTTTTCCTGACAGCCTAAGGATGAAGGCGGCCTCAGAGGGGGCGGGGCCGCTCCATCCGTAGCGGGGTTTCGATGATCCGTTCTGAACTGGTGCAGAAGCTCTGCACCGATTTCCCAGACCTAACGCAGCGCGAGGTCGAAGGCGTGGTGAGCGCCATTTTCGATTCCATTACCGACCAGCTGGCCAAGGGCGGCCGGGTCGAATTGAGGGGTTTCGGCGCCTTCTCGACCCGCCAACGCGACGGTCGGATCGGCCGCAATCCACGGACCGGCGAGTCCGTCTCGGTGGACGCAAAGCGCGTGCCCTATTTCAAGCCGGGCAAGGAAATGCGCGAGCGCTTAAATCTCAAGGAAGTTACCGCGGAATAGCCCGGCTGCACCTACCGTCGCCGGGCACAAACGCGGACGTGGCGGAACGGTAGACGCTGGGGACTTAAAATCCTCTTCCCGTAAGGGAGTGCGGGTTCAAATCCCGCCGTCCGCACCAATCTCTCCCGCGCGCAGTCAGGGAGACTGCCGTGGACAAGGTTCGCCAGCGGATAGTCAGGGATCAGGCTAAGTTCGCGATCCATCCTAATGGAGGATGAAGCCCATACGCGCCGCCCCGAACCCGGATAAGTCCATTTGGGACAGCAATTTATTAAACGTTCCTGGGTTAGCAGGACGGCATGTCCAGCAGCGCATCGAAACCCGATCGTTCGGGGCTGCTCAGTGCGCGTCGCGATGCGATGGTGCTTGCTGTTCTGATCACGGCCGTCTTGCTGCTCATCTGGAACGGAAGCGCATTCTTCAATCACCTGCGGATCGACGGCGGAGCCTTCGCAAGCGACGTTCGTGTCGCAAGCACAGCACTCACGCTCAACGTCGCGCTGATCCTGTTCGGTTGGCGCCGCTACATCGACCTCCAGCATGAAGCCGAAGTCCGGGCGGAACAGGAACGGCGCGCCGCTGTGCTCGCAACGACCGATCCGGCGACGGGCCTTTATAACCGTAAGGGCTTTGCCGACTGCGTCGCACAGCTATGTGTCGCTGCCGGCGAGAAGGGCAAAAATCTCGTCGTAATCTCTTTCAGAATCCACCGGTTCAAGGCGGTCAACGATCAGCACGGTTATGAAGCCGGGGAATGGCTGTTAAGGTCGATCGCCGAGGCGCTGCGGCGTGAACTGGGCGAGGACGCGCTGATTGCACGGCTTAGCGGCGATGAGTTCGCGGTTGCGGTGACGCTGGAGCAGGAAAACAACGAGCGGGCCGATGAACTAGCGGAAATTGTTCTTCGCACCGTGACTCGTCCGCTTCTCCTCGACGATCGCATCATCCAGGTGGGCGCTTTCGCCGGCATCGCCTCGACACCCGCTGGCGAGGCGAGCATTCCGGACGTTCTGCGCCGCGCCGATATTGCGATGGATCGGGCGCGCAGCGGCAGGGTGGCCCGCCCCGTTTGGTTCGACGCCGGAATGGAGCGCGCGCTGATTGCGCACAGCGAAATCGAACAGGGGATGCGCTTCGGCCTCGATCACGGGCAGTTCGTTCCCTATTTCGAGCCACAGGTCGACCTTGCGACCGGCCAAATCATCGGCTTCGAAGTGCTGGCGCGGTGGAAGCATGCGCTATCCGGCATCATTGGCCCCGATGTTTTCATTCCAGTCGCGGAAGAAATCGGCCTCATCGGCCGACTATCCGATCAGGTCATTTCTCAGGCGCTGCGAGAGGCGGCCGAGTGGGACCCCTCAATCCGGATTTCGGTCAACATCTCTCCGTCCCAACTGGCCGACGGTTGGGTTGCCCAGCGAATCGTGCGGATCTTGGCAGAAACGGGCTTTCCCGCGGACCGGCTGGTGATTGAGATCACGGAGAGCTCGCTTTTCGCTGACATCGATCTTGCACAATCAATCGTGACCAGCCTCAAGAACCAGGGAATTCGCCTCGCGCTCGACGATTTTGGAACGGGCTTTTCGTCGCTTGCCCATATCCGCTCGCTTCCGTTCGACATTATCAAGATCGACCGTAGCTTCGTCATGAATTTGAACGAAAAGCGCGAAAGCGCTGCAATCATCCGCGCCGTAACAATGCTCGCTGCCGCTCTTTCGGTGCCGGTTTGCGTGGAAGGAATAGAGAATGAGGACGCTTATAAGGCGGTTCTCCGGCTCGGCGGGACCATCGGCCAAGGCTGGTACTTCGGAAAGCCAATGACCGGCGAGCAGGCGCGCGAGTTGTTGGCGGCACGCGTCCGTGAAAGCAAGCCGCCGGTTTCCGCCGCAATCAACGGCTGACCCTTTCCCAAGTGGACTACTGACTTCCTGTCCCACCGCGGGACAGTCGGAGCCGCGCGCGCTTGCGGCGAGTTTGAACATGGTAAAAGCCGCGTTAAGGATTTGCCATGTACCTCGCACGACCCGCATTCGCGCTCGACCCGAAGGCCTTTGGCCGCGGCCGAAGGCGCGAACCGCCCATAGAGGCGGCCGTGCCGAGCAAGATCAGCGCGGACCTAAAGCTGTTCGCTACGACGTTTTTCGCAGGATTCCTCTTCGTCTCGATCCTGATCGGCTGAGCTGCCAGAAGATCAATCACAGGCGAGGTGGAGCTTCCAACCGAGCCAGGCGGCAATAAGGCACATCGCCGCAACCAGGAGTAGCTGACCGACCGGGCCGACGCCAAGGCTTGAAAGCGCGAAGGCAAGCAGCGCTCCAATGACCATCGCTCCCGAATTAACGATATTGTTCGCGGCGACCGTTCGAGCGGTTTCCGTCTTCGGCACGGTTGTCGTGAGGAATGCATAGAGCGGAACGACGAACATACCGCCGGTGATCGCAACTCCGAGCAGGCAAAGGATCATCGGCCAGGCCATCGGGTTGAAGAGGAAGTTGCCAAGCGTAGTCAGGTCCGGACCGATCTTACTCCACGTCAGAGAGACGAAGTGCAGGAGCAGCACGAACACCCCCATCGCAATGACCGATGCGGGAGCGAACCGGGCCGAGACTTCGCTCTTCAACATGCGATTGATCGCGACCGAGCCGATCGCGATGCCGACGGAAAAGACGCCGATGAAGAGACTTGCGACCTGCTCGTTCGCGCCGAGCACGTTCTTCACCAGCGGTGGGAAAATGATGATCAGCACCGCGCCGATCGTCCAGAAAAAGCTGATGGCGAGGATCGCAAGGAACAGGCGGCGAATGTGCATCGTCGCGCTGACCAGCTCGATCGAAGCGTGGACGATGTGCCAGGTGATCGGCAGCCGTTTTGCCGCCGGCGGCGCGGGCGGCACCTGCCGGCCGGCCAGAAAGCCCAGCAAAGCGAAGCCGAAGACCGCTGCGGCAGCATATTGGGGCCGGGATGCCAGCGCTCCCGCCAAGATCGTTCCAAGCAAGATGGCGACATAGGTTCCGGCTTCCACGAGCCCGGTGCCGCCAAGAACCTCGTCCTTTTGAAGGTGCTGCGGGAGGATCGCGTATTTGATCGGGCCAAAGAAGGTCGAGTGAACGCCCATGGCGAAGACTGCGGTCAGCATCAGCGGGATGTTCGCAAGCATTAGGCCCGCACCCCCCACGATCATGATCAGGATCTCGGCGAACTTGATGATCCGGATCAGCCGCGCCTTGTCGTGGTCGTCAGCGAGCTGGCCCGAGAGCGCGGAAAGAAGGAAGAAAGGCAGAATGAACAGTGCCTGTGCGATGGCGCTAAATTGGAACTCTTTGTGCGGGTTCGAATAGAGTTGGTAGGTGACGAAGAGGACGACCGCCTGCTTGAACAGGCTATCGTTGAAGGCACCGAGAAACTGCGTTCCAAACAGCGGCAGGAATCGCCGGGCGCGCAGCAGGTGGGCAACGTTTTGGATCAAAGCCTGAGGGCGCGAGGTTTCATGGACTTGTGTGAGGCATAGCCACCTTTGATGAGAGCTCCAAACCCTATAACGCTGTTTCCAGAACGATGTTGTCGCTGCCGAATCTGCTGACCCTTTCGAGGATTCTTGCCGTGCCGATCCTCGTCTTCCTTTTGTGGAAGCCGGCGCCGTGGGATTATGCGGTGACTTTCGTCCTTTATTGCGTCGTCGGCATCACCGACTATTTCGACGGCTATCTCGCGCGCGCCCAGGGGCTGACCTCGAGGCTCGGCCAGTTCCTCGACCCGATCGCCGACAAGATCATGGTTGCCGCCGTTCTGGTCATGCTGATGGCGAGCCGGAAGGCGGACGGCGACGTTCCGATCATCCAAGACTGGAGCGTCATCCCGGCGCTGATCATCCTTCTGCGCGAAATCATGGTCTCGGGACTGCGAGAGTTCCTTGCAGAGTTGAAGGTGCTTGTCCCCGTAAGCGCACTCGCCAAATGGAAGACGACATTCCAGCTCGTCGCGCTTGGAGCGCTGATCCTCGGGGGTGCCTTCCCGGGGCAGCATTGGATCCACCTCGCCGGCATCGCCTGCCTATGGACCGCCGCTGTGCTTACGCTGGTGACCGGCTACGACTATCTGAGAGTCGGCCTCCGCCATATGGACTGAGCTCGCCGGGTCTGCCGACTAATCGATTTTGCGTGTCTGATTGAGCGAGATTCGTCGTTTCCTTCACTTAGGCGAGACGACTAGGCCCCAGGTGTAAATCGACGCTGGAGGATTCTAATGGATGTGAAGACTGGTGACATGGGTTGCCCCGTGGATCGGCCAACCACCGTGCGCTCGCTGCTCGGACGCCAGAACCGCGACTGGTGGCCCGAAGCCCTGCCAATCGACATTCTCCACACGGGCAATGTCTCGCCCGATCCGACGGACGAGGACTTCGACTATGCGGAAGCGTTCAAGAAGCTCGATTACGCGGCGCTCAAGCGCGACCTGACTGCCCTAATGACCGACAGCCAACCATGGTGGCCCGCCGATTACGGACATTATGGCCCGTTCATGATCCGCATGGCTTGGCATGCCGCGGGCACTTATCGCACCGCTGACGGGCGGGGCGGCGCCAACTCTGGAAACCAGCGGTTTGCTCCGCTCAACAGCTGGCCGGACAACGGCAACCTCGACAAGGCGCGCCGGCTGCTTTGGCCGATCAAGCAGAAATACGGGAAGAACATCAGCTGGGCGGACCTTTTCATTCTCGCCGGAAACGTCGCGATCGAATCGATGGGCGGGCCGATATTTGGCTTCGGCGGCGGGCGTCCCGATATCTACGAACCCGAGCGCGACGTTTACTGGGGCGCCGAGGAAAAGTGGGTCAGCGAGGGCGTCGAGACGCGCCACCAGCCGGAACGCGAGCGGGAGCTCGAGAATCCGCTCGCTGCGGTCCAGATGGGCCTTATCTACGTCAATCCCGAAGGGCCGGGCGGCAATCCCGATCCGCTGCAATCCGCACGTGACATCAAGATCACCTTCGAGCGCATGGCGATGAATCACGAAGAGACCGTTGCACTGACCGCCGGTGGCCATACTTTTGGAAAGGCGCATGGCGCCGGGGATCCGAGCCTGGTCGATGTTTCTCCCGAAGGTGCCGACATCGCGCTCCAGGGCCTCGGCTGGGCGAGCTCGTTCGAGAGCGGCATCGGCGAGCACACGATCACGAGCGGCATTGAAGGCTCGTGGGTGAACACGCCGACGCAATGGTCGGAGAATTATTTCCGGCTGCTGCTCGACTATGAGTATGAGCTGGTGAAGTCGCCCGCGGGTGCGCAACAGTGGCAGCCGATTGACCAGAAGCCGGAGGACATGGCTCCCGCAGCGCACGATCCGTCGAAGCGGGTGCCGACGATGATGACCACAGCGGACATGGCGCTGAGGGAGGACCCCGAGTTCCGCAAGATTTCGGAGAAATTCCGCAACGATCACGGCGCCTTCAAGGACGCGTTCGCGCGCGCCTGGTTCAAGCTTACCCACCGGGACATGGGCCCGAAGGTCCGGTATCTCGGGCCGGAAGCTCCGAAGGAAGACTTGATCTGGCAGGATCCGGTAGCGGCGGGCAGCAATCCGTCGGATGCCGACATCTCCGCATTCAAGGACAAGATCCTCGGTTCCGCCCTGACCGTCGGCCAGCTCGTCAAGACGGCCTGGGCTTCGGCATCGACCTTCCGCAAGTCCGATTTCCGCGGCGGCGCAAACGGCGCGCGCATCCGGCTTGCGCCGCAAAAGGATTGGGCGGCCAATGAGCCGGAGGAGCTCGGTCGGATCCTGGCGAAGATCGACGAGCTTCGGGGTGGCCTCTCGATGGCCGACGCGATCGTCCTTGCCGGCACCGCTGCGGTCGAAAAGGCGGCCAGAGATGCCGGCCACAGCATCACCGTGCCGTTCACCGGCGGCCGTGGTGACGCGACGCAGGAATGGACCGACGTCGAGAGCTTCGATGTGATGGAGCCCGCTGCCGACGGCTTTCGCAACTATCTGAAGACCAAGCATTCGGTCCGGACCGAGGAATTGCTCATTGACCGGGCGTCGCTGCTTGGTCTGTCAGGCCCGGAAATGGCGGTCCTGCTCGCCGGTCTGCGTGTGCTGGGAGCCAATCACAAGGACGCGCCGCATGGGGTCTTCACGAAGCGCAAAGGACAGCTGACGAACGACTTCTTCGTGAACCTGCTCGACAATGATACCTTCTGGACGGTTCTGGACGAAAGCGGCGACGAGGAGTTTGTCGGGAAGGAACTGGGCGGCGAGCACGACAAATGGAGCGCGACGCGGACCGACCTAATTTTCGGATCAAACAGCCAGTTGCGGGCGATCGCCGAGGTTTATGCCGAGGAGGGTAGCGAAGAGAAGTTCGTTCGCGACTTCGTCAAGGTCTGGACCAAGGTGATGAACGCCGACCGGTTCGACCTGGAGAAGTCGAAGGGTTCGGCGACGTCGTCGACACGGGAACCTGAGCTCGCGAAATAGCTGCGCAGCATGAGGGGGCGTAGCAGCGCTAGCTGCGGGCCCCCTCCCGCGTGGGTTCGCGCCGCGGCCCTGAAGGAACCGCTTCCAGATCGGGAATGAGATCGCGCGCGATCCTCCGGAGGGTTGCGGCGAGCAGCTGGAACTCACTTTCGCGCGGACTTGAGCGGCGCCAGATGAGCGCGACCCTACGGAAACCGTGATCGGACTTCAGCCGCTTGGCCTCGACGCCGGTGCCGTGGAGTATCCCCGTCTCGATCGCCATTCCCGGAACGAAGGTCAGGCCGAGGCCATTGTCGACCATCTGTACGAGCGTGTGCAGCGAAGTCCCCATCATCGAAGCATGGGCTCGAAGTTCCGGCCGGTTGCAGGCGGACAGGGCGTGGTCCTTGAGGCAATGCCCGTCCTCAAGCAGGAGCAGACGGTTCTCATCAATGGCCGCCGCTTCGACCGATCGCTCGCTGGGCGCTTCTCCCGGGGGGAAGGCGACATAAAGGGGATCGCTGAACAAAAGCGCTGAATCAACTTCGCCGCAGCCGAAGGGCAGGGCGAGAAGCACGCAATCGAGCTGGCCGCGATGTAGCGCTTCGCAGGCGGCCGTACTGGTTTCCTCACGCAGATAGAGCTTCAGATCCGGCCATTCGCTTCGCAGCCGCGGAAGCATCGCCGGAAGGAGGAAGGGAGCGATGGTCGGGATTACGCCCATCCTCAGCTCGCCGTGGAGCGGCTGGCCCTCCGCACGGGCCATCTCGGCGAGCTCCTCCGCCTCGCGAAGTACGCGGATCGCCTTGTCAGCGATCCTCTCACCGAGCGCCGTGAATCGCACCAAGCGCCGAGTGCGCTCGACAAGGGTGACGCCGAGCAGCGCCTCCAGTTCGCGAAGCCCGGCTGAAAGGGTCGACTGGGTCACGAAGCAAGAGTCAGCGGCTTTTCCGAAATGGCCATGGCGGCGCAGCGCGACCAGATATTGCAGCTGCTTCAGCGTGGGCAGATGGACGGACATCTAATCGATAAATCCAATCACTGAGAGCCGTATAATGAACTTGAACGATTGTTGCCAGCAACCTAGGTGCTGCGGCGCACACTTATTCTGCTGCATTGCAACAAACATTGGAGGAACACTGAATGCTTACTGTTGGGGACAAGCTTCCCGCTCTTACTCTGCCAGTCCAGCAGGGCACGTCCGCGCTACCCGCCGGTGAGACGATTGATCTTGGCGAGACCAACGGCAAGTGGAAGGTGCTTTTTTACTGGCCAAAGGACTTCACCTTCGTCTGCCCAACCGAGATTGTCGGTTATGGCGAGCTCAAGCCCGACTTCGAAGATCGCGATGCGGTGCTTATCGGCGCTTCGACCGACACCGCGCACGTACATTTCGCTTGGCGCCGCTCGGACGAACAGCTGGCGGGCGCGGACTTTCCATGGCTTGCCGACAACAAGAAGGAACTCGCCGAGGCTCTCGGTATCCTCGACAAGGATGAGGGCGTGGCGCTTCGCGCAACGTTCATCGTCGATCCGGACAATGTGATTCAGCATTTGACGATCAACGGATTGAACGTCGGCCGCAATCCGGCCGAAGCGCTCCGGGTTCTCGACGCGTTGCAGACCGACGAGCTCTGCCCGTGCAACTGGACGCCGGGTGAAGAGGTTCTGAAGCCCGCAGCTTAATCCATACTCCCCCCGTGCAGGGGAGGAGCCTCGCGCCGGTGCTCCCCTAACCGGCCGCGACTGAGGGGCGGGCCCCCAGACCCGCCCCTCTTGTCATTTCAGAACTGGAGAACTCATCGCGCGCTCAAGCAATTTGCCGACGTGCTGCCAGACTATGCCAAGGACATTCGACCAAATCCCGGATCGATCCTGTCGAACCAGCTTGTCAGTAACGATTGAAAGAATGCCCTCCTCCTCGCTTGCGCTCACGGTTCGGGTCACAAACCGCTTGTCGACGCCGCCGAGGCGGAAACCGCAGGCAAGGTCTCGGAACAATCGGCCAATGCCGCTCGAGGCGCCGTTGCCGTCATGGCGATGAACGGGACGCTTTGAAGCGTCAGAATGTCAGCAGCTTCACCGACGAAAAGAGCAGAGTCGCCGCCAGGATCGGTCGCAACACGGCGTCCGAAGAGCGGGTGGCGAGCAAGCTCCCGACAATGATGCCGGGTACCGATCCTGCAAGAAGCGCGACCATCAGAGTTAAGTCGACCGTCCCCATGAGCCAGTGGCCGATTCCAGCGATCAGGGTCAACGGCACAGCATGTGCGATGTCGCTGCCCGCAATGCGTGCAACCGGCAGCTTGGGATAGAGGATGAGCAACGCCGTCGTTCCAAGCGCACCGGCGCCGACGGAGGTGATCGAAACAAGCACGCCGAGCGCAGCCCCCAGGAGCGCGGTCCAGCGCGTCACTCGGCTTGTTTCGATGTGATGTCCGGCGAAGCGTAGTATCCAGGGGCGGAAGAAGACGGCGATGCTGGTGACGAGAAGCGCGCCGCCGAGGAGGACGTTGAGGACGAATGCGCTGTGCGCGCCATTGACACCGAAATAGGCCATGGCGGCCAAGGTCACGATCGCAGCCGGCACGCTTCCGCAGGCGAGCGAGCCGACGATCCTCCAGTCGACGGTCTGACCCTTGTGGTGGACCACGGTGCCGACGGATTTCGTGACGGAGGCATAGAGAAGATCCGTTCCGACGGCGGTCGCGGGATGGAACCCGAACAGCAGGACGAGGAGCGGAGTCATGAGCGATCCGCCGCCGACGCCGGTTAGACCGACGAGCGCGCCGACCAGGAATCCGGCGAACGAGTAAAGCGGATTGTACGCGGAAAGGATCGCTGCCCCCTAGATCACACGATCGAACGGCATGAAATTACTGTCCATTAGCCCCTAGCCGGAGCGCGCTGCTTTGCCCAAGCGCCTCGCATAAGCAAGATCAAGCTAAAGTCTATCTATTCGCTCGACTATATTTTGGGGGCAAGCTGTTCAGCGAGCGAGACCATTGCGGGGCGCGAGCGCGCACCTTAGATTATCGTTCCAACAGCGAGGGAAAAGAGCGCTTGCAGTCCGGGCTTCTCGCCTATCTCGATTCCGTCAAGTCACGCGATCCGGCGGCGCGTTCGCGCTGGGACGTCCTGTTCTATCCAGGCGTGTGGGCGCTGGGCCTTCACCGCTTCGCCCACTGGCTGTGGGAGGGAAGGCTCTATTTCCTGGCGCGCCTCGTGAATCATTTCGCGCGCTTTCTTACCGCCATCGACATCCATCCGGGCGCCAGGATCGGACAGCGCTTCTTTCTCGACCATGGCTTCAGCGTGATCGGCGAAACAGCCGACATCGGCGACGATGTGACGATCTATCAGAGTGTAACTCTGGGCGGGACGAACCCGTCAACAGGCGTCGGTGGCAAGCGGCATCCGACGATCCGATCGGGAGTCGTGATCGGCTCGGGCGCCCAGGTTCTTGGCCCGATCGACGTCGGAGAAGGCGCCAAGATCGGCGCCAATTCGGTGGTGACGAAAGACGTCGCGGCACATTCGACGGTGGTCGGCATTCCCGCAAAGCCGGTGCCGGTCGAGGCCATTCACTACAGCCCCGGGTTCATGCCCTACGGGACCCCGTGCGGCGAGGATTGCGACCCGGTTCGGGTGCGTATCGGAGAGCTCGAGCATGAACTCGAGGAGCTTCGCGCCGAGCTGAAGGCGCTGAAAACCGCCCGCCAGCCGCAGCCAAAGGTCAAGAGCGCTTGAGCGTCGTCGCGCCGTTCCCGGGCAAATGGGACCGGCGCCCAATCGCCACGTTCGATCGCAAGGAGCTGCAGCGGATCCTCGACCTTTATGGACGAATGGTGGCGGCGGGACACTGGCGCGACTATGCGCTTCGGATCGATCCCGACGTGGCGGTTTTTGCGGCATACCGGCGGCACAGCGAGCGGCCCGAAATCAGAATCGAAAAATGCCCCGCGCTTCGGCTGAAGCAGGGAGCATTCGCGCTGGTTGGAGAACATGGGACGGTCCTCAAGCGGGGCCATGAGCTCACGCTCATCCTGGCCCCGCTCGAGCGCCGGCTTATGCGGCTTGTTGGCTGACGGCGAGCGCCGGCCGGTCAAGCTCCGGAAGGCGCGCCTGCAGGTTCATCGGCAGGCGAGTGACAATCATCCGACGCGCCTGGTGCCAGTAAGCCGACAGAAGCAGCAACGCAGAACCGATCACCAGCGCAGTGAGCGCGACGTTGAGCTCAACGGCACCGAACTGCTTGAAGAGTTCGGTCAGGGCATAAAGCACATAGGCCAGCGCTGAGACGAGGAGCGCTCGGCGGTCGACTGCCAGCGCCGTCAGTCCGAACAGGATATAAAGTCCAACCACGAGCAGTCCCTCGCCGGTGCCGACGCTGCCGTTGCTGAGGCCGAGAAGCGCGAACACCGGGTGCGCGATCATCGGCGCCGCCAGAAGGTGCAGCCAGAAGGCGACGTCCGAACGCCGGGTGACCCGGGCGCGGTCCGACGAATCCCACCACATCGCGAACAGGAAGACTCCGATGCCGAGCAGCAGGACGAAGCCGAGGATCAGGTTCTTCGCAGCTTCGCTGTCGCCGGGCTGAACGATCCCGACGACGATGGCGAGAAAGAGGCCGGCTACCGCTGCTGCTCCCGCGGCGATCGTGATCGGGACATGGAAGTTGCGCCAGTGGAGCCAGGCCGCGCCAGCGGCGATCGCCGCGCTGACGCCGCCCACGGTCGCGGCGAGGACATCGCCTTGATCGTTGAATCGATCCGGGCCGATGATCTGAACGAGCAGGAATGCCGCGGTCGCGAAGACGCCGCCAACGAACGCGAGCAGCAGGAGGATGGAGGGAAGGGCCATCCGCCGCCGCGCGGTGAAGAAAAGCGCGAGCGACCAGGCCGTGCCGGCAACGGCGAACGGCGCGAGGAAGCTCGGACCCGTCTCGCCGTGATCGGAAATAAAGAGTCCAGTCGCCTGACCGATGCTCTGTCCAATCCATCCCACCGCAAACAGGAGGATCGCCGCCGCAATCGAGACGAAGATGTCGTTGAACCCGGTGAGGAGCCGGAACTGCTCTTCGTCGGGAATTGCGGTGGATCGCTGGCGCGCAATGTGCGCGCGAAGCGCATCTGCGGCTTCGGCGGTGATCACCCCGGAAGCGACGGCGTCATCGATCTCCTGTTGGCTGTACATGCGTATTCCTCCCGAAAATCGGCTGCAGGATAGAGTCGGTGTGTTATGGTGTCAATACACCGCTATACGACAGGAGAGGCGGGCCGCCACCGATCCGAGTCGAATGCCCGGAACCGGCCAACTGTTCGATGACGGTACAGTCGAAGAGCGAAAGTCAACAGTTATTTTGAACTACCGGGGGCTCTCCCGCGTTGTGCGCTCAAAGACAGATTTAGAAGGTTTCTGAACATGATAACCCGGTTGCTGGCCGGCGCCGCCTGTGCGGCGCTGATAGGGCTTTC
>Ga0070664_100000031_pt1 | contig 88513 bp, 74 predicted proteins | sample KBSC73metaG_FD_65863 | JGI IMG/M metagenome (GOLD analysis project Ga0070664, IMG submission 65863) | Corn rhizosphere microbial communities from Kellogg Biological Station, Michigan, USA - KBS C7-3 metaG | ecosystem: Host-associated > Plants > Roots > Rhizosphere > Soil ... | reverse complement strand
CTGGCTCCGTAGCTCATCTGGATAGAGCATCGGCCTTCGAAGCCGAGGGTAGCAGGTTCGAGTCCTGCCGGAGTCGCTTCAGGCCTTCAGGCCGAGCGCCGCGCCGAAGGCCGCGACCGCGGCGTCGTGGACCGGAGTGGGAACCCCGACCTGACGTCCGTGCCGGCTCACCGCGCCCGAGAGCACGTCGAGCTCGGTGGGGCCACCCCGCTCGAGATCGAGCAGGAAGCTGGGCTTCATCCCATCCGGAAGACCAGCGACCTGGGCCAGCACCCGGCTCAGCTCGTCCGAGGCGAAGCCGATGCCCAGGGCTCTGCCCACCGCGACCGACTCCGCCGTCGCCCGCTCGAGCAGCGTGTTCCCCAGCGGAGCCGCCCGGATTGAACCAATCGAGGTGCGTCCGAGGCCGCAGCAGGTGGCCATGGTGGTGATGAACACGAACTTCCGCCACAGCTCGAGCGGCATCTCGGCGCTGGCACGGGCCTCGATGCCCGCCGCAGCAAACAGGCCGGCGATCTCCGTTGCACGCGGCGAGGCGTGGCCGGAGAGCTCGCCGACCACGACCCGGTTGAAGGGGCTCTTCCGGAGAACCTGGCCGGGGCCGGTCCGCTCGGCGCTGATCGAGGTCAGCCCTCCAACGAGCGACTGCCGGGGAACGCCGAGCTGCTCGAGCCGGTCCGCCGCCTCGACGCCGTTGAGCAGCGGAACGATGGTGGCCCCGTGGCGAGCGACGTCGGCGACGACGGGCCCGATGGCGTCGAGGTCGTAGCTCTTCACCGTGACCAGGGCGAGCTTCGCGCCGCGCAGCGCGGCCGGATCGTCGGTCGCGTCGACGCGGGCCGCCCAGGAGCTCCCGTCGGCCTCGGTGATCCGCAGCCCACCCGTCCGGATGGCCTCGAGGTGCGTGCCCCGCGCGAGCAGCTGCACCTCGTTGCCGGCCCTGGCGAGCACCGCGCCGTCGTAGCCGCCCACTCCGCCTGCACCGAGGATCGCGATCCGCATGGTGCGGCACCCTACCGGGACCCGACGTGAAGTGCGATCCGCGCGATCGCGCCGCACGTGGCCACGGCCTCCGAGGCCTCCGCGGCGTCCCTCGACCAGGCACTCGAGACGGCCCCCCAGGTCGGAGGCCCATGCCAGTCGCCACCGCTGCTCGTTCCGATCTCGATGATAGCCAGGCTGCGCACTGTCGCCGCGGTCGACGTCGGCGCGAGCCCGGCCGCGCGGCGTCAGACCGACCGGGCGACGCCAGTCCGATGACCGACGGGCGTTGCCGCGTTTCGGAGCGCAGGCGTATGGTTCCCCGGCTATGCGCAAGCTGCCGCGGGTCAAGTGGCATCGACTCGGCCGGCGCACGTGGATCCTTCTCGGTCTCCTCACCGCGAGCTCGGCGGGCGTCTTCGCCCTGGCTCGCTCGGGGATGCTGGCCGAGCTTCGAGCACGGCATATCGCGAGACGCGGCGAGCGGCTCCTGAGCAAGAACGAGCTTCCCGAGGCACGGGAGAACCTGAGGCAAGCACTTCGGATCGATCCGGACTTGCCCGAGGTCCGGCTGCGCCTGGCGGGGCTGGAGCGTCGGCTCGGCGACTGGGAGCTGGCATTTCTCGAATACCAGACGACGACCGAGATGCATCCGGAGGATCCCGACGGATGGCTCGGCCTGGCGGACCTGATGGTGCGGAGCGGACTGGTCTCCGCTCCGGAGGCCGCCCTGGACAGCGCCATCGATGCGGCTCCTCGTCGCGCCGATGCGCATCGCATGCGAGCTGCAGTTCGCTTCGAGCTCGGGCGGTACCGCGGCGCGCTCCGGGATGCCGAGCTCGCGATCGCCGCCGAGCCGACCGATGTCGCTTCCTGGGCGCTGCTCATCCGGAGCACCGCACATGCACGAGGAACCGCGGCGGGACTCGAGGCAGCCACGCGAGCCATCGGAAGCGCAGGACCGAAGCCCCCGCTGGTCCGGGTCCAGAGCTGGCTCCTCGCCGATGCCGGACGCTCCGGGGAGGCCCTGACCCTCCTCGACCAGGAGATCCAGTCAGGGGACAGCCCCACGTTGCGCCGGACGCTTGCCCGCGTGCAGGCCCGCGCGGGAAACCTCGAGGCCGCACGCACCCAGGCGGAGCGGGTGCTCTCCAGCGCTCCCCTCGACGAGGAGACGCTCGAGCTCCGGAGCGCACTCGACGCCGCTGGAGGCCATGTCGAGGCCGCGCTGGTAGGTCTCGACGCGGCGAGCCGGCAGTTGCCGAGGGCCTCGATCCTGGCGCAGCTCCGGAGCGAGCTGCAGGCTGCGGGAAACGACCAGAAGAAGATCGACAGGGTCGTGGCCCGGACCCTCGCCAGAGAGCTGGGGCCGCCGCCGGCCTCCGCGGCGAGGGTTCGCGCCGAGGCATGGCTCAGCAGCGCAGACCCTGCCGTCGTGACCCGCGAGCACTGGCCCGGCCGCCTCGCCCACATCCGGCAGGCACTCGAAGGGCGACTTCGGCAGCAGGACTGGGCGGGGGCGGAGGAGATCGTGAGCTCGGTGCGCCGGAAGTACCCGGGCACCGCGTTCGCGGCCTTCATCGTGGGGATCTTCGAGCTGGCCCGGGGACGGACCGAGGAGGCCAGGAACCAGCTCCTCGCCTCGCTTCGCGCCTCGCCTCGCTCTCCGGTGGTGGCCGCTGCGCTGGCCAAGGCCTGGTCCCGGGAGAAGGGCGCGGTCCACGCCGGCGATCAGCTCATGCGGCTGGCGGAAGCGGATCCCGGGTTCGGCCTGGCCCGATATCTCGCCGCGCGCGCCTACCTCGACGGCCACGAGCCCGGCAAAGCGGAGGCGACACTCCAGCAAGGACTGACGAGCGATCCGGGCTCGGTCCCAACCTACCGGCACCTGGCGCTTTTCTATCTCGAAGTGGATCGCGCTTCCGATGCCGCGGAGGTCTGCCGGCGGGGGCATGAGCAGTTCCCCCGGTCCGTGCCACTGCAGCTGATGCTGGCGCAACTTCAGATAAAGCTGGGACGGCCGGAGGAGGCCAGGCATCTCTACGAGGAGCTTCTCGCCCGGAGGCCCGACCTCGACCTGGCGGAGTACAGACTCGCCGAACTGCTGGCATCGGATCAGGGCGCCTCGAGCCGGCGATCAGCACAGCTCCTCGAGGACCTGGGTGGGGATCGCCCCTCCGATCCCGCCCTGCTCGATCAGCTGGGCTGGCTGGCGGCGAGCGCCGGACAGACCGCCCGGGCCCGCGAGCTGCTCGAGGCCTCGGTGAGCGCCGCCCCCGACGAACCGAGCCCGCGGTTTCATCTCGCGTCGGTGTACGCCCGGGAGAACAAGAACGAGCTCTCCCGGCGCGAGCTGGAAGCGGCACTCGAGTCCGGACGCCCGTTCCCCGAGCGGCTCGAAGCCTTGCGGCTGCTCAAGAGCTCGTCGCCGGAACCGCCACCGAAGCAGAGCCGGTGAGGCTCCGCGCTGGATCAGGGCAACAGCTGCGAGAACGGCTTCGTGAACTTCACCACCATGAAGCCGTTGTCCTGGCCGGCGAACCAGAGATAGTTGTCGTTTCCGACGGTCCGGAACCGGACGTGTGCCGAGACCCGATCGGTCGTGCGGTCCGCTCCCCCGTAGTCGTTCCACATGGAGGACCCGGGCAGGACCTTCATCCGCTGTGCCGGAGGCTTGTAGTAGGCGATCTCGCGCGGCTTGTACGGGTCACGGATGTCGAACACCCGGAGGCCGGCGCCCCAGTAACCGCAGGCCAGCATCTTGGGATCGTTGGGCGTGTCGGGCGTGCAGTAATGTGAGGAGTATCCGTAGTTGTCCAGGTCGGCGGTGGCGGCCGGGAAGTCGGTCGCGATCTGGTTGCAGTTGGCCGGGTCGTGGACCTCCAGCATCAGCTTGGAGACAAGCCTGGGGTACGTCTCGTCGCTGATGTCAATGATCCGGGCGAACCCGTGGGGGGAGATCCCGCGCTTGCAGGCATCCTCGCGGGACGCGGCCGGGCTTGGCATCGCGCCGTAACCGCATTCGTCGGTGAACAGGATGTACGGCTTGCCCTTGTAGGTGAGGGGCATGGTCTCCTGGGCCGTGCCACCATCGTCCCAGTAGATACTCCCCACGAGTCGGGGCGGCGGTGCGCCGGCCACGCGATTCTGGATGTTGGACGTATCCAGGATCACCAGCCCGTTCGGTCCGGGCAGCCCGAAGGGCACGAAGTTTCCCCAGCGGGTCAGGTAGGCGCGCTTCCCGTCCTGACTGATCGAGATGTCGTGGGTGGAGTCGATGTCGTCAGCGAAGTGGCCGATCAGCTTGGGGTTGGCCGGATCGGAGACATCCATTGCGGTGAAGCCCGTCCCGCCGGCGCCGGTGCCGTAGTAGGTCATCCCGTCCGGCGCCCAGTTGCCCGCGTGTCCGGTGTGGCCGGGGACGTCGACGTCCGAGAGGAGAGTGGGATTCTTGCAGTCCGAGGAGATGTCGTAGAAGGCGAACTGCCGGTCCGTCGGCTGCGAGGGACCGAACCCGGGCCCCTTGGTCGCCCCGAGGAGCTTGCGTGTGTCGTTGACCTTCAGCGACTCCCAGGGATCGATCATCGCCCGGGATTGGAGGTAAGTGGTCACCTGAGGGCTCGCAGGGTTCGAGACATCGAGGACCACCGTGCCGAGGTTCTGCTGCTGCGCGTTGTTGTAGGTCCCGTAGTAGGCGCAGTCGTTGAACCAGGTGAGTTGCCACTCGGCACCTTCGCCCTGGTACTGCCCGACCAGCTCGAGGTTGCAGTTGTAAGCGGTCTCGGATGCGCCGGACGTGCGGTCGGCAAGGCTGGTCTGGCCCTGCAGCCCGGGCTCGACCCGGTCGCCCGAGTTGCACGTGGCCTTGGGCACCGGCTTGGTCCAGGGCACGGGCGCCTGAGCGGCTGGCTGGTTGTTGTCGTCGCCGCAGGTGAGTATCAGCGGCGACAGAAACACCAGGATGGCACGAAGCCGGATACCTCGCGCGTGTGACACACCGAACATGCGGCCCGCGTCCTCGAGGCAATGCCCCTTCATACCCGCCCTCCAGCCTCAGCTGTGCATCCTTGAACGCTTCTCCTGTTCAGGAGCACTAAGGTTTCTGTGACCAACCCAGGGAGAAAAGAGCAACGTCTGCAACGTGGCTTCTCATTCTTTGCAGGAGCAATCAAGACGCGCCGCGCAGTGACTCCTGGTACGAAATGGCAGCGGCGAACGTGGTCCGCTAAGACGACCGCAGGCCGCTCGCGTCGAGTTCCCATGGCGGGTACCCGTCCAAATCTCGTTTCCCTCGCTCTGATGTCGGGTCTCCTGTGCGCGACCGGACGGGCGCAGGCGGACGGGGCATTCCCCGACGAGTTCAGCCTCCACTTCCCCCCCGACGCGCCGCACCGGATCCTCATCGGAGCGAACTTTGGCCTGCTCGTCTCGGAGGACGACGGGGCGAGCTGGCGCTACGCCTGTGAGCCGTGGATCGTGGCTGGCTCTAACGCCGCGCTGGCCAACAACTCGGTCAGCTTCTACCAGGTCACTCTCGATGGCGCCTACCTGGCGACCTCGGTCAACCTTACTCGGTCCTCAGACGTGGCCTGTACCTGGCCGATCTCGACCGGGGCGGTCGCCGGGCAGCGAGTCGCAGATATTTTTCCTGATCCGAATGACGCATCTTTTGTTTTGGCAATCGTGGTGCTGCCCAATCCGACGAATATCACCAGCTATCTGCTGGCTTCCCACGATGGAGGCAAGACCTTCGACCCGGAGCATCTCTACGAGACTCCCGATCTGATCACCGGAGTCGAGATAGCCCGGGCGAAGGCAGGGGTGGTGTATGCGACCAGCATCTCGCTCTCCGGCGGCCCCGCCCACTTCCTGGCCAGCCCTGACCGTGGCGCGACCTGGACTGCGACCACGATCCCGCTCGCGACGGCGACCGAGCCACGGATCCTCTCGATCGATCCGGCCGACGAGAAGAAGGTCTACCTGCGCATCGTCGGTGCGGTCTCCGACTCGATGATGATGACCGAGGACAGCGGGCAGAGCTTCAAGACCATCCTCCCTCCCATCGGGACCGCGCTCTCCGCCTTCCTCCGGGCCGGAGACGGCACCCTCTACGCTGGTACACGGACCGGCCAGCTCTACGTGCTGCCCCCCGGGGCACAGGAGTTCGCGCAGCGGGGCGCGCCTCATCTCCGATGCCTCGGACAGCGACCGGGCAGCACCCGGATCTACGCCTGCACCGACCTGGTCACGGATGGGTACAGCCTCGCGTCCAGCGACGACGACGGAGTCACCTTCCAGCGGGTGATGAGCTTCCGGGATCTCCTCGGTCCGCTGACCTGCGCTCCGGTCCAGACGAATTGCGCCGCACACTGGCAGCGCATCCAGGGAGTCCTCGGAATTGGCGATGCCGGGACCGACGCAGGCTCCGGGGGCCCCGGGACGGATGCCGGCGCGCCTCCACCCCCTTCGCCTGCGAAATCCGGGGGCGGATGCGCCAGCGCCGGAGGAGCGGCGCTGCCCATCGTGGCGCTGCTCGCTCTGGTCTGCCTCGGCCTCTGCCGGCGCTCGCCGCACTCGGGCTGACGCGAGCGGCAAACCCTGTACTCGGGGCGCCTTCGCGTGCGACACCCCGGCGGGTGAAGGCCCCGACGCGAAGGCCGCTGACTCGCCGCCGCTGGAAGACGCTGGGCGGGTGGGGCGCTCTCGTTGGGGCGGGCGCAATCGCGGTCGTCGTGGGGCTTCGGGTCGCACGCTCTTCGTTCGTGCTGGAGAAGCGCGCCTCGGTGGCCATGACCCGGGCCCTGGCCGCCCTGAAGGCCGGTCACACCGACCAGGCCCGCGCCGAGCTTCGCTCCGTCCTGGAGCTGCAGCCTGAGAACGCGAGCGGACGCCGGCAGCTCGCGGCGCTCGAGGTGGCCCAGGGAAACACGGAGCTGGCATTCCTCGAGTATCAGAGCCTGACCGAGATGAGCCCGGAGGATCCGGAGGGATGGATCGGCCTGGCGCGTCTGATGCGGAGCGCGGGTCTCCTCGAGGCGCCCGAAGCCACGCTGGACCAGGCGCTGGAGGCCGCCCCCGGGAACGGCGTTGCCCACCGCGAGCGTGGGGAGATCCGCGACCGCCTCGGCCGGTACGAAGGGGCGCTGGAGGATGCCCGGGCCGCCACGAAGGCCGCACCTGACGACGCAGTGGCGCGGACCCTCCTCGCCCGGTGCGAGGCTCGCGTAACGGGAACGATTCCGGCCGCCGGTGCGCCCCCGCCGCAGCAGGCGGCTCCCGCACCACCCCGCCGTCTCCGACCCGACGCCCAGGTGGACCGGAGCAACCTCGGGGCCTTTACCCGGGAGTACTGGCCGGGTCGGATGGCAGAGATGCGGAAGAGCTTCGACGTCCAGAGCCAGCGCCGCGACTGGGCGGAGGCGCAGCGGATTGTCGATGCCGCATCCGCCCAGTTTCCCGGCGCCATCTTCGGGCCGTTCCTGGCCGGCCTGCTCGATCTGCAGCGCGGTGAGCTGGACGCTGCCGAGGAGCGGCTCGAGGAGGCACGCCGGATCGCTCCGCGGTCACCGGTCCTGGTGGCGACGCTGGGCCGTGTCTGGTCCAGGAGAGGAGGCGCCGCCTACGCCGCAGGGCGACTGATGACGCTGGCCGAGCGGGATCCGAAGCTGTCCATCGTTCGCTACATCGCCGCGCGGGCGTACATCGAGGCAGGAGATCCACTCCGGGCCGAGGGCGCGCTCCGGCGTGGCCTCGAGCTCCAGCCCGACTCTCCGATCCCCTACCAGCACCTCACCGACTTCGACTTCGGGCTGGACCGGGTTCCCGAGGCGCTCCAGGTGGCCCGTGAGGGCATCGCCCGGTTCCCGGGAAGCACGACTCTCCAGATGATGGTGGGGCAGATCCAGGTCGCGGTCGGCCAGCCGGAGGAGGCGACCACCACCTACCGGACTCTGCTCGAGCGGCGCCCCGACCTGGATCTGGCGCGCTACCGGCTGGCGATCCTCCTCGCCTCACGGGCGGAACCCGCCCTCCACCGGGAGTTCCTCGAGACGCTGGCCCTTCTCGCCAGCGACCGCCCGTCGGACCCCCAGCTGCTCGACGCGCTCGGATGGATGCAGCACCAGGCCGGCAGAGACGACCTGGCGCGACCTCTGCTCGAGCTCGCGGTGGAGCATTCCGCGGACGAGCCGTCGATCCGCTTTCATCTCGGCAGCGTGTACCTTGCCTCGGGCGCCAATGACCGCGGACGCGAGGAGCTCCGGCGCGCCCTCGACTCGCCTCGCCCGTTCCCCGAGCGCCTGGAGGCGATGCGCCTGCTCCGCGACGACCCCGCCCGCCCCTGAACTCCGCGAAGGGCCATCCCCTTGACGCAGGCGTGGAAGGAGGCTGGGCTTCCTCGCCCGTCGATGAACAAGCGCGTCCTCCTCGTCCTGGTCGCTGTTGCGGTGGCAGCCGCAGGCGTCGCGACCGGGATTCGCGCTCGCGCCCAGCACCACCCTCGGGTCGACATGATCGCCAAGCTCGCGTCGCTCGCACAGCGCGAGGGCATCTGGGACAACCAGTGGGACAAGCACAAGGAGAAGATCGCCGATCTCCGAGGGATGCTCGCCACTGAGCACGACGCCCAGAAACGCTTCACCGCCCAGCGGGAGATCGCCGCGCAAGCGCTCTACGACGGTGACGTCGAGACGGCCATCTCCACCCTGGAGGGCCTCCAGAAGGAGCTGGGCGGAGTCATGCCAGCGGATGCGGCCGAGGCGATCCACGCCGATCTCGCCTTCGCCCACCTCCGGCGCGGAGAGACGGAGAATTGCGCCGAGCACCACACCGCGGACTCCTGCATCTTCCCCATCGGGGGCGAGGGTGTGCATCGGATCCGGCGGGGTTCCGAGCGTGCGATAGAGCTCTATCGAGCGCTGCTCTCCAGCCCCTCGACTCCTGCAGAAAATGCGCTCTCGTACCGATGGCTGATGAACATCGGGCACATGACCCTCGGTCAGTATCCGCAGGACGTTCCCCCGCAGTGGCTCATCCCTCCCCGGGCCCTCGACTCGGAGTACGACATCGGCCGCTTCCCCGACGTGGCCCGGAGCCGCGGGCTGATCGAGTTCGGGGCCGCAGGCGGCCTGATCCTCGAGGACTTCGACAACGACGGGCACCTCGACATCCTCATCTCCCACATGGGGATCGCCGATCAGCTGGAGTACTTTCACAACGACGGAGCCGGCCACTTCACCCGGAGGACCGAGGCGGCGGGACTGAAGGGAATCGTGGGCGGGCTGGACATCTTCCAGGCCGACTACGACAACGATGGCTGCATCGATGTGTTCATCCCCCGTGGGGCGTGGCTGCATCTGGCCGGGCGGTACCCGCCGTCGCTCCTGCACAACAACTGCAACGCGACCTTCACCGACGTCACCTACGCGGCCGGCCTCGGAACCGAGCTCCCGTCACAGACCGCGGCCTGGGCAGACGTGAACCACGACGGTCTCCTCGACCTCTTCGTCGGCTACGAGATCAGCCGCCAGGTAGCGTGGCAGCCGGGAACGACCAACTTCCAGCTGTACCTGAACAACGGCGACGGCACCTTCACCGACGTCGGGGCCGGCTCGGGCATCGAGCTCTCGGGGATGGTGAAGGCCGCGGTCTGGGGCGACATCGACAACGACGGCTGGCCGGACCTCTACGTCTCGATGCTCGATGGGCCGAACCACCTCTTCCGCAACCTGGGCACCGGGAAGAGGTCGGGCATCATGTTCGCTGAGGTGACCGAGCGGGCCGGGGTGGCGGAGCCGAAGGTGAGTTTCACCACCTGGTTCTTCGACTACGACAACGACGGCTGGCTGGACATCTTCGTGACCGGCTACTCCGCGACCCTGCCCAACATCGTGCGCGAGGTGCTGGGGCAGAAGGAGCAGGCCACCGGCGAGCGGCCCCGCCTCTACCACAACAACAGGGACGGAACCTTCACCGACATGTCGAAGCGGGTGGGCCTCGACAAGCTGCTTCTCACCATGGGGGCCAACTACGGCGACCTGGACAACGACGGCTGGCTGGACTTCTACCTCGGCACCGGTGCGCCTCCGCTGACCACGCTGGTGCCGAACCGGATGTTCCGCAACGACCAGGGGAAGCGATTCCAGGACGTCACGACCTCGGGTGGCTTCGGGAATCTCCAGAAGGGCCACGCGGTCGCCTTCGGTGACATCGACCAGAGCGGGAACCAGGACGTGGTCGAGGTGATGGGCGGCGTTTACCCGAGCGACCGGTTCTGGACCTCGCTCTACAAGAACCCCGGCCACGGCAATCACTGGGTGAAGCTGCAGCTGGTGGGCAAGACCTCCAACCGGTTCGGAGTCGGGGCGAGGATCCGGCTCGTGCTTCCCACCTCGGGTGGAGGGCACCGCGAGGTGCACGCGCTGGTGGGGAGTGGAGGGAGCTTCGGCGCCTCGAGCCTCCGGCCCCACCTCGGCCTCGGTGAGGCGACGAGCATCGAGCTCCTGGAGGTGCGCTGGCCGGGTGGCAAGCCGCAGCAGTTCTCCGGCCTGCTCGTGGACCGGACCTACGAGCTCAGTGAGGACAGTCCCGACGCCCGCCTCGTCCCCTCCCCGAGACGGGCGTCGGTCGAGCCGAGGCGCTGAGGTCTACCTCGCCGCGCGGATCAGCGTGTAGCGGCCCGAGGCCAGCTTCAGGCCGTCGAGGGCCGAGGTGCTCCCGTCCGGCCAGGTGACCCGGATCGACTGGACCGAGGGCCAGTCTCCGAGCCCGAAGAACCCCTGCGGCGCATCGAAGGATTCGTAGCCACCGCTGCCCTTGATCTCCCGGACCTGAAGCCGCCCGTCCGGGGCCCGGATCTCCACCCGCGCACCCACCGCGCCATGGTTCGGGCTGGTGCGGTCCTCGAGCGACAGCGCGAGGCCCGGGCCGCGCGGCGCGTCGTTCCGCCAGAGTACCGAGGTCTGCTGGAAAGGATGGGTGATCAGGTCCAGGTCGCCGTCGTTGTCCACGTCGACGTAGACGAACGAGCCGGTGGGAACGTGGTCCTCGAGTCCGAACCGGCGGGTCTCGTCCTTGAACCCCTTCCCTCCCTCGTTCCGGTAGAAGGTGGCCGACACGCTCCCCGGACGCAGGCGCGAGCCCTGGGCCACGTAGAGATCCTGCCAGCCGTCGTTGTCCAGGTCGGCGAATCGCGCGCTCCAGCTCCATCCGCCGAAGCCGGCATGCCACTGGGCAGTGATGTCGCGGAAGGTCTTCCCTCCCGAGGTGTAGAGAAGATTGGTGTGCTTCACCGAGGGGATCTCGTCGGAGTACGTGACGTCCGAGGTCTCGTGGTCCATCGGGCTCAAGGCGATGGTGCCGCAGACGTCCTTCATGGTGGCGAAGTCGGCGGGGATCTTCGCGCACTCGGCCATGATCGCCGCCTTGTCCGCGCCCAGGGCCGGCAGCCGTGCAAGGACCCGGAACCAGTGGTGCGCCGTCACCACGCAATCGCGGCGCTGGAGCGCATCGCTCAGCGCCATGCACGGCTCGATGGAGTTGAAGTTTCTCGCGTCGATCGACGCCAGCTGGAAGCGGGCTGCCTGATCGCAACGCGTGCGCTCGGCGAGATCGGGGTAGATCTCGCAGCTGCTCACCGGCGCCGCCAGCTGCTTGGCCATCTGGCTGACGCTGCCCATCGCGATCTGTGCCAGGTACAGCTCGTCCCGTCCGTCGTTGTCGAGGTCGGCCGAGTCTGCGGACATGGTGGTGGTGGTGGACTGCGGGATGGGGCTCTCGGCGCCCTTCAGCGGCCGCAGCTTGCCGTGCTCGTTGAGGTAGGTGCGGTCGGGCTCGTCGAAGTCGTTCCCCACCACCAGATCAGGCCACCCGTCGCCGTTCAGGTCGGTGAAGAGGAGGGCCAGGGTGTCGCCCTCGGGGCCGGCCAGCGCCTCGGGGGTGAACTTGCCGCCGCCAGCGTTGTGCCAGAGACGGTTCACCGCGGGCGCCGGGTAGAAGAAGCGCGGCTGGGAGGTGCTCGCGCCGGTGACCACGTCCAGCCAGCCGTCGCGGTCGACGTCGGCGAAGGCCACCGCGGTCACCGCCGTCTCCTCGAAGCGCGGCAGCTCGGCGTGGGCGGCAGCGGAGTACCCGCCCTCGCGGTTGAAGAGCACGTGACAGCCGTGCATCCAGGTGCAGAAGAAGAGGTCCAGCGCCCCGTCGCCATCGAGATCCTCGAGCGCGACGACGGAGACGATCCAGTCGCGCATCGCGGGGAAATCCACCTCTTGCCGGGCGAACCGCCCGCCCACGTTCACGTAGAGGAGCACCCCGAAGTTCGTGCCCATCAGCAGGTCCTGCCACCCGTCGCCGTTCACGTCCCCGGCGGCCAGCCCCCCGATGTGCATCGGCCCGGGCTGCATCACCTGGTAGAGCCGGGGCATCGGGAGCCGGTCGAGGCCCAGATCGGCGCCCTCGATACGGGTGAACGGCCTGGCGGAGGCGGCTGGGTGGGCTGGAGCGAACGGAGCGCCCCGCAGCTCGAGAGTGCCGTCTCCGGCGATCCGGCTGGAGCGCGGAAGCGACGGCGCGAGTCCCTTCAGCTCCGCCGCGCTCTTCCCCTTCGGGAGGAGGACCACCTGAGGCGGGGGCGCCGGGATCGTGTTCAGCACGCTCGCCGCCCGCTGGATGGTCCGGATGTCCTGCCACCGGGCGGCCAGTCCCGCGATGCCACCGGCGACGATCCCCAGGGTCATCACCGCCGCACCAGCCACCGCGGCGACGCGCCAGGACAGCGTGGTGCCGATGAGGCTCCAGGGATAGACGCTGTAGATCCCGAGGGTGACGAGCAGGGTGGCCACCACGTAGGTCGGCACGCCGGCGTTCCACAGCACCGCGCAGACGACCACGTCGAAGGCGATGGGAACCGGCAGCAACGTCCCGAACACAGCCACCAGGACCAGCACCGCGGCGTTGGGGAGCAGACCGTCGACCTGGGCGATCTCCGCAACGCGCGTCCAGGGAAGCAGCTCGACCATCGCCGCGCCAAGAAGCCCGGCCAGCAGCATCAGGGGCAGCGAGATGCGGATGACGGTCCAGAGGTTCCGGGCATAGCGGAGGAGCACCCAGCCCAGCGCGGGGAAGAAGCCCTTCGGGGCGTCGCCCGCCGGGGTGAGGAAGGACTGGGAGACGCTCCCCAGCAACGACTCGGTCCACTGGAACAGCTTCAGGCCCGGAAGCCTCGGCTTGCTCTCCACGGACCGGCGCCACCCGGGGCGGTCCGCGAGCCGCGACAGCTGCGGGACGACGAGCAGCACCATCGCCAGGCTCATCAAGATCTTGAGCCCGGCCAGGTACCAGGGAAAGAGCGTCAGCACCATTCCCAGCACGATGACGTTGAAGGCAGGGGAGGAGAACATCGCGCCCAGCGCAACCTCGACCGGACTGCCTCCCCGGAGCATCGCCTGCCCGATGGGAGCGGCGCAGTTCACGCACACCCCGAGTGGCGTCCCGATCAACAGACCCTGGACCGAGCCGGTGAACTTGCCACCTCGCTTCCGGGGGAGGAGCGGCACCAGGGTGAGGAGGCCCGCGGCGAGGAGGATGCCGAAGGTCATCCCCTGCTTGTTGGTGACCGCCCATTCGGCGGCGACCCACAGCACGCGCTTTCCCTTCTCGTCCGCGCGGGGCTCTGAGAAATGGCTCTCGAAACCGAGCGGAGTGGAGAGCGCCTCGTCCGGATCCGCTCCCGCCTTGCTCTGCAGCGACGGGTAGCGCGAGCCGAGCCAGAACACGCCGCAGATGGTCGCGATGATGAGCAGGGTGATGGCAACCCGTGCGTCGAACCATCGACGCAGGGCGGGACCCTCCTGGAGCGCCACCGATTGCATGCGAGCCTCCGGGTTCGAGGAGGACGGCGGGCGGCACTCTAGGCGCCAGGTGCGGCGAAGGCCAAACCGGTCCTGGGGAACGGTCTGGAGCCGGCACTGGCGCATCGCGCCGCGCCCGGCAGGTCGTTGCCAGCGCACCGGCAGGCAGTCGACACTTGGCCGCGATGGCACGGCGCCGAATTCGCGCGGCTGCGGCGTGGGGAGCATCGCTCCTCTGCGTCGTGCTGGGCGGCGGCTGCGGGACCTCGCTCTCCCAGGGTGCGGATGCCGGACCTCCCTTCACTGCCGACCTGACCGCCGGGAAGTACGGCGAACTGCTCCCCTCGGTGACGGCGGACGAGCTTGCCCGCTTCCTCGACGGGAAGGACGCCTTCCTCAAGCAGGAGACGGTGGGCAGTGGACTGGGCCCGGTCTTCAACCAGCCGGTGTGCAGGCAGTGCCACGACTCGCCTCCGGCCATCGGAGGGACCAACCAGCGGCTGGAGACGCGCTACGGCCGGCGGCTGGCGGACGGGGGATTCGACCCGCTCACCGAGAAAGGGGGCACCCTCCTCCACGACAACGGCATCGGACCGGTTCCAGGCTTCAGCTTCGGGCCCGAGGCGGTTCCACCGGAGGCGAACGTGGTGACCGCGCGGCGGACCCAGCCGGTCTTCGGCCTGGGGCTGGTGGACGCGACTCCGGACTCGGTCTTCCTCGCGCTGGCCGATGCGCAGGCACGGGACGCTCCGGAGGCTGCCGGCCGGGCTGCAAGGGTGGTCGACCTCGGGACTGGCCAGCTCGCCGTCGGACGGTTCGGCTGGAAGGCGAACGTCCCCACCCTCTTTCAGTTCTCGGGAGACGCGGCGCTCAACGAGATGGGCATCACCAGCCCGCAGTTCCCCGCCGAGGTCTGTCCGCAGGGCGACTGCTCGGTCCTCGCCTACAACCCGCGGCCCACCCTGAATGACCCCGAGGGCCGCGACATCGCGCGCTTCACCGCGTTCATGCGCTTCCTCGGACCCCCGCCTGCGCCGGTGCTAGTCGGGCAGGTGAAGCGCGGCAGCGAGGTATTCGCCACCATCGGCTGCGCGGTGTGTCACATCCCCTCGCTCATCACCGGGCCGAGCTCGATCGCCGCCCTGGACCGCGTGGCCTACCACCCGTACTCGGACTTCCTGCTCCACGACATGGGGCCGCTCGGCGACGGGATCGAGCAGGGAGACGCGCGGGGGAGCGAGATGCGCACCCAGCCCCTCTGGGGCCTCTCGTTCCAGACCCGCCTCCTCCACGACGGACAGGCCGTGACGCTGCCCGCGGCCATCGCCGCACACGATGGACAGGGGGCGGGGGCGCGGGACCGGTTCGCCGCGCTCGGCGAGGCGGACCGGGCGGACCTGCTGGCCTTCCTCGCCGCGCTCTGATCAGCGCGTTTCCTCGAGCTCGTGGATCAACTTCCTCGCCTCCGCCTCCTCGGGGAAGGGCCGCCCGAGCTGCAGCGCTGCCCGCAGCTCGGAGGTCGCACGCTCCGGTTTTCCCTCGAGCTTGCTGGCCAGGCCCAGGTAGTACCGCAGAGAGGGATCCTCCGGCGCACCCCGCACTGCCAGCTCGAGGACCCGCAGAGCGGTCGCGGAGTCCTTGGAGACCTTGAGGGCGACCCGGCCAATCGCCCCGAGGGCCTCCGCCTCGAGCGGACCGTCGAGCCGCAGCCCGCGCACCAGCGACAGGGCCCGCTGCGACGAGTCCGCATCGCCGCGGACGTCCACCAGGAGGATGGCCAGCTCGGCCGCTCCCAGGTGGTGATCGGGTTGCCGGGCCAGAACGGCGTCGTAGGCCGCGATCGCACCGGGGTGGTCCCCGAGCGAGGCCTTGCTCCTGGCCTCCCGGAGGAGCAGCTCCGGATCGCTCGGGAAGCGGGCCAGCCCCTGTTCGCAGATCTGCAGCGCGTCGCCGGGACGATCGAGCTCGAGGTAGAGCGTCGCCAGCTCTCCGTACGGCCGCGCCGAACCAGGCGCCGCAACGAGCATGCGACGGGCAGTCGCCTCCGCCCGGGCGGGCTGATCGGCCTCGAGGTAGGTCCGGGCGGCGATCGGCAGCGGGTACTCGAACCCGGGGTCCGCGTCCACCAGTGCGACCAGCCGATCGGCCCCGGTCAGAGTGTCGTGCCGACGTGACCAGACCGCCGCGAGGTTCGTGACCGCCCGGTGCGAGCGAGGGGAGAGCGCGAGCGCCTCCAGGAGCCGAGTCTCCGCGGCGTCGAGATCTCCACGGGCCTGGTCGATGACTCCCTCCAGCCACGGGCCTAGCCAGCTGCCCGGGTGCTCGCCGCGGGCCCGGGAGGCCAGAGCAGCGGCCGCGGCCCAGTCTCGACGGCGGAGGCTGCTCCCCACGTCCTGCATCAGCGGGCCGAGCGTTCCTGGCCACCGGTCGGCACGGTCGGCGAAACCCTCCTTCAGCGTCGGGGGCACGACGGGCATCGGCCCCGCGGTGGGAGCGAGCTCGGCGATCAGCGCCGGATCTCCCCCCGCCTGGGCCATGGCCCCCTGGGCTGCGTCGACCGCCGCCCGCTCGCCGTGGATCCACCGCTCGGAGCGAATCCGGATCACCCAGGTCTGGACGTCGCGTGGGTCCGCTTCCAGGAGCCGCTTCGCGTCGAGGAGCGCGCCCAGGTGTTGCCCCACGCCGTCCCGGAGCCTTGCGCGTTCACGGCGCGCCTCGGTGGTGGAGGGGTCTGCCTGGAGAACCCGGTCGAGGGCGAAGAGGGCCTCGTCGGGCTGGCCGGCCGCGACCCGGACCGAGGCGAGCCCTCTCCACCCTTCGGGCCGATCCGGCTCCAGCTCGGCCAGGGACTGGAAGCCGAGCAACGCATCCTCCAGGTTGCCTCGCTGGATCTCGAGCTGGGCGAGCGCTCCCCGCGCCTCTCCGAGCCGGGGATCGCGCCGCAGCGCGGAACGGAGCGCGCTGGCCGCCTCGTCCGGGCGCGAGGAAAGCTGCCTCGCCCGGGCGAGATCGCGTCGCGCAAGGAAGCGGGACAGCGGAGCCCGGCCGAGCTGGAAGAGCGCGAACCCCGCTCCGCCCACCACGACGAGCGTGATCAGCCCCGCGATCAGCCTTCGGGTCCGGGGGCGCGTGAACCTCTCCTACTTGGCCCGCCGCACCACGCGGTACCGGCCTGGCTGGAACGCGCCGCTGATCTCGCTGGTGTCACCGTCGGGCCACAGCACGTCGATCGAGGCGACCTCTTTCCAGTCGCCGAGACCGAACCGGGCCACCAGGACGTCGTGGGACTGGTGGCCGCCGCTGGCCTTGATCTCCCTCATCTGGAGCCGGCCGTCGGGGGAGTGGATGCGCACCGTGGCCCCCACACCGGAGCGGTTGGCGGTTCGTTGGTCGTCGAGGCGGACCTCCAGCCCGGCGCCGGCGGGCTTTTCGTTGCGCCACATCACCGGGGTGAGCTGGAAGGGATAGGTGAGGATGTCCAGATCGCCGTCCTCGTCGTAGTCGAGAAAGAGCGAGGCAGCGGTGGGCAGGTGGTCCTCGAGACCGTCCGCGCGGGTGCCCTCTTCCATCCGGGTCCCGCGCTGGTTGCGGTAGAGCACGTTCGAGGGGTTGTAGAGCCGCAAGCGGGTGCCCTGGACGATGAACAGGTCCTGCCAGCCGTCGTTGTCGACGTCGGCGAAGCGAGAGTTCCAGCTCCACCCTCCGTACCCGGCCTTCCACCGGTCGGTCGCGTCGCTCCAGCGCTTGCCGTCGACGGTGAACATGAGGTTGTGGTGCGCCACCGAGGGCAGCTCGTCGGTGAAGACCTTGTGGCTCTGGTTGTGGTCCATGGGGCTGTGGACCATCGAGTCGCACACGTCGCGGAGCAGGGTGAAGTCCGCCGGGACCTTCGCGCACTCGTCGAGGACCGCCTGCTTGTCGGCGCTGGAGGCCGGGATGCGGAGTAGGATCCGCGTCCAGTGATAGGCCATGACGGCGCAGTCCCGGCGCTCGGCCGGATCGCTCAGCTCGTCGCAGACGCTCACGGACCAGCTGTCGCGACCGCGGGTGACCGCCGCCTGGAAGCGGGCCAGCGCCGTGCACCGGGAGATGTCCGCCATGTCGGTGTAGATCCCGCAGCTCATCACCGGCGGAGCCAGCCGCTTTGGGAGCTCGTTCATCTTCCCCATGGCGATCTGCCCGACGTACAGCTCGGGCTTGCCGTCGTTGTCCAGGTCCCCGGTGTCGAAGGACATGGTGGTCATCCCCGAGAAGGGAAGCGGTGACCCGGCGGCCTTCACCGGGCGGAGCTTCCCGTGGTCGTTCAGGAAGACGCGGTCCGGCTCGTCGAAGTCGTTTCCCACCAGGAGATCCGGCCAGCCATCCCCGTCCAGATCGGTGAAGAGGAGCGAGAGGGTGTCCCCCTCCGGACCGGGCAGCGGCTCGGGCTCGAACCGCCCTCCGCCGCGGTTGTGCCACAGCCGGTTCACCGCCTGCTCCGGGTAGAAGTACCAGGACTCGAAGGTCGCCGCGCCGGTGACGATGTCCAGCAGGCCATCGCGATCTACGTCAGCGAAGGCGGTGGAGGCGGCGCAGATCTCGCCGCCGCGGGGCAGCTCCACGTGCGCACTCTGCGAGAACGACCCGCCCCGATTGAACAGGACGTGGCCCCCGTGCATCCAGGTCGAGAAGTACAGGTCGAGAGCACCGTCACCGTCGAGGTCGACCAGCGCCACGTCGCAGATGCGCCAGGACCGCATCGCCGGGAAGTCGATCTCCTGGAGCTCGAACCGACCGCCGAGGTTGACGTAGAGGAACACTCCGAAGGACGTTCCGACTGCGACGTCGGGCCATCCGTCATCGTTCACGTCTCCGGCGGCGAGTGGTCCGAGGTGCATCGGGCCGGGGGCCATCGTCTCGTAGAGCGCGGGGAGCGGCAGCCGCTTGAAACCGACCGTCGGACCGTCCAGGCGATGGAAGAGCCGCTCGCCCCTCACCCCGTTTTTCTCGAACGGCGCGGCCCACACCTCGATGTTGGCGTCGGAGAACATCCGATGGGCAGTTGCCGCGGCGGGCGCCAGGGCCTTGAGCGTGGCCGCGCTACGCCCCACCGGGAGGGCAGGCGCGGGAGGACGGGCGGCAGGAAGAGCGGCGAGCGCGGCGGTCTTCCGGGCCTGGTGCAGGTCGTTCCAGTGGTCGACGACCCCGGCCGCCACACCGGTCAGCACCCCGGTCGCGAGGATTGCCGCGGCGGCCACGCCTCCCACCCGCCAGGAGAGCGTCGTGCCCAGCAAGCTCCAGGCGTAGATGCTGTACGACCCGAGCGTCACCAGCAGCACGGCGACCACCGGCACCGGCATCCCGGCCCCGAGGAGCACCGAGCAGACGACGACGTCGAACGCCATCGGAACGGGAAGCAACACGCCGAAGACTCCGGCCAGGAGCAACACCGCCGCGTTCGCCGCACCACCCTCGACGTGCGAGAGGTGGTTGAGGACGTTCCAGGGGAGGAGCTCGACCAGGATCGCCCCGAGCACTCCGGCCAGCAGCATCAGGGGGAGCGCGGTGACCAGGACCCGCCCCAGGTTGCGCACGTAGTGAAGCACCACCCATCCCAGAGCGCGGAAAGGCCCGCGCGGTGGTGGCCTCTCCGTCTCGGCGGCGAGCTGCGGGGTGCCGAGCAGAGCCTCCAGCTTCTGGAACAGGTGCAGTCCCGGCAGCCGCGCCTCGACCGGCTGCGGCCGGGACCAGCCAGGGCGCTCGGCGAGCCGGGCCAGCCAGGGCACCACCACCAGCACGATGCAGACGCCGGCCAGGATCTTCAGGATCGCGAGGTACCAGGGGAAGAGCGTGAAGACGATCCCCAGAACGATGACGTTGAACGTCGGGGAGCTGACCAGCGTGGCCAGCGCAGTCTCCACCCGCCCTCCCCCCTTGATCATCCCCTGGGCGATCGGCGCGGCGCAGTTCACGCACACCCCGAGCGGCGTACCGATCACCATGCCCTGGAGCGCCCCGGCGAGCTTCCCGCCCGGGCGCCGGCGAAGCAGCGGGAGGACGGTCATCATCGCCGCGGCGAGCAGCAAGCCGTAGGTCATCCCCTGGCGGTTGGTGATGCCCCACTCCACCGCGGTCCAAGCGATGTGCTTCAGCCTCTGGTCCGCGGCCGGCTCGGGAAAGAAGCGCTCGAATCCAAGCGGGGTGGACAGCGCTTCGTTGGGGTCGGCGCTGGCCTTTCCCTGCAACGACGGATAGCGCGAGCCGATCCAGAAGAATCCGCACAGCACCGCGATGACGCAGAGGGTGATCGGGATCCGGAAATCGAACGGTCGCCGGGTTCTCGAGCTCGGCGCGGGCAACGCGACCTGGGGGCTGGTCATGGCCTTGCCCTCCCTCCCGGGCGCCGGAGGGTACAAGGCAACCGCGTCGCGTTGCCAGTGGCGGTCCTTGCGTCAGCACGCAACGCGGTTGGACAGCGCCGGCTCGCGTCGCTGGACGTCGCCGGCCGCTCGCGTGGATACTCCGGCCAGTCGGTTGGCCTGGAGGGTCCATGGTTTCCCCCGGCGTCGAGTGGTCGCGACTCGCGACGAGACCCCTTGAACCGGTTCCCGGCCGCCGGACTGTAGTCTCCAGCGGCGATCGCTGGGACGCCATCCGAGTCGACCTGGTGCACGTGACCGGGCCCACCGAGATCCCGGAGACCGCTCTTCCGGACCACCGCCTGGTGGCCCACCTCGACGGGCCGGCAGTCACCCGCTTCTGGTGCGCGGGAACCAGCAAGGTCGGAGAGTGCGTACCAGGTGACATCTGCATCTTCCCGGCGACGCTGCCATTCTCCATCCGGCGCGATCGCCAGGGACGGATCGTGGCCGCATTCCTGAACCCGCGGGTGGTGGAGGAGATCGCCAGCGACGATCACCTTCCTGCCCCTCGCGAGCTGCGGCCGATGTTCCGGGCGCGCAATCCCCTGCTGAACGAGCTGCTCCTTGCCCTGGCAGAGGAAGTCCGGACTGAGAATCCGAGTGGCCCGCTCTACGCCGAGACCCTCGGAACAGCGGTGGCCGCCCAGCTCCTCCGCACACAGCTCCCCGCCCCGAGCGAGCGCAAGGGAACGGCAGGGCTCGGCTCGGTGACCCTTCGTCGACTTTTCGACTACGTCGAGGACCACCTCGCGGAGCAGATCCCGCTCCGCGACCTCGCGGCGATCGCCGGAATGAGCACCTTCCAGCTCGTCCGGCGCTTCAAGGACGTGACCGGGCTCCCCCCCCATCAGTACGTGACTCGCCGGAAGATCGAGCGAGCCAAGCAGCTGCTTTCCCAGCCGGATTCGAGCGTTCTGGAGGTCGCGCTCGCCTGTGGCTTCGCCAGCCCGAGCCACTTCGCCCAGGCCTTCCGGCTCGTGACCGGGGTCACCCCCCGGAGCTACCGCGACGCGTCAGGCTCCTGAGGCGCTCGCGGCGACGCGTCGCGACACGCAAGACTCCGCTCACCGCTGCAAGAACGTGTGCGACGGCAACGGTGCCCGGTTGGTAGAGGTGCCGACCGTCCGGCCGCTCCGATTGTTGCGCTCGCAACCAACGGAGGCGTCGACCGGGCGTCGCGGGCATCGAAGATCAGAAGCGTTGTCGATCACGGAGGGGCCGATGAGCCGAGTGAAGGTTGCGGGTCTGGCGCTGTCCGTCCTCGCTGTCCTCCCCCTGGCAGCCTCCGCCGCGACACCGTCGGCGACGTGCCGCCCCACGGATCGCCCCGAGCACGGTTATTCCGGTCAGACGACGGCAGAAGAGAGAGACGCCGGCCTCCCGATGCAGGGCTTCACCTGCAACACCGACCTGGTGGGCCAGTACCAGGGGGAGGGCGCGAGCTGGCAGCTGACCGCGTGGAAGAACTGCGCGTACTTCGACCAGCGGCATCCTGGTGCCCCCAACCCACCTGGCGTGCCCCCCGAGGCCAACCCCGGCTCGGTGGTGGTCGACGTCAGCGACCCCACGCATCCGACGCCCACGACCTGGCTCACCGCCTCCGCGATGATCGACCCCTGGGAATCGCTGAAGGTGAATCCGGCCCGCCAGCTCCTCGGAGGAGGCCAGCGGCCACTCAACGCGCAATCTCCGGCTGATGGGTTCTCGGTCTACGACATCTCCACTGACTGCAAGAACCCCACTCCCAAGAGCGACGTGAAGATCCCGGGCAGCCTCGGCCACAGCGGTCAGTGGGCGCCGGATGGGAAGACCTTCTACATCACTCCCCTCCGCGCCACGCCGAGCATCGTGGCTGTCGCCGTGGATGACCCGACCGCGCCGGCCGCGATTCCCGGTGGCCTCTTCACCTTCAACCTCCTGGACGGAGGTACTCCCGGTCCTCAGGACCTGCCACTCTCCACGTTGCACGATCTGGAGTTCAGCAAGGACGGAAACACTGCCTACATCACCATGTTCGGTGTGGGGGGCACGGGTGTGCCGGGTACGGCGGCTCAAAACGGGTTCGCCGTCCTCGACGTCAGCGACTTCCAGCAGCGCCGCCCCAACCCGACCTATCGCGTGATCAGCTTCGTCACCTGGGACGACGGCAGCATCGGTGCACAGAACGCCCTTCCGGTCACCATCGCCGGAAAGCCCTACATCGTCTTTTCCGACGAGGCCGGGGGGGGCATCTTCCCGGGCACGTGCGCCGCGGGCAAGTCGGCCAACGGATTCCCGCGGCTGATCGACATCTCCGACCCCGCGCATCCGACCGTGGCGGCGGAGATCCGGCTCGGCGTTGCGGAACCGGCCAACTGCACGGACATCTCCACCGCTCCGATCGTCGGGCAGCGCACCACGCTGCCGGACGGCGGCGTCATGGACACCACTACGCCGTTCTTCTTCGCCCACTCCTGCCACTACTGTCAGGTCGACGATGCCGACGATGCGAAGATCCTGGCATGCAACTGCTTCGCTGCCGGACTTCGCTTCTGGGACATCCACGACATCGCGAACATCAAGGAGATGGCTTACTTCAAGCCACCCGCCCAGGGGACCAAGATGCTTCCCGGTTCCCAGTACGCGAACACGAACACCACGCCCGGGTTCGTCCGGATGTACGACTGGTCCACCTCGAAGCCCAGCTTTCCCAAGGACCGCGGGATGGACGCCGGCGACGTGTGGACCACGTCCCAGGACAACGGCTTCATGGTGGTCAGCCTCTACTCGAAGGTGACGGTGAGCCCGGCCACTGCCACGGTGGAGACCGGCAAGAGTCAGACCTTCACCGCCACGGTCGACGGCGCGGCGAAGACCGCCGGCGTGACCTGGGCCGTCCAGGAACCCAGCGGCGGCACGGTCACCCCGGCAGGCGCCTTCACTGGCACGAATCCTGGGACCTACCACGTGACGGCCACCAGCATTCTGGACAAGACCAAGAGCGCGGCGGCAACGGTGACCGTCAACGCCGCGTCCTCGGACAACGGCGGCTGCAGCGCAGTCCCCGGCTCCTTCGCCGGACTGCTCCCGCTCGGTGCACTCATCTCGTGGCTCTTCTTGCGGCGGAGGACGTCCACGTAGCAGGCTGACGTCCAGAGAACGGTGAGCTCGGTCCGGTCCGGCGGACCCGAGCCAGCACCAGGAGCCCTCGCCATCATGCTGCGCGATCGCAGACGCCCCATCGGATCGCCGGGGCGACTCGCGGCGCTCCTGGTTGCCGTCGCGCTCCAGCCGACCGCGCGGGCGAACGGGGCGTTCCCCGACGAGTTCAGCATCCACTTCCCGGCGAACGCACCTCATCGGATCCAGGTCGGCGCCAACTTCGGGCTGCTCGTCTCTGAGGACGACGGGGCGACCTGGCGGTACGCTTGCGAGCCCTGGGTAACGGAAGGCTCCTCGGCTGCGCTCACCCAGGACAACGTGAGCTTTTACCATCTGACCGCTGACGGCGCGATGATCGCGCTGTCCCGCGAGGTCACCCGGACCGAGGACGACGCCTGCACCTGGCCCCCCTCCGGAGGCGTCATCACTGGCAAACCGGTCGCCGACTTCTTTCCTGATCCGACCGACGGCACCCTGGTGCTCGCGGTCGTCATCGAAGTGAGCGGCTACTACGTCGTCGCATCACACGACGGAGGCAAGACCTTCGTCGATCCCCCCGTGTACACGAGCAGTGGGCTGATCACCGGCGTGGAGCTCTCTCGTTCATCCCCGGGGGTCATCTACGTGACCAGCATCAACAGCTCCGGGAGCGGGGCTACGCTGGCCAGGAGCGACGACTACGGCGCCCACTGGACGCCCCGCGCCATGAGTATCCCAAGCGGCACGGAGCCCCTCATCATGGGCATCGACCCCCAGGATGCGGACATCGTTTACCTCCGAGTGACCAACGGAGGTCTCTCCGATTCAGTGGTCATCACCACCAACGGCGGCCAGTCGTTCGACACCGCTCTGAGCATCACCGGCCAGTTTTCCTCGTTCCTGCGCGCGGACGACGGCAGCCTCTATCTCGGTACACTCGCCGGGACGCTGTACGTGAGAGCACCGGGCGAGACGACCTTCACCAATCATCCCGGACCGCATTTCCGCTGTCTCGGACAGCGGTCTGGAACTCCGCGGATCTTCGCCTGCGGAGACATGGGACTGGACGGGTTCAGTGTGGGGTACAGCGACAACGGGGGCCAGAGCTTCCAGCGGATGATGAGCTTCGTCGACCTGCTCGGCCCGTTGACGTGCAGCCCGGTGGCGACGAACTGCGCCTCCCACTGGGAGCGGATCCAGGGCGTCCTGGGGATCGGTCCTCCACCGGACGGGGGACCGAGCGGAGGTGGCCCCGATGCAGGAACAACGGACGGCGGAACCCCTCCCCCCCCGTCGCCCCCTGGACAGCCGAAGTCGGGCTGCTCCACCACTGGTGGCAACGGTGTGGTTCTCCTGAGTCTAATCGTCGCACTTCTCCTGTGGAGGATGAGGTCATGAATCACGCCGTGACCACCGCCCGCATTCAGCTCGTCGCCGTCATCCTTGGGCTCGCGCTGGCCACTGGCTGCGGCAGTAGCGGAGGAGACGGCCCCACCGGAGGGGCAGTGAGCGGCCCTGCCGACACCCACTGTGCCGGAACGGCCCAGGTGGTGGACCTCTCCACCTGCCACGCGAATGTTCCGCCGGGCACTCCGGACTACGGCCCGACCCTGTACAATTCAGAGGCCGATGACGATGACTGCAAGTACCACGTGAAGTTCACCGCCAGCCCGGTGCGCCGAAACGAGAACGTGACCTTCACCGTGACCGCCACCACACTGGCCAACGGACAGCCGGCGACGGGGGCCAACGTCGACGCCGAGGTCTTCCTCAACGACACCCACCCTGCCCCGAACTCCGGGCAGGCAACCACCGAGAAGCCGGGAGGAGTGTACGACGTCGGCCCGATCAAGTTCGACGCGGCGGGACGCTGGACCGTCCGCTTCCACCTCCACGAGGACTGCCAGGATTCGACCGAAGACTCACCGCATGGACACGTCGCCTTCTACATCGACGTCCCCTGACCGCGGGCTGGCATGGCGCTGCCTTGGCATCCGCCTGATCGCCGCGCTGGGCGTCGCGGTCCTGGCGTGCGGGGGGCCACGGACGAACGAGTCCTGTCCCAACGACCTGCCGCCCAGCTGTCCGTCGGCAGTACCGAGCTACCAGACGACTGTGGCGCCGATCTTCAACTTGCGCTGCGTCACCTGCCATTCTCCCGGGGGGCAGGAGGCCAGCAGGCCGCTGCAGACTTACACTCAGGTCTACTCGGAGCGCAGTGCCGTGTTGAACCAGGTCTACGCGTGCAACATGCCGCCAGGGACGGCGGCCCAGCCGACGGAGCCGGAACGGGAGGCGTTGCTGACCTGGCTGGTGTGTGGCGCACCGCAGAACTGAGGGGTGTCCCATGAGGACTGGCAACTGGGTGGTGGGGCCGTGGCTGTTCGCGCTTGCGCTTGGCTGCGGAAGCAGCAGTGGAGGGCCGGGGAACACGACGCCGGACGCGGGTGATCTCATCACCTGCCAGAACGACCCGCGGGCGATGACCTATGCCCCGGGGCTGTCGGTGACCTCCACCTCCGGGACCCGGAAGTACGTCCTGCTCTCGGCCAACCCGGCCCCCCCGGCGCGAGGGACCGACACCTGGACCATCAGGATCACCGACGCGGCTGGCACGGCTCAGCCGGGTCTCACCGTGGGCGTGCTCCCCTTCATGCCCGATCACGGACATGGCACCTCGGTGAACGCCTCGGTCACCGCCAACCAGGACGGCACCTACACCGTGGCGCCGCTCTACTTCTTCATGCCCGGCGTCTGGCGGATCACCTTCTGGATCGGCACGAACCAGGCCGACGTCGGCGAGTTCTTCTTCTGCGTCCCCGGCTGAGACCATGGAACCCCGCCGACTTCTTCCATTCCTGGTGGCCTCGGCGAGCATCGCGTGCTCGAGCAGCTCGACGCCCCAGGGGCCCACGATGCTCACCCGGGCGCAGCTGCTCGATCCGGCGGTCTGCCAGAGCTGCCACCCGGACCAGTACTCCGAGTGGGCCGGCAGCATGCACGCTTACTCGACCAAGGACCCGGTCTTCCGGGCGATGAACGCCCGGGGACAGCGCGAGACGAACGGAGGACTGGGGAGCTTCTGCGTCCAGTGCCATGCGCCGGTGGCCCTGGAGGAGAAAGCGACCACCGACGGGCTGAACCTCGACACGGTGCCCGAGAACCTCCACGGCGTCACCTGCTTCTTCTGTCACTCGGTGCAGAGCGTGGACGGAACGCACAACAATCCGCTGAAGCTCGCCACCGACGAGGTGCTGCGGGGCTCGTTCGCCGACGTCTACACCAACGGAATCCCCCACAAGGCGGGCTACTCCGAGTTCCTGGATCGGGACACCGTCAACTCGGCGGCGATGTGCGGCGCCTGCCACGACATCCACGCGCCCCCGGGCGGGGACATCGAGCGCACGTTCTCCGAGTGGCAGGGGTCGGTCTTCCAGCAGATCCGCGGGGCCACCTGCTCCCAGTGCCACATGCCCCAGAGCACCGAGATGAAGCCGGTGGCCAACGTGCCCGGGGCGCCGCTCCGGCGGACGCACAGCCACGCCTTCCCCGGGGTGGACCTGGCGCTGACCGACTTCCCGGACAAGGACAACCAGAAGAACCTGGTGGAGGCCTTCCTCGCCACCACCCTGCAGACCGCGATCTGCGTCGAGCCGTTCGGTGGTGGCTCGAAGGTAGGAGTCCTCCTGGACAACGTGGCCACCGGCCACTTTTGGCCCAGCGGCGCGGCCCAGGACCGGCGGGCCTGGTTCGAGCTGGTCGCCTATTCGGGCTCCAACGTGGTGTACCAGTCGGGCGTCGTCCCCGACGGGACCGACCTCATCACCGGCGCCGACCCGGACCTCTGGCTCCTCCGTGACTGCATGTTCGACGCCGGCGGTACGGAGGTCCACATGTTCTGGGAGGCGGCGGACTACGAGAGCAACACCCTTCCGGTGAAGACCACCTTCGACCCGGCGAGCCCGGACTTTTACAAGACGCACAAGATCCGGTTCTTCCCCCCGAGCGGCGCGCCGATCGTCCCCCAGTCCGGGCAGATCGACCGCATCACCTTGCAGGTGAAGATCCAGCCCGTCGGCCGGGACATCCTGGACGACCTGGTGGCCAGCGGAGACCTCGACGCCGGGGTCCGCGACGCGATGCCCACGCTCCCGGTGGGCGGCATGCTGGAATGGACGCCGGCGACCGCGACGCAGACCTACATCGACCGGACCACGGGTGGGACGGTCTTCTGCGCCACCAACACCAACATCAACGTGCAGGCAGACAAGTTCCCCGCGCCTGTCCGGACGCGCTGCTCGCCATAGACATGCTCATGCTCCGGAGGTGGAGGGCCTCCGCCGTGCTCCTCGCCGTGCTGACGTGGGGTCTCCCGCCGGCAGCGCGAGCCTACCCCTGGATGATCAAGCACGACTATGCGGCGTGCGCGGTCTGCCACGCCGACCCGTCCGGCGGCGGGCTACTCACCGCCTATGGGCGTGCCCAGTCCGAACTCCTCGTCCGGATGCCATACGGCGCGAACCCCGAGGAGGAGCCGAGGTACGCGGGCTTCCTTTACGGCCTGGTCAATCTGCCCGACTGGCTCCTGGCGACAGTGAGCTACCGTGGAGCGGGGTTCACGACCTGGGCGAGGGCGGCGGACGGCTCCACGATGACCGACACCCGCTACCTCCAGATGCTGCTCGATGCCCGCGGAATGCTGAAGCTGGGAGCATTCCGCCTCGGCGGCGCGCTCGGCTGGGGAAACACCATCCAGACCCTGCCGGCTGCGGTGTTCACCAACGGCGACCAGACCCAGATGCTGCTGGCCCGCGAGTACTGGGTGGGGCTCTCGCTCGCCAAAGACTCGGTGCTCCTCCGACTTGGCAGGGTGAATCTCCCCTTCGGACTGCGCAACGTCGAGCACACCTCGTGGGTGCGTGACCTGACCCAGACCGACATCAACATCTCACAGCAGACCGGCCTCGCCGCGAGCTTCCAGAGCGGGCCGTGGCGGACCGAAGTCCTGGCGATGGTGGGCAACCTCCGGGCCTCGGACACTGGCTATCGAGAACGCGGGTTCTCGGGCTACGGCGAGCTCAAGGTGGCGCCGAGGGCCACGGTGGGTCTGAGCGCGCTGGTGTCTCGCGGAGATTCCTTCGTCGAGGGGGCGGCGCCGTATCTGCGGCAGGCCTACGGCACCTTCGCGCGCTGGGCTCCCGTCCTCCCCGTCACCTTCATGCTGGAAGGCGACGTGTTCACCAAGAACACCCTGGGCAGCGGGACCCAGGAGTTCAGCGCAGTGGGCTGGCTCCAGACGGACATCGAGCCCACCCAGGGCCTGCACGTCACTCCCTCGCTGGAGATCCTGCGAACAGCTGGGACCTCCGGGGTCGCGACGGGCTACTGGCTGACCCTGGACTGGTTTTGCCTGCCGCACACCGAGCTCCGGTTCGACATCCTGTACAGGAATTACCCGGGCCAGGGCGGACGGCTGCAGTCCGTGTCAGGGCTGATCCAGCTTCACACCTATCTCTGAAGCGCTGCGCTAGGAGAACTTCCCGGGCGACGTCAGCCCGGCTTGCGCGCTACCTGGAGCGCCAGTGGTCGGGCTCAAGCGAAGAGACTGGCCGGGCTGCTTCGGGAGATGCTCGTCGACCTGCACCGCCGGGCGAGCGCCCACCAGAGGAAAGAGCCGCGGAAGAAGAAGAATGAAAAGGTCACGGTCGGGCACCGATGCGCTGCATGAGCGAGTGACCGGAGTCGGGGTCTGCGGCGCGCTACTCGAAGAGGAAGGTGGTCGGCTCGGGGAATCCGCTGGTGTTCTCCCCGCCGTGGATGAGGACCTTCCCGCTCCCGAGCAGGGTGACGCTCGGGCTGATCCACGCCGGCTGGAGCGTGGGACCGGGAGCCCACGTGGCGTTCCCCGGATCGTAGATCTCCGTCAGCGCCACGGAGCCGCGGGCGCCGAACGCGCCGATCCCGCCGACCACCAGCACCCGGCCGTCGGTGAGGGAGACCGCGGAATGGAGCATGCGCCCCTCCCGGAGAGCTCCGGACGGGGAGAAGCGACCGGTCGCCGGATCGAAGATCTCGCTCTGCGTGGCATCGGGAGCATTCGCGGAAGGCGGCGGCCCGAAGCCTCCGCTGAGGAGAACCCGGCCGTCGGACAGCAGCGTCGCCTGGTGAAGCGCCCGCGCGACCCCCAGCGAACCCGTGGGCGTGAACGTGCCCCTGGCCGGATCGAAGACTTCAGCCGAGTCGGTGACCGTCTCGCTGACCGTGTCTCCGTCCACGATGCAGCACACCAGGCCGCCGGCGATCAGGACCCGTCCGTCCCGGAGGAGGGTCGCGGTGTGGAGACGCCGTGCGGTGCCCATCGGGGAGCCCTCCCTCCAGGTTCGTGATTCGGGGTCGTAGGTCTCGGTTCCCGGACCGCCCCCGAAGAACCCGCCACCCGTGAGGAGGACCCGGCCGTCGGCCAGGAGCACGCCGCTTCCCGTGCCCTGATGCTGGACCTGCAGGTCGCCCGCGCGAGTGAACCGCTGTGCGGCAGGATCGAAGGTCTGGCTCAACAGATTTCCCGGGGTCCGGAGCCCGACGCCGGCGTTGATCCCTCCGCCGGCGAGAAGAAACCCGGTCCGCAGCGGCAAGACGGTGGTGAAGCCGGTGTCGATGGCCGCGGAGAACGCCAGGTCCGGTCCTCGGGCGAACGTTTCGGACACCGGGTCGAAGCGGGAGGAGGTGTTCGTGTCCGGGACGTTGATGGACTCGGAGGTGTTGCCACCCATCACCAGCGCGCTCCCGTCGGGGAGGCTCATCGCGACGTGGTTCTTCCGGGCCACCGTCGCGTCGGAGAGCTGCCGGAGGCGATCCCGGTAACGTGCTGCGACGGTGACGGTGGCCTGGGCAGCGCGCCCGGCGGCGTGCACGGTCAGGGTGAAGGTCCGGGAGGTGGAGAGCACCGGGGTGTCCACCGCAGTGCCGCTCACCACCGGGCCGAGGCCGTCGATCTCGGCACTCTCACCGGAGAACACCGCGGTCAGCTGGGTGTGGCCTCCGACGAAGACGGTGTCGTCCGTGGCATCGAAGCGGGTGATCGACGGACCGGAGGGGGCCGGAATGCCCGGCGTTCCGGGTCCGCCGCCCCCGGTCGACCCTCCGCACGCGGTGAGCACGGCGCTGCCCTGGACGGAAAGAAGCAGCAGGCCGGTGACGATCTGGCGACGGTGCATCGGCTCCCTCGGTGAGCAAGTCCCGTAGCCAAAGACACGACAACGGGTTCCCGTTGCCAGTACAGCTTCCGCACGCGGCACGGGCCGCAGCCCCATAAGCCCGCCGCGAGCCGTCCGCACGCCTTTCTTCTGCTTCAGGCCATCATGGAAGTGGGCGTAGCGCCTCGATGCGCTCGCCCTCCTTGCGCAGGGCGGGGGCGTAGAGGCCGAGTTCCTCACGCTTCCAGTACGCACCCGTGGCGCGCTTCTCCTCCGGCGTCGTGAACCAGTACTGCCACCTGACCGCGCGGACCCAGGCTGGCGGACCGTCCGGGAACGGGTTGCCGGCGAACAGCTGGAGGACCGTGGGAGAGGCCTCGAGAAGGCGCAACTCGGTGTTGAGCACCCAGCGGTATCCGCGCCACTCCCCGAGCGACGCGAACCAGAGGTTCCACTCGAATCGTGGCTGGTAGGGCGCATAGATCCCGGGCGCCCGCATGGGGTCCTGTGGCTTGTAGCGGAACGGGTACGGCGTCCAGTGCACCCCGTCGCGCGAGCCCTGGAACTCGATCTCGTAGCGCTCCGAGGTCATCACCGCGAACAGGCCGTAGCGGTTCGCGATCCGGAACGGCTCCAGGACGATGGCAGGCCAGAGCATCGGGCGCGGCAAGAGGTGTGAGATGCCGGGGACCAGCACGAGGGTGGCGTAGAAGATCCACCCCAGCGCGATGCGTGCCGGCCACGAGGACCGCGCCGGTGCCGCCGCGGGAGCCGAGAGGCGAAGGAACCGGTCGTCGACCAGCAGCACGCCCAGGGCGAGCACGATGTAGTTCAGGAAGGCGTAGTTCGCGGTGAGGATGATCGCTGCCTGGAACGACGTCGCGAGGCAGAAGCAGATCAGCCGGAAGCGCCGCGGCAGGAAGGCGAACCAGACGATCACCAGCTCGAAGAGGAAGATGAGGCCGACGGTCAAGGCGTGGAAGCCGTGGGGGAGGCGCTGCTGGACGTACCAGCCGATCCACGTCGGGAGCGGTCCGTTCTCGTAGTAGTGGTCCATCGCCGTGAACGACTTCCACTGGAGGTCGCCGGAGAGGAGCTTCACCACTCCCGACTCGAAGTAGATGCGGACCCACTCCCAGAGCAGCAGGAAGATCGCGAACCGCGAGGCCGGTTGGGTGGCGCCGAGGCGGGGACGCAGGCCACGCGGCGCGACGAGCAGGGAGATGAACGCAGCCTCCAGCAACATCCCGTCGGACTGGTAGCTGGCAAAGTCCTGCGCAGTCCCGATGAAGGAGAGGAAGCAGACGATCGCCACGGCGAGGCAGAGTCTCGGGGCGAGGTTGAACACCAGGAGCACCGAGGCGGCGGCCCCGAGGACGGTGACCGCGATCAGCGCTCCATCCGAGGCGGAGATCCAGAACAGGGTCGGCGCGAACCACAGCGCCTTCGGCATGCCAACCGCCTGGCGGACCGCCACCAGGTAGTCGGCGGCGGGCAGGATCCCGCGCGGACCAAGCAGGCCGGTGATCTGGAAGGCGAGCGAGTAGAACGCCGAGAGGAAGATCAGCCCCAGGGCGCGGAGCCAGATCCAGCGGGGCCAGAGCGCCTCGGCCGGGCGGATCCAGCAATGCGAGACGCCCTGGTCGAGCCGACGGAACATCCGTTTGGCGGCGATCCTGGCGGACGTCATCGACACCCGGATCAACCCCGAGATCGAGGGGGAAGTGAACTGGCCGCGCGCCGACCTTCAACAGCGGGGCCCGCTCAGCCTGCCGAGCTCACCGCGGCGCGCCTGATGTGGCAGCACTCCCCCGGTGCGTTCTACTCTTCCAGGGTGCGCAGGCGCGTTCTGCTCGTCGGCTACCGGGATGCCTACGGGCTCGATCTGTTCGGTCCCGCCGAGGTCTTCTCCGAGGCCGTTCTGAGGCTCGGGACGCCGGTCTACGAGGTGGTGATGAGCGCCATCGGCGGTGGCGCCATGACCCTGACCTCCGGGATCTCGGTCGCCGCCGCCGACCTCACCGGCATTCGCCCGCAGCCGAACGACATCGTGATCGTGGCCGGAGGCTCGGACGAGGCCACCGACGCAGCGGCGAAGGACCGGGCGCTGCTCGGCTGGCTGGCACGGGCCTCCCGGACGGTGAGCCGGATGGCCTCGGTATGCGACGGCGCCTTCGTCCTGGCGAGCGCCGGGATCCTCGACGGGAAGAGGGCGGCGACGCACTGGTACTCGTGCGAGCGGCTCGCGCGCCTGTATCCGAGGGTCCACGTGGACCGCGAGGCAATCTTCGTTCGCGACGGCCGGGTGTGGACGGCTGCCGGTGTCAGCACGGGAATCGACATGGCGCTGGCCATGGTGGAGGAAGACCACGGCCGGAAGCTCGCCGATACGGTCGCCTCCCACCTCGTGCTGTTCGCCCGCCGTCCAGGGTTCCAGTCGCAGTTCAGCGAGGTGCTGGTGGCGCAGACCCTGGCCGGTGATCCGCTTGGACCGGTCATCGCCTGGATGCGGGCAAATCTCCGCTCGCCGCTCGACGTCGCCACCGTGGCGCACCGGGCCGGCATGTCGATGCGCACCTTTCACCGGAGCTGCCTGGAGGCGCTCGACCTCACCCCGGCCAAGCTCGTGGAGAAGCTCCGAGTCGAGCATGCTCGCTCGTTGCTGACCACCACGCAGCTCGGCACGAAGGTGATCGCCGCGCGATCAGGCTTCGGGTCCACGCCCCGGATGAGCCGTGCCTTCCAGCGTGCGCTGGGTGTCACCCCGGGAGCGTACCGGCTCATGTTCTCCCGGGACTCCGCCGGGGTGACGTCGAGCTAGCGAGCACCGGATCCCCGCTGAACGAGCCGCGCGCTCGGGCAGGCACGGGCGGCGGTGGCGACTCGGGCGACAGCGACTCAGATGAGAACGTGGCGCCGTGAGAAGGGGAGTGTGAACCCACGGCGCCCCGTGGCCCGCGCCGAGACGGACCATCCGGCTCAGCGCTTCGCTTTCTCAGAGGATGTCGAGCTCCGTGGTGGTCGGCCCGGTGACCCTCCCCGTCGTCGTGACGACGCGCCGGACGATGGTGTGGTGGCCGCGAGGGAGGGGCTTGAAGATGATGAAGTACGAGTCGACCGCGGCGGGCTGGAACGTGCCGGTGATGCAGGCGTCGACGCTGCTCTGCAGGCTCAAGTCTCCCTTGAAGAACATCAGGTCGTGCGACGCGAAATGGTACGAGAGGATGTCATTCAGGGGCTGGCCATCGAGCGTGACATCGATCTCCGCGATGTCCCCGTTCCCCGAGACAGCACCGGCCAGGAGGAAGTCGAACAGGCTCTGGCCCGGCGCAGGCTGGAACGTCGGGTCAGGGCACGGATAGTCGTTCAGGACGCTCGACAGGGTGATCGCCACCGCTTTGCCATGCTCGACGATGCAGGAACGGCTGAGGTTCACGCTCCCGACGGTAACGGGAGGGATGAAGAACACCGGCCCACCCTGACCGACACTGCAATCCGCGCTCTGCGTGAGAAAAGGATTCTGGGCTGCAGGGATTGCGAGCAGATATCGCCACCAGTTCTCCGCCCAGGTCTCCATGCTGAAGCCGAGGGGGTGAGACTGCGGTGGGAACAGCCCTGGGTTCGGACTGGCCCCGCGGGTCACCTCGACCTCCGAATCACCCATCGATGTCGCTCCGACATGGGAACCACCCAGCAGGAGCGCCCCGATCGCTCCGGCCAGCACCGCCCTCAAGGACCGCCGGGCCGACCGCCACCTCACGTTCAGCTTCCTCATGTGCCACCTCCGGTGGCATCTGCTACGGGAAGGGCTCCTGGCAGAAGAGACAAAGATGTTCGTTTTCCTGCCATCCGTCGAAGAGGGAGCCGAGCTGGCCATCGACCGCGAGCTCACCGCGCACCCGGGCCCGGGCATGTCCCGCAGGAGATGGAGGGAGGCGGCGCGGGACCGAGGCGTGTTCCCTCCGTCCCTCGGACGCCCCGGCCGTGCTACCTGGGCTCGTTCCGGGGTAGTCCCGCAGCCGAGGAGACCTGCATGGCGGACAAGGAAACGACCAGCTTCATGCGCTCGCTGTGCATGGGTGTCATCGAGGAGGACGTCCTGCTCCCCTTCCCGGTGATGGACGGGAAGGAGGGAGAGACGCTGCGGGCGATCTTCGACTCCCTGAAGCAGTTCCTCGGGAACCGGGCCGAGGACTTCCGGGCCTGGGACCTTGCCGGCGAGCTGCCCGCGTCGATGCTGGAGGAGCTCCGCCAGTTCGGTCTGTTCGGGCTGGTGCTTCCCGAGGACGCAGGGGGCCTCGGGCTGGGGAGCACCGCGTACTCGCGGACGTTGCAGGAGATCTCCCGCTACGACGGCTCGGTCGCTGCGACGGTCGGGGCGCACAGCTCCATCGGACTACGGGGTCTGCTCCTGTACGGAACGGCGGAGCAGCGGGCGCGCTTCTACCCGAAGCTCGCCACCGGCGAGATGATCGCCGCCTTCTGCCTCACCGAGCCCGGAGCCGGCTCCGACGCGGCGAGCATCAAGACCACCGCGGTGCGCGACGGCGACGACTGGGTGCTCGACGGCAGCAAGCTGTGGATCACCAACGGCGGCCTGGCCAGCTTCTTCACCGTGTTTGCCAAGACCGGCAAGCCCGACGAGCGCGGCAAGCTCACTGCCTTCATCGTGACCCGGGACATGAAGGGCGTGAGCGTTGGCCCGCACGAAGACAAGATGGGGCTCCGGGCGTCGTCCACCACCGCGGTGTTCCTCGACGGGGTGCGAGTGCCGGCGGCCAACGTGCTCGGCGAGGTGGGGAAGGGCTTCAAGGTGGCGATGAAGATCCTCAACAGCGGGCGCAGCGGTCTGGGAGGCGGCTGTATCGGAGGGATGAAGCGGATGATCGAGCTTGCCACCCGGCAGGCCAAGGGACGCGTGCAGTTCGGCAAGCCCATCGCCGAGTTCGGCCTCATCAAGCAGAAGGTCGGCCACATGGTCGTGGAGACCTACGCCGCGGAGTCGACGGTGGCGATGGTCGCCGGTCTGGTGGACCAGGGCTACGAGGATTACGCGGTCGAGGCGGCAATCAGCAAGGTATTCGCCACCGAGGCGCTCTGGCGCACCACCGACGAGGCGCTGCAGATCTCCGCGGGCAACGGCTACATGCGCGAGTACCCCTACGAGCGGGCGCTCCGGGACTGCCGCATCTTCCGGATCTGGGAGGGGACCAACGAAATCCTCCGGCTGTTCATCGCCCTGAGCGCGATGAACGACGTGGGCGCCCGCCTTGCCGATCTGGCGGCGAGCCTCAAGGACGTGCTCAACGACCCGATCAAGGGCTTCGGCGTGCTGAGCGAGTACGCGCTCCACCGGGCGTCGCTGGCCACCAACTTCGGGCGGGAGCGCGGAGCCTTCACCCGTCTCAGCCCGGTGCTGAAGAAGGAGGCCGAGGCATTCGAGGACCACACCCGCGACCTGGCCACCGCGGCCGACCGGATCCTCCGCAAGCACGGCAAGCGCATCGCCGACATGCAGTTCGCCACCCGGCGGCTGGCGGACATCATGATCGACCTCTTCTCGATGGCCTGTGTGCTTTCGCGGGTGGACGGCTCGGTGCGTCGCCTCGGAGAGGACGGCGCGGCCAGGGAGCTGGAGATCCTCCGTGTCTTTTCCGGCCAGGTGCAGCGACGGGTGAAGAGCAACTACGGCAAGATCGACGACAACGACGACGAGCTGATCAAGAGCCTCGCCGACCACGCCTTTGCCGAGGAGCGCTTCATCTGGGACAACCTGCCCAGCTGACCTGGGCCGGAACCCCGAGCGAGAGTGGGTGCGCGCATGAAGACTCGAGTGCAGAAGGTCCTCCGAGCCCGCGACAAGGTCTTCCAGCAGATGCGGGCCGCCAGTCAGAAGGCCTACAAGGAAGCCCACTTCATGGAGCAGGCGATGCAGCTCGGGCTCCAGAGCATGAAGAGGGACCCGGAGAAGCACGCTGCGGCCATCGAGGTGGTCGAGCGGGAGCTGGCGATGATTCGCGAGCTCGACCGGGCGTACATCGAGGAGGCGATGATCCGCGACCGGAAGCTCTACCCGGCCGGATTCAAGGCCTGGCTGGCGTTCGGTGAGGCGCTGGACAAGATCCAGGGCGAGCTCTGCGAGGAGTGCTCGCGCCGGGTGGTCAAGGCGTTCGACGCGGTCATCCGTGCCGCAGAGGCCGACTCGGAGAAGTTCTAGCTCGTCCCGATCTGCCCCGGGGTGACAGTTTGGGAAGGGACACCCTGCAAGGGGATGCCCTTGTCGACGGCAGCCACATCTGCCAGCGGAGAGCGGCGACATGTCGCTCGCGGGCCAAACTGCGCTGGTGACCGGAGCTGCTCAGCGCATCGGCCGCGCCATCGTGCTCGCCCTCGCCGAGCAACAGGTGCGAGTGATCATCCACTACCGCCATTCCGCGACGCGGGCCGAGGAGCTCCGGCAGTCGCTGGTCAGCCGAGGCGGGCAGGCATTCTGCGTCGCGGCTGATTTCGCCAATCCCCAGGAAGCCGACTCACTGATCCAGCGAGCGTGCGCCGAGGCGGGGCCGATCCACATCCTGGTCAACAGCGCGTCGGAGTTCATGCCCGAGGCGCTGGACGCCATGACTCACGCATCGCTGGTTCACAGCATGACCGTGAACGCCTGGGCTCCCTTCGCACTGACCCGGGCATTCGCACGCCAGGCGACCAGCGGCAAGGTGGTCAACTTCATCGACGCGCAGGTCAGCGGATCCGACCTGACTCACGCGAGCTACATCCTGAGCAAGCACCTGCTGGCCACCCTGACCACCATGACCGCGCTGCAGTATGCGCCGGGAATCACGGTCAACGCGGTCGCACCCGGCCTGATCCTTCCGCCGGTGGGAAAGGACGAGAGCTATCTCCATGGACTGGCAAGGCCGCTTCCCTTGAAACGCCATGGCGGTCCGGCGGACATCACGCGCGCGGTGTCGTTCCTCCTGGAAAGCGACTTCGTGACCGGACAGGTGATCTACGTGGACGGAGGGCGCCATCTGATCGGCGGCGCGCGATGATGGATCGGATCTTGATCAAGGACCTGCTGGTGCGGAGTGTCCTGGGGCTGAGCGGCGAGGAGCGTCGCGAGAAGCAGGACGTGGTGATCAACGTCGTGCTCTTCGTCGATCTCGCCACGGCGGGCCGGAGCGATCGCCCCGAGGATACGGTCGATTATCGAGCGGTGAAGAAGGACATCCTCGCCGCAGCCGAGGGGTCGCAGTACCACCTCGCGGAGGCGCTCGCCGAGCGCGTGGCCGAGGTCTGCCTCGCCCATGGCCCGGTCGAGCGGGTGCAGGTCACCGTGGAAAAGCCGGGCGCGCTCAGATTCGCGCGCAGCGTGGCCGTGGAGATCGAACGGAGCCGGGGGTGAAGCCATGCCCGGGGTGTTCGTCGCCATGGGCTCGAACGTCGATGCCGAGGAGAACGAGGTTCGCGCGGTGCAACTGCTCGACGCCGAGATCGGTGTCAGGAGCGTTTCGACCTTCTACCGAACCCCCGCTCTGGACCGGCCGCAGGACCCGCCGTACGTGAATGGGGTCATCGAGCTGGATGATGCGCCGGGCCCGCTGGAGACGAAGGCGCTGCTGCAGCGCATCGAGCACGCGCTGGGCAGGGAGCGCACCGATGATCGCTACGCGGCAAGAACCCTGGATCTCGACCTCCTTCTCCATTGCGACCGGGTGCTTTCCTCGGACGTCCTCACCCTTCCCCATCCGGACATCCGTGCCCGAGCGTTCGTGGCGATTCCTCTCCTGGAGCTTGCGCCGGATCTCGTTCTTCCCGATTCGCAGATTCCACTCCGCTCCATCGTGGACTCGCTTCCGCCGTATCCAATGGAGCCGCTTCGCGACCTGACGCGACGGCTCCGAGCAGAGGTCGCCCATGGATCATGAGAAGGTCGCAGGACTGGTTCGAGAGCTGCTGCGCGACGTGGGCGAGGACCCCAGGCGCGAAGGGCTGGTCAACACCCCGAAACGTGTGGCAGCGGCCCTCGACTTTCTCACCAGCGGGTATCGAGGAAGCGCACGCGAGATCATCGAGAAGGCGATCTTCGTCCAGGAGACGCACAACATGGTGATCGCCCGCGACATCGAGCTGTACAGCCTTTGCGAGCACCACCTGCTGCCGTTCTTCGGTCGTTGCCACATCGGCTACATTGCCGACGGTCGTGTGGTGGGGGTGAGCAAGCTGGCGCGGCTGGTCGATCTGTTCGCGCGCCGCCTGCAGATCCAGGAGCGGCTCACCGAACAGGTCGCCCATTCACTCTTCGATGTTCTGCAGGCCGAGGGCGTGGGGGTCACCATCGAGGCTCAGCACCTGTGCATGATGATGCGCGGCGTGGAGAAGCAGAACTCGATGATGACCACCTCGGCCATGCTGGGAAGCTTCCGGAATTCGGTCGCGACGCGAACCGAGTTCTTGACTCTCATCGGTCGTCACCGGCCCTAACGCCTGGTCAGAGGCGTTCGCAGTCAGGCCCCCAGGGCGAGGCCGCGCAGGCTCTGGATCAAGTCCTCGACCAGCGGGGATTCCACCGCCCCGGGCGCGACCAACGCGCGGAGGACGAGGGGCGGCAAGGCCGGGTGAACCTCGACCGCGGTGAGGGTGCCCTCTCTCAGTTCCCGTTCCACGGCGTGTGCCGGCAAGAGTCCGAGCGCAGCGCCTCCGGCCAGGATCCCCCGCTTCACTCCCTCGACGTTCCCCAGCGACTGGGTCCTGGGAGGAGGAATCTGCGCGGCTTCGAAGTACTGCTCCAGCAGCCGCGCATAGGGCCCGCCCGCATCGCTCATGAGGAAGTCACAGCGACGGAGCTGGTCAGCCGACGTGCTCCGCTGGGCGAGGGGGTGCGCCGGAGCGGCCAGCACCACCAGGCGCCCCGTGGTCAGGATCGAGGCGTCCTGGCCGCGACCCCTGCCCCTCGTCTCTCCTTCCAGGACCAGGCCCAGCTGGCTCTGGCCAGCCGCGATGCTCTGGCGAATGTCGGCGCATGTCCCGGTGACCACTTCCAGGTGGACCTTGGGCCAGCGCTCGCGGAGTGCGGCCAGGTGAGGTGGCAAGACGTAAGCGTTGAGTGACTCGACCGCCGCCACGACCAGCGTGGCGTTCACGTCCATCGACACCCGGGCCAGTTCGGGGAGGAGCTGGCTGGTGAGTGTCAGGATGTTCCGGGCCCGCGGAAGCAGGGCCTCTCCGGTGGGGGTCAAGGTCGAGCCCCGGCCCGCCTTGCGAAAGAGAGCGGTGCCCACGGCGCGCTCCAGGGAGGTCAGCGTCTCGGAGACGGTGGATTGCGAGATTCCCAGCGATCGGGCGGCGCGGGTATGTCCACCCAGCTGGGCCACGGCCAGGAAGACACGCAGGTGGCGAAGCTCGAGTTCCGGCTTCACGCCGACGTCTTACCATCGGCGCGGCCGATACGTCCCATCGGCGGTTTGGACGCTGGAGACCGGCGGCGCAGGCTCGGTGCTCCCATGGGGAGCTCGCCGAATCCGGAGGTGTTGTTGGTTCTCGACGTCCAGCAGGGGTTCGACGCCTCGACGTGGGGGAGAAGGAACAACCCGGAGATGGAGGAACGCGTTGCCGAGCTGCTCGACGCATGGCGTTCCAGCAACCGTCCGGTCATCCACCTGAAGCACATGTCGACCGACCCCGGGTCGCCCCTGCGTCCTGACCAGCCCGGGAACGCGTTCAAGGCCGAAGCCGCGCCTCGAGAAGGCGAGCGGGTCATCGAGAAGCGCGTCCATAGCGGCTTCATCGGAACCTCACTCGAGGCGGAGCTGCGAGCCTCCGGACAGGACACCCTGGTCCTGGTCGGATTGACCACCAACCACTGCGTCTCGACGACGGCCCGCATGGCGGCAAACCTCGGGTTCGACACCTGGGTCGTTTCCGATGCGACCGCCACCTTCGACCGGATGGGCCCGGACGGAATCGTGTATCCGGCCGAGCTGGTCCACGCGGTCGCCCTGTCCGATCTCCATCGGGAGTTCGCCACGATCGTCGACACCGACTCCGTGCTCTCGGTGGTCGAGCACACTTCGCGACGCTCCGGAACGCTTCGATGAGGACGGCGGCGTACTGCCTCACCCTTCTCCTGGCCTTGCCGGTGGTCATGCTCCTGGCGTGCACGAGGTCCACCGCTGCCCCGACCGGGACCGTGCCGGAGGTCGATCGAACAGTCGACCCCTGCACCGATTTCGATGCGTTCGCGAACGGTCCTTGGCGGGCAGCGAATCCCATTCCCGATCAGCTGTCGCGCTGGGGTCGGCGCGCTGCTGCCAGGGAGACCAATCGACGTCAAGTTCAAGACCTGCTCCAGGAGCTCGCGCGTCGCGAGGACTGGCCGCGTGGAAGCATCGAACGACTCCTCGCCGATCACTACGCCTCGTGCATGGACGAGGCGCGGATCGACGCCCTCGGACTCACCCCGCTGGCTCCCTTGCTCGACGGCATCGATGCAATCCGCAGCGGGGCCGACCTCCAGCGGAACATCCGCCGTCTGCACGCCGTGGCCGTCTCCGTCGGGTTCGGGGTCGTCGGAGCGATGGACAGCCACGAGCCCGAACGGTTCATCCCCGACGTCGTGCCCGGAAGCCTGGGATTGTCGAGCGCCCTGCAAGCCCCCGAGCAGTACCAGGCACGCGTCCAGCACGTTCTGGCGCTGGCAGGGTCATCGGACAGCGGGGCCCGGGAGTCGGCGATCGCCATCCTGGGCCTCGAGAAGCGCCTCGCCGACGTCTCGCTCGACGCGAAGGCCTCGGCCGATCCAGCCGCGACCGACCATCCCATGACCTTCACGCAGCTCGAGCAGCTGGCACCGGGCGTCGACTGGAAGGCCTACTTTGCCGAGGCCGGACTGCCACACGTCGACCTCAACGTCGAGCAGCCGAAGCTCCTTCAAAGGCTCGACGTCGAGCTGCGGGAGACGCCCCTCTCGGTCTGGAAGGCGTACCTCCGCTGGAGGTTGCTCGATTCCGCCTCGCCCTTCCTGTCGAGGTCCTTCGCCGGCCCCACCGAGACGACGTCGCGTGGACGGCGGTGCGTGGAGTCGACGGAGAGCCTGTTCGGAGATGCGCTCGGGCGGAAGTACGTCGAGCGGCACTTTCCACCGGCCGCCAAGGCGAAGGCGCAGGAGATCGTTCGAGCACTGCTGACCGTCCTGAAGCAGGACGTCGCCGGCCTGCAATGGATGCGCCTCGAGACCAGGAAGACCGCGCTGGAGAAGCTCGAGGGCTTCGACGCGCAGGTCGGGTACCCCGAGCGCTGGATGGACTACGCGGGGGTCAAGGTTCATCGCGACACGTTCTGGGCCAACGTCGTCGCGGGCCGAAGATTCAACGTCGCGGCGAACCGGAAGAGGATCGGCAAGCCCACGGAACGCGACCTGTGGCAGCTACCACCCTCCTCGCCCGAGGCGTACATCGATCTCCAGCTCAACCAGATGGTGCTGCCCGCCGGCTTTCTTCGACCACCGGCGTTCGGTATCGACCAGGGCGATGCGCAGAACTACGGGGCGATCGGCACGAGCATCGCCCACGATCTGACGCACGGAATCGATGTGGGAGGCTCCGAGCTCGACCTCCATGGGCGTCCCCGGCCCTGGTGGACCCCGACGGATCGTCAGGAGTTCGAGAGGCGGGGACGGTGCGTCTCCGATCAGTTCGAGGGGTACTTCATCGAGCCTGGACTCCATCATCGAGGGAACCTCGTGCTCAGCGAGGCGATCGGGGATCTGGCCGGTGTCCGTCTCGCCTTCGTCGCCTTCCGCAAGGCGCTGGAGAAACGGCCGGTACCGGTGCATGACGGCTTGACGCCCGAGCAGCGCTTCTTCGTCGCCTTCGGGCAGCTGCGCGGCGACGCCGTGCGCCTCGAGGCGCAGCGCCAGATGCTGGCGACGGATCCGCACCCCGTTCCGAAGTATCGAGTCATCGGGACCGTCTCCAATCTGCCCGAGTTCCAGCAGGCGTTCTCTTGCCCGGCCGCGGCGGAGATGGTGAGACCACCCCAGAAGCGCTGCGCGGTCTGGTAGACGCGCCTGGCCGGGGGCCCCTCCCCCCTGGGCGAGACATTCGGTCGTTCTTCCTGGACCCTTCGCGGGGCGGGCGTGCTTGACTGAGCACTCCCTCGGGAGGACCGCATGAAGAAGACGACCCTGCTCGCCGTCGCCGTCGCCCTCGCCGTCGCCGCCCCACCCGCCCTCGCGCAGACCCGCCTCTCCATCGCCACCGGAGGCACCGGCGGCGTCTACTACCCCCTGGGCGGCGGGCTGGCCAACGTGCTGACGAAGTCACTCAAGGGCGTCGAGGCCACCGCCGAGGTGACGAGCGCCTCGGTGGACAACGTGAAGCTGGTCGGCTCGGGCCGGGCCGACATCGCCTTCGTCCTCGGCGACAGCGCCGCCGATGGCTACAACGGCGTCGACAAGTTCAAGCAGAAGGAGCCCATCCGCACCATCGCCGTGCTCTACGCCAACAAGGGGCAGTGGGTCACCGTCGAGGGAACGGGCGTGGAGAAGATGCAGGACCTGAAGGGCCGCCGCATCGCCACCGGCGCGCCGGGCAGCGGCACGGAGATCATCGCCCTCCGGATCCTCGAGGCGTACGGCATCGATCCTGCGAAGGACGTGAAGCGGGAGAAGCTGTCCGTGGCGGAGTCGGTGAACGCGCTGAAGGACCGCAAGATCGACGCCTTCTTCTGGTCAGGCGGGGTCCCCACCGCTGCGCTGACGGACCTGGCCGCCACCCCGGGCCAGAAGATGAAGCTGATCGACCACGCCGACGCCATCCCGGCCCTGGTGAAGAAGTACGGTCCGCTGTACGCGAAGGGCTCCATCCCCGCGAAGTCCTATCCGGGCCAGGAGAAGCCGGCCACTACGGTGGACGTCTGGAACCTCCTCATCGTGAACGAGAAGATGGACGAGAAGCTGGTGCACGACGTGGTCAAGACCATGTTCGAGCACAAGGCCGATCTGCAGGCCGTCCACTCCGAGGCGTCGAACCTGGATCTGACGAAGCAGTACGAGGTGGGCTCGCCCATCCCCTGGCATCCGGGGGCACAGAAGTATTTCGCGGAGAAGGGCCTGAAGCCGAAGTAGCCCATGCTTCGGAGCCCCACGCTCGCGCTCGTCGCCTTGCTCAGCGGAGCAGCCGCTCCGCCGGCGCCACCCCGCCCTGCGCACGGCATGGAGCGCGAGCTCCTCGTCGAGAACACCGATCGGGGCACGGTTCTCCGTCTCCGGCTCCGGCCCGGCGAGGTCTTCTCGGTCGTGTACCAGCACTCCATCTATGACCAGCCGGTCACGGAGGACTTCGTGCTCGACGAGAAGGGACGCATCGTGCTCCAGGCGGTGACCAGCCGGAGCGCGGCCGTTCGGGAGTACTTCGGGATCACCTCTGCGGGGGAGCGGCACGCCATCGCCCGCACCATGCCGGAGATCGTCTTCCGCATCGCCACCGGGACGGCGCAGCGCCTCCGCGCGGGGGGCGTGGAGCGCTCCTTCCTCGAGCTGGGTGAGCACGGTGACCGGCTCGTCCTGCGAGCCCATCCGTCATGACCAGCTCGACCTCGGCCGAGCCTCCCCTTCCGCAGGACGTGGTCGTCGATGAGGAGGCCAGGAGGAAGGCCGAGGAGTTCGTGGAGCAGGAGGAGGGCGCGGTCCGCCGCTTCACCGGGAAGACCGAGGTCCTCGTGGCGGTGGTGGCGATCGCCATGTCGCTCTACCACCTGTACGCCGCCTACGGGATCGTCCCCGCCCACATCCTGCGCGCCACCCATCTCGGGTTCGTGCTCTTCCTCCTGTATCTCTTGTTCCCTGCCCGCCGCTCGCAGCGGGACCGCATTCGATGGCACGACGTGGTGCTGGCGCTGCTCGGCGTCGCCACCATCGCCTATCTGCTCCTGGACTTCGACGAGTTCATCGAGCGGGCGGTCGAGCCCACCCGGCTCGATCTGGTGTTCGGGGTGATCCTCATCCTGCTGGTGCTGGAGGGCGTACGCCGCGCCTCGGGACTCGTCCTGGCCGGGGTGGTGGCGTCCTTCATCGTGTACGCCTTCGCCGGCCCCTGGATCCCCGCGCCGTTCACGCACCGGGGCTACGACGTCGAGCGCCTCGTCGGGCAGCTCTACATGACGCTGGAGGGGATCTTCGGCACTGCGCTCGACGTATCGGCCACGTTCATCATCCTCTTCACCATCTACGGAGCGGTCCTCGCCTACTCCGGCGCCGGCGAGTTCTTCATCGACTTCTCGCTCGCCTTGACGGGCGGCAAGCGCGCGGCCGCCGGCCGGACCATCGTGCTCTCCTCGTTCCTGCTGGGAGGCCCCTCCGGCAGCGGGGTCGCCACCACCGTCACCATCGGCTCCGTCGCCTGGCCCCTGCTGGCCAAGTCGGGCTATCCCCGGAACGCCGCGGGAGGCCTGCTCGCCGCGGGGGGGCTGGGCGCCATCATCTCTCCCCCGGTGCTGGGGGCGGCCGCCTTCCTCATCGCCGAGTTCCTGAAGATCTCGTACCTCGACGTGATCTTCATGGCCACCATCCCCACCTGCCTCTACTACCTGGGCCTCTTCCTCATGGTGGAGCTCGACTCGCGCCGGTTCGGGGTCAAGGACGTGGAGCTCAGGCCGAAGCAGGGGCTGTGGCCCATGCTCAAGCAGCGCGGGTTCCACTTCACGTCGCTCATCGCGATCATCGCCTTCATGCTCTGGGGCTTCAGCCCCATCGTCGCCGTGTTCTGGGCCATCCTCCTCGCGGCCGCGCTCTCCTTCCTGCGCAAGGAGACGGCGCTCCGTTTCTGGCCCAGCGAAGGAGTCCCGCTCCACAGGACACGCATGGCCACCGCGCTCCAGGCGGGCTCGGTCGGCGTGCTGGCGGTGGCGGCGACCTGCGCGGCGGCCGGCATCATCGTGGGGGTGGTGACGCTCACTGGCCTGGGGCTCAAGTTCAGCGCCATCGTCATCCAGTTCGCCCACGGCAACTTGCTTCTCACCGCCATCTTCACGGCGCTGGTGGTCTGGACCGTGGGCCTGGCGGTGCCGGTGACGGCCAGCTACATCATCTGCGCGGTGATCGCGGCGCCGGCGCTCACCAAGCTGGGGGTCCCCGACTTCGCCGCGCACATGTTCATCTTCTACTACGCGGTGCTCTCCGAGGTGTCGCCGCCCACCGCGCTCTCGCCCTTCGCCGCAGCCTCGATCACCGGCGGCGACCCCTACAAGACGACGATGCAGGCGTGGAAGTACACCCTGCCCGCCTTCCTGGTGCCCTTCTGCTTCGTGCTCGATCCTTCCGGAGTGGGCCTTCTTCTGAAGGGCAACTGGCTCGATGTCGCCCACGTCACCATCACCGCGGCCATCGGCATCGCCGCGCTCGCCTGCGGCGTGCAGGGCTGGATGTTCACACGCGCGAGCCGGCTCGAGCGCCTCCTGTTCATCGTGGCGGGGCTCCTGCTCGTCTACCCCACCCGGGCGGCCGACATCGCCGGCGTCGTCCTCGTCCTCGTGGCAGCGGCGCTCCAGTGGCGGAAGCGGCGGGCGCTCCGGCATGCCCCCGCCAGGGCATGAGGGTCTGTCAGGCTCGCAGCTCGGGCATGGCGAGCTCCAGGGCCGCGAGGTCCGCGAGCAGAGCGTCACGCTGCGCGGGCGTGAGATCCACGAATGGCGGACGGACGGTGAGCCATCCCGGGTCCGCGGCATGGTGCGCCACGATTGCCTTGAGCGCGGGGATGAGCGGCACCTTCTCCACCGCCCCGCGCACGGCGTCCACCTCGGCCTGCAGCGCCTCAGCCTCGGGCGACTTCCAGGCACGGAACAGGCGATCGATGCTGGCGGCGTTCACGTTGGCCGTTGCGGAGATGCATCCCGCGCCGCCCCCCCGCATCCCGGCGAGGAGGAAACGCTCGCTCCCCACGAAGATGTCGAAACCGGTCGCGGCGAATCCGTCGAGCATGGTCTTGGTGTAGGTGAAGTCACCCGAGCTGTCCTTCATCCCGGCCACGAGGCGCGGGTAGGCGCGGAGCAGCCGCTCCACAAGCTTCGCGGTGAAGCCCACCTGGGCCACCGGGGGGAAGTGATACAGGTAGATCCGCAGCCGAGCGTCGCCCACGCGCTCGATCACCTCGGCGAAGAAGCGGAAGAACCCGTCCTCGCTCACGGCCTTGTAATAGAACGGCGGGAGCATCAGGACGCCCGCGCAGCCGTGGCGCACCGCCTTCGCAGTGAGCCGGACGGCGTCGGGGAGCGCGCAGGCGCCCGTGCCCGGAAGGAGGCGATCCGCCGGAACGCCGTCCTGCAGGATGGCATCGAGCAAGCTCTCGCGCTCCTCCACCGAGAGCGAGTTCGCCTCGCTGGTCGTCCCGAAGGGCGCCAGCGCCGCGCACCCATGCCCCAGCAGCCATCGGCAATGCCGCGCCAGTCGCCGGGCGTCCGGTGAGAGGTCGGCGTGGAACGGCGTCAGCACCGGGGCGAGGATGCCGCCGAGGCGCCGCGCATCGGTCGGTCCGGAGCTCGTCTCGCTCAAATGACCTTCTCCCTTCGCAAGGACTCGATCTCCGCCTCTCCCATCCCCAGGACGTCGCCCAGCACCTCGCGCGTGTGCTCTCCGAGGAGCGGCGGCGTGCCGTGGTGCACCGGCGTCCGGGAGAGGCGCATGGGCGAGGCCACCACCGGAACGGTCCCCGCGAGCGGATGCGGCACCTCGACGCGGAGGCCGCGGGACCGCACCTGCGGATCGTCGAACACCTGCGCCAGATCATTGATGGGGCTGCAGGGCACATCCGCCCCCTCGAGCGCGCCGACCCACTCCCGTGTGGGCCGGCTGGCGAGCAGCGCCTGGAGAACGGGGACCAGCGCGGTGCGGTTCTCGACCCGCGCGGCATTGGTGGCGAAGCGTGGATCGGTCGCGAGCTCGGGCCGCCCCGCCACCGCGCACAGGCGCCCGAACTGGGCGTCGTTGCCCACCGCCACGACCACGTACCCGTCCAGCGTGACGAAGGTCTGGTAGGGCACGATGCTCGCATGCGCGTTCCCGTGCCGGTCCGGGGCGCGGCCGGTGACGAGGTAGTTCTCCGCCAGGTTCGCCAGCGTCGCCACCTGGACGTCCAGAAGCGCGAGGTCCACCCGCTGGCCCTCGCCGCTTCGCTCGCGGTGGGCCAGCGCCGCCAGCACCGCGGTCGCTGCGTACATGCCGGTGAGGATGTCGGTCATGGCCACGCCGGCCTTCATCGGCTCACCGTCTGGCTCGCCGGTCACGCTCATCAGGCCGCCCATGGCCTGCACCACGAAGTCGTAGCCAGGCCGGTCCCGGTAAGGGCCTGACTGCCCGAAACCCGTGATCGAGCAGTACACCAGTCGCGGGTTCAGTGCGGACAGCTCCTCCCACCCGAGCCCGAGGCGAGAGAGCGAGCCGACCTTGAAGTTCTCCAGGAGGACGTCGGACCGCTCGGCCAGGCGGCGGATGATGGCCTGGCCCTCGGGCCTGGCGAGGTCGACGGTGACGGACTTCTTTCCGCGGTTGGTGCAGGCGAAGTAGGCGGACTCGCGCGTCTCGGCGCCCGCCGGGGTGATGAGCCAGGGAGGGCCCCAGCCCCGCGACTCGTCCCCCGTCCCCGGCCGCTCGATCTTCACCACCTCGGCGCCGAGGTCGGCGAGGAGCTGGCTCGCCCAGGGCCCGGCGAGGACCCTGGAGAGCTCGAGGACGCGAACATGGGAAAGCGCGCCGCTGGGCATGCCGGGATCATACCGGCGATCGGCCTATTCAGGGCTCGCCCGTGCGGACGCGACCTCGTAGCGCAGCGAAATTGCCTCCTCCAGCGCCGTCCGCAGGTCGACCACTCCGCCTCCTCGGTGGAGCTCCTCCAGGTCGCGGAGGTCGGCTGCGAGCGCCTGATCTCCGAAGACCTCGGCCATCCATCGCGAGAAGTCGTTACGAAGCGCATGGCGGTGCAGCGCTTCCAGGGGAACGCGACCGAGGCCCTCCACGAACGCACGAAGAGTCCGTGCCGGACGGCCGAAAGGCCGCGACCGCTGGGTGAAGACGAACGCCCGGTCGGAGGGAAGCGGCACATCGCGGTACTTGGCGCGATGGCGAACGTGGGTCGTGACTCGCCTCGCCAGCCGGAATCGCTCCACGTGCGCCTCGCCGGGGCTGGAGGCCCTGACCAGGGCAGCCTCATCGATCGCCAGGTCGCCGAGGAGCCGGTGAAATGCGTCGTCGTCTGCGACCCCGGCAATCCGGGCCAGTGCAGCGAGCTCCCGCGGGTCGCTGGTGTGGGTCATCACCACGGCATCGAGGGTGCTGACGACGTCGGGGTGCAAGTCCGAGACGCGATAGGTGACGAGGGCGTGGCCGCCCAGCTCGAAATCGATGAACTCCTGTGCGTCGGGTCGGTCGAGGAAATAGTGCGCCTCGTCGATGACCAGCCGGTGCGGCAACCCCCTGTTCCGGTGCAAGCGCATCAGCCCCGGGAGAAGAGCCCGGAGATAGGCGACCTTCTCGGACTGGTCGAGGCGCGAGAGGTCGACCACGATGCTGAGGTCGGGATGGTGGAGCGCCCGGGTGACCTCGTGCGGAGTGGGCAACGCGTACGCTCCTCCGAAGACGACGACGCCGGGCAGCGCCTCCAGCGGCGCGTAATCCCCCTCGGGATCGAGAAGGCAAAGCGAGTACCCGGAGACGATCAGCTGCTCGGCGACCAGCCCCAGCGCCCAGGACTTCCCGGATCGGGGATCGCCAGCGAACAGGAGGTTCCGGCCGCGGACGGCGAGCCGTACCGGATGCCCGGCTCGGTCCTTTCCCAGTGTCACCGCCCGCCGGACCGACCTCGTCTCCGGGAGCCTCAAGCGCTCCAACGCCTGTCGCAGATAGGGAGCGATGGCGTGTGGTCCGGTGCCGGGCACGATTGCGTCCGCCACCTGCACCAGGGTCGGGCTGCCCCAGGCGACGGCTGCTCCAACCTCGCAGGTCTGGAGCAGGTCGTGGTCATTCTCCGCGTCGCCCAGGGCGAGAGCGTTGTGGCTCGAGAGGCGAAGAGAGCGGAGCACCTCCTGAAGACCGGTCGACTTGGACACTCCATGCGGGAGGACCATGACTCGGCTGCGGTTGAAGTGCAGCGCGAGCGGCAACTCCAGAGCGCGCACGATCGAGAGGATGCGTTGCGCATCCTCGGCGTCGGCCTCGATCACACACCGCCCGGCGTGGTGCGGGACACCGGCGCTCTCCAGGGCCTGTCGAACCCGTGGTGATGCAGGGCCGCACATCGGCCGCGGCTCCCCTTCCGGCAAAGCAATGACCGCTCCATTCTCGCAGACGTATGCGTCGGCCCAGGAGAGATCACCGCTCACCTTCCGCAAGTCTTCCAGGGTGCGCCCGGTGACGACGACCACGGCGACGCCACGCATCTGAGCCTCGGCGATCGCACGGCGGACTTCAGGATCCAGACGGCCGTCCTCGGCGATCGTGCCGTCATAGTCCAGGGCAAGGACGGAAAGCTTCAGGGCTCACTCCTCACGCACCGGGGAGAACTTCGGCGACAGGAGCGACATCCGGGGATCTACCGACCCCCCTCCAGCGAGCCGTGACCTCCCCGAACCCGATCAACGAGTCTTCATGACTCGACGAGCTTGGGGCGGCGGTGCTCAGAGGTGCCGGTCTCCGGCTGCCTCGGGCTGATAGGCGACGGACACCACCCGGATCGTCCGCGTCCTACCCCCGGGGACTGGCCAGGAGATGCTCTGGCCGACGGAAAGGCCGAGGAGCGCGGTGCCGATCGGGGCCAGCACCGAGATGAGGGCGTGCTCCATGTCGGCCTCCTCGGGGTACACGAGTATCGCCTCGCCCCGTTCCCCGGTGTCGGCGTCCTCGTAGACCACCGTGGAGCGCATGCTGACCACGTCCGGTGGAAACTCCTCCTGGCTCACGACCTGGGCACGATCCAGCTCGCTCTCCAGCATCTCGGCCGCGGAGTTCTCGACACCGCCGGTGTAACGGTCGACCACGCTGCGCAGCCGATCCATGTCTTCCGAAGTGAGCTTGATGGGTTCCTCATGAAGGGGCTTCGGAGAGCCAGAAGGATCCGCCCCGGTCGAGGGCGATCTGCTCGAGTGCGGTGAAGGCATGGTCACCTCCGTTGGTGAGCGGAATGCTTCGCTCCCGGCTCGGGAGAATCAAGCGCTGCGGCCGGCTCGAGTCGGAATCCGGAAACGTTTTGACGATCCAGAAGACGCGGACCAAAGAAGGGCTCGAGCGGCAAGGCCATCGCGGCGCCAGGCAGGCACGCCACGTTCGTCGATCATGGGGTCGAGGTGGCAACGCGTCGGCACAAGGGCTAGAGAGATGCCGAACCGGAGGAACGACATGCCCAGGCTCTACGCCACCAAGAACGACCTGTCCGAGCAGACCCGCACGCAGGTGATCGCGCTGTGCAATGCGCGACTCGCTGACTCGGTGGATCTCGAGACCCAGTGCAAGCAGGCCCACTGGAACGTGAAGGGCCCCAATTTCATCGCCCTGCACAAGCTGTTCGACGAGATCAACGAGGACGTCGAGGAGTACGTCGACTTGACGGCCGAGCGAGCGGTCCAGCTCGGTGGCGTCGCCGAGGGGACGGCGCGGCTCGCGGTGAAGGCGAGCAAGCTGCCCGAGTATCCGGCGCACATCGCCGAGGGCCACGAGCACGTGGACGCCCTGTCCACCGTCCTGGCCGCGTATGGCAAGCTCACCCGCGCCGCCATCGACGAGGCCACCAAGCTCGGGGATGCGGACACCGCAGACATGTTCACCGAGATCTCCCGAGGCGTGGACAAGTGGCTGTGGTTCGTGGAGGCGCACCTCCAGTCGAACCGCTGACCCCGGGGTGATCCTGGGGCGGGGAGGCCCGAGGCGGGCTCCCATCCAACATCAAGCCCGCGCGACGAACGCGAACGTCCGCATCGAGAGCGTCGCATGCCGGAACCCGACGTAGACGTCCTGATAGACGTCCTGCTCGGTCGAGGCGCCCAGGGAGACGAAGGCCGGCGCGAGGTGCTCGGACGTGGGCGCTGCCAGCTTCATCGCCGGATCCGCCGCGAGCCGGACCGCCCCCTCCACGCTGCGGGAGCGCACCTGGTCGATGAAGCGGCTCTCGACGTCGGACGCCCAGGGTGCAACCGGAGCGGCCGCGTCTTCCCAGGCCAGCTGACGGAGGTTGTGCACCAGCCCACCGCTGCCCACCACCCACACTCCGTCGGATCGCAGCGGCCGCAGATGCGCACCGAGACCGACCAGCTCCTTCCAGCCCATCCCCGCCGGCACCGAGAGCTGAACGACCGGAACGTCTGCGTCCGGGAAGAGGAAGCGCAGCGGAATCCAGGCCCCGTGGTCGAGTCCGCGGTGCGGATCGAGCGTGACCGCGACGCCGGCGTTGCGCACCAGTCCTGCGACACGCTCGGCGAGCTCCGGACTCCCGGGGGCCGGGTACCGGAGCCGATGGAGCTCCGGGGCGAAGCCGCCGAAGTCGTGCACCGTTTGGGGGTGCGCCGACGAGGTCAGGGAAGCGCCACCTTCCGTCTGGAAATGGGCAGAAGCCACCAGCAGCGCCCGTGGCCTCGGGGCGCGCTCGGCCCACCGACGCAGCGCCGGACCGAAATCGCCCGGCTCGAGGGCGATCAGCGGCGAGCCATGGGAGATGAAGACCGAGGGCGCGTCCATCGGGACAACATAACGCCGCCCGGCCGGCAGGCTCGGCTGTCGTGCACGACGACCGCCCACACGCCCGAACGCAGATCCGGCGAGGAACGGTGTGTTGCGCGGCTCGCGTGCGGCGGGATGGCTACGACTGGAAGGTCAGAGGAGACACGGCATGGATATCGGACTTCTGGTGTTGCGACTTGCAATCGGACTGACGATGGCCGCGCACGGCAGCCAGAAGCTGTTCGGCTGGTTCGGCGGCCACGGGCTCACCGGGACCGGCGGCTACCTGGAGAGCCTGGGCTTCCGTCCTGGCCGCGTCCAGGCAGCTCTCGCCGGGATCGCCGAGTTCGTGGGCGGGCTGCTGATCGCCCTGGGCCTGCTCACTCCACTGGGGGCGGCGATGGTCATTGCGGTCATGGTGGTGGCGATCGGTACGGTGCACCTGCCCAAGGGCTTCTTCGTGTCGGACGGCGGGTTCGAGTACAACCTGATGATCGCCGCATCCTCGGCTGCACTGGCCTTCACCGGCCCGGGGGGCTACTCGCTCGATGCGGTCGAGGGGCTCCCCACCGCAGGCTGGCTGCCCGGCCTCATCGCCGTGCTCGTGGGACTGGTGCTCGGCGGTGCCGCGCTCGCAGCTCGGCGTCCGGCCCCGGTGGCGCGGCAGAGCTGACCGTCTCGACCACCGCCCACCAAGAGCTGCTCTCCTCGCCGCTCGCGAGCGCTTTTCAATCCGCGCGCGCTCGGCGAGCCACCCGTTCCCTGAAGATCGTCGCCCGGGTGAGGAAGATGGTCGAGATCGGGGCGGTGAGGGCGATGAAGAGGGGGATGAGCAGCGCGTGCACGAACGGCTGTCCCCGGGCGAAGGAGACCTGAGCCGCGGTGGCCAGCGCGAAGCACCAGGTCCCGAGCGTGGCACCGAGGGTGGGGGCATGGACCCGCTGCCAGAAGCTGCCCAGCCTGAGGAGCCCCAGCGCACCGATGAGCGCCGCGAGACCTCCCAGCACCAGCAGCACCGCGGTCAGCGCGTCGACCCAGAATGGAGCTGCCGTCGTCACTCGATGATCTCCCCGCGCAGAAGGAACTTCGACATCGCCGTCGTGCCAACGAACCCGAACAGCGCGATCAGCAGCGCTGCCTCGAAGTACGAGCTGCTCCGGTACACGAGCCCCAGCGCCAAAATGACGAGCATGGCCTCGAGGTACAGGGCGTCGAAGGCCAGCACCCGGTCCTGCGCCCGGGGCCCGATCAGCAGCCGTGCCAGCGCCAGGATCATCGCCAGGGTCAGGCACCCGAGGGCGAACATCAGCGACCACCGCAGCAGCGGACTCACTGGAAGATCTCCATGAGAGGGCCCTCGTACCGGCGCTTGATGAGCTGGATGACCGCCGCCTCGTCCTCGATCGCCAGAACGTGCAGCAGCAACCGGCGCCTGTCGGCCGAGAGCTGCACCCAGGCGGTGCCGGGCGTGAAGGTGACGATCATCGCCAGCACCGCCAGCCCGTTCGGGTCCTCGAGCTCCAGCGGAATATCGACCAGCCCCGGCCGGGTCCCGGGGCCTGCTCCGGCGAGGATCGCCCGGGCGACCGCCACGCTGGAGTGAAGCATGTCGAGCACCACCCGTCCGAACAGGCGAAGGATGGTGAGCGGCCTTCGGATCCGGACGGGCGTGGGCCTCAACGCGGACGTCACCGCCGGCCAGAACACCGCCAGGACCGTCCCGAGCAGGAGGGTGCCCGGGCTCGCCGACTGCATCAGCAGGATCCAGAGAACGAGGAGCCCCAGCGACAGGAGCGGAGAAGGAAGAAGCCTGTTCATCGCTGCCCTCCCATCGGCGATGGAGACGGGCGGGGCCGGGCTCCGAGCACCGCCTCGATGTACGGACGACGCTCGAAGAGTGAGCGCGCAGCGGCGTTTGCCAATGACAACGCCGGACCCGCGGCAACCACCAGCGCTCCGGTGAGGCCGAGAAGAGCGAGCAGCGGAACCCCTTCGGATGCACGAATGCGCGGTCGATCGCGCTCCGCCTCTGCCCAGAAGATGCGAATCCCCGTCCGCATCAATGAAACCAGGACCAGCAAGCCCGAGGCCAATAACGCTGCGCTGAATAGCCACACTCGACCATCGCCGTTGCTGTGCGCGACGAGCGAGCCCATCGCCGCGGAGAGCATCGCGGCCTTCCCGATGAAGGTGGGCAGCGGTGGAAGGCCAGCGAGAAGCAAGGTGCAGGCCAGGAACGCCAGCGCAAGTGCGGCCGTCGACGCGGGGAACGGCATGGTGAAGAGGGGCTCCCCCTCTTCGTCCAGGTTGATGTCCTGGCTCTCCAGCGCCGCGTTCAGGTACGGAGCCTCGTCGACCACCGTCGTTCCGGCTCTCCAGCGCTGGATGATGTCCAGGAGAAGGAAGAGCAGGCTGCAGCCGATGGTCGACGGAACGAGGTAGAACAGGCTGCTTCCGAGGACCTTCTCGTCCCTCAGCCCTAGCGCCGAGAGGAGCGTTCCCGCCGAGACGACGACGACCCACGATGCCTGGACCGACGCCGACTGCGAGCCGAGTGTCCCCAGTGCTGCGAGCAGCGCGGTGACGATCCCGAAGCCGAGCAGGACGTCGGCGCCGAATCCAGCCACCGGTCCCACGGCGAGCATGAGCGTCGACAGCCGGATCAGGGCATAGACTCCCACCTTGGTGAGAATGGCAAACATCGCCGCGGCCGGAGGAGTCGCCGAGGCGTAGGCCGGGGAGAGCCAGAAGTTGAGCGGCCACGCCCCGGCCTTGAGGAGGAAGGCCACTGCGAGGATCGCCGCACCGGCGTCGATGAGGTGCCGGTTGGCCACGGACGATCCCGACAGGCGTGCCGACAGCTCCGCCATGTTGAGCGTCCCGGTGACGCCATAGATGATGGCTGCGCCAACGAGGAAGAGCGACGAGCCCGTCAGGTTCACCGCCACGTACCGGACGCTCGCCTGCACTCGAGCCTTTCCGGAACCGTGCAGGAGCAGCCCGTAGGACGCGGCGAGGAGGATCTCGAAGAAGACGAACAGGTTGAACACGTCCGCGGTCAGGAAGGCGCCCGAGAGCCCCATGAGCTGCAGCTGCATCAGCGGATGGAAATGCACACCGGCCCGGTGCCACCTGGCCGAAGCAAAGAGGACCGCTGCCGTCCCCAGGGTCCAGGTCAGGACCAGCATCAGCGCGGAAAGGCCATCCAGCGCGAGCTCGATCTCGAAGGGCGGGGGCCAGTTGCCTGGCAGGTAGGCGACGACTCCATGCTGGTGGGTCCAGGCCAGCAGCACGCAGGAAATGGAAAGGCCGAGCAGTGCGGAGGTCAGTCCGATGACCACCTTGAGGGTCCGCCTCCCTTCCCCCATGAGGAGCATCACCGCCGCCGAGACCATGGCCAGGAGAACCGGCGCCACTATCAGGTGCGGCATCGTGCTTTCGACGAGCCAGGTCATGGTTCGATACCGTCGACGTGGTCGGTTCCCGTCATCCCGCGAGAAGCGAGGATGATCACCAGCAAGAGGGCAGTCATGGCGAAGCCGATGACGATCGCGGTGAGAACCAGCGCCTGTGGAAGCGGGTCGGTGTAGTGATTGAGGTCTGCCGGAATCCCATCGACGAGGATGGCTTCCTTGTCGACGGCCAGGCCACCGATGCTGAAGATGAAGAGGTTCACCGCATAGGAGAGAAGTGACGATCCCAGGACGAGCTGAAACGTTCTCGGACGCAGCAGGAGCCAGACGCCGGATCCGGTGAGGACCCCGATGGCGAGCGCGAGCACCGCCTCCATCACCCACTCCCCGAGGCGCGGTCCGCGCGAATGGACTGGTGAGCGAGCGCGACCAGGATGAGGAGTGTCGAGCCCAGCACGATGCAGAATATGCCCAGGTCGAAGAACATCGCGCTGGCGATGTGCAGCTCCCCGAGAATCGGAAGATTCAGGTGGAAGGTGTGTGAGGTCAGCAGCGGATAGTCGACGACGAACGGCGCGCTGGCGGTTCCCGCGGCGAGGAGCATTCCCAGGGCAGCGAGATCCCTCGGACGGAGGCGAACTCGTTCTTCCACCCACTCCGTCCCCGAGACGATGTACTGAAGCAAGAGCCCGACGGACATGATGAGCCCGGCGACGAAGCCCCCGCCCGGGGCGTCATGACCGCGAAGAAGGAAGAAGGCCGCGATCAACCCGGATACCGGCAGCATCAGGCGCACCAGCACGGCTGGCACCCTGAGATAACCGACTGCTGGATCTCGCACCCGCCGCGGATTGATCAGGTCCGTCTGGAGGTCCTTCGGCAGCTGCTGCGGTGGAGGCGCCATCACCTCGGCCGCAGGGCGAAACCGCCGTAACAGGGCGTAGACCGTGACCGCGACCAGAGTCAGCACGACTCCCTCGCCGAAAGTGTCGAACCCACGGAAGTCCACCAGCATCACGTTGACCACGTTTCGTCCGCCGCCTTCGGACAGCGCCTTCTCCAGAAAGAAGGACGTTCGCTCGGGGAAGTCACGGGTCATCACCGCGTAAGCCAGGGCGGTCATGCCCACACCCGCGCTGACCGCGATGAGGAAGTCACGGGTTCTCCGTGCTCGGGCAGTCAGGAGCGTACGAGCGTTGTAGACCCCCCGATCGGCCTCTCGACGAGGAAGCCAGCGCAACCCGAGGAGGATGAGGAGGGTGGTGACGACCTCGACCGTCAGCTGCGTCAGCGCCAGGTCCGGAGCCGAGAACCAGATGAACGTGATGCAGCAGATGACCCCTGCCGTTCCAGAGAGCATCAATGCCGTGAGCCGATGGAACTTGGCCTCCACGGCGGCCGAGAGCGCCGCCACGCCGCCGACCATCCAGAGCCCGACGAAGACCGGCGAGAGTGGGACGAGCGCACGGTTCCGCTGGCCGATGCCGCCGGCGAGGGCGGCAACGCCGAAGACCAGTGCGACCACCACCAGCCAGAGAATCTGGCGCTGGAGCCCGGCGGTCAAAATTCGTGCGCGGATCCATCGACTCGTCCCCGTCAACCGGGCCATCGCGCCGAAAAAGAGCGTCGCCCCGAGCGGCGCCCCGGACGGGGAGCTCGCGGGAGTGCGAGGGCGCTCCCATCGTCGGACCGCCACGTACGCGAGGACGCCGCCCACCATCGCCAGTCCGCTCATCAGCAGAGCGGGGGTGAGCCCGTGCCAGAGGTTCAGACTGTATGCCGGAGGCGTTCCGCCCACGACCTGCCACGCTGCGGCCTGGAGCAACGGACCGATCGATGCCGCCGGCGCGACGCCGACCAGAACGCAGGCCAGGACCAGGACTTCCACCGGTAGCCGCATCCACTTTGGAGGCTCCTCGGGCTCCCTCGGGGTGTCGCGGGCGCCGGGAGGTCCGAAGAACACCTCCAGCGCGAAGCGGAGCGAGTAGGCGACGCTGCCCATCCCCGCCACGGTCGCCGCGACTGGCAAGGTCCACTCCACGAGGGGAATGGAGTCGAGGAAAACGGTCTCGGCGAAGAACATCTCCTTCGACAGGAACCCGTTGAGCAGCGGGACTCCGGCCATGGCGGCGGTGGCGACGAGCGCCAGGGTGCTGGTGATGGGCATGAGCCGGAACAGGCCGGAGAGTCGCCGGATGTCCCGGGTTCCCGTCTCGTGCTCGATGATGCCGGCCGCCATGAAGAGCGAAGCCTTGAACGTCGCGTGATTCAGCGCGTGGAACACCGCAGCCACGGCCGCCAGCGGGCTGTTGAGCCCCAGGAGGAGGACGATGAGCCCCAGATGGGAGATGGTCGAATAGGCGAGCAGACCCTTGAGGTCGCGCTGAAAGAGCGCCACACCGGCTCCCAGCAGCAGGGTGATCAGCCCCGTCGAGCTCACCAGCCAGAACCAGAGGTCGGTGCCGGACAGCACTGGCCACAGCCGAGCCAGAAGGAATACCCCGAGCTTCACCAGGGTGGCCGAGTGAAGATAGGCGGACACCGGGGTCGGCGCGGCCATCGCGTTGGGCAGCCAGGATTGGAAAGGGAACTGAGCGCTCTTGGTGAACGCACCCAGCAGGATGAGGCCGAGTGCCACCGGGTAGTGCACACTCTCCTTCACCAGCACCGCGCGCTGGAGAACGACCTCCAGGTCGTAGCTGCCCGCGATCTGTCCGAGGACCAGGACTCCCGCCAGAAGGCAGAGGCCGCCGCTCGCCGTCACGGTGAGCGCCATGCGCGCGCCGCGCTGCGCGTCCTTGCGTTCGTTCCAGTAACCGATGAGCAAGAACGAGAGGACCGAGGTCAGCTCCCAGAAGAACGCGAGCTGCAGCAGGTTCCCTGACAGGATCACCCCGAGCATCGAGGCGATGAAGGCGAGCAGGAACGCGTAGAACCGCGACACCGGGTCCGTCGGCGACAGGTAGTATCTGGCGTAGAGGATGATCAGCGCACCGAGGCTCAGGACCAGCACGCCGAATATCCAGGAGAGGCCGTCGACCCGCAGCACCAGCCCGAGGCCCAGCTCGGGAACCCAGGGAATGCGCTGGACCACGGACCCGCCGTGGCCCACCCTGGGAAAGTAGCTCGCAAGGCCGAAGAGCCCGACCAGCGTCGAGATGCCCGCGAACGCCGCCACACGCGTGCGCCAGGCCGTCGGCAGGAACGCGGCGACCCCAGCCGAAACCAACGGGAGAATCAGCAGCGCGAGCAACGGCATCGCGGCACCATACGGAACCCGATCGAAAAGCCAACGTCGGAGTACGTCCAGCGAGAAGAATCAGACCTCCCGGTGTCCCTCCTGGCAGGGGGCGGTCGTGCAAAGCTGAGAGACCCCCTCTCGATGCCGACCACGCCTGGCCAAGGCCATGACCGCGCGCTGCGTCGCGAGGCTGGAGCCCTCCGGCGGGGCTGCCCCCAGGAATGGTTCCTTGCGGAACCCCGCGCGGCTGACGAGAGTGTACGTGCCGGAATCATCGCACCCGCCTTCCCGCCAGACCCCGACTTCGAAACTCGCACTTGACTCGGCACCAGACCCCAGAGAAGGAGCGTCAGGTCCGTGAAGCGGCCCTCGACGAGACGATCGAGGCGTCATTCCCGGCGAGTGACCCTCCGTCCAGCGTTCCAAATCCCTACGATGACGATGCGCTGGAGCGGAACCGGCGGCCGCGCCCCCGAGGGTCACCACTCCAGGGTGGCGTCTCTCGCGGTGATCCGTTCCCTTCCAATTGCGTCGTCATCGAGATCCACGTCGCCGAGCTCAGACAGCTCTTCAATGCGATCGATCCGTCTCCCTTCCGGGAGAAGGACCTGGACCCGAATGCCGAAGAGTTCATCGTGGGATGGGCGAGAGAGGTGCCGAGGGATGCGAGGCTGGCGCTCCTCGTTCATCTCGATCGGCGGGCGGGCATCGCCGACGAGCCCGCGATCCTGCGGGCGGCCATTCGCGAGTTCTTCGGCCAGCGCGCCGAGGCATCGAGGCGGAAATTGCGTCAACTGTTCCGGGTGGGGCGCACCAGCCTTCTGATCGGTGTCGGATTCCTTGCGGGATCGCTCTTGCTGGGTGACCTCATCGCAAGTGTGCTGCGCGAAAGGAGAATCGGCGAGCTGCTGCGAGAAAGCCTCGTCATTGGAGGCTGGGTCGCGATGTGGCGGCCCCTGGAGGTGTTTCTTTACGATTGGTGGCCGATCCGGTCAGAAGCGAGGCTGGCCGACCGCCTGAGCGCCATGCCCGTTCGCATTGCGTACACGGGAGCCGCCAGCTCCGAGGTGTCGGACGATGCCAACCAATGACCGCTCGGATGGTGATGCCGATCCGGGCTCGGCGCACCACGCGCCTGCGAAGACCCGCGGCGGAGCCCCCGACACGCTCGCCGCTTCGCCGGCCGGCGCTCACCGAGCGGACGGGCGGCATCACCTTCACCACGGTGCAGAAGGTCACGACAGGCACGCGGGCCATTCCGTCGAGATGTTCCGCCAGAAGTTCTGGGGCACGCTAGTTCTGTCGATCCCCACGCTCATCTGGGCGCCGATGATCCAGCACTGGTTCCGCTACGCGGCGCCTGGCGGTCCCGTGGCATCGCGCTGGGTCCCGGCGATCTTCGGCATCCTGGTGTTCGCCTATGGCGGCTGGGTGTTCATCCAGGGCGCCCTCGGTGAGCTGGCCAGGCGCCGGCCGGGAATGATGACCCTCATCGCTCTGGCGATCAGCGTCGCGTTCGTCTTCAGTCTCGCGGTCACGCTCGGCTTCCCTGGCTCGGATCTCTGGTGGGAGCTGGCGACCCTGATCACCATCATGGTGCTCGGCCACTGGATCGAGATGCGTTCGATCTCTCAGGCTCAGGGCGCACTGAAAGAGCTCGCCAAGCTGCTTCCCGACAGCGCCGAACGAATCGTCGGGGAACGGACGGAGACAGTCCTGGTCTCGGATCTCCGGCAGGGAGATGTCGTGCTCGTGCGCCCGGGAGCGGGCATCCCCGCGGACGGCGTCGTGCGTGAGGGCTCGAGCGAGGTGAACGAGTCGATGATCACCGGCGAGTCACGACCGGTCCGGAAGGCGCCGGAGGGAAAGGTGATCGCCGGGACCGTGAATGGCTCCGGCTCTCTTCGCGTCGAGGTCACCGGCACGGGCGAGAAGACTGCGCTCGCCGGCATCATGCGCCTGGTGGCACAGGCCCAGAGCTCGCGCTCGCGCGCGCAGACGCTCGCCGACCGCGCTGCCTTCCTTCTCACCATCGTCGCGATCGTGGCGGCGGTCTTGACGCTGGTAGGCTGGGCTCTGGCGGGCAAGGACGGGTCATTCGTGATCGAGCGCGTCGTCACCGTGCTGGTGATCGCCTGCCCCCACGCTCTGGGTCTGGCCATCCCGCTGGTTGTCGCGATCTCCACGACCTTGGGCGCTCGCAGTGGGCTCCTGATCCGCGATCGACGGGGGCTCGAGGAAGCACGGAACGTGACCGCCGTGTTCTTCGACAAGACGGGCACGCTCACTCGTGGAGAGTTTCGCGTCGTGGAGATCACGCCCGCAGAGGGCCTGACGGCAGACGAGGCCCTGAGGCTGGCTGCGGCGGTCGAGCACGACTCGGAGCACACCATTGCTCAGGGCATCGTCAAGAGCGCCGAGGAGCGCGGGCTATCCCTCCCCAGCGCCGACCACTTTCAGGCAATTCCAGGACGTGGTGTGCGTGCAGTCGTCGGCGGAAGAGAGCTCGTGCTCGGTGGTCCGGTGCTGGTCCGCGAGCTGGGCGCTCGTACCGCTCCGGCGCTCCAGGCTGCCATCGACCGCGCTGCTGCCCGCGGCCAGACGGCGATCACGATGATCGAAGGCACCACGCCAATCGCCGTGTTCGCGGTCGCCGATGCCGTCCGGGAGGAATCACCTGAGGCCGTGCGACGCCTGCACGATCAGAGCATCGAGGTCATCATGATGACGGGCGATGCTCGCGCCGTCGCAAACGCCGTTGCGGCCGACCTCGGGATCGACACCGTCTTCGCCGAAGTACTACCGGACCAGAAGGCCTCGAAGGTCAAGGAGGTGCAGCAACGAGGCAAACGCGTGGCCATGGTCGGCGACGGCGTGAACGACGCGCCGGCGCTGGTGACGGCAGACGTCGGCATCGCCATTGGCGCGGGCACCGATGTGGCCGTCGAGGCGGGTGACGTCGTCCTGGTGCGAAGCGACCCGCGAGACGTGCCGCGGATCATCACCCTCAGCAAGGCGACGTATCGCAAGATGGTCCAGAACCTCTGGTGGGCCGCCGGCTACAACATCGTCGCCATTCCGCTCGCGGCCGGCGTCCTGGCGCCTTGGGGTATCGTGCTCCCCGTGGCGATGGGCGCGGTGATGATGTCGCTGAGCACGATCATCGTTGCGATCAACGCTCAACTCCTCCGCCGCGTCCGTCTGTGAACCACATTCATCGGGGGCGCAGCACCGAAGGCTTCAATCTCGAGCGTTCGAGTCTCGCAAGACTCTAGGATGGACCCATGGACGTTCCGCAGGTTGCATCTTCCCACCCGGCTCTCTCCAAGCTCGACAGCGTCCTGCCGGATCTGGAGTCGCTCTATAAGGACGTCCACTCTCATCCAGAGCTCTCGATGGAGGAAGAGCGCACCTCGGCGCTCGCCGCGGACCGGCTTCGCGCGGCGGGGTACGAGGTGACGACCGGGGTCGGCAAGACCGGAGTGGTCGGTCTGCTCCGGAACGGAGACGGGCCGACGGTCATGCTGCGCGCCGACATGGACGCGCTGCCTGTCGAGGAAGCGACGGGGCTTCCTTATGCCAGCAAGGTCACGGCGCAGGATGGGGAAGGCAAGACAGTGCCCGTCTCGCACATGTGCGGGCACGACATTCACCTCACCTGGCTGGTGGGCGCCACCGGGCTACTGGCAGCGGCCAGGGCGACGTGGCGCGGGACCTTGATGGCGGTCTTCCAGCCCGGCGAGGAGACGGCGCAAGGCGCAAGGGCGATGATCGACGACGGACTGTTCGAGCGCTTTCCCCGGCCCGAGGTGATCCTCGGCCAGCACGTGATGGTGGGCCCTGCGGGCACCGTGGCCGGACGGGCGGGTGCCATCACCTCGGCGGCGGACAGCCTGCAGATCCGGCTGTTCGGGCGTGGCGCTCACGGATCGATGCCGCAGGCCAGCATCGACCCCGTGGTCATGGCGGCGTCGACAGTGCTCCGCCTGCAGACCATCGTCTCGCGGGAGATCGCTGCGTCCGACGCCGCAGTGGTCACCGTGGGCGCGCTGCAGGCCGGCACCAAGGAGAACGTCATTCCCGACGAGGCCGTGATCAAGCTGAACGTGCGGACCTTCGATCCCGGCGTGCGCGAGCACGTCCTGGCGGCGATCGAGCGCATCGTCAAGGCGGAGGCCGCGGCCTCCGGGGCGCCGCGCGAACCCGAGATCACGACCCTGGACCGCTACCCGCTCAACGTGAACGAGGCAGAGGCGAGCCGGAGAGTGGTCGACGCATTTCGCGGATACTTCGGCACCGAGCGAGTGCGGGAAACCGGACCCGCGCCGGCGAGTGAGGACTTCGGCTCGTTCGGATCCGAGTGGCGATCGCCCTCGGTGTTCTGGTTCGTCGGCGGCACCGATCCCGACGTGTATGCGAAGGCAAAGAAGGCCAACCGCCTCAACGAGCTCCCGGTGAACCACAGCCCGCGCTTCGCGCCGGTCCTCCACCCCACCCTGCGAACCGGGGTCGAGGCGCTGGTGGTCGCGACGGGGGCGTGGCTGTCGGGTGGGGCGCGCCGTGGCTCGCCCGGGTCATGAGGTCCTCGCTTCCGTACCTGCTCGACCTCGCCGGCACCTTCGTCTTCGCGCTGAGCGGAGCGGCGGCAGGGGTGAAGAACCGGCTCGATCTCTTCGGTGTCCTGGCGCTGTCCTTCGCCGCGGCGAACACCGGGGGAATCAGCCGGGACCTGCTGATCGGAGCCGTCCCACCCGGGGCCATCGCCGACTGGCACTACGTCGCGGTGTCGATCGCTGCCGGACTCCTCACCTTCTGCTTCCCGGCCGGGATCATGCGCCGCTGGAGCCCGGTCCTGTGGTTCGACGCGGGCGGACTGGCGCTCTTCGCCGTCTCCGGCGCACACAAGGCGCTGGTTCATGGGCTGAACCCGTTCACGGCCACCCTGCTGGGGATGTTGACCGGGATCGGTGGCGGCATGGCGCGCGACATCCTCCTGGCCGAAACGCCGACCGTGCTGCGGGCCGAGCTGTACGCCGTGGCGGCCCTGCTCGGTGCAGCCGTCGTGGTGACCGGACACATCCTGGGCCTGCCCTCGGCCCCCGTGACGCTCGTCGGAGCGGGACTTTGCTTCGGCCTCCGCGTCTTCGCGATGAAACGCGGCTGGCATCTTCCGGTGGCGCGCAGGCCAGGATCCGAAGGTACCGGCGCCGATCCGAGCACCCGTCGCGACCGGTCCTGAGCAGGCTCGAGCCGCTTTGCCCGGGAAGTCGTCCCGTCCGGACTCTCCACGGTGCCAGGAGAAGAAGCCGCTGCGCTCACCTGGCCGGCCGGCTCGTGGCCCCGAGGATCCCCTTGAGAATCGCCAGCGGGCTGGGCGGGCAGCCAGGAACCGTGATGTCCACGGGAATCACCTTGCTCACGCTCCCGCGACTGGCATAGCTCTCCCCGAAGATCCCTCCGCACGTGCCGCAGTCGCCGACGGCGACAACGAGCTTCGGATCGGGTGTCGCACCGTAGGTCCGGAGCAACGCCTCCTCCATGTTCACCGAGACGGGTCCGGTGACCAGGAGAACGTCCGCATGGCGTGGGCTGGCCACGAAGCGGATCCCCGCACCTTCGAGGTTGTAGTACGGGTTGTTGAGGGCCTGGATCTCCAGCTCGCATCCGTTGCACGAGCCGGCATCCACGTGCCGGATGCAGAGCGCTCGGCCGAGCACTGCGAGCAGGGAGGCCTGCAGTTGCTCCCGCTCCCGCTCGACCACCTCTGCCGAGGGCAGAGGCTCGCTCACGATGCCCGTTCGCCTGATTCGCTGCAGCACGTCGAGCATCGGTCACCTCACCCGTCCTGCCCGCTGTAGGACAGGTTGAACGACTTGTTGATGAGCGGAAAGTCCGGAACGATGTTGCCCAGGATGGCGAACTCCAGCAGCGGCCAGTTCTGCCACGAGGGATCGTGCGAATGGCAGCGGCGGATCGTCCCACCGGGCCCGGTGTGCAGGGCGACCAGCACCGGTCCCCGCCAGCCCTCGATGAGTCCCAGCCCCAGACGGTCCGGCTCGGCGTCGGGAACCTCCACGGTGATCCTTCCTTCGGCCAGCCGGTCCAGCAGCAGCCGGCACAGGCGAATCGACTCCAGGACCTCGTCGAAGCGGATCTGGACGCGCGCGGCGACGTCTCCCTCGGTCCTCGTCGCGAGCCTCGTCGCGAGGCGATCGTACGGAGGCCATGGCTGGTCCACGCGGAGATCACGACCGATGCCCGAGGCACGCGCGGGTAGGCCCAGAGCGCCAAGCGTGCTGGCCAGCTCGTGATCGAGCCGCCCCGCTTCGCGGAACCGGTCCTGGAGCCCGGAGTGCTCGTCGTAGATGCGCCGGAGCTCGACGACCGCGTGCTCCAGCGTGTCCACCTGGACTCTCAGCGCCCGCGGCGCCTCGCCGGACAGGTCCCGGGCGACACCTCCGGGCACCACGAAGTCGAACGGGTAGCGGGCGCCCAGCACCTGTTCGTTCGCACGGAGGAGGTCCTCCTTCAACCGGGAGAAGTGGGTCAGCCCGAAGGCAAAGCCCGCGTCGTTCCCCAGGGCACCCAGGTCTCCCAGGTGGTTGGCGATGCGCTCTCGCTCCAGGACCAGGGCCCGCAGCGCGGAGGCACGGTCGGGAACGGTGATGCCGGTCAGACCCTCCAGCGCCGCGCAGTATGCCCAGGAGAAGGCGACTGCCGAGTCCCCGGACACTCGCGCCGCGAGCCGCTGTCCTTCCCGCTGCGCGAGCTGCTCGAAGCGTCTGGCCACGCCCTTGTGCGTGTACCCGAGCCGCTCCTCCAGCCGGAGAACCTTCTCTCCCACGACCGAGAAGCGGAAGTTCCCCGGTTCGATGGTTCCGGCATGTACCGGACCGACGGGAATCTCGTGCACCCCGTCTCCGGCCACGGCGATGAACGGGTACGCGACCGAGACCACCGGAAACCGCGCCGTCGCGGGGCTGTCCCGCCTCAGGGGGAAGAACGCCTCCGGCCAGCCGCCATGGCGCAGCCAGCCCCGCTCGTCCCCTCCTTCGGCCCGCAGACCCAGAAGGTCGGCCACACCACGCTGCAACCGATCCGCCACCGGAAAGAGAGCGTCGAGACCGGGATAGGTGATGGTCCCTTCTGGCAGCGCGTGCTCCACCACCACCAGCTCGCTCGGAAGCAGGTACGCGGCATGGAGCCGAAAACGCCGGTCGCGGTCGCGATCATCGGTGGCCCACAGGGCCAGGAGCCACGCTCCTCCGGCCTTCATCGACTCCGCCATGCCGGTCCATTGGTCCTGCTCCGGGGCGAGCAGCCGCCGCGCTCGAACATTGGCCGGCAGTGAAAGCGCCTTCACCGGTGAGGTCGACGGGGACATGGCTCAGCCGATCAACCTCGCTGCGAGGCGGTACCACTCGGCCAGCGCGGGCGGGATGTAGACGCCGAGGAGCAACACCATCAGGAGGTGGGCAAAGACCGGCAGCAGCGCTGGCGAGTGGGGCAGCGGCTTGCTCTGGGTCTCGCCGAAGACCATCGGCTGCACCCGCCCGAAGATCGCGGCGAAGGCCACGCCCAGGGCGGCGAGGAGCACCGGGGTGGCCCAGGGGTGGTCCCGCATCGCGGTGGTGAGGATGAGGAACTCGCTGGCGAAGACACCGAAGGGGGGAAGCCCGAGGATGGCCAGCGCTCCCAGCATCAGCCCCCACCCGATGCTCGGGCTGAGGACGAGCAATCCCCGGATGCCCTCCATCCGCTGCGTGCCGGCGGTCTGCGAGGCATGCCCCGCGGCGAAGAAGATGGCCGACTTGGTCAGGGAGTGCACCGTCATGTGCAGGAGGCCGGCGAAGTTCGCCACCACTCCTCCCATACCGAAGGCGAAGGTGATGATCCCCATGTGTTCGATGGAGGAGTAGGCGAAGAGCCTCTTGATGTCCCGCTGCCGCCAGAGAAAGAAGGAGGCGAGCAGCGCCGAAAGCAGCCCGAAGCCCATCAGCATCCGCCCGGGAACTCCGTGGATCGATCCCTCGGCCAGCACCTTGCAGCGGATGACGGCGTAGAGCGCCACGTTGAGCAGGAGGCCGGAGAGGACGGCGGATACCGGCGTCGGTCCCTCGGCGTGGGCATCCGGGAGCCAGCTGTGCAACGGCGCGAGACCGACCTTCGTCCCGTAGCCCACCAGGAGGAAGACGAAGGCCAGACCGATCACCCGTGGCTCGAGGCGCGCCTTGACGGCGTCGAGGTGTGTCCAGAGCAGGGCCGACATTCCCTCGCTCCCCAGGAGATCCTCGGCCGCGAAGTAGAGGAGGATGGTGCCGAAGAGCGCCAGGGCAATGCCCACGCCGCAGAGGATGAAGTACTTCCACGCCGCCTCGAGGCTGGCCCGGGTCCGGTAGAGGGAGACCAGGAGCACGGTGGACAGGGTCGCCGCCTCCATCGCCACCCAGAGCAGGCCGAGGTTGTTGGTCAACAGCGCCAGCAGCATCGCAGCCATGAAGAGCTGGTACATGCTGTGGTACAGCCGCAGCCGCCGAGCGTTCAGCCGGCCTCGGTGTTCCTCGATCCGCATGTAGGGTCGGGAGAAGAGCGCAGTGGTGAAGCCCACGAACGCAGTCAGGGCCACCAGAAACACGTTGAACGGGTCGATGAAGAACTGCTCGCGCCAGACCAGCATGGTCCCGTGGCGCATGACCCGGGCCACCAGCAGGGCGGCCGCCACCAGCGTGCCCAGGCTGACGAGGACGTTCGCTTCCGCCGCGCTGCGGCGGTGCCCGACCACCGCCAGGAGCAGAGCACCCAGGAGAGGGACGCCGAGCACGAGGAGCAGCTCCACCTCAATCCTCCTTGAGTGATTCGAGATTGTGCAGGTCGAGGCTGTCGAACTGCTCCCGGATCTGGAAGAAGAAGATTCCCAGGATGAGGACGCCCACCAGGACGTCCAGCGCGATCCCCAGCTCGACCACCATCGGCATCCCGTAGGTAGCACTGGTGGCGGCGAAGAAGAGCCCGTTCTCCATGGAGAGGAACCCCACCACCTGGCTCACCGCGTTCCGCCGGGTGATCATCATCAGGAAGGCCAGAAGGATGATCGCCAGCGCGATGCCCAGGGTGTTGCGGGTGATGGTGGTGGCCAGCGCGCTGATGGGCTGGGCGAGGCCGAAGGCAAAGATGACCAGCCCCACCCCGAGGAGCATGGTGGTCGGAATGTTGAGCAGAGGCTCCGTGTCCCACTGCGCCTGGAGTCGCTGAACCAGCCGGAGGAGGATCAAGGGGAGCAGGACGACCTTGAGGATCAAGATCAGCGCGGCCGAGTACCAGAGGTGCCGGAGCCCCGCGCTGTAGGCCACCAGGCTGGTGGAGACGAAGAGGATCGTTCCCTGCCAGGCAAACAGCTCGATCAGCCTCCGCGTCCGCCGCTGAGAGAGCATGGAGAAGGAAATGAGCAGGAGCCCGGCGGCGAAGCCGTTCAGGAGCTGGGCGGTGACAGTTGGCGGCGTGGGCATCGGGGGTCAAGCTCCGAGGAGCAGGTGCACCAGCAGGCCGAGCACGGCAAGGAGGAAGGCCATCGCCAGGAATTCGGGTGCGCGGAAGATGCGAAGCTTGGCGGAGACCGTCTCCACCAGTGCCAGCGCCGCCCCGGCCAGAGCGAGCTTGAGCAACAGCGCCACCACCGCCAGCGCCAGCGTCCCGGGGCTCGCGTGCTGCGAGGCCAGCCCCCAGGGAACGAAGAGCGCGAACCCGATGCAGGCGTAGTTGAAGAGCTTGAGCGCCGAGGCCCATTCCACCAGCGCCAGATGGCGGGCCGAGTACTCCAGCACCATCGCCTCGTGGATCATCGTGAGCTCGAGGTGGGTGGCCGGGTTGTCGATGGGAATGCGCGCATTCTCCGCCAGGAGGACCATCACGAAGGCCACGCCGGCGAAGGCCAGGCTCGGATAGATGATGAAGGGTGGAGCGGCGAGCCGGCCAGCAATGCTGGGCAACGCCGTGCTCCCCGAGATGAGGAAGGCGTTGAAGAACACCATGAGCAATGCCGGCTCGGCGAGGAAGCCGATCATCATCTCCCGTCGAGCCCCCAGCGTGCCGAAGGCGGTGCCGATGTCCATCGCCGCGAGGGCGATGAAGACCCGCGCGGTGGCGAAGAGACCGACCAGAGCGATGGCGTCCGCCACCAGCACGAATGGAAGGTCGAGCACCACCGAGGGGATGATCGCCGCGGCCAGCACCATCGTCCCGAAGAGGACGTAGGGAGTGGAGCGGAAGAGCGGCGAGGCGTGTTCGGCCAGGGCGGCGTCCTTCCAGAAGAGCTTCCGGAGCGTCCGGAACGGGAGGAGCAGCGGCGGAGCGGATCGATTCTGGAGCCAGGCCCGACACTGCGCCACCCACCCCATAAAGAGCGGGGCGAGCGCGATGGCGAGGAGCACGGCTCCGACCTGACGTGCGACGGCGAACGGATTCACAGAACGAACACCAGCAAGCCGATCAACGTGAGGAAGGCGTAGAGCAGATAGATGGAGAGCCTGCCGCCCTGGACCACGGCCACCAGATCGGCGAGCCGCTGCACCGCGCGCCCGAGCGGAACATAGAGGGCGCGCCAGAGGCGATCCTCGATGTGGATCCGGTAGCGCGGAGCGCTGTCCCACGGCGAGGGCAGCTCGCGCTCGATCCGGAAGGCCGAGCCAAAGATGTGGCGGATGGGCTGGCCGAATCCCTCGGCAGTGTCCTGCATCCGCGGGGTCTGCCACGGGTACCCGCAATCCCAGGCCGCGGTCCGCCTCACGCGCCCGTGATAGATGCGACGGACCGCGAGGAAGGTGAACCCCACCACCCCCAGGATGCCGGCGAGGAACAGCAGCCCGCTGTACGACGCCTGCTCCGGGGCGATGGGGGCGATGGCCCACGTCGCACGACCTCGATGCACCGTCGCACCCACCAGCGTCTGGGTGACAGGAGCGGCGGCATCGAGGAGCAGCCGCGGAAAGGCTCCCAGGACGACGCAACCCAGAGCGAGCCAGGTGAGCCCGATGCGCTCCAGCCAGCCTGAGCGATGGGCCTTGGCCAGCGCCGTCTCGCGGGGCTGCCCGAGAAAGATGACCCCGTAGAACTTGACCATCACGTACCCGGCGAGCGCCACGGTGAGGGCCAGGGCCGCCGCGCCCAGCGGGATGAGCATGTTGACGAAGGCCTTCGGAATCCGCGGGGTGGAGAGAAACGCCTGGAGCAGGAGCCACTCGGAGACGAAGCCGTTGAGGGGCGGGAGCCCAGCGATGGCCAGCGTGCCCACCAGAGCGGTGGCGGCAATCCACGGCATCCGCCGAATCAGCCCGCCGAGCTTCCCCAGGTTGCGCTCACCCGTGGCGTGCAGGACGGAGCCCGTTGCCAGGAACAGCAGACTCTTGAAGAGGGCGTGGTTGAGCGCGTGGATCAGCGCGGCGCTCAGCGCAAGCGCCGCGAATAGCTGGAGGCCGAAGCTCCGGAAGAAGAGCGCGAGACCCAGCGCGGTGAAGATGAGCCCCACGTTCTCGATGGACGAGTAGGCCAGCAGCCGTTTCATGTCCGTCTGGACGGCGGCGAAGACCGCCCCGAACAGCGCCGTGCCCAGCCCGATGGCCAGGGGCACCCCACCCCACCACCACTGGTCGGTGTGGAGCAGATCGAGCGTCACCCGGAGAAACCCGTAGACGGCCGTCTTCAGCATCACCCCGCTCATCAGCGCTGAGACCGGTGACGGGGCGGCAGGGTGCGCCTCTGGAAGCCAGACGTGCATCGGGACCAGGCCGGCCTTGGCCCCGAACCCGCCGAGCGCGAGGAGGAAGGCGATGCTGGCCCGGGCCGGACCCAGCGTCTGCCCCCGCATCGCATCGAACGTGAACCGCCAGCTCCCGCCCTGGAGCACGCCGAAGGACAGGAGGATTCCGATGGCCCCCACGTGGGCGATCAGCAGATAGAGGAACCCCGCTCGGCGGATCTCCGGGATGCGGTGCTGCGTGGTGACCAGGAAGTACGAGGAGAGCGCCATCGTCTCCCAGGCCACCATGAACAGGTACGCGTCGTCGGCCAGCACCACCATGGCCATGCTGGCGAGGAACACGTGGTACTGCAGGCAGAGCAGACCAGGCGCAGTGCCCTGACCGGAGCGGAAGTAGCCCGCGGCGAAGAAGGAGATGCCCACGCCGGCGGAGCCGAGGAGCAGCAGGAAGAACGCGGCGAGCGGATCGAGCCGGATGTGGAACGGCAGGTCCGGGAGTCCGAGCGGAAGCACCAGGACCTGAGCGATCGCGCCGGGAAGCAGCGCGCTCAGACCGACCAGCCCGACGGCCAGCGCCACCAGCGCGCCGAGGGGAAAGATGACCCGGGCGACGAAGCCCACCGAGTGCGGCCGGAGGAGCCCGGCCAGACCCAGGCCCAGCCAGCCAGCGATCAGTCCGAGCAGGAGGACCAGAGATGGCATTTGGCCGAAGCTCATCGTATTATCATCAGATGCGTCTCCAGCGTATCTCTGGTGAGCATTCAATGCCAATCGAAGAACGCACTGCGCGACTCACGGTCCTCATCGACCCCCGCAAGAAGGCGGCCTTCGAGCAGCTCTGCGCCGAAGAGGATGTGACCCCGTCGCAGATGGTCCGGCGGCTCATCCGCGAGTACATCGAGCGGAAGACCGGTCTCCCCTGGAGGCCGCCTGAACCCGCACAGCGAGGGAGTCCCGGTGCGCGGGGACGAGGGAAGTCTCGCGGCTGAGGGGCCGGAGACCTCTGGAGTTTGCAGGGGTACGAACAGCCCGGTATAGAGAGCAGAGGAGCCGCTGGAACGTGATTCGAGAGCCACATCTCAGTCGCAGCGCCGGTGATGCCAGCGTGCAGGCTGTCGCCGAAGTCCCCAGCCGGGTCACGGCCTGCCCTGGCTCGAGCGCTGCGGCGAAGCGCTAGACGCCGCAGCGCGCACTTCCGGATCGCTTGCCGCCCGAGCACGTGCTCGCATCGGCACTCCTCCAACCCCTCTCCGCACTCCGGCCCGAGGCCGTCCGAACGGTTCCCGTGGGTCGGAAGCAGGGCTCGTCATGCGCCTCTTCCATCCGAACAGCTCGTCCTTCAGGACCGCAGCGAATCGTCTGGCTCCCTTGCGCTCGTCCCTGAGTCACCGATCCCGCTCCTCGTCGAACACATCAACCGCCTGCGCTTCGTGCTCGAGCTCGTCATTCTCGCCGAGCAGACGCGCCGCTTTCGTCCGCCGATTCGAGAACCAGACCATCCGGGCAGACCGCGACTTGCGCGTCAAAGTCGATCGGGCCACACCGTGGCTGTCGCTTCGAGGAGGTGACGCATGCGCTTGAAGGAGCTCATGACCACCGACGTCGTCAGCGTCAGCCCCGACGAGGCTGCCGACGCCGCGTGGAACCGAATGGCGAGAAGAGGCATTCGCCACCTGCTGGTGAAGGATGGAGGGCAGCTGCTCGGGGTGGTCTCCGAGCGAGACCTCGGCGGTCGCAAGGGCGGACCCCTGCGCAGAGGTCGAGCCGTTCGCGACCTCATGTCGGCAAGGGTCGTCACCGCCGAACCAGGAACGACGCTCCGGCAGGCAGCCAACCTGATGCGAGATCGGCTCGTCGGGTCCTTGCCCATCATGGACGCCGGCCGCGTGGTGGGCATCGTCACCGCCACGGACGTGCTCCACGAGCTCGGCAGAGGCTCGAGCCGCCCGGCCGTCCAGGCCAGACGCAAGTCGATGCGGCTGCCGCCATCGGCCGCGCGCGAGGCCAAGCGAACGAGCGGCAGGAAGGGCAAGGCCCGGTCGACCCGGGGGCGGAGAAGAAGAGCGCCGTCTTCGCCAGAGGCGTCCGGAGTGGGCCGTGAACCCGGATCGGCAAGCAGCTCCGCGGCCACCGGGCGCAACACACCTTCACTCGGCCGAGGCCGCGTTCGCCTGCCCGAGAGCAGCAAGCGCGCGCCCTTTGCGGGACGCGTCCCTCGGCCGCAGCGCCGGGCGGCGGGCCGAACATCCCCCGGCGAGACGCCCGCCCATATTCGTTCTGTCGACTCGTTGCTCGATGCAGCGGACGAGGCCTACGTCCGGCGCAAGCTCGGCCGAAAGCTGGGAAAGTTCGCGCTGTCCATCGAACGCGTCAGCGTCCGGGTCGAGGATGTGAACGGTCCGCGCGGAGGCGTCGACAAACGCTGCCGGATCAAGATCGTGCTGGCGGGTCTCCCCAGCGTTCTCGTCGAGGAGCGTGGCAGCTCCTTGCAGGGGGCGATGGACGGCGCACTGGCCAAGGCGGAGCGCGTCGTCCGCAAGGCGCTCCAGAAACGACAGATGAAGCCGCGGAGAACGCGGGAGCAGCGCGGACCATCGCGCTCCTTCTGAGCCCTCACCTGGAAAGGATCAGACCATGCCACTCTACTGGTATCTCCGCCCTCGGATGGTGGTCCTGAACCCGAGCAGCTCCGTTCTCGAGGCGGCGCGCGCGCTCGAGGAGAACCGAATAGGCGCCGTCCTCGTGCAAGACCGCGGCCGTCTCGTCGGCATCGTGACCGATCGCGATCTCGCGGTTCGAGCACTCGGCCAGTCGCTCGATGCCAAGGCGACGAGGATCGCCGAGGTGATGACCCCCTCCCCGGTTGCGCTCAGGCCGGAGAACAAACGGGCCGACGCGATACGGCTGATGCAGGAACACAACGTACGGCGCATTCCGCTGGTGGAGGGTGGGCAGATCGTCGGCATGGTGACACTCGACGATCTTCTTCTCGATGAGGCGGCGCCGCTCGAGGAGCTGGCCGCGATCGTGCAAGCACAGATTGCCGAAGGCGGCCCGGCCGACAGTGAGAGGACTCCGTCTCGCCGGCGCAGCCTCTCTCGTGCTCAGACCACCCTCGCCAGGATGGTCAAGCAGGTCCAGGCGGAAGCAGCTCTGGAAGGCCCCGACCAGGCTCGCGCCGCTCTTGACGTCGTCGCCGTCTCCTTGGTCCGCCGGCTGACACCGGACGAGGCGAAGGATTTCATCTCCCAGCTGCCGTCACTCCTGCATTCATCGCTGCAGGCCGTGCGGCCCGGACCCGACAGATCCGTCACCCGGGAGTCCATGGAGGCTGAGCTCGCGGCAAAGCTGGGCATCGATCGGGCACGGGCCGCTCCCGTCCTCGATGCGGTCGCAGGGACGATCGCCAGAAGCATCAGCCCTGGCCAGGTCGAGGACATGCGAAGCCAGTTGCCACCTGAGCTCCGGACGGTGCTCCCGGCATCGTCTCCCGGGCACTGAGAGCGACGCACCATCATCGCGGGTGGGAGCGGCGCCCGAGCAGCGCTTGCGGCAGCTGGAAACCGTTCGTGCAGCGGCCAGGAGAGCGGGGAGTTCCGATGATTCAAATCAAGCGTACTTATGAACCTCCGGCGCCGGCAGATGGTCGTCGCGTCCTGGTCGAGCGATTGTGGCCGCGCGGGATGAGGAAGGACGCCCTCGCGGCCGACGCCTGGTTGAAGGACGTCGCTCCCAGCACAGCCCTGCGGATGTGGTTCGGTCATCGAGTCGAGCGCTGGCAGGAGTTTCGTGAGCGGTACGAGGCGGAACTCGATGCGAACTCAAGCGCGTGGGAGCCCATCCTGGAGGCGGCCCGGCGTGGCAGGGTGACGCTCCTCTACAGCGCACACGACACGCTCCACAACGGCGCCCTCGTCCTGCGGGATTATCTGACCCGGCGAGCGACCGGAGCACGGAGGGCGCGCAAGACCAGGCGACGGAACTCGTGAAGGCGAAGACCTGCCATCACCTGGCGACCAGTTCAGTCCCCGTGGGTGATCAGGTGCCGGAGCTGCAGCCCGGCGGTCGTCGAGGAGCTCGCAGCCCGATCTCCTTCCTGCGGCTTGCGACGTAAAGTGTCCCTCTCAACCCGTCCCCCCGAAAGGATCGAGGGTCATCCGATGCCCGACGCTCGTTCACACCTCGACTTGCGGTTGATGGTTGCTGCCTTCGGCGCCGTCACCCTGACGTTCCTCGCGGCGTACGCCTTGACCCAATACGCCCTGCGCCGGGTCGACGCCGCCTCGGACGAGATCGCCTTCAACTCGGCGCCGAGCATCCAGCGACTCTCCGCCCTGCGCACGGACGTTCGTCACACCGAGTTCCTGCTCGGGACAGCCGTCACCATCGGCGACGCACAGGATCGGGCGGCGGTGGAACCGGCGCTCGCACAGCTCAACGCCGAGGCAAATGCTTATCTCACCCTGCCCACCTTCCCGGGGGAGAAGAGCCTCTGGCGTGAGCTCAACGACTCGATCGCCGCATTCAACGGCGCTGTACAGCGTGTGCTCGCCCAGGCCGATGCGGGAGCGGCCCAGGCGGCGCGCTCCGGGCTCGCCGGGATCGCAGTATCGGCCGATCGCGTCTCCGACGCGGCAGCGGGCGCGATCGAGTTCAACGCCCAGAAGGGCCGGAACCTGGCTCTGGCGATCAAGACGGTCAGGCACGACACCGCCGTGGCTGGCTACGCGCTCAATGCTTCGTGCGTCGCGCTCGCGGTGATGGCTGCGTTCCTCGTCCGGCGACAGCTCCGCAGTTACGGCGTTCTCCTCGAGGAGCACGCCGCGCTCCAGGAATCGCGGGCGACCGAGCTGGAGAGCTTCGCGGGGCGCGCAGCGCACGACATCCTGAACCCCGTTGCGGCCACGCAGATGTCGCTCGCGCTGGCCATGAAGCTCGACGTGGAGAACCCACGCCTGCGACAGCTGCTGGCTCGGGCCGTTCGAAACCTTCTTCGCATCCGCAGGATCATCGACGGCCTCCTGCAGTTCGCCCGCGCCGGTGGCAAGCCTTCCCCGGGAGCGAGCGTGGACGTCCCGACCGTGATCGAGGACGTGGCGGCCGGCATCCGCCAGTCTGCCGAGGCCGCCGGAATCGAAGTTCGCGTGGAGAGCAACACTTCCTGCCGGGCGCGCTGCAGCGTGGGCGTGCTGACCAGCGTCGTCCTCAACCTCGCTCAGAACGCGATGAAGTACATGGCCGCGGGCGGTGCCACGAGGCGGATCACCTTCCGGGCAACCGAGCGGGGAGGCGCCGTCCACGTGGAGGTGGAGGACACGGGCCCGGGCATTCCACCCGAGCTCAAGGAAGACATTTTCCTCCCCTACGTCCGTGGGCCGAACCAGAGCAAGGAAGGGCTCGGGCTCGGCCTCGCGACGGTCAAGCGCTTGTGTGAGGCGCACGGCGGGAGGGTCGGCGTTCGATCCTCCATCGGTCAGGGATCCCTCTTCTGGATCGAGATCCCGGGGTCAGCCGATGCCGTCGCGACCTCGGTCCGCGGCACCGACTGACCGTCGGCCCGCGGAGGCGCTGCTCGTCGTCAGCCCCCCGTACTCGGCGCCACGGATGTCGTCTGACTCCCGGGCAGCGTCATCGCACTCCGCATCGCCTGTTCCACCGCTGCCTGGAGTTCCTCGAGGCCGAAGGGCTTCGAGAGCCATGCCGCCCCGGGGGGCGCTTTCGCCGGGTCCCCGTCGGTCATGACCACCAGGGGGATTCTGGCCGTCTCCGGCTGCTCCCCGAGGAAGCAGAGCAGAGCATTTCCTCCTGACTGGCGATCGACGAGATCGACCACGATCAGGTCCGGATCCGGCTCCTGAAGCAGGAGGTCCAGCATTTCCTTCCGCCCCTTGCCAGCCAGCGCCGCCCACCCGAGATGGGTCAATGCATCCACGAAGAGCTGTCTCAGGGCGTCGTCGTGCTCGAGCAGCAGCGCACGCAGTCGGGGACGGTTCACCCCGGGAGAATGCGCATTCGACCAGGGCCGGGCTACTCCGTGCCCTCGTGCGCGCCGGCACCCGGGCCGAGCTCGCGCTCGAACTGCTCCTTCGACATGCCCTTGTCGCAAGTTGGCCTACCGGAGCCGGCGCGTTAGAGGAGAGAGATGGCCGTGCGCCTACGGCGACCGGCGTGCAGCTCTCTCTTCGCTGGAGGAATCCGGTGTCCGACCAAATCTATCCCGTCTCGACACGTGAGCTGTCCCAGCACCGCCACGAGCTGGCGCCCGCGATCTCCGGCGCCTTTCAGCTGTTCAGCAAGGCCGTCTTCGCCGACGGTGCGCTGCCGAAGAAGACCAAGCAGCTCATCGCGGTGGCCGTCGCGCACACCACGCAGTGTCCCTACTGCATCCGCGGCCACACCAAGGCGGCACTTCGTGAAGGCGCAGACGAGCGGGAGATCATGGAGGCCATCTGGGTCGCCGCCGAGATGCGCGCGGGAGGAGCCATGGCTCACAGCGCGATTGCGCTGGACGCGATGGCCGAAGCCGCGCATCGTTGAGGCGCAGTCTCCCGTCGCCGACGCACGCCGTCTCCGGCTCGAAGCGCTCGTTGCAGCTCACCATCCCGGGAAGACCCGACGGGTCACCGCCGCAGAATGCCCTACCCCGGCGATGGGGTGGGCTCTGCGTGGGAATCGGGGCCGGTCACCGGTGACGTCAGGGCATCGGGCTGAGCGGAAGCGGCCGGGAGATCCCGCCCACCGCGACCAGCAGCACCAGCAGGCCCACGATGACGTTGTTCCACATCGTCCCGGTCGCGACATGGGGAAACAGCACTGCGCCGGCGACCACCCATGCCCCGATGGCTGCATTCAGCCATCGCATGGGACGGATCCGGAAGGCCACCAGGGCGATGGCCGCCACCAGCAACCCGCTGATCCAGGTGTTGATCCGGGAGACGTCGGTGTGCGGCCAGATCCACGCGGAGATGAAGAGCCAGACACCGAGCACCACATTGACGGTCCGGGCGGTGTTGCTCGTTCGCCTGTCGACCGGACGCTGCTCAACCGCTGTCATGAACGTTTCCTCCGTACCATCGCGATGCGAGATTGCATCGCTCGGAGCTACAGGTAACGCTCAGAGCATCCGATTGCAGCGGCTCCAGACGGATGTGCGCCGCTCGTCGTCGCGGCCGCTCGCGCCGTGATGAGGCGCCGCGCGGGGTGCTCGAGGGTCGGGGTTCGAACGGAGCTCGCCGAGAAGCGCGACACGGCGCGGGTGTCGAGGCGTTCGTTCGCTTCGGCGCGCCCTGGTGCGAGGGAGTGCTCGGCGAGCTAGAGTACCCCCGCCACCAGGTACCCGAGAGGAGGCTCTCGTTCGCGCGTACGAGACATTCAACCGCTCGAGCTTCTCGCGGTTCATCAACAGCCCGGCGGGACGGGTCTTTCGCCTGGTGGCCGGGACGGGATTTCTCGCTGCAGGCATCGCCCTTCGGAGCCAGCCGCTCGGCTGGGCGGCGCTCGCCTGGTCCGTGCTCCCGCTGAGCGCCGGCGCGTTCGACCTCTGTTACATCAGTGCCGCGCTCGGAGGGCCGCTCTCGGGAGCGAGGATCCGCTCCGCCCAGTGCCTGCCGCCGTGACCGCGGGGGCTCCACCCCCGGTCGACCACGTGGGGCTCGCGCCGCCGATGAGGTGCAGCAGCCGGGTCGGTTGAGTCTGATCACTCCCGAACGGTCCTCTGGCCCTGATGAGGGTCAGCCGGTGCACGAGGTGGTCGGTCCAGACGAGCGAGGCCCACAGCCGGCGCTACACTCCAGGCGACCCTTCGCGAGCTGGTCCTGTTACTGCGGGGCAGTTGAGCCGCCCTTGGCTCTCCGCGCGAGAAGCAGGACGGCGGCGAGGGAGACGCCGAACCCGGCGCAGGCAAGCACGATCCAAGTCTCTGGACGAATCAGCCAAGATGCGAGCCTCTGCGATGCCGTCCCGTCGTCGGCGGCCAGGGCGCGGCGGTGGGCTGAGCTCAACTCCTCCTCGGAGGGAGGGCCGGACAGGGTTGCAGCCCAGAGGCCCTTCGGCGAAAAGACAAAGGTCTGGTCGGCGTGATTGAAGCCTCCGCCGCTGTTCATCACGCGGAATTCGAGATCGTCGAAGAGCTCGCGGGTCGCCGCCGCGTCGATGGAGCGGACCACGAGCCACTGGGAAGGAAGGTCCAGCCGTCTGCGGAAGCCCCGAAGATCGGCCGCGGTGTCCTTGGGATCGAAGGAGAGCAATACCACACGAAAATCCGCCGACGGTCCCGGCATTGCCTGCTTCACCGCAACCGCCGTCAATGGGCAGCTTTCAGCGCACCGGGTGAAGATGGGCACGAGTAGCGTCGGCCGTCCCGCGGTCCCGAAATTCTGGTGCCGGTCCTGCTCGTCGAGGACGGCCAGGCTGCGGGGCACCAGACCCGGCTGTGCCGGCGGGAGCAGTTCAGCCAGTATCAGACTCATCAGCCAGAAACTGCTCATCGACTACTCTGATACGAGCGGGTAATTCGCGCCGAGTACCTGAACCAGCGGCGGGATGTATGAGATCAAAATCGCGACTACCGCGGCGACGATCCACGGACGAAAGTTCTTGACCACCCCAACGTCCTCGTCGTGGTACGCCTCCGACTCGGGCAGCGCGAACGAGTCGGCCTGCCGCTCGGATCGCGCGCTGGCGAGGCTGCGGACGAGCACATAGAAGAACAGCAGCACCGCGAGACCCATGATGCTGCCACCCACCGCCCCGATGTATTCGCCGATGCGCCAGTCGGGCCGGTACGCGTCGGAGAGCTCGTCGAGATACGACATCCCCAGATTGGTCCGCCTTGGTACGCCCTTCAGGCCCCCGTAGAAAAGCCCGGCCGAGAAGGTGAACACACCGAGGGTCCACACGTACGGAATCGATACCGCTACTCCCGGCGCGACGATCTTCTTTCCCAGCACGCCGACCGAGAGGTAGAGGCTCATTCCCAGGATGGCGAGAAACACCGGACCAGCAACGGTCAAGTGGAAGTGCGCCGGGATCCAAGACGTATTGTGAATCAGCGCGTTCATCGAATACGAGGCATTCACGATGCCGGTGATTCCGCCGAGGATGAAGATGACCAGTCCGAGGAAGAGATAGGGAAACAGCCAACGCTCCTTGTCGAAGTGCGGCAGCTTCCCCCACCAGGCGAAAAGGCCCTTCCCGCCATTCTGCCGTGCTCCATACTCGAGCGACGCTGCCAGCGTGAACGCCGTCAGCAGGCTCGGAACCGCGACCAGGAAGGTCAGGGCAGCGTGCAGCGCCTTGTATCCGGAGGAGATTGCCGGCTCTGCGAACTGGTGGTGCAGGCCGAGCGGTGTCGACAGCACGATGAAGGCCAGGAACACGAAGCGCCCGTAGAAATCGCTGTACAGCTTGCCGCCCGCCAGCCGGGGCATGATCATGTAATACATGACATAGGCCGGCAGCAGCCAGAAGTAGACCAGCGGATGTCCAAAGAACCAGAACAGCAGGCGCGACAGGACGACGTTGACCCCTGCGGTCAGGCCCAGTGACCACGGGATCAGCTGGACAAGCACTTCATAGGCAACCGGCAGCGTGCACATCTGCCAGATGATGAAGGTGGCGAAGATTCCAACTGCGCCGAGCGGCGTCTTCTGCCCTGGATGGCTCCTGCGCCACCGCAAGTAACCAGGAATCCATCCCCAGAAGGAAACCCAGGAGCCAACGACCAGGAGAACGACTCCGATATAAAAGAGTGGATGCGCCTTCATCGGCGCGTAGAAGGTGTAGAGCACGTCGGCCTTGCCAGCGAAGATCGGACCGGCGGCGACCAGCGTCCCGAAGACCATCAACGCGGCTCCGGCCTTCGCGGCCGCGGCAGAGACGCTCTGTTCCAGCTGCTGGCTGACCACCGCGTGACCGAAGGCCACTGCGAAGAAGGTGGTGAGCACGATGGCATTGATCACGCCATGTGCGGTCAACCCCTTGTAGTAGCCGATGCCGAGGAACGACGTCTCCTGAATCACTCCCGCCCGATAAAACACCTGCAGCACGCCATGGTACGCGCCAAAGAGGAGCAAGATGAGCGGAAAGAGCAACTCGAGGACGATGATCGCGCGCAGATTCTTCTGGATCACCGGGTCACCTCGATCGACCCCATCATGTTGTCGTGCCCGTCCCGACAGAATTCGTGGCAGAGAATCTGATGCGTGCCTGCTTCGTCGAACCGCGCCTGCGCGTAGTTCACCGTCCCGGGAATGGCCATGAGATTGACATTGGTCCGCTCGATCATGAAACCGTGCACGATGTCCTTGCTGGTCACATAGAAGTCGACGACGGAGCCCCTCTCCACCTTGAGCCGGTTCGGCTTGAAGGACCATGTCTTCGCCACCACGTGCGCCTCGTACCGGCCGGGAGCCACCCGGATCAGCTCGCCCTCCTCGAAGGGCTTGACGTTGGTGATGCAGGTGGGGACGGAGATGCCGAGGCGAATCGCCGCGTAAGCGATCAGCCCCAGCATCGCGGCGGCGAACACCAGCGAGGCCACCAGAACCTTCTTCTCGACGTTGGGAATGGCGGAATTGGCGGCCATGGTGTCAGTGGCGGCGGATCATCAGAACGTAGAAGAAGAGCCAGACGAGGGAAAAGAAGGCGACCATCAGAACAAAGAAGGCGACGGCTCCCCTGGGGAAGAACTCCGCGTCCTTCGATGGTGTCTCGCTCATGCTCGTCCCCTCGGGACAGCCGGTTCGAAGTCGCACGATTCCTGAGATGCGGACGGTACTCCCTGTCCTCCCGCGAGCTGAGAGTGTGACGTCGTTGGGGAATCGACGTCAAGGCGAAGGTCGAGGAACACCGCGCCGGTTCTAGAGGACCGTGTAGCGACGGAACGTGAAGGTCCAGGGCTCGCTCACGGTGAACGTCGTTCCTCCATCGGCAGGAAAGCCAGTGAACGCATCCACCGTCTCGACCGCAATGCCCGCATGGCGAACCTGGTCATGCCACTGTGCCGTCAGGGTCACCGTCTCCCCTGGCGGCGCCCGGTCCGGCGGCTGGTAGGTCGTCGCCGGATGACTCGCTCCCCCTCGAGCTCCTGCACCCCGGCGCGCCCGGGTCGGGAGCCCGGCCCCCCACGACATCCCGCTGGAGGGCCTTCTATCGCCGAGCCCTCCGTTGTAGAAGCGAGGCGGCCGCGGGGGACTGGTCCAGTCAAGCCAGAAGGAGCGAACCGTGCCCGGGAGCTTCGGCACCTTAATCCAGCGAGGGCGCGCGCTCGCCGTCCTGGTCCTCCTGGCCGTGGGCTGTGGTGGGGCCGGCTACGGCCCTGTTGCACAGTGCCGAGCCTCGCAGCTCCACGGTCCCCTGGACGCGCTGGGAGCGCCGGGCCTGGACTGCTCCGCGGTGGAGTGGGACTTCGGGCTGGTCCACGACCTCGCGATCTTCTTCGGCGCCGGTTCGCAGCAGCAGATCGAGCTGATCCTTTCAGGGTTCACCTACCGAGTCGCCACCACTGCGGGGCAGAACTACGCGGGGGGGACCGTGCTCAACCTCGACCCCAACGGCTCCAACCTCGCGCTGGGGCTATTCCAGATCCTCACCTACCCGAGCGGCTGGACGACGCCCCACAATCCCTACAGCGAGGCACCGACGATCGGGAACTATCTGTGCGACATGAGGTCAATGCGGCTCGACGTTCCGGCTCCGGACCAGGGTGCGGCCGCGGGATGCTGATCGAGGCAACCGCTGCCACGGTGCTCATGCCGCACGCGCGCTGTCGAAGGAGAGAGGAAACGTCCAGCTCTTACCGCTTCTGAGCACTCGGCCCGCGGGCCACTTGTGTGGCGCGGAACCAAGGAGTTCGAAGCGCCGTCGCCTCAGGACCGGAGGCTGGAATGCACAGCGAGCGCGAGATCCCCATACGACTGCGGGTCAACGGACGAGAGCGCGACGTCGACGTCGATCCGCGGGCCTCCCTCCTCGACGTGCTGCGGGAGCGGCTCGGGCTGACCGGGGCGAAGAAGGGCTGCGATCATGGACAGTGCGGAGCCTGCACCGTTCATCTCGAGGGGAGGCGGGTCGTGTCCTGCCTCACCCTTGCCGTTCAGGTTGATGGGCGGGAGGTGGCCACCATCGAGGGGCTGGCCTCGCCGAGCGGCGAGCTGCACCCCATGCAGCAGGCATTCATCGATCACGATGCTCTGCAGTGCGGGTACTGCACCCCGGGGCAGATCATGTCCGCGGTCGCCTGCGTCAAGGAGGGTCATGCGGGCTCGCTCGATCAGATCCGCGAGTACATGAGCGGCAATCTCTGCCGTTGCGGGGCCTACGTGGGAATCGTCGCCGCCATCCAGGACGCTGCAGCAAGAATGAAGGGGGGCTGAGCCATGCAGCCCTTCACCTACGTGAGAGTCCGGAGCGCGGCCGATGCGGTCCGCGCCGTGGCCGACGGTGGGCCCGGGACGCGCTTCCTCGCCGGTGGCACAACGCTCCTCGACCTCATGAAGCTGGGCGTGGAAACCCCCGCCCGGCTGGTCGACGTCACGGGCCTCGAGGACCTGAACACCATCGAGACCGCCGGTCCGGGCGAGCTCGTCTTCGGCGCGATGGCGAGGATGGCCGACGTGGCAGCCGACCCGCGGCTGATCCGCGACTATCCGGCGCTCTCCGAGTCTCTCTGGCGGGCGGCGTCCGAGCAACTCCGGAACATGGCCCGGGTCGGGCCGAATCTTCTCCAGCGAACCCGCTGTGCCTACTTTCGCTTCGGCGAGCCCTTTGCCTGCAACAAGCGCAAGCCCGGCAGCGGGTGCGCCGCCCAGGACGGCCTCAACCGGGGACACGCGCTCCTGGGCGGAAGCGAGTCTTGCATCGCCGTCTATCCCGGCGACTGGGCCATCGCCCTGGTCGCATTCGATGCGCAGGTCGACGTGCTGGGGCGCGAGGGCGAACGGACTCTCCCGGTAGAGGCGCTGCACCGGGAACCCGGGAACACGCCGCACCTGGAGACGACGGTCGCTCCCGAGGAGCTGATCCTGCGCATCCGCATCCCCAGGACACCCCTGGGGCGCGCCTCGACGTACCACAAGATCAGGGATCGAGAGTCGTATGCCTTTGCGCTCTCCTCGGCCGCGGTCGCGGTCCGGATGGAGGAGGACACGATCGGCCAGGCAAGGGTCGCCATCGGCGGTCTGGCCACTCGACCCTGGCGATGTCGCGAAGCGGAGCGCACTCTCGCCGGAAGGACGCTGACTCCGGAGACTGCCCGGGCCGCCGGCGACGCAGCGCTTCGAGGTGCGAAGCCGACTCGAGACAATCGCTTCCGGATCGAGCTCGGCGCGAGAACGGTTGCCGACGCCTTGATGATTGCCGCGGAGAGAGCGCGTTCATGAGCGACCAACGGTTTCCGGATGCCCCTCGGGTCGATGCTCAGGCCAAGGTTCGGGGAGAAGCGCTGTTCGCGGCGGACGAGTCCCGGCCGGAGATGGCTCACGCCGCGCTCGCCGTTGCGACGGTGGGCAAGGGTCACGTCACCGCCATCGACACCGGCGCCGCAAGCGCCGTTGCCGGAGTCCGTCTCGTCCTGACGCACCAGGATCTCAGCGCGCTCGAGCAGCCGGGCTTCCTTTTCGCCGGAGGTTTCGGGTTCCAGAGCATCCAGGCGATGAGCTCCCCGGCGGTGGCCTACCGGGGACAGCCCATCGCGCTGGTGGCAGCCGACACGCTGGAGGCGGCGATCGAGGGAGCGTCGCGAGTGACGGCGACCTACGCGCCCGAGTCGTTCAACGTGCTGCCCGACCAGGCTCCCGCCGAGGACATCGTCGCCCAGGCCGAATCCCCCCTGCCCCGGGAGATCTTCTTCGACCGGACGGTGGGAGACGCCGACCAGACCTTCGCCGAGGCTCCGGTCAAGGTGGAGGCAGCCTTCACCTCCCCGCCGCAGCACCAGAATCCGATGGAGCTTCTGAGCACGATCGCCGAGTGGCGCGAGGGGACCCTGATCATCCACGAGGGCACACAGGGCGCGGAGAGCGTCCGGCATGGTCTGGCCAGGGAGCTGGGGCTGGATCCGGACCAGGTCCAGGTGATCTCCCCGTACCTGGGCGGCGGCTTCGGGCAAAAGAACTCGCTGCAGATGCACACCGTGCTGGCCGCGGTCGCCGCACGTCGGCTGGGCCGACCCGTCAAGCTCGTCGTGCCGCGAATGCAGGTGTTCCACGACGCGAGCTTCCGGCCGCGGAGTCGTCACCGGATCCGTCTGGGTGCCGACCGGACAGGACGGATGGTCGCGGCCATTCACGAGTCAGACTCCCAAACCTCGCGTCACGACCTCTTCCCGACGCTCCACACCGACGCCAGCGGCCGCCTGTACGGATTTGGCAGCTTTCGCGGACGCGAGCGGTTGGTCCGCACCGACGTTCAGACCCCGGGCTTCATGCGGGGGCCGTGGGAGCACGTGGCGTGCTTCGCGGTGGAGTCGGCGGTGGACGAGCTGGCGTACGCGCTCGACCAGGACCCGGTCGCTCTCCGGCTGGCCAACGACACCGCCACTGATCCACTCACCAGGCAGCCCTTCTCCTCTCGCCACGTGGGGGAGTGCCTCCGCCGAGGTGCCGAGCGGTTCGGCTGGAGCAAGCGGACCATGGCCCCCGGGTCGATGCGTGCCAGCGACGGCTCGGTCATCGGCTGGGGCGTGGCGATCGGCACCTATCCCAACTCCATCGTCCCGGAGATCGCCCGTCTCAGGACCACAGCGGACGGTGCGGTGATTCTCCGCCTCGGCGGCCACGAGATGGGCCAGGGTCTCCGCACTGCCCTCGCGGCGATCCTCTCCCGAAAGCTGGGGATCCCTCCGGAGCGAGTCACCGTGGAGATTGGCGACACGCGGGTCGCGCCTCAGCACCTCACTGCCGGGTCCTGGGGCACCGCCAGCGCAATTCCGGCGGCGAGCGCGGCGGCCGACGCCCTGCTCGAGGCCCTGAGCAAGCTGGGCCGGGGGAGTCCGAGCGGTCGAACGCCGGGACAGATCCTCACCGCTGCCGGACGGGATGCGCTGGAGGTCGAGGTTCGCGTCAAGGCCCCCGGGCAGACCGACGCGGTCTTTGGCGGCCTCCAGTCCGGGCACCTTGCCTTCGCCGGGCCGATCTTCCCCGGGTTCACCACGTTCAGCTTCGTCGCCCACTTCGTGGAGGTGCGAGTGGAGCCCGGAACGCGCCGGGTACGGGTTCCTCGGGTGGTCACGATCGTGGACTGCGGCCGGGTGGTGAGCCCACGGACGGCGGAGAGCCAGGCCCGGGGAGGCGTGGTGTGGGGCATCGGCGCGACGCTGCGTGAGGCCAGCGAGGTCGAGCCGCGGTACGGCGGCTTCCTCAACGCCGACCTGGCGGAGTACGTGGTGCCGGTGAACGCCGACATCGGAAGCATCGAGGTCGAGTTCATCGACGAGCCGGACCTCGAATTCAACTCCGTCGGCGTCAAGGGAGTAGGAGAGGTGGTGATCACCGGAGTCGCCCCGGCGATCGCCAGCGCGGTTCACCACGCCACCGGGCGACGGGTGCGCGACCTTCCGATCCGGATCGAGCACCTGCTCTAGGTCACCGCTCCAGCTGGCAACACCTACGCGGTCTGCCGCGCCAAGCCCAGCCCGAGCTCCTGGGTAGCGCGTGACTCGGGCCGCTCGGCATCCCTTGCCCGGTAACCGGATCGGGAACCCCCGCGTAGGCCCGCTCAGGAGAGAGCGCACATGCACCGTATCTTCTTCGACCTCCGGCGTGGCCAGCGACTGCAGACGCTGGGCGCAGGCATCCTTCGCTACGCCCTCACCTTCCTCCTTCTCCTCTTCGGAACGTTCAAGTTCTTCCGGTTCGAGGCGGAGGCCATCCAGCCGCTGCTCACCCACTCGCCCTTCCTGGCGTGGTTGCCGATCGCACTCGGTGTCCGAGGAAGCTCGACATTGATCGGAGTGGTCGAGCTCACGGCTGCTCTGGGGATCGCCGCCGGACCGTGGTTCCCACGAGTTGGTACCATCGCCGGACTGATCGCGATGGCCACGTTTCTCACGACGCTGTCCTTCCTGATCACCACGCCCGGCGTGCTTGCAGCGGGGAGCGACGCCGGAGGTTTCATTCTCAAGGACCTGGTCCTGCTCGGCGCGGCAGTCCACGCGACCGGGACGTCCTGGCTCCGGGCTGGCGCCCGGCAGGCCGAGGCCCCCCGAGTCGGAGTTCCGGCGGTCCAGTAAGCGGGAGGAAGCGCATGAGTGCAGGCGAAATGACTCTTTCCGCGCCAACGCCGGAGGATGTGCAGTATCTGGAGGATCGCCTCTACGAGCACAACTCGGGCGTCACCGGCATCGCCGACGGGCAGCTGCTCGCATTCCTCTCGAGGGATGAGTCAGGTCGCATCATCGCCGGCATCTGCGGAAATACCTGGGGCGGAGGGTGCGAGATCCGCCAGTTCTGGGTCGAGCAGTCTCATCGGCATCGGGGGCTCGGCACGCTGCTGTTCCAGGCCGCCGAGAGCGAAGCCCGTCGCCGCGGGTGCAGCCAGATGCTGCTGATGACGTTCTCCTTCCAGGCCCCCCGGGTTCTACGAACGAAACGGCTTCGAGATCGTGGCGACGATCGCCGGCCATCCGCGCGGCCACCGGAATCTGCTGATGCGCAAGTGGCTCGACGCCGGGCCTGCCACACGGGCCTCCAGCTGATCAGAACGCCTCGAGCGCCGCTCTCGCGCTCCCGGCCGTATCGGCCACGGCGAAGAGCCCTGGACGCGCACAAACAGCGGCACCGAGCCGGCCCACGGTGCAGCCGAGTGCGGCCCGTGAAAGACGGACGTTCTCGGCCGCGGTCCGCGTTCCCGGCGGGGAGACGAAGAGGCTGAGCGGCTCGGCTCCGCGCCGGTACATCAGCGAGATGGTCGGGGTGCTTGACAGCGTGCATCGGCGGGCGCCGAGCAGCCTGGCGCCAGGCACCATCGGTACCTCGACCTCCTGCCCGAGGTGATCAGCGATCCAGGCGCGCACCGCGGCCGGATCCGGCGACTCGAAGTCGCACGGCGCGACCCTGGAAAAAGCGGTCAAGTGCCTTGCTTCCAGCTCGTCGACCACGATCCTGCCTGCGTTGCGTGAGCTGGTGTGGATCCAGACCATGATCGCTGCGACAGCCACGAGCGCGGCAGCCAGGACCCGTCGCCCGCGCGGCTGGAGCAGCGTCGGGCCACGCGCCCTGGCCGGAACCCCTTGCTGACTGCCGGGGAGTCCATGGGCGGCCCTCAAGGCGTCGCCGATGAGCTGGAACCGGGCACGGGCCGTCCGGCAGGCGGCACATTTCGGAAGGTGTGCCGTTGCCAGGCCGACCTCCTGAGGTGTGGCTTCGCCGTCCTGCCACGCGGAGAGGATTTCCAACCACGTCTCATGACATGCCATGGGCTTCTTCCTTGCCGAGCCACGCAGCAGCAGCCGCGCGCGCACGGGCCAGACGGGACCGCACCGTCCCGAGAGGACAGTCCAGCACCTGGGAAATCTCCTCGTACGAGAGGTCCTCGACCTCGCGCAGCCAGAGCGTCTCTCGCCACTCCTGGGGCAGAGCCTCGAGCGCCCGCAGCAAGTCGTCGGTCAACGAGCGGTCGAGGATCTCGCGTTCCAGGTCACCGCGAGGACCGGGCTCGACGCCCGAGGACTGACCGTCACGGAGGACCTCGAGCTTGCTACGGAGTCCGCGGCGTGAGTTGAGCCAGCAGGTCCGGACAATGGTCAAGAGCCAGGCTTGAAGACGCCCCGGTTCCCGGAGCTCCCCGCGCTTCTCCAGCGCTCGCATCAGGCTATCCTGCAGCACGTCTTCGGCGTCAGCGTGATTCCGGGTCAGCCGCCAGGCGAACCTCCGGAG